>WNGJ01006316.1_pt1 | contig 14175 bp, 17 predicted proteins | sample 5400611 | NCBI WGS metagenome assembly WNGJ01 (sample SAMN13153375, study PRJNA577476) | soil metagenome | isolation source: 40 cm soil or saprolite under Garry oak tree replicate 1 | place: USA:California | collected 2016-06-15 | reverse complement strand
GAAGCCGATCCGCAGCTGGGGGGATCTCGGCCTGGGGGGCGACTGGGCGAACAAGCCGATCCACGCCTACGGGATCAAGCCCTGGAACGGCTTCGAGGAGTTCGTCCGCCAGCGCGTCTTGAGCACGGAGGGAAGGCGGGGCGAATGGCGCGAGGACATCGTCTTCGAGAAGCTGGTCTTCCCCATGGCGAAGCGCGTCGCCGACGACAGCTACGGCATCGCCTATTCCGGCGTCGCCTACCTGGACCAAGGCGTGCGGGTCCTGCCGCTCGTGGCCGGTCCCGGAGAGAGCCCCAAGGCGCCGACGTACGAGAACGTCGCGCTCGCCACGTATCCGCTCAGCAGGCTGATCTATTTCAACGTCAACAAGGCGCCGGGAAAGCCTCTCCCGGTCGCGCTGGACGAGTTCCTCCGGTTCGTCCTCAGCCGCGAGGGGCAGCAGGTGGTACTCGACCACGCCAGCTACGTTCCGCTGCGTGCCGCGCAGGCGCGGTCCAGCAGCGCGCAGTTCTGATCTGGAACGAGCCGACTGGCTTGAGCGTCGCCCGCTGAGAGCATGAGCGCAGTAGTCTCCGTGCACGTGAAATGGCCCGCCACGCCAGAAGACCTGTCGTTGCCCAAAACTCGTTCGCGGCGGTTGAGTCGACGCCGATCGTGCCTCGTGGTCGAGCATGCCGATGGCCGTCGTGCGGTGGGCCAAGGAGTTGAGCGTGAGCGGCAGTAGTCGGCACCGCTGGCGGCAAAACCGTCGCGAGCGGAAATAGCGCTCCCTTTTGCCGCCGGAGGCGGGAGTATCGAGACTAGCCCGCTTGGCGGACGTAGCGGTGGTGGACGCCGCCGACGTGGGGTAGGGCGACCACACGGCCGTGCTCAGGTGGCTCGACGGCGCGCGGCTCGGGCGCATCCTTCTCGAGCGCGAGATGCGTCCGCGAGTCGTGGTTGTAGCGGAAATAGCTGCGCAACCGGCGGCGGAGATGTCTCTCGGTCAGGGCGATCACGTGGTCGAGAAGCTCGCGGCGGATGGTGCCGATCACTCGCTCGGCGAAGGAGGTTTTGCCAAGGCGAGCGTGGCGCCGTGAGGACCTCGACGATGCCAATCCCTCTCACTCGTTGTCGGAACTGGTCGCGGTAGGCGCCATCGCGATCGCGCAAGAGGTAGTGCGGTGCCGAGTCATGGGGGAACGCCTCGACGATCTGCTGCGCGGTCCAAGCTGCCACTGGGGGTCTCAGTGACGTTGAAGCGCACGACGCGGCGGCGATGATGCAGCAGGACCACGAAGACGTAGAGCACGCGAAATGTCGCCGTCGGTACGACGAGGAAGTCGACGGCGACGAGGTCCGCGAGGTGGTTCTGCAGGAAAGTGCGCCAGGTCTGCGAGGGCGGCTTCGGAACGGCGCGGCATGAGACGTGCCACCGTCCGCTGCGAAACGTCGAAACCTGGCTTGAGCAGCTCGCCATGGATGCGCGGCGCGCCCCAGAGAGGATTGGCGATTGCCATCGAGCGGACGAGCTCAGCAACCTCCGCCCCGACGGACGGACGGCCCGTGTGCCCGCGTCGGGATTTCCAAGTCCAGAATGTGCGAAGCCCCTGCCGCTGCCAGCGTATGACGGTTTCAGGGCGGACGATGTGGAGCGCTCCTCGCCAACCTGTCCACCGCTGAGAGAGCCCCAACCAGAAGGTGCGGTCGAGGAAACTGAACCGAGGTCGCCTCGAGCGATGGCGGAGCAGGGCGAGCTGCTGGCGGAGCGCCAGGTTCTCGAGTGCCAGATTCGTGTGCGTTTGGAACGCGGCACGCAGGGCGCCGAAGAGAGCGAGCACGAGGGACATTGCCGGCCAGATTCGTTCAGCGTCTTCCCGTCGTCCAGTCCCGCGATCTTGTTTGGCAAAGGACACGTTCCTCTGGAGGGGAGCACCCCATGAATCTCATCCTGGTCGGCGTGCTGGCGCTCGTGGTCATCCTCTTCTTCCGCATGACGCTGCGGACCGTCCCGCAGGCGCACGTGATGATCATCGAGCGCCTGTGCCGCTATCACCGCACGCTGCAGAGCGGGCTCAGCATCGTGCTGCCGATGATCGACAAGCCCAGCCCGTTCCTCATGCGCCGGCAGGGTCAGGCCGCGCTGCAGAACCACGTCGACATGCGGGAGATGGTGCTCGGTCTCGACAGCGAGCAGGTGATCACCCGCGACAACGTGGGCATGGGCGTGGGCTCGGTCATCTACTACCAGGTGATCGATCCGGTGAAGGCCAAGTACGAGATCCAGGACGTGGGCTACGCCATCGACCAGCTCACCCGCACCAATCTTCGCAATTTGATGGGCGGACTGACGCTGACGAGTCCTTGACCAGCCGCAATCACGTCAACGTGCGCCTGCGCGAGGTGCTCGACGAGGCTTCGGAGAAGTGGGGCGTGAAGGTCACGCGTGTGGAGATCCGCGAGATCGATCCGCCCAAGTCCATCCAGGATTCGATGGCCCTGCAGATGCAGGCCGAGCGCGAGCGCCTCCGCGGCCGGGGCCGCGCGCGCGAAGGTGGATTCGCGGTAAGGAGGCCACCGACAGAAACGGGGTTTCATCGGCGCCGGGAGAATACGGGCGATGAACTCGCTCGGCGACGACCGCAACGATGCGCGGCTCAGCGCTTCAAGCGCCAGGGTGGGTTCAGCTTGTTCTCGCCGGCGAAGAAGAGCATCCACTCGTGGCCGTCGGGATCGAAGACGCGCGCGTCGCGCCAGAGCCACGTTCGGTCGACGGGCCCCTCCGCGACGACGACGCCGGACGCGCGCAATCGGGCCACGTAGTCGTCGAGCGCTGCCTGGGTCGGGAATTCGAGGCCGAGCTGCGCTGCGGGCCGGATGGGGCCCTCGTGCCGTTCAATCGAGAGAGTCTCGTCGCCGGGTCCTTCGCCGCTGCGCGTGAGCAAGCGGCAGTAGTGCGCCTCGTCGACGATCGGCTCGAACCCGAGCGCCAGATAGAAGGCGCGCGACCGCGCAATGTCGGTGGCCATCAGCGTGACGTGGGACAGGCGCATGGGATCGACCTCCGTCTGACGGTGTAGGTGCGTGGCGCAGCGGATGGCAGCGTATTTCATGCGCAGCGCCTTACAAATCGAAGGTGTGCCGGGCTCGTCCGCTTCGCCGTCCTTCAGCTCGCCGCCACCTGGTGCTTCAGCTCCTCGACCTCGGCTGTTGAAACCGCCTGCTCCTCGGCCCTAACGCCAGCGTCGTTGCTCGCTGGCCTGGTAGCGCTCGGGGTCCTTGCGTCGTCAACAGCGCAGGCCGGGGCCTGCGCATGCTTGCCGAGCGCGGCCTGCAATTGCCGCCGCGCGCGCGACAGTCGAGACATCACCGTCCCAATCGGAATACGCGCTATTTCCGCGATCTCCTTGTAAGAGAGCCCGTCCATCTCGCGCAACACGAATACTTCGCGGAACTCGACCGGCAGCCGCTCGACCGCTTCGTTGAGAACGCGCTGTTGAGCGGAGCGCAGCAGCAGTCCCTCGGGTGTCTCGAAGCTTCGACCAGGAGAAACGGGATCGGTATGCAGCTCCTCGTCGAACTCGGTACCCAGCTCACGCGCGCGGTTCTGGCGCAAGAACGTATACGCGCTGTTGCGGACCACCTTGCGCAGCCAGGAGCGTGGGTTCTCGCCGCTGAAACCGTCGAAGAAGCGGAACGCGCGAAGCATGGCCTCCTGCATGACGTCCTCGGCGTCGTGGTCGTCGCGCAACAGCCAGCGCGCGAGGTTGTACACGTCCCCAAGATGCGGCAAGACGACCTGCTCAAAATTCCCAAGACGATCGTGCTCGAGCATTGGAGCCTCCAAGCGAGCGGTTCCGCGTCCTTCCCGTGCGCTTGAAGGCCCTCATAGGGTTCGCACTTGAGGTCGACAATGGACGGGAAGTTCTCTTCCGCTGGAATTGGGGTCCCCTGGAAACCGTCGGCAAATTGGAGGCTTACAGGACGCCATCCCCGGCACGATCACTTGGTTCCGCCGCCTTTCGACGGCCTGCTCCACGGCGTGGGTCCAGTCGAGGATCTGCAGCGCGTCGGGGACGAGTTGGCGTCGAGCTCGGGGGCTCCGTCGCCGACCCAAACCACCATCGGTCTCGTCATGCAGGCTCCGGCGCTCCGCGCACTCGCCGCACACGTCTTTGACGGCGAAGTCGAGGACGCGCTTCCCGAGAGGCTCCGCACGGTGTGCTCTCGATCGCGAGCCTTCACCGGAATTCGCTTCTCGCATCACTGGCAGGCTTTCCCTTGCGGGTGATCTGGCTTCATTCGACTGCGCATCGCCTCGATGCCCGGAACTCCGCTCTTCGCCTTTGAGCCTTCGTCACCCCTATCCCCGCCTCGTGTTCCGGTGGACTTGCCCGGTGGTACACTCCCTATCGACTCGGGTTCACTTCACTTCATGCCAGAAAACCCTCAGCCTCGCGGGCGGCTCCGTTTTGGGGTTTTCGAACTGGATCTTCGCGCTGGCGAATTGCGCAAGCACGGCCTGCGAGTTCGGCTTCAGGAACAGCCCTTCCAGGTCCTGGCGATGTTGCTCGAGCACCCCGGCGAGGTCGTCACCCGCGAGGAAGTTCAGAAAGCACTCTGGCCCGCAGACACTTTCGTGGATTTCGATCACGGGCTCAACAAAGCGATCAACAAGATCCGTGAGGCCCTTGGCGACTCCGCCCAGAGCCCCCGCTTCGTGGAAACCGTTGCTCGTCGCGGCTACCGCTTCCTCGCGGAGGTCACCGTTGCCGATGCAGCCCCTGTTCGCAGCCCGGAACCCGCGACCCAACCTCATCCCGCGCCAGAAGCCCGTGACCGCCGCGGTCTCGCTCGCAAACTCGCAACGCTCAGAAATCTCCTGCCGCCACTTGCGTGGAAGATATCGGTGTTCGTGCTGCTCCTGTTGTTAGCATCTCTGGCCACCTGGAAGCTTCGTTCCTGGAGCCGTCCGTCGCCTGTCATCCGCTCCTTGGCCGTGCTTCCCCTGGAAAGCCTCTCGAGCGATGCGGCTCAGGATTACTTCGCTGACGGAATGACCGACGAGTTGATTTCGGACCTCGGCCAGATCAGCGCGTTGCGAGTGATCTCGCGCACCTCGATGATGGTCTATAAACGCACGCGCAAGCCCCTGCCGCAGATCGCCCGTGAGCTGAACGTGGACGCCGTGGTGGAAGGCACCGTGCTCCGTTCCGGCGACCAGGTCCGCATCACGGCGCAGTTGATCGAAGCCGCTGCGGACAAGCACTTATGGTCCCAGAGCTATGAGGGTGAATTGCGGGACACCTTGACGCTCCAGAAGAAGGTGGCTAAAGCGATTGCGGATCAAATCCGGATCAATTTGAATCAGCAGGAACAGGCTGAACTGAAAAGGGTCAGGATCGTCAATCCGAAGGCTTACGAGCCCTATCTCAAAGGGCGCTACTTCTGGAACAAGCGAACGGCGGACGGTTTGAAGGTTGCCCTGACTTACTTCACTCAGGCGATCGACGAGGATCCGCAATACGCCCAAGCCTATTCTGGTCTGGCCGACACTTATGCTTTGCTGGGGGACTGGCAGTACGCGGTGATGACCCCCAGGGAGGCACTCCCAAGAGCGAAGGCCGCGGCGATCAAAGCCCTGGAGTTGGACAGCGCGCTCGGCGAGGCCCACAACTCGCTTGCATTCTGCCTGGATGTCTTCGAGTGGGACTTCGACTCTGCCGGCAAGGAGTTCCGGCGGGCCATCGAGCTGAACCCTGGCTACGCAACCGCTCACCACTGGTATGCCTGGCATCTGGGTGTATCGGGCCGGCAGGATGAAGCGATCGTGGAAATGAGAAAAGCTGAAGACCTGGATCCGTTGTCTCTGATCATCAAGGCCGATTTGGCAGAGCTTCTTCTCATTGCGCACTCTTATGACGAATCGATACGACAGAGTCGCAAGACGATCGAAATGGATCCCAATTTTCCTCTCGCACATAACCAACTAGGTCTGGCGTACCTCCAGAAACGCATGTACGATGAAGCAGTCGAAGAATTGCAAAAGGGAGTCCGGCTTTCCGGGGGCAGCCCGACCTGCATGGCCAATCTTGCTCGTGCCTACGTCGCATCCGGCAAGAGGAGCGAAGCGGTCAAGCTACTGGGCGATCTGAAGGCTCGTTCCAGCCAAGGCCATCCGGATACTTCGGAGCTGGCCGTGATCTATGCATCTCTCGGGGACACGGATCAGGCCATGAGCTGGCTCGAAAAAGCCTACGCAGAGCGATTCAATCCGAGCGTCCTGCTGCGGCCGGGATTCGATCCTCTCCGCTCGGACCCGCGCTTCGAGGACCTTGTGCGCCGTATCGGACTGCCTCGTTGAGCCGGAAATGTGAATTCGGGAAGGACGATCAATGAAAGAACCGGACGGTTTCGCCGTCCGGTTCCTCCACAGCCTCGAAGAGAGATCTAGTGGCCCTGGTCCTACTGGCCTTCAGGGCCCTTGTAGAAGAAGTAGTCCGCCGTGTAGGGCACGAACGCCAGATGGCCGACGTCCGCAGGCGAAGTACAGCCCGTCGACGGTGCAACCCCTCCAGAAGTGTTCAGCCGCTGGACGAAGGTGGTCTTCGTAAAGGTGTCACCACCGGCGGGTCCCTCTTCGGTTCCAACCACCGTAAGCTTGACCCAGGCTACGGCATTCGGCGCCACGAAGAGGGGGTCGGAGGAGGAATCGCCTGATTTCGCCTGGGCCCAGACGGTGCTCGAGTCCCGGGAGTGCCGCCACGTGGCGCGAATCGGGCCAACCGCCGCCAAAGCCGGATTCGTGTTGTGCTCAAACGGGTTGGGGCTGAAGAAGTGGCTGGTGACTTGCTTCTCATCGTTGCTGAACAGATGGGCCTCCGGCGTGAAGAGCGTAAAGGCCACGCCAGCGCCTGAGGGCAGGCAGACGTAGTTTTGGGTGCCAACGCCGTGGCCCACGAGGAACGGCACGTTTCCCGCTGGCACCGCGATGTTGGTGGGCACGGGTGGCGGCGTGACGTCGTCGGCGAAAGCCGGCTGCGGCAGCGCGACCGTGAACCCCACCGCGAGAGCGGTGGCGCACGCGGCGAGCAGGACGCGATTCGTGGTCTGATTCTTCGATGAACGACAGTTTTTCATTCTCATCTCCTTTAGCAGATTGTGCGCGGGTGGGGGCTGGCGCGTGCAGAGCCTTCGGCTATCACTCGCAGCGGCCAATCCGCTGTGAACCGATTGCCGATCGCCTGACTCGAGTCCCCTAATTAGTTAGTTCGATTTGCCTCCACCTTCAATGATGCGATCAACCGGCCGTCTATTCCCGCGCTCCCGGCGATTCAGCCGCCTCGACTGGCAAGGCGGCCTGATGATCGAGAGGTCGCGGCTGAGGACGTGGATCAACCGAAGGGCGCTGAGATGGGTCATCGCGTGCCTTGAACCTTGCGTTGTGCGGGGCTTTGAGCGGGAAAGATGCACTCGAGGAACGTCGTGCGGCGACGACGCGCAATGACCAGGCAGCAGCGCAGGAAACCCGCGGCTCCGAATCCGCGCACGATCATCGGAGCGTGGCGGAGGACATCTTTGGTCGTGATCAGACCGAGGATCATGGGCGCTTCCGATCGGCTGGGCTCTGACCATCCCGACCGCCTGGGCCCCAGCTGCATTCCTCGGGGAATAAAAGACGGGGAGCGCGAACACTGGCCCTGCATGTTGCGGCGCGGGCAGCGCGACGCGGCCGTCAATCGATCAGCCGCCGCTGCCCGGCTCCGAGCAGCAGCAGCACGACCGCCGGCTGCGGGCGTACGCACATGCGTGACCCGCGAGCGGCAGCATTGCGGCGGCCCTCGTCACTTCACCTGCACGGCGCCGTACACATTCCCATCCCCTCGTGGGCCTGGCAGAAGTACACGGTATTTGCGGCGGTTCGCAAGGAGCGCGATGTGCTGGCGTTCAGGGAGCGCGGCTCGCCGCGGCTGATCATCAACGTGGGATCCGTGGGGGCCAAGTTCGCTCTCCCATTCGGCGCCGCGCTCAACTCCTCCAAGGCCGCGTTCGAGTCCATCAGCGACTCGCTGCGCATGGAGCTGCGCCCGTGGGGCATTCACGTGGCGCTCGTCTCACCCGGGAGCATTTCGTACCTCCGCGGAAGCGAAGCTCCTGGCGGACAGCGAGGCGCTCCTGAATTCCTTCTCGGCGGAGGGAAAGGCCCTTTATGCGTCCTCGTACCGCGCCTTCATCCGCGCGTTTATCCAGCTCGAATCCCACGGCGTCGGCCCCGAGGTCGTGGCCGAGACGGTGCATCGTCGCCCTGACCGCGCGCTCACCGAAGCGCCGCTACCCGGTGGGCCCCAAGTCGAGACTTCTTCCCTTCCTGTTCACGACGCTGCCCGCGAGCGTGGCGGACACGCTGCGTCTGCGACTGTTCCACGTCTACCGACCCTTCGGTAGGGCTTGAGACCCGGGTCGCCTCGCAGCCGGTATACTGGCGCGCATGAGCGACCCGCGCTTCCAACCCGACGGCCGCTCGAATCGCACCAGGATGCTCGCTGGTGATCCCTACATCGCAGACGACCCGGAGCTCATGCGCGAGTCGACCCGCGCGGCGACGCTGACGGCGCAGTTCAATGCTGCGGCAGCGGATGATGACGAGGGCCGGCGACGGATCTTGCGAGAGTTGCTCGGCAGCCTCGGTGAGGGCACGACGATTCGTCCACCCTTCCGCTGCGACTATGGCTATCGGATCCGGTTCGGTGTGCGCACGTTCGTGAACTTCGGGCTCGTCGCACTGGACGTGGGACCGATCACCGTCGGTGACGACGTGCAGATCGGCCCGAACGTCCAACTGCTCACCGCGACCCATCCGACCGACCCGGAGCCGAGACGCGCCAAGTGGGAAGGATCGAGGCCGATCACGATCGGGAACAACGTGTGGCTGGGCGGCGGCGTCGTCGTCTGCCCGGGCGTCTCCATCGGAGACAACGCAGTCGTAGGCGCAGGCGCCGTGGTCGTCCGTGACATCCCGCCGAACGTAGTCGCAGCCGGCAACCCGGCTCGCATTGTCCGCCGCTTGCAGGCAGACGGGCGCCACCCCAAAGCTCGGTGAATTGCACTCCGCGCGGCCCCCTGTGCCTCCACGCCGCCCCGCTAAAGGCCTTGAAGGCAGTCGATCTTTGCAGTCAGGTCGAGAGTCACGAGACGAGTTTCTCGCGCTCCACCCAGGCCGTGATCTGCGATTCGAGATCGCGAAAAGAGGCCCGGACCGTTGAATCGGCCGGGAACTGGTCTGGCATCACCTGGGCACGAGCCCGGGCCGGAGCAGCCGATCGTAGGAGCGAGTGAAGAAGAGCGCGATGCGGAGGCCGTAGTCGGTGACTTGGTATCGCCAGGTTCGTGGGATGCGGCGGATGAGCCCGTGGAGCCGGAGGCGGCGCAGGTCGTAGGTCATGCTGCCAGGGGAGAGGTCTTTTCCGCGGAGTTGACGGAGTCGTTGGCGGAGGTCGGTGTTGGAGAGGCCGTTCGGGAACAGACGAAAGAAGACGAGGGCATGGAGGAGAGCCTGGACCCGTGTGCTCTCGAAGCGGAGGGCGGACGCCCGCTGGTCGGCGATGAGTTTCGGACGCTGGACCTGATGATCCGCCGATCCGCAATGCATCCCTTTCGTCGCGGCCGGCGACCGAGGCGCGAGCATCAGCGTAACGGGCAGGTTCTAGCCGCACAGGTAGCGCGCCCCGGCATCTCGAACCGGACGTCGCCTCGACGCTCGGCCTGGAGCGTTCCGTCCTGGCGAGCGCGCGCTCGAGCTCTCCCACGCTCCAGGCCATCGCGAGGAAGCCATGGCCGATGACGTCAGGAGCACGCCGGCCATCGCTGCGATGACGCAAAAGCCTGGGACGCCTCTCCTGCGCATGCCTGTCGCTCGGTGCAGCCGCCGTGCCACGGCCGCATGACGCGCTTGCCGGGCGTGCCATCGCAACCAGCGACGCTCCCCGCACGCGCCGCAGTGCGCATCGTGAGCACATGGCTGTCGGCATTCGATCAACACCGACGGAGAACCGCTGGCCGGAAGTCGGTTTTGAGGGCTAAGGAAGGGAGAAGGACGGATAAGCGCGCTTGGACGAAGCCGCGCAGGCCAACTCGTGGGCGTGCTCCGGCTGGGAGATCCGCAGCCGGCCAATCTCTCGCCGCTCTACCGCGGCCAACTCCTCGTCCACGGCATGGGCTTCTCGCCCGACAGCCGGACGCTGGCGGTGGTCTCGGTCGGCTCCAACTCGGTCACGTTCGTCGATACCGCGACCAACACGGTCAAGCACGTCACATACGTCGGGCGCTCGCCCCACGAGAGGTTCTTCACCCCCGACGGCAAGGAGCTGTGGGTCACGGTCCGGGGAGAGGATTACGTGGCGGTGATCGACCCGAAGACCTTCCGCGAGACCCGGCGCATCCAGCTCTCGAACGGGCCCGGGATGAAAGGTGATGGTGTTCTCCGCCCGGCCTCCCTTCGGCGTCCTGAAGGTGCTGGAGACCGGCCCGATCACCAACCACGTCAACATCGTGCGCAACGCCAAGGGCCGGTTCGCCTACGTCACCGTCGGAGGGCTGAACGCGGTCCTCGCCTTCCGCACCGAAACGTTCGAGCAGGTGGCGAAGATCCCGGTGGGCGAGCTTCCCCACGGGATCTGGCCCTCCGGCGACGGCACCCGGGTGTACGTGGGGATCGAGAACGCCGACGCGGTCACGGCCATCGATACGCTGGAGAACAATGTGATTGCCACCATCCCGACCGGTCAGGCGGCGCAAGCGCTGGTCTACGTTCCCAACGCCGTCCCTGAGGGACCCGGAACCGACCACCTCGTTCCGCTGGGCGCGGCCGGAAACGTGGTGCAGCTCGTGCTCGGACCGCCGGGCGGCAGTCCGGCAACCGGCGTCTCGCTCTTCGACCAGTGTTTGACGCAGGTGCTGCGGGCCGCGGTGACGGGCCTCGAGCCCAAGAAGCCCTACCTGCTCGCGCTGTCCTCCACGGCGCAGGCCGATGGACCCTTCAAGCCTCTCGCGGCCTTCAACACCAACCCGGCGGGCGCCGCCATCGTCAACGCCGTCGGCCCGATCCGGCAGTTCGTGCAGGGCTCGGGCGCCACTCCCAAGCGATACCTGGCGATCGTCAGCGGCACGCCCGCCGCTCCCGGCGCGCCGGTGCAGGTCCAGCTCCCCTAGAGGACCCGAAAGAAAGTCGTCCGTCCGGGCGCCCTGCCGATCGTCCCAAGGGGGAGGAGGATGGACATGACAACCTCACTGGCCCGACATTCCCCTGCGCGGCGGGTGGCACACCCCTGATGCGCTCTGCTGGGCTGTCTGACTCCGGTTGAAGGAGGGGGCGGAGTCGACGGAGCCGTTTTCATTTGTCCTTTCGGTGGAGGAGGACCCGAAGTGGAAGGCGCTCAGCGCCTCCACCGACCTCGATGGACTGCCCGACTTTGCCTGGACTCTGATGGCGAGGATTTTCGCCAGCCAGAGCTGACCTTCGTGGCATCTGCCACCGCGCCATCCCGGGCAAATCGCTCTTCGTTTCGGATACATGGGTGGGCTGCAGCCGTCGTGCTCGAACGGCGAGCCCGGCCGCGTCGGCGCACTGCACATGGATGTGAGCAATCGATCAACAACATAGCGTCGACTGCCCATCTTTCGCCCGCCAGGAATTGGCGCACGCCCTGCAGTCGCGGCAACGCGTGAGCGCGACAGAAGAGATCCCGATGCTCATCCCCGTCCAGGCGACGTTGCTCGATCGCCTCGCTCGGCTGGGGGTGGACGTCCGCGAAGTCCTGCGCGAGGCGAGCATTCCGCCCTCGCGGTTCGAGGCGCCCAAGACGCCGCTCACGACGCGCGAGTTCCTCGGCCTCTGGCGGGCCATCGGGCTCTGCGGCACGCCCGACGTCGGCCTCAGGCTTGGCGCTGAAGCGCACCAGCACAATGCGGCGTTCGCTACCGCTCTGCACGCGCGAAACCTCGCCGATGGCCTCCAGCACCTCGGACGCTACCAGCGGCTGACCTGCTCGATGGAGATGACGGTCGACATCACCGGTGGCGAGGCGCGAGTCCACGTGCATTGCTCGCTCGCGGAGGGCAGCTCTCCGACGGCACTCATCGACGGTGCCTTTGCGGCTGTCGTGGCATTCGCCCGCCGCGCGACGGTCAACAAGGTCGCACCCCGGCGGATCGAGCTGGCGCGGCGTCCGGCCAACAGACCGTCACTGGAGCACCACTTTGGCTTGAAGGTGCGCTTCAATGCCCCGGCCGACCTCCTCGTCTTCGACGAGAAGATGCTTGCGGAGCCGTTCGTCACTTACAGTCCCGATCTGCTGACGCTCGTCACTCCCGGGCTCGAAGCGGAGCTCGCGCGCCAGCGCGGAAGAATGTCACTGGTCGAGGACGTGCGTACGGCGTTGCGCAAGCGCATCAGCGTAGAGCGGCCCAGCGTCGAGGCAGTACTGGGCGACGTGCGGCGTGAGACCGCGCGCCGGCTCCTCGAAAGCACCGATCTCGACGCGGGCCAGGTGGCGTTTCTGCTCGGATTCGCGGAGCTCAACTCGTTCACGCGAGCGTTTCGGGCCTGGGAGGGCACCACTCCCTCCCGCTGGCGAGCACTGACTCGAGCCTCGACGGCCAGCCAAAGCAACGGAAGCAACGGCTCGCGATTGGCGCATTCGGAAGAATCTTTGTCGCTATCGGATGAGCGGCCGGCGCGCTCGGCTCCTAGTCTCGTCGTCGAGTGATCGCACCGCGCAATCCGGCGCGGTAAGCATGTGAGGACACTAGACATGAGACAGCTCTTCCGCATTCGCGTGCTCGGCGCAGTCGCCGGGCTGCTCAGCGCCGCTGTCGCTTGCGGCGGCAGCAACTCCAACACGGCGCCCGACGGTGGGTCGCCTTACGGTGGCCCACCTGCGGGTGGCGGGCCTGCCGGTGCCCCGACGATGATGATCGCGACCAATCCCACGCTGGGGAACTATCTCGTCGACGGCAACGGACGCTCGCTCTACTACTACGCTACCTGGCGGACGGCACGGGCCGCACCCTGTACTACTTCTTCCAGGACACGGTGGGCACGGCGACGAGCGCTCCCGTCAGCGCTTGCACCGGCAGCTGCCTCACCACCTGGCCGATCTTCGACTCTTCGTCGACGGTGGTCCCCAGCATCCTCCAGGCCTCCGACTTCACGGTCTTCACACGCCCCGATGGGCAGATGCAGTCCGCGTACAAGGGTCATCCGCTCTACTACTTCGCCGGCGACGCAGCTCCCGGCGACACGAAGGGGCGAGGCGTGAACGGCGTGTGGGACTCGCTGGACCCGAGGGTCCTCTAGCCCGCCCGAGGCGGAGGTCGCGCCATGCACGAGCGCCGCTTGTTCACGGGATTGTTGTTCCTCGTCGCCGTGCTGACGGAAGCAGCGATCGCCCTGTCCCATTCGCGCCAGGGCTCCGTCACCGTGCTCGCGCACGGGCCCGCCGGGCTGCGCATCGAAGGCAAGAGCGCGGACGTCTTTCTGGAGGAAGACGCTTCCGCGCTGACCTTCAAGGTGCCGATCGCACCCATCAACACCGGTATCGGCCTGCGGGATCGCCATCTGCGCGAGATGCTGGAAGCGGAGAGGTTTCCCGACGCCATCCTGCGGGTTGCGCGTTCCCAGCTGACGTTCCCCAAGGAGAGTGAGCCAGCGGAGGGCACCGCCAGGGGCGATCTGACGCTGCACGGTCAATCGCGACCGGTCGACGTGCGCTACCACGCCGAGTTGGGGGCGGACGGCAACACCAGGGTGCGGGGCTCGATGCAGCTCGATCTGCGGGACTTCGAGATCAAGCCCCCCTCCTATCTCGGAGTGACGGTGGCGCCGCAGGTCGAGGTGGATGCCGAGCTGGCGGTGGACGGAACATGAGGTCCGTGCTCGGCATCCTCGCGGCGGTCGGGCTGCTTTCGACCGCCGCGAGCGCCTTCCCCACCATGATTCGCTACGGCTACACGCAGTGCGCGACGTGCCACACCGATCCCTCGGGCGGCACGCTGCTGACGGAGTATGGCCGGGCGCAGAGCGCGCTCCTGCTCAGCACTCGCTGGGGGACCGCGGAGGATGCCGAGCCGTCTGCGGCCAGCAAGTTCCTTCTCGGGCTCGTCAATCCCCCCGACGCGCTCACCCTCGGCGGCTGGGTA
>WNGJ01004757.1_pt1 | contig 14175 bp, 10 predicted proteins | sample 5400611 | NCBI WGS metagenome assembly WNGJ01 (sample SAMN13153375, study PRJNA577476) | soil metagenome | isolation source: 40 cm soil or saprolite under Garry oak tree replicate 1 | place: USA:California | collected 2016-06-15 | reverse complement strand
GCTCGCAGGAGCTTGCCGCGTTGCAGGCCCTCGGCCTCCCCGCCATCGCCAATCCAGCGCTGCCGTACGACACCGGCTTGGTGCGCAGCGCCCGGACGCAGCCAAGCGACGTGTTTGGCGTAGATGTATTCCAGCGGACCACGACGCAGTTCCTGCCGTTGCTCGCGGGTCCCGTGCCGGCCGACTACAAGCTCGGGCCCGGCGACAATCTCGTCCTGATTCTCACCGGCGACGTCGAGCTGACGTATTCCCTGCCCGTCACGCGCGAAGGGTTCGTGCTGATCCCGCAGGTGGGTCAGGTGCACATCGCCAATTTGACGCTGGATCAGCTGCGCGACGTGCTGTACACGCGGCTCGGGCGCGTGTATTCCGGCGTCCGGCGTACCGCGAACGCCACGACTCGTTTCGATGTAACAGTCGCCAACGTGCGGGCGAATCAGGTGTACGTCGTCGGCGAGGTGTCGCAGCCCGGGGCGTATCAGATCAGCTCGCTCGGCACCGTGTTCACGGCGCTGTATGCGGCGGGCGGCGTGACGGAGCGCGCGAAGCTGCGCGGCGTCGAGGTGCGGCGGCTCGGCAAAACGGTCGCCACACTCGACCTGTACGATTACCTGCTCCGCGGTGACACGCGTGCCGACGTGAGACTCGAGACGGGCGACGTGGTCTTCGTGCCGATTCACGAGTCGCGGGTGCGCGTGAGCGGTGCGGTGCTGCGTCCGGCGGTTTACGAGACCAAGTCGAGCGAGACGCTCGCCGACGTGATTACGGCCTCGGGCGGGTTCCGTCCCGATGCGGCGCTGGAGCGGGTGAAGGTGTTGCGGGTGTTGCCGGCGGATGCGCGCGGCGCGCAGACCACGGCGCGCGTAGCGATCGACGTCCCGATGAGTGCGGGTGCCGTGCCGAAGTTTCGGCTGGAGGACGGCGACATCATCCAGATCGACTCGCTCGAAGCGGCTTCGGATCAGTACACCGTGGCGATCACGGGAATGGTGCAGCAGCCGGGCACGTATCCGTGGCGGCCGGGGATGACGTTGCGGCAGCTCGTCGTGTTGGCGCGCGGTCCCCGGATCGGTGCCGACCTCCGCAACGCCGAGATCGCGAAGTTGCCTGTCGATCGGTCCAAGGGTCAACTCGCGACGACGGTGCGCGTGCCGCTCGATTCCACGTATCTGTTCGAGCGCGACTCGGCGGGGCGGTACATCGGCCCGCCCGGTGTTCCCTTCCCCGCGCGCGGTACGGCGGCGGACGTGTCGCTCGAACCGTACGACAATGTGCTGATTTTTCGCCAGCCCGATTTCGAGCTGCAGCGCACGGTGACGATCACGGGTGAGGTGATGTATCCCGGCTCATACGCGCTCAAGGCCAAGGACGATCGCCTGGCGGACCTCGTGGAGCGGGGCGGCGGGCTGACGCCGCGCGCGTACCCTGAGGGCATTCGCTTCGTGCGAGCGATCGACAATCGCGGCCGCATCAATATCGATCTCCCCAAGGCGCTCAAGGAGCGCGACTCACGCGACAACATCATCCTCCAGCCTGGCGATTCGATTCACATTCCCGAGTACCAGCCGAGTGTGCGAGTGACAGGCGCGGTCAACTCGCCAGGCAGTGTGCTTTTCCGGCGCGGGGCGAGTCTCGACTATTACCTTAGCGCCGCCGGCGGCTTCACGCGGGCAGCCGAGAAGGGCCAGGTGAGCGTGCGGTACGCGAATGGGGAGGTGCGCACGCGACGCCGCTCGTTGCTCTTCAGCAGCAATCCGGCCCCGGGGCCGGGTTCTGAAGTCCTGGTGCCCTTTAAGGATCCAAACGCCCCCCGTACGGATACGGTCGCCCTGGTTGGCGCGATCGCGCAGATTCTAGCGAGCACGTTGGCAATCATCGTAGTGGCGAGACGGTTCTAGACCACGAGTTTGACCAAAGAGAGGGGACTATGAGGAAGGCACTCGTCTGCGGAGCTGGTGGGTTTATCGCGAGTCACCTGGTGAAGCGGCTGAAAAAGGAGGGATTCTGGGTTCGCGGCGTTGATCTAAAGCAACCGGAGTTCTCTCCCACCGCTGCAGACGATTTTCATCTTCTCGATCTCCGAGACCAGCGGGCTTCTGACGAAGCGTTGGTGCTTAAATCTGGCATGTTCGACGCGGTCTATCAGCTGGCTGCCGATATGGGCGGGATGGGATTTATCCACTCAGCCGAGTGCGAGATTATGCGGAATAGTGCGTTGGTTAACATCAACATGATCCACGCTGCTGCCAAAGCAGGCATCAAACGCTACTTCTTCTCCTCGTCCGTTTGTATCTACCGCGATATGGAGCCCGGTGAGCCGGAACTCACAGAAGCGCAGGCCTACCCGGCGCTACCCGACAACGAGTACGGTTGGGAAAAGCTGTACGCAGAGCGGATGGCCATGGCGTTTGCTCGCAAGTTCGGCATCGCCGTGCGCATCGCGCGATTCCAGAACTGCTACGGGCCTGAAGGCACATGGACCGGTGGTCGCGAAAAGGCGCCCGCTGCCATCTGCCGCAAGGTCGCGGAGGCAAGTGACGGCGGTACGATCGAAGTATGGGGAGATGGGACGGCAATTCGTTCTTATACCTACGTCGATGACATGGTCGATGGTATCTACCGCCTCACGGAGTCCGCGCTAGAGGGCCCCGCGAATATTGGCAGCCCCGAGTATGTGTCGGTAGCACAGCTCGTGCAGACCGCCGCCGACGCGGCTGGCAAGAAGATTCGCATCCAGTACGTGAAGGGTCCAGTGGGTGTGCAATCTCGCAACTTTAGCAACGAGCGGATCTACTCCACCGGCTGGCGCCCAAGGTTCTCGCTCAAGGACGGCATCGCGCGTACGTATCCATGGGTGCATTCGCAGGTGAACGCTCGGCGAGCGGAGCCGGCCCCCGCGGTCTCTGGGGTTATTACCCGTCGTTGATGCGACAGGAATCTGGTCCGAAGGATCTTGTCCTTGCGACCAGAGAGACCGCCAGGGCGAGAGGTTCTGACCCTGGTGGTGTCGCCGAGCGACTAGCCAACTTCAGCCGAGCCCTGAGACCCATCGTTGGGTATCTACTACTGCCCAACTTGGTATTCGCTGCCCTCGCGCGATTTAACTACGCAGTCAGACCCCTAGTAAATCTTGACTACATAGGGCTCGGGTTGTTGGCACCGTTTGTCGGCAGAGCAACGACCGTAGCAATGTACGCGATACTCCTGCTCCTCGACCTTGTGGCGACCTTTGCCCCCGCCTACCACATGCACTTCGCAGAGGCTCTCCGCTCTGTCGGCAATCTTGTCCACCTGAACGCTCAGTTTGCATTCCCGTTCACCTTTCTTATCATCGCAGTAGCCGTAGCGTTCGCAGTCCTTGCAACAGCCGCTTCAGGTGCGGCAAGAGAGGGAGTACTCATCCAAAGGTGGGTGCTCGTTTCGCTCGCACTGGTTTTTGCAGTCGCGGATCTCGTTGGGGGCACGAACAGGTACTCGTTTTCCCGGACGGCCGTGGTTCCAATAAACGTGGCGACCTCCGCGGTCGCCAGAACCGTGCTCGCGGTCAAGCACACGTTTCTTGAACGGCGAGGCACAGACCGCGGCGGTCAGAAGGTGCGGTCCGCGACCAGTCCCCTGTTGGACTCTTTGTTGCCGGGCAGTGTGGCCCCGGGTGACTCCACCAGCCCGAACGTTGCCGTGATAATCGTGGAGTCTCTCGGACTCTTTGTAAGCGACAGCGCAAACGCCGTGTTGCGGTCGCCTTTCCTCGGACCGCAAATTCGCCACCGCTACACAGTTAACGTTGGCGATGTCCCGTTCGAGGGCAGCACCACGAGCGCCGAGTTCCGAGAGCTGTGTGGCATGCGTATGGACTTCCAAGAAGCGACGCCCCCTGCTCTCGAAGCCTGCCTACCGAGCTACTTCGCTTCACATGGCTTTCATACAGTCGCCATCCATGGTTTCACGAGAATGTTTTTCGACCGACAGCGATGGTACCCGATGCTAGGGTTCCAGGAGTTGATTTTCGCTGAGGATAGCGCCCTTCAGGAAACAAGAAAGTGTGGCATGGTATTTCGCGGCGTCTGCGACACTGATGCAGGTCGGTTGGTTGCCGACCGACTTCGGGCCCATGGCAGTCACACAAAGCAATTCATTTACTGGCTGACGCTGAATTCTCACCTACCGGTAGACGAGGAGAGCGCCGAAGGCTCGACCTTGGACTGCGCGACCCTTTCGGAAGGATTTAGGCACAACGATGTCTGTATCCTGATGCGTCTCCTGTACCTCATCGATTCGACGGTTGCGCGGATTGCCGCGGATCCAGCTCTGCCGCCGACGCGCTTCTTCATCGTGGGAGACCACACTCCTCCCTTTATCGTGAGAAGCAAGCGCGACCTCTTCGTGACGGGCAGAGTTCCTTTCGTTGAACTTTCTCCACGCGTCTCCAAGATTATTTCTCCACGCTTCTCCAAGATTAGATGATGTCATTCTCCTGGCGACACGCGGGCCGGTTTGGTGTGCGTCTTTGGCTGGCCGCATCGCTTGGAGGCAGCGTCTTGGTAATTGCTCTGCTAGCAGACGGAGCGGTGCGTAGAGCAGTCAAGGACCGCGTGATCACTCTCGATGCAGCGCTGTCCGGGGGGCTGCTGCGACGGCTTTACCGCGGCGAATCACTTCCCCACATCCCAGACTCCTTGCCTGCCCCCCCGGTAAACGCATACGAGTGGCTCGGACACGAGGACTTTCTACCGATCGCGCATGGGCTCGGACCGGTGTTGCATGCGGGTCCAAACACACTCGGAACGTTCGAACGAGGGCTCAGCATGGGGTTTCGAGTGTTCGAAGTCGACTTGGCGCTCACATCAGACGGTCACATCGTATGCTACCACGGAAACGACAATGAGGCCGAGCTAAGCACGTTGACGTACGATGGGTACCTGGACACTGTCCGGACCAGAGGCTTACAACCGTGCCAGCTTGTTGATCTCCTCGAGGTAGCCCGCAGACACCCAGGTGTGCACTTTATTCTGGACGTCAAGAACCGTTTCGAGGAAACGTACAAAATACTTCGAAAGGAGATTCGCGATGCCTCTTTGGCGCGGGCATTCATACCCCAAGTCTACTCATTCGAGGAGGTCGCTCCTTTCCGCCGAGATCCCTTCTTTGCTGGAGAGATATTCACCTCGTACAGAAGTTCTCTCACAACCGAACAAATGTTTAGGAGAGCTGATCGTTTGGGCATCCGCGTCGTCACCCTCACGTTGCACCGCTTCATGGAGTTGCGAGGGCAACTTCCTAGCAATCTCCACGTATTTACTCACCCCGTTGACGACCCGTTGCTAGCGGCCCTTGTTCGGAAGGCGGGTGCCAGAGGGATTTATACCAGTTATCTAACACCCAAGACGCTGCCCGAACTATTCGCGCACTGGTCGGCCGGATGCCAGCCTCCAGAGGAAATGCACTGTCAGGCCACGCGCGAGGCCGTTCGCTAGCTCCAGGCCAGAGGCTACCACGATTCTCGCGCGGTATGAACTCCAAACGGACCGAGGAGTGACGTGAGGGCGGTTGATGACCGTTTCTCCCGACATGCAACCTGGAGTCTGGTTCGACAAGGAGTGCTCAGCCTTGCTCTTTTGTTGGCGTACCCATTCTTCCTCCACCAGCTAGGTAGTGCCAACTACGGGATCTGGGTTCTAGCTTCCTCCATCGCAAACTATCTCCAGGCTGCAGACCTGGGCTTCGGCGTGGCCTTGGTTCACTACGTGGCCGACGACCATCTCAGTGGATCTCACAAGCGAATCTGGCAACGATATTCGGCGAGTGTCATAGTCTTCGGTTGCGCGGCTGCTGTGCTCCTCCCGGGACTAGCCTGGGGCCTTCCTGCAATCCTGCGATACGGTGGCCTAACTTCTTCTTCACTGGAAACCGGACTGTGGGCCGGGCGCCTGTTGTTATTTGTTGCTTTCTTCAGAGTGTTGTCTACCGTTCCTACGGCCGTGCTATCCGGGATCGGCGATATGTCCATGGGTTATCGATGGGATGCAATTGGAATTGCTGTTGGGACTGTCGCCATGTGTGGAGCGCTCCTTGCAGGTACCGGTATCCCCGGGCTCGCATACGCAAGCTTCGTTACCCCACTCATCGTTCTAGCCGGCACTACCCTGAGTATCGCTCGACGAGTCCCCCTGCACTCCGTTGGCGACCTGCTTCCAAGGCGCCAACAGTTCCTGGACCTCGGAAGATACGGCGCACAAGTGCAAGTCACGTCTCTCGCGAGCCTGGCAATTCACCCAGTGAGCCGTCTACTCGTGTCGAGGTTTGGGGTTCTAGCGCACGTCTCAGCGCTCGACCTCGCGGAGAAGATCGTGCTTGGACTACGAGGCATCGTGGTTGCATTTTTGGCGCCCGCATTGCCAGCGGCGGCGCGTGCACGGGATTCTCTAGTCCAACAGACGGAGCGGCGCCAAGCTCAAATACACAAGGCGATCCTGTGGATGGGGGCACCGCTTGCCGTGTTCCTATGGCTGGTGAGCAAGACACTCCTAGCGACCTGGCTCGGCACGGGAATCGACTTGAGCTTCGCTACCTTCACCATGCGCGCCCTCCTGCTGGTGTATTTGGCGAATGTCTTTCTTGTATTCCCGTTCCTTACCATGCAAGGGTCGGGCGATGCAGCAGGACCAATGTACAGTCAACTTGCCGGCGCCCTTGTCACTATTGGCCTCGGCCTTTTCTTGGGAAGTACGTTCGGCCCGCGCGGAGTAGTGGTCGGACTCTCAACTGGAATCCTCACGGCGACCTTAGGCACGTGGGTGGCCTTCGTGAGGTGGAAGCGGACAACGAGCACCAGCGCAGTGCCTCATTTATAGCCATCCACAGGCCACCGGCTACCGCTGTCCCCTGGCCAGCTCGAAAGGCGCGCAGTTCATGAGTCTACGAAGGATCATCATGAGACTAGCAAAGCTGGTGACTGCCCTAAGCACTCCAGAGTGGTTTCTTCTTCGACGATACGGAGTACCTCTTGAGTACTGCCTGCAATTCCGATCGGCATGGTGGCAAGCGTTCGATTTTGAGGCGGTCGTCGATATCGGTGCGAACACAGGGCAATTTGTTCACTTGGCTCGTCATTCTTTCCCCAAGGCGCACCTATTCGCGTTTGAACCGCAGGCGGGGGCGTTTCGGGTCCTTCAGGAAAGACTAAGACGCGATTCTAAGGTCGAGTTGTTCAACGCTGGCTGCGGCGCGGTAGAGGCTCACCGTTTGATGTTCACAAGTGAATTCACGCCCGCAAGCTCGCTGCTACCCATGGGAGGCATGCACAAGACAGCGTTTCCACATACGGCCGCAGTGACAAAAGAAACCGTGCACATAGTGCGCCTCGACAACGTCCTTGAGAGGTATGGGCCTTTGGGACGGACCTTGATAAAGGTCGATGTGCAGGGATCCGAGGATCAGGTTATTGCTGGCGGAACCAGTGTGTTTTCGAATGCTGCTGCAGTGATAATAGAATTGTCTTTTGTCCCCCTGTACGAAGAACAACCCCTCTTCGCGCAGGTGAGCGAGTCCCTCACCGCTCTGGGCCTGAAACCTGCCGGTGTTCTCGACCAGCTGCTTCATCCCAAGACTGGCCGGCCACTGCAGGCCGACGTCATCTTCACTCGTTAACGTGCCCATGTGAATGCGACGTTTATGTGCAGCGAACCAGATCATGAATTAGAGCCTTTCCCGGCCACTCTTCTCCACTAGCGAATAAGGGCCACCCTAGGGGACAACACCTCCTCGCCGCCAAATTACAGCAGCCGCCGCACCGATTAGGCCGCCAACGATCAAGAGAAGGCCGATACGTGACGGAACTCTCTCCTCCGAACCGTCAGGCCTATCGATCTCGGTGATTATCGGTGTATCCCTCACTTCGTTCAGCCGCGCCTCGTCGTGACTTCGGGCGACTTCCACATACAGGTTTTGAACCAGCTCAACTCGCCGGCGAAGCCTGGTCTCCTCGAACACTAGCCGAGGGGACCCTTCTATTCGTCGGTTGGCCAAGTAGAACTGCTCAAGGGCTTGTTCGACCGAGTCCAACTGGGAGGAGACTTCCGCGAGCCTCCGCCCAAGAAACTCTCGCTCCGCGCGTGCCCGCGAATTGCGCCGTCTCTGGTTAAAGTCCTTAAGAGCGTCAACGTATGCTTGCATGACCTGCGTTGCCACACCTCTTTCTGTTGCGCGAACCGCGAACTTGATCAGACCGGTGCTCGGATCAGCAGACACTGCCGTTCTGTTCGTTAAGCGCCTCCTGGCCTGCAGCAAACGGCTAACGCTGTCTCCTGATGAGCCGCCCCAGGCGTCAACCAGTGTTACTTCTCGACCATCGGGAAGTCGATACCGCTCAGCAGCAACCTGCTCGAGCAGTTCTCGCGACCGCAGTAGATCTGCATAGAACTTGATGGATTCACGACCCAAGAGAGCTTCACTTGAGAGTCCCAGCGCGCCCCCTAACCCGGACAGACCACCTAGCCCCGTGCGGGACGTCGCTTCGGGCATGATCGTCGCCGTCGCGATATACGGGCGAGGTAAAAGCACGGCGATCAAGAGTCCTATTGTGGCACCGAGAATTGTGCCTCCCACGACGAGCCGGAGATGCTCGCGTTTCCTGAGGAGCGACACCAGCGAAATCGACGCGATTGGGGCGCCGGACGCAGGAGCCGAATCGTGCTCAACGCCTTGACCTATCTGCACGCCAGGAATCTCCTTGCGCTAGTTGGACGTTGCATTATCCCCAATGCTTCTGAGCGAACCCAGAACCCGAGACACACCTCCTGCCAGAAAACCGAGCCCCCATGCCACGTGAACCACGAAGAGCGCCGCCGCGATCAAAACAACCCCTCTGATTCCAAGCTCGCGATTGCCAAGGACGCCGCCCGCACCTATGAGAACCAGCGCATAACCTCCCACCACAATCGACATTGGCACTGCTATTTGTCCGCCTGCAATCAACGCTCCAATCCATGCGCCCAGATACCAAACCAAGATCACCGGCGCAATCTGTCGAGGCTGCAGAGAAGCCGGCCGTTGCATCAGTGACTGCGACCTCCAGAACCCATACCGCAGCCGCTGCCGCGCGAGATCAATTAGGGAGGATTTGCTAAACGAATAGAACACGATGTCGGTACGCACGCCGACCCTGTATCCCTTCTTGTGGCAACGATAGTCAAAATCAAAGTCCTCGTTGCTTCTCAAAGTTTCATCGAACCCACCAACTGACAGGAAGGTGCTCCTCGCGTAACAGGAAAGACCTGCGTGTATAACTGGCCTTATGAAGCTTGCCCTCTGCGGGAGCTCGGTCTTTCCTCGAGCTACTCGCGATGAGACCGCACGTGCGATACAACGCGCGACAAGAGAATTACTGGGTGGCAAGAACTCCTTCCGCGGCCCCACCACATGTAGCTCACCTCTGACAATCACCTCGGTTAGTTTGCGTACGTAGTCAGGCGGCACTGTCGCGTGAGCGTCCACGCGGACAATAAATCCATGGGACGCGGCGCTGACGCCCCGGTTCATCGCGCACGGAATAGTGCGGTCGGGATTGGGGATCCGACGAAGGACCCTTGCCGAGGACGACCACGGTATTGAGACTGCTGCGGCGTCAATGATCTGGGCCGAACCATCTTCCGAGGTGCCGTCAGCTACGATTACCTCGAGCTGTCCCTCATAGTCCTGGGCGGCAAGGTCCGCGAGGAGTCGCGGCAGATAGGGAGCCTCATTGCGACACGGAATAACGGTGGTGACACCGGGGACTGATCGTTTTGGTGTAGGCGCATTCACTGTGCGGTCCTAGGCGCTTAGTACGGCCGGTGCTCGTTCCGCCGCATATTTGCTGCGATCCGCAAGAAGGAATGCCAGGCATAGCCACAGTTGGGGAAGCGCAAATGTATCGAGGCTAACAAAGTCCCCCAGAAGCGCGATTCCCATAGTAACCCCCAACACGAATTCTGGAGTCAGACGTCCCCGTTCGGGTCGAAGTCTAAGTGTGGCCTGGGTACCTGCCGTCCCGCTGCCATACCGAAAATGGGTCGCCACGAAATAAGCGAAGGCGAGTGTACCCACAACCCCAGTCTCCGCCAACAAGCGGAGGATCATGTTCTTGGGGTTCGGCACCTCGCCCGAAAGCAAGAACCTGGGTACCTCCGATTCTAATACAGCCCATGCAGGGACATGATTAGCGAAGTGAAATCCAAACTGCCCCAAGCCCACACCAAACAATGGATGTTCAAGGAACGTTGACCATGCGCCCGACCATAGTGCTAGCCGTGGTCCCGCAGCAATTGAACTAAAGAACTCGACAGCGGTAGATGAACCCGTAACAGCGGTCAGCATGCTCTTTACGTACGGAGTAGTCAAAGCCACCCACAGGGTTCCGGAAAGCACGGTCAGGCCCGCAACGACGACCCCCCGCCGAGAGATTCCTTGGAGACGAGACACAGAGAAGAGCAAAAACGCTGTCGTAGCGAAGAGCACAACCATTCCCAACCTCGAGTACGTGGCCAATAGGCCAGCGATCACCACACCCATTAGGACATGATCGAGGTGTAGGCGTACCTTGCCAATCCGCAGTCCGCGCGATGGGAAAAGACTATGTGAGCTTGGGAAGAGAACCGCCTGATAGAGAAGGGGCAGCGCAACGAGCGTCTGCTGGCTTGCAAGCCACGAAGCCTCGTACGCAAATCCATGACCGCGCGCCATAACGTTCGCGGGAATCGTCAAAAAAGCATCGAGTCCCCGTATGACAGGACCTGAAGCCGGGAGGATTGTATCACCCATTAGTTGGAGTACCGCCCAAGCACTGCTTGCTGCTATGGCAACTACGACCAGGCGTTTCGCTTCCCGGAACCAGTCAGGCCTTGAGACAGCGAATCTGAAGCCCAGATATAAGGTCGCGCCTACCAGGAGACTGATAGAGGAACGAACAAAACGCTCTGCCGCTGTTACCCCCAGCGACGTCAGTACAAGAAAATCCTCCGGTCGGACAAGAAGCTGCCACAGCTGCGGCCCCCAAATGACGAGTAGTAGCACCAGTCCCGCTGACAGGGAGGGATGTGATCGTAATTGTCGAGTCGGAGAGAGAATGACACTCGCGCCAAGCACAACCGCAAGCGGAAAACAGAGGGATTTGACGGTCGCATCCCCGACTGGGAACCACGGGACGCTGGTGAAGGGCACCGATAGGAACAATGCTCGTCTTGCGAAGTCAGTCCAGTTCCGACTTGCGACGGTCACAGTAACTCCTGGAACCTCTGACGCCACCGTCGCAGGACCATCTGCGCGCGCGTAGGTAGAGCACGCTTCGCTAGCCACAATAGATCTGCTTCGACTCTCAACGTGGTTTCGAATACGAATCGCCTGCTGGGAGACATCTCTATATGAGTCCGGCGTGCCCTTCGGTCCTCTGCGTATCGGCGGCGATTGTCAAAGGAAGTCCCTCCCGTCGTGAATTGAGAGATCAAGAATGGCAGCGGCACGCCGGGACACCGCTGACCCACGCGCAACCAGAATTCATAGTCCATAGAGGTCTTATAAGATGTGTCGAACCCACCGAATTTCGCGAACAATTCACGCGACGTGATACTCGATGCATGCGGTACAAAGCAGGTTCGACTCAGGTCTCGATACGAATACGGCGCTGCGGGTCTGTCGAACGACAACACTCCGTCGGGCGAGACGAATCGTACTCCCCCGTATGCCCAGGCCCACGAGTCGGTGACATAGTGCTGGGCAATGCGGGCGATAACGTCCGGCCCGACAAACATGTCTCCGGCGTTAACGAATACCACCAAATCGCCGGTAGAGAGCTCGATTCCCCGGTTGAACGCGTCCGCAATACCTGTGGGGGGTCGCTGAACAAGAGCTGCGATCCTTGATGCGTGTCCGCGCAGCAATTCGAACGTGCCGTCAGTGGAGTTGCCGTCGACTACTACGTGCTCAATACCAGAATAACTCTGACCGTGAATGCTACGCAGGGTTGGTTCGATAACATCCCTTACATTCCTGCAAATCGTAACTATCGAGACGCGTGGTGGCATGAGAGGTGATGACTCGTGGTTGAGTGGCCTACTGCCGTGAGGCGAAAACGAGGTACGAAAGAACTTCTCGGGTTACTGGGCGCGACGCGGCCTAACGTTGCTAGTGGATCTAACAAGGTGAGTCAGTGTGCACCCTTACGACCCATCACTGCCGGGATGGTCTTCAACATGATCCAAAGATCGAGAGCGAGGGACCAGTTGCGCACGTACTCCAGCTCCATATCCGCCCGGTCGGGGTAGCTGACTCGGCTGCGGCCGTTCACCGCCCACGCTCCCGTCATACCGGGTTTCAGTGAGAGAAATACCGCCGCAGAAGAGTGGTATTGGTCTAGCTCGTCCGGGACGATTGGTCTGGGACCTACGAGGGACATCTCGCCTCGCAACACGTTGATCAACTGGGGCATTTCGTCCAGGCTCGCCCCGCGCAACCAACGGCCGACCCACGTCAGCCTGGGATCATTACGTTCTGCAAGCTTAAAATTGTTGCGGACGTACTCTGCGTAGAGAGTTGGATCTGCCTGTAGGCGCGCCTCAGCATCCGCATGCATCGACCGAAACTTCAAACAATTGAAGACACGTCCGTTGATACCAAGCCTTCGATGCCCGAAGATTGCTGGACCACGCGACTCGAGTTTGATGGCGACATAAACCAATGCAAAAAGGGGCGACAGACCAACTAACCAAAACGCTGACCCCACCAAGTCCAACACGCGCTTAAGGAATAGTTGCCGGCCTTTTAGCGCTGGTCGCGTCAGCTCAACAAGTGGTTCCCCCCCCCGCCAGACCATAGTCGGCTGTACCCCCACGACCTGCATCTTGCGGGGCATTGCCAGAACCTGACAGCCACCGGCTAGCGCATCATCCACAACATCGTGGAACTGACTGTCACTGAGAAACCCGCAAACGACGACCACTTCCGCGCCTGAAGCCGCAAGCACAAGCGGAAACTCGCTCAGGGTCCCGATGGCCCCTGCACGAGGTGGGCTCTCCACATCTATGAACCCTATTGCCCGATACTCCATCCCTGAACAGAACGCTGGATGGGCCATCGCAGCGGCGCACGCTTCTGCGTTGCCGACGAATATCGTATCGACGGCGTCTCGCTCGGGTTTCCTGAGTTTCGAGATCACTCGGTCGAGAATCAGGCGTTCCCCGATAACCCCTGCCCATGCCAGCATTACCGTGATGGAGTATTGAAGCAGGGCGATGCCGACCCCGCGTGCCCACAACGCCGCCCAGAGCGGCAGAGCCGTCGCGAGCGCGCACGCGAGGAACAGTCGCCCGGAATCGCGCCTCCGATCGCCTGGTCCGTAATTACCAAGCACCAACAGACCCACGAACAGTGCGGACGCAAACTGCCAGCCGTTCAAGTATCCGGCCGGCAGTACGGACTGTACTTGTTGTGAGAACCATGCCCCGAGTATTTCTTGGTCCCGCACAGCCCGAATGAACTCGCGCATCAGTCCGAACGCCGCCAGATCCGCGACAACCAACCCAGCGAACCGCTGAGCGGCCCGCCGGACATGGCGCCGGAGATTGTGCCACGCACCGCGCTGTAACCCGAGTCGAACTTGTGCGGGGGCATCGAGTTTCAGATGGGCGATGTCTTCAAGACGCCGCTGCTCGGGCGTTCTCCTTCGCCCGCGCGGAGTCCCCCGCGACGGCGTCGGCACCTCCAGCGGCGCGTTATCCACATGCTGCGGATTTGTGATGTGGAAAGGTTCAGCTTCCACGACCCGCTACACTCCCGACAAAAAGGGCGCTAAGACTCACTCCTGGGGCTCAATGAACGACCAAGGGACGGCCAATATGTTACCGCCCGAAACCCTTGGCTAGACCTTACATCACAGTCATTTACCCTCGCAGACCCCTCTCAAGCCACCGACCCCGCTCTAAACGTCATACGACGACTCCATCAAGTAGCTTTCGTGCCCGTGAAACGCCGCATCCCCGTCACCCTCGCCGCCCTTTCCACAGCCGCCATCCTCTACCTTACCCTGCGCCACGGCGACAACGACCTGACCTACGGCTGGTCCTACAGCCTCACCGCCGGCGACGCCGCCCTCGCCGAGCTGATCCAAAACCTCATCCTCTTCATCCCGCTCGGCGTCTCGCTCAC
>WNGJ01012526.1_pt1 | contig 14178 bp, 11 predicted proteins | sample 5400611 | NCBI WGS metagenome assembly WNGJ01 (sample SAMN13153375, study PRJNA577476) | soil metagenome | isolation source: 40 cm soil or saprolite under Garry oak tree replicate 1 | place: USA:California | collected 2016-06-15 | reverse complement strand
CGCTGCGCTGCAGGTCTACATCGGCTCGGTTTACGTGAACGACTTCAATCTGTTCGGCAAGACGTTCCGCGTCACCGCCCAGGCCGACGCGCCATATCGCATGGACGTGAAGGATATTTTGAAAATCCGCGTGCGCAATGCGGCCGGCAACACTGTGCCGCTCGGCTCGTTCACGACGGTGAGGAACATTGCCGGACCTTACCGGGTCGCCCGCCACAATCTCTACTCCGCGGCCGAGCTCGACGGCGCACCGGCCGCGGGATATTCGCAAGGGCAGGCGATCGAGATCATGCAGAAGCTCGCCGCCGAGACGCTGCCTGAGGGATTCGGCTACGAGTGGACGACGCTCGCCTTCCAGCAAGTCAGGACCGGCAATACCGCGCTGTTCGCCTTCGTGCTCGCCGTGGTGTTCGTCTTCCTCGTGCTTGCCGCGCAATTCGAAAGCGTGACGCTTCCGCTCGCCGTGATCATGATCGTGCCGATGTGCCTCGTTGCCGCGATCAGCGGCGTGATCCTGCGCGGGCAGGACAACAATATCCTCACCCAAGTGGGGTTCGTCGTGCTGATCGGGCTGGCTGCCAAGAACGCGATCCTGATCGTTGAGTTTGCCAAGCAGCTGGAGGATCAGGGCCGTGATCGCTTTGCGGCGGCGGTCGAGGCGGCGCGCCTGCGGCTGCGTCCCATCCTGATGACCTCGTTCGCTTTCATCTTCGGCGTGATGCCGCTGGTTTGGGCGATCGGGGCGGGGGCGGAGCTGCGGCAAATGCTGGGGACCGCCGTGTTCGCCGGCATGATCGGCGTGACGGCGTTCGGGCTCATCTTTACGCCGATCTTCTACGTGGTCTGCCGCTGGATCGCGGAAAAGACTCGCCGACGCCGGCACGCACCGGAAGCGCCGCCCGCGCCCGCGGAGTAGACGCGCCCATGCCGCCGATCAAATTCGGTTTTGGCGGAGCGGTCACGCGCAAAGAGGACGACGCGCTCCTCCGCGGCGTCGGCCGCTACGTCGCCGACCATACCCCCGATGGCGCGCTGCACGCGGTGGTCCTGCGCTCACCCCATGCGCATGCGCGCTTTCGCATCACCGACGTTGCCAAAGCCGCGGCGATGCCGGGGGTCGCGCTGGTACTCACCGCAAGCGACACGGCCGAGCTCGGCCACCTGCCGTGCCAAGGGGCGATACCGGATACCGAGGTCACCGTTCCACCCTATCCCATCCTGGCGCGCGAGGAGGCGCGCCATGTCGGCGATGCGGTGGCCTTTGTGGTGGCGAACACGCTGGACCAGGCGCGGGACGCGGCCGAAGCGATCGCGATCGAGTGGGATGTGCTGCCTCACGTGGTCGGGGCCGCGGCGGCATTGGCGCCGGACGCGTCGCTGGTGTGGCCGCCGACGATCGCCACGCGCGGCAATCTCGCGTTCGAAACCGAACTCGGTGACGCCGGGGCGACGGCGCGCGCCTTCGCCGAGGCGACGCGCACGGTGGCGCTCACGCTCGTCAACCAGCGGCTCGTCGCCAACTATCTCGACACGCGCGGTGTCGTCGCCGAGTACGACGGAGCGCGCATCACGCTGACGCTCAGCAGCCAGGGCAGCCATGCCGTCCGCGACGTGCTGTGCACGGACGTGTTCAAGATCGCCAAAGACAAGATGCGGGTCGTGACCCCCGATGTCGGCGGGGGTTTCGGCACCAAACTCTTTCCCTACCGCGAATACGCGCTTGCCGGTTTGGCGGCGCGGCGCCTCGAGCGGCCGGTGAAATGGGTCGCCGACCGCAGCGAGCATTTCCTCGGCGACGCGCAGGGCCGCGACAACGTCACGACGGCGAAGCTCGCGCTCGACGGCAATGGGCGTTTTCTTGCCCTCGACATCGATCTCATCGCCGACATGGGCGCGTATCTTTCCTGCTACGCGCCGTTCATTCCATTCATCGGAGCCGGCATGTCCCCCGGCATCTACGACATTGCGGCCTGCCATGTGCGCGTGCGCGGGGCCTTCACCAATACGGTGCCGGTCGATGCCTATCGCGGCGCCGGGCGTCCGGAGGCGGCCTATGTGATCGAGCGCCTAGTGGACGTTGCCGCGCACGAGATCGGCGTCGCGCCCGACGAGCTGCGGCGCAAGAACTTCATCAAGGCCATGCCTTACACGACCGCGACCGGCAAGACCTACGATTCGGGCGACTTCGCCAGCCACCTGCGGCGCGCGCAGGACAGCGCCGACTGGAAAGGATTTGAGCGGCGGCTCGCGCAATCGCGCAAGGCCGGACGACTGCGCGGCATCGGCATCGCGACCTACGTCGAGGCGTGTGGCAACAACGGCCCCGACACGGCGCGCGTTCGCCTCGATGACGACGGCGGCGTCACTGTCCTGGTCGGGACGCAATCGACGGGCCAAGGCCACGCCACCGCTTATGCCCAGATCGTCGCCGATCACCTGCGCCTGCCATCCGCTCGCGTACGGATGGTCCAGGGCGACACCGACCTCATCGCGACCGGAACGGGAACCGGCGGCTCGAGTTCGATCCCATGTGGAGGCGCGTCGGTCGCCAGCGCGACAAGGAAGCTTGCCGAGACGCTCAAGGAGACGGCAGCTGACGCGCTCGAAACGGCCGTGAGCGATCTCGAAATCGCCGAAGGCGGCGCCGTGCGCGTGGCGGGCACCGACCGGTTGATCGCATTCGCCGATCTCGCCCGCCGTTCCGCGGCGCGCCAGCGGACGCTCTCGGCCGAGGACGCCTTCATGCCGGAGGAGGCGACCTATCCCAACGGCACCCATCTCGCCGAGGTCGAGATCGACCCGGACACCGGCGCAACGCGTATCGTGAGCTATTGGGTGGTCGACGATTTCGGCGCGACGCTCAATCCGTTGCTGCTGGCCGGCCAGGTGCACGGCGGCACGGTGCAGGGCATTGGGCAGGCGTTGATGGAGAATGCGGTCTACGACGCTTCCTCCGGTCAGCTCGTGAGCGCCTCGTTGATGGACTACGCCCTGCCGCGCGCGGCCGATATCCCGCCGCTCGCCTTCGAGACGTGCAACGTGCCGTGCCGGACCAATCCCCTGGGGGTGAAGGGGGCGGGGGAGGCGGGCGCCATCGGGTCTTGCCCGGCGGTGATGAACGCTATCGCCGACGCGCTCTGGCGGGCTTACCGCATCCGCCATGTGGACATGCCGGCGACGGCGGAGTGCGTCTGGGCGGCGATTGCGGAGGGCAAGCGGGTGCATACGCTATGACCTGCCCACCCGTTGCGCGGTTCACGGAATCGTGATCGCTGGGGGCCAATTGCGGAATTCGCCAGCCCTTTGCGACGCCCGCAGGTGCGAATTCCGGCATCGGAGGCACTGGCAAGCTTCTGACTCTAGTGTGGTTTTTGGATTTGACGGTCCTATGAACGCGCTGCAAACCCTAGCGAACCGAAGATCCAGCCCGCGCGGCGGGCTTCCAGTTTTCGTCTCACCGGGAATAAAAAAATCCATCAGGATGTTTACGCGATGCCCGCCCAAGCCGCGCCCTCCGGCGCGGAAACCAATCCACAGAGGGAGCAAGAGAGATGATCCGCACCGCGCTTGTCGTTGCAATGTTCGCGTTCGGCGCCACCGCGTTGGTGGCACAAAGCGATCCGATCGCTGCCCGTAAGGCCCTGATGAAGGCCAATGGCGACCAAAGCAAGGTTGCCACCGACATGCTGGAGGCCAAGCGGCCCTTCAATCTCGACGAAGCGAAGAAGGTGCTCGCGACCTTCGCCGAGGCAGGCGAGAAGGCGCCGGCACTTTTCCCTGACAATTCCAAGACCGGCGGCGATACCGCGGCATTGCCGGCGATTTGGGAGAACAAGGCCGATTTCACGGCCAGGCTCGCCAAGTTCGCCAGCGACTCCAAGTCCGCCATGGACGCAACCAAGGATCTCGACAGCTTCAAGATTCAAATCACCGAGGTGCGCAAGAATTGCGGCGGTTGTCACCAGACCTACCGCAAGAAGACGTCATAATCGTCTGCAATCGGCACAGTCGAGGGCGGCCGTCGGCGCGACGGGCCGCCCTCGGCTTTGATGGCACACCGGCGCTCCGCGATATGTCGTACGGTATCGGATAGAATCGGAGAAGAGCGCCGATGCTGCGTAAGCTCGTGATGGTGGCGGTGCTGCTCGCAGTGATCGGGGCTGCGGCGTTCTGGTTCATCACCATGCCGGCGAGCGTGTCCGCCGATGCGCTCGGGTCCTACACGCCCGACCTCGACAACGGCAAAACCATGTTTTACGCCGGCGGCTGCGCGGCGTGCCATGCGACTCCCAATCAGGAGGACAAGACGAAGCTGGGCGGCGGGCTTAGCCTGAAATCGCCGTTCGGCACATTTTACCCCCCGAACATCTCGCCCGACCGCAACGACGGCATCGGAGGCTGGAGCGAGGCGGATTTCGTCACCGCCATGTGGAAGGGCACCTCGCCCGACGGCAGCCATTACTATCCGGCCTTTCCGTACACCTCGTACCAGCGCATGCGGCTGGAGGACGTGCGCGACCTGTTTGCCTATCTCAAGACGCTGCCGGCGGTGCAAGGCAAGGTGCGTGACCACGACCTGCCGCTCTATCTCAAGTTCCGCCCTATGCTCGGAGGCTGGAAATTTCTTTTTCTCGACGGTGAGCAGTTCAAGCCCGACACGTTCAAGTCAGCGCCGTGGAATCGCGGCGCTTATCTGGTCAATGGCCCGGGCCATTGCGCGGAGTGCCACAGCCCGCGCAACCCCCTCGGCGGCATCATCGCAAGTGAGCGCTTTGCCGGCGGTCCCGATCCGGAAGGCGGCGACGGCTCCGTCCCCAACATCACGCCGGCAGGTATCGGCGACTACTCGCAGCGGGATATCGAGCGCATCCTCGAGACCGGAGATATGCCCGACGGCGATTCGGTCGGTGGCCTGATGGCGGCCGTGGTGGCCAATGCGTCGAAACTTTCGGCGCAAGATCGCGCCGCGATCGCGCTCTACCTCAAATCGCTGCCGCCGGTTGAAGGCCCGAAGCGTCCATGAGCAAAACGCCTGGAATCATAGCTCACGCATTGGCATGCTTGCCCGAATTGCCATGCCGGCGCCCAAGGAGACGTCCGCGTCTCAGAACGCCTTGAAGGTGATGATGGTGCGTGTGTCCTGGATGCCCGGGATGGTCTGCACCTTCTCGTTGACGAAATGGCCGATGTCGGTCTTGTCCTCGACGTAGAATTTCACCAGCAGGTCGAAGTCGCCGGCGGTCGAATAGATCTCGGAAGCGAGCTCGGCATCTGCGAGCTTGTTCGCCACCTCGTAGGATTGGCCGAGTTGGCATTTGATCTGGACGAAGAAGGGGACCATTCGCGCCTCCGTGCGGCGCTCCGCCGCAAGCGGCAATCCAGCAAATACGGCTGCGCGAGGCAAGGGCCGGCGGCGTGTGGAGCATATCGCGGCAGCTCATGATATCGTCGAGGCCATGATGCGCGTCGACCTTCGCCTCTATGCCCTCGTCGATCCCGAACGCGCCGGGGGGCGCGATCTCGCGGTTCTCGCGCGGCTGGTCGCGCAAGGCGGCGCGACGCTGGTGCAGCTGCGGGACAAGCATAGCGACACGCGGCGCATGGTCGCGCGCGCGCGGGCGATCAAGGCAGAGCTCGCGCCGCTCAACGTGCCGCTGCTGATCAACGACCGCATCGACGTCGCGCTCGCGGCCGGCGTCGACGGCGCGCATGTGGGGCAAGACGACATGGCGGTGGAGGACGTCCGGCGGCTCCTCGGCGCCGACGCGATCATCGGGCTTTCGGTGAAAACCGTCGAGCAGGCCGAGGCGGCGCCCCTCGATCTGCTCGACTATGTGGGCATCGGTGGCGTGTTTGCGACCTCGTCCAAGGACAATCCAAGTCCGCCGATCGGTCCAAGCGGATTGGCGCGCATCGTCGGCGTCTTGCGCCGGCGCGCCCCTAAATTTCCGCTGTGCGCCATTGCCGGCATCGACGCCAGCAATGCCGGCGAGACGATCGCGGCGGGTGCCGACGGCGTCGCGGTGATCTCGGCGCTCTCGCGCAAGGACGATCCGCGGGCGGCTGCGCGCGATCTGCGCGGCGTCGTCGACCGCGCGCTCGCGCAGCGGGGGCGGCGATGACGCCGATCGCGCTCACCATTGCCGGCTCGGATTCCGGCGGCGGCGCCGGCATCCAGGCTGATCTCAAGACGTTCTCGGCGCTCGGCGTCTACGGCGCCTCGGTCATCACCGCGCTCACGGCGCAGAACACCAAGGGCGTGAGCGCGATCCACGACGTGCCGGCGCAATTCGTCGCCGCGCAAATGGACGCGGTTTTTTCCGATCTCGATGTCGGCGCGGTCAAGATCGGGATGGTCTCCCAGCGCGGCGTCATCGAAACGATTGCGGCCGGGCTCGAGCGCTGGCGGCAGAGCAAAGTCGTGCTCGATCCGGTCATGATCGCAGCCTCGGGCGACAAGCTTCTTGCCGCCGACGCAATCGAGACGCTCAAGCGCGCGCTCATCCCGCGCGCGCTCGTCGTCACGCCGAACCTGCCCGAGGCGGCGGCGCTGCTCGATGCGCCGATCGCCCGCAACGAGACCGAGATGCGCGAGCAAGGCGAGCGGCTGCTTGCGTTGGGGCCGCGGGCGGTGCTCGTCAAGGGCGGGCACGGCAGCGGCGCCGAGAGCGTCGATCTCCTGATCGAGCCGAGCGCATTCGTGCGCCTCGCCGCCGACCGGATCGCGACCCAAAATACCCACGGCACCGGCTGCACGCTGTCGTCCGCGATCGCGGCCGGCCTCGCCAAGGGGCTCGGGCTGACCGAGGCGGTAGGCGCCGCCAAGACCTACGTGACCGCCGCGCTCGCCGCCGCCAACCGAATCAAGATCGGCTCGGGCCACGGCCCGACGCACCATTTCCACGCCTGGTGGTGAAGAACAGCGGGGGCGAGCGGCATGGAAGCGAAACCCGCGCCGCGAAAGCTCGCCCTGTTTTCCTGTAAACAACAGGGCGAGAACAGGCCGCAGCGCGGATTATCGTGTGTCTACAATGGTTTGGTTTTGATCGTCGCGCCCAAGAACAGGACCATAACAGGGAAGGAACAGGGAAATCCGAAGGCGTCATGCATCGGCCGCCGCCACGGCATCATCCCCATGCGCCGGTGCTGTGCGCGCCGTCGAGGTGTTCGCGGCGCGTTCGAGCCGCTCGAGCCGCTCCTCGAAATCCGTCGCCGAGAGCGTACGCACGTAGACATCGATGATCTTGGCGACCTCGGCGGCCTCGCTGGTCGTGAGCCATGGCCGAGATAACGGCGGCCACCGCCGCCGCGCTGTCCCTCGCCTTGTCCACCGGCGGCAACTCGACGGCGACCGGATCCTTTCTGCGGATCGATGCGAGGCGGTCCATGCACACGCGGATCGCGGCCATGTCGCCGGCTTTCGCCATCTCGATCGCCTTGCGCGCGATCTCCTCGGCCTCGCCCTCGAGCAGGTTCTGCATGAGCACGGTCGTCTTGTTGCGCGATCCGCGCGGCCGGCCGGCCGGATTGCCGCTTTGGCCTTTTTGAAACTGCATGACTTGGGTCTCCTTCGTTGCGAGTGAACAACACGCCGCGCGCGCACGCATGCGCCCGCGTGCTCACGAACACGGTTCGTGAATGCGGCGATGAAAAAAGCCCGCGGCGGTTAGCCCGGGCTTCTTACGCAGTTCTGGTGAATAATGGATTCTTGGAAGATTCCGTTACGCGGAGTCAAGCACTTTCTCGCGCGCGTGCGCACAAAATGCGCTCTCCCTGTAAACAACAGGAGAAAAACAGGAAAAGTGGCATGAGAATCCAGCAGCGCGGCTTTGCGGGACGCTTCTACGGTCACTGCCGCTTGCAGTTGCGCATGAAGCGGTAGCGCTTTACGAGATGCAAATGCTGCTCTCGCGCCTGACGCCTGCAATCTTCATTTCGCTGGGCAATGCGCTCGCTCGCCGCTGCAATCTCTCCCGGGGATTTTGGTTTCACTGACTGAGCATTTGCGGCAGAGGCACCGAGCGAGATTGCTGCGCAAGTCCCAATCGCAACACGCAAGAACAACGCCTTCATCATTATTTTCCTCTCACATTCGTTCATTCTCGCGGATGCGCCCAATCTGTTCGGCCTCTTCAGCCAGCTTGGTCCAGATCAAAGCCATCGAAACCAGCAGCGACCGCATCCTCTCTTCAATCGCCGCTTCCGCGCGTGCGCGGCAGTCCGCAGCTTGCTGTCGGCACTCGCTTACAACGGCAAGGCGGTCCATGAGCCGCGCGAGGATGCGATGCGGCAGGTGGGGCGTCAAGCTGCCGGGAGAGCCCCCGAGGGCCTTTTTGCCTCTCCATGACTCTACGGGGTCCACCGGCGCGTTTTAGCGCGTCCCAAGGTCGCAAAACGAGTCCACGGGCTTTTCTGATATCAGCCTCGCCTGGAGAGGATCGATCGGCAACGCGTTTGTTATGCTTGTTAACCGTTCGTTAAGAATATTGTGGCGCGCCGCGTCGTGCTCTGCGAAGGATCAATCAGACGCCAGATCATCACTTTGTTAAGATGGCCGTCTAACCGCCGTTAACCATAAAAGTCAGTCGCGACTTTGCCGGAGCTGGTCGTCGACATGATTGAGAATCAAAGTCGGCTACGGAGCGCTATCGACACGGGGTTGAGAGATCTTTTCGGAGGCGCGATTTCTGGCGTCGTTTCAATCGTCTATTGCGTCTCCTATGCAGCATTCATTTTTTCCGGTCCGCTTGCACCATGGCTCGGCTATGGGATCGCCGCGACCTTCATCGCGACTACGGTCGGCGCATTAGTCGTGGCGCTGCGCAGCTCGGTGCCCTTCACCATAGCAGGACCAGACAGCTCCACCTCTGTTGTCACCGCGACCCTCGTGGCTGCCTTTGTCGCGTGGCTCGTCGCAAACGGCGCGACCGACCATGTTCTTGAGCCAACGCTGCTTCTTATGGCGCTGAGCTCGATGCTCGTTGGAATTCTGCTCTGCGGACTCGGACTGGCAAGGGCGGGCCGTGCGATCCGCTTCGTGCCCTACCCGGTGATTGGCGGGTTCCTCGGGGCGACAGGATGGCTAATGGTTTCAGGTGCTAGTCAGGTGATTACAGACATGCGGCTTGCCGCTGCCAACATTCATGCACTCGTCAGTCCCGCAAGTCTCTCTAAGCTCACAGCGGCGGCAGCGATTGCGGTCTCGCTGTATTTCGGGTTGCGCCGTTTTGGAAACCCACTTGTCCTGCTCGGACTAATATTGGCAGGGATAGCAGCGGCACATCTCGCTTTCTTTGCGACGGGCATCTCAATAACCGACGCACAAGCGGCCGGCTGGCTGTTCAAGCCCGAGGCCGCGGTCGCGCTCACGCTTCCCTGGAACTTCGACGAGCTCAGCCGGTTCCCGTGGCCGGCGCTTCCGCACCTGGCCGGCGACATCATTGCCATGATGTTCGTGACTGTGATGAGTGTGCTGCTCAATACGACTGGGATTGAACTTGAAACTCGTTATGAGGCGGACCTAGAGCGCGAGCTCAATGCAGTCGGTTCTGCCAATCTATTGTCGGCCAGCCTTGGCGGATATGTCACCTGTAGCTCCCTGAGCCGAACCACGCTCAATTATGAGGTAGGCGGTAGAGGCCGGCTTTCTGGACTTACGGTCGCGGCCATCTCGGGTCTCGTACTAGCGGCCGGCTCCGGCTTTCTCGCTTACGTGCCGAAGTTCGTCCTGGGCGGTCTGCTGCTCTACGGTGGCCTGTACCTGCTTTATCGATGGCTGCTCGATTCGTGGCGGTATCTCTCTTGCGTCGAATACATATCGCTCGCTGGTATCGCGTTGATAATCGTCGAGTGGGGCTTCATCGCCGGTGTACTGATCGGAATAGTGGTCGGCCTTGCGACGTTCGCATTGAGCGTAAGCCGAGTGCACGCAATCAAGTTCAGCTTCGATGGTTCTGAGTATCACAGCTCGCTTGACCGCAGACCTGACGAGTTGGCGCTCCTCACCGAATATGGCCGTGAAATTCAGGGTATGTTTCTGCACAGCTACCATTTTTCGGCTCGGCCAACCGGCTCCACCAACACGTCAAGGCACTGCTTGCAAAAGAAAAGTGCCGCTTCCTGTTGTTCGATTTTCGGCTCGTCACCGGAATCGACTCATCCGCGACATTTAGCTTCACACAGATTAAGCAGGTCGCTGACCAGTGCGGCGCACGGATGATATTCACGTCTCTCACGCGCGACCTGGAAAAAGCCTTCCGTGCCACCCGGTTTATTTCCGACATCATTGTGGCGCCCAATCTCGACGCTGCCCTTGAATCGTGTGAGAACACGATTATCAAGGCGCACCAAACGCATAACCGCGAGGCCAGCACCCTGCGCGAGTGGTTCACCGAAGCGCTCGGCGGTGCGGAGAATGCTGACCAGCTGATCCAGCATTGCAAGCGGATAGAGGTTCAGCCGCGCGAAATCATCGTACGCGAGGGGGACCCGGCCAACTCCATGCATTTCATCTTGGACGGCCGAGTCGGCATCATGGTGAACGGAGGCAGCGCCCCGGTCCGCGTACGTAGCCTGGGGCCGCACACGACGATCGGCGAGATGGGTCTCATCACGCGGCAGCCGCGTAGCGCCACGATGCAGGCGGAGGTGGTTAGCGTGCTCTACGAGCTCAGCGCCAGCGCCTATGAGCGCATCAAGCGCGAGAACCCCGGGCTGAGTCACGCTCTACTGACTTACATAATTACCGTGATGGCTGAGCGGCTCGGTTTTGCAAACCGTGCAATTGGCGTTCTGCAGCGCTGAGCGCGCAGCCCCAAGCATCTCGGCCGCGATCGCGCTACGGCACAAGCTTCTCCGGTGATCGAATGAAGGTCATCACGCTGCTTGGCGGCGCGGCTTAAATGATGATCAGCCGAGAGCTGCCGCCGTATCGTTGAGGAGCCCGCTGCGTTGACGACCGAGTGTCGCGCCGCCGAAGGTCTTCCTGCGTCCCCGCACGGCATGCGCGAGCCTGGAAGTAGCCGCTCGAATACGAGAACCGGTCGAGACCTGGCGTGCATTGAGACGGGCAGCCAAGCAAACCGTCGTCATAACCTGCTTCCCAGCTCTCTAGGTCGACGATCATTTCGCGCCCCCTTTCTCGGAGGGCATGATTGAATATGATCATCGTGACCAAATTCCTGCGTTCCTGTTGCCGCCAAGCCACAGTGAACCGGATTTATGAGTACGCGCCGGATATCGCGCATAGCGCATTGAAGACGCGCGGAAAGCCGCGGTGATGCTACGCCTTGGCCTTCACCACCTTCTGCCGTTGCTCGCCCAGCCCGTCGATCCCGAGCGTGACCACGTCGCCGGCCTTGAGGAATTTCGGCTCCGGCTTCATGCCGAGCCCAACGCCCGGCGGCGTGCCGGTGGTAATGACGTCGCCCGGCTCCAGCACGAAGAACTGCGAGCAGTACCAGACGAGGTGCTTGCAGTCGAAAATCATGGTTCTGGTGTTGCCGCGCTGGCGCTTCTCGCCGTTGACGTCGAGCCACATGTCGAGGCGCTGCGGGTCCTTGATCTCGTCCTTGGTGACCAACCAGGGGCCGAGCGGGCCGAAGGTCTCGGAGCTTTTGCCCTTGATCCATTGCCCGGCGCGCTCGATCTGGAACACGCGCTCGGAAACGTCGTTCGCCAGGCAATAGCCGGCGACGACATCCAGTGCCTTGTCTTTCGACAGGTAGCGCGCGCGCTGGCCAATGACGATGGCGAGCTCGACCTCCCAGTCGAGCTTGCTCGACGCCTTCGGAATGATCGTGTCGTCGTTCGGCCCGCAGATGCAGGACGTCACCTTGTTGAAGATGATCGGCTCTTTCGGAATCGGCGCGCCGGTCTCGGCTGCGTGGTCGGAATAGTTGAGCCCGATGGCGATGAAATTGCCGACGCCGCCGACGCAGGCGCCCAGCCGCACCTTGCCGCGAACGAGCGGCAGCTTGTCGATCGCGCTCTTGCGAACCTTGGCCAGGCCTTTGGGCGACAGCGCGTCGGCGGCGATATCCGGCACCACTTTCGAGAGATCGCGGATGCCGCCTTTGGAGTCGATGATTCCGGGCTTCTCACGGCCGCGCGGGCCGAAGCGGACGAGCTTCATGGATTCTCCTCGGGCTGAAGGGGGCACTTGGCATCAGGGGCACGGGATCATGCGTCTCCTGCCCGCGGCGGGCAAGGAAGTGCGCGCGGTTGTGGGCAGGATGGGGTCAGGACAATCAGCGGTTCGGCAAAGTGTGTCCGCAAAGGCACTTGTGCGCTGCATATCTGTTGCCCATCGGCAACAGACGCTGAGAATATTGATCAAACGAGCCATTTACGCGGCCTTTTCAATTGCAATCGGAACCTTCCGCGGACAGGATTACCGCATGCACCTGGTCCGCGCGCCAAGCTGCAAGCGACGCGGGTTCGGGGGCCGACAAACAATGGCAAGTCCCCTCCTCAGGGCTGTGCCGGGTCATTTGGTTTAATGGGGGGTGCGACGAGGCCGGCGCGAGCCGGCCTCGTTCGCGTTTGGGCCCTTACATCGCACCCGGGAATACGCCGCCGTCGATGAGAAGGTTTTGCCCGGTGATGTAGCCGGCCTGGGCGGAGCATAGAAAGGCGCAGGCGGCGGCGAATTCGTCCGGCGTGCCGAAGCGCTTGGCGGGAACGGTTGCCATGCGTTCGTTCCTTGCCTGCTCGATCGAGATGCCCCTGTTCTTGGCATTCGCCGCCATGTTCGAGCGCAGTCGTTCGGTCTCGAATGTGCCGGGCAGCAGGAAATTGATGGTGACGTTGGAGGCGGCAACCGAGCGCGCAACCCCGGCGAGAAAAGCGGTCAGACCCGCGCGTGCGCCCGAGGAGAGATCGAGGCCTGAGAGCGGCATCTTCACCGAACCCGAGGTGATGTTGACGATGCGGCCGAATTTCTTGGCGCGCATCGGATCGATGACTTTCTGGATGAGCTCGATCGCGACCACCATGTTGGCGATGACACCGTCGATGATGTTTTGACGCGTGAGCTCGCGAAAATCGCGGAAAGGCGGCCCCCCGTTGTTGTTCACCAGAATGTCCGGCTCCGGGCAGGCGCCGAGCAGCGCCGCTTGGCCTGCGGGCGTGGCGACGTCGCCGACCGCCGGGGTCACCTTGGCGCCGGTCGCCTGCCGCAGTTCAGCGGCGGTGGCATCGAGCGTTTTGCCGTCCCGCCCGTTGATGACCACGTCGCAGCCCGCCTGCGCGAGCGCGAAGGCACAGGCGCGGCCGAGTCCGCGGCTCGAGGCACAGACGATCGCCTTGCGGCCGGCAATTCCGAGATCCATGGCTAGTCCTCCGGGCGTGAGCTAACGAATGGCACAGGCGGGCGCCAAGACTTATTGATGTACCCCCACACGCCGTCATTCCGGGGCGAGGCCGTATAAGGCCGAGAATCGAACTTGGTGCGTCGCAGCGAACGAGCGCATGCGAACTATGCGCTGGCGCCTCCAGCATCCTCGCCATACCCCCCTGACTGACGATTGCCAATTCGATATCCTGCAATCCGGCCCTGGCTGGTAGGGGACCGAAAATTCGCGATGATCACCAAGTTTGACAGCCTCTATGCCGGTCATCATCGGTTATGGCGGAACGCCCATCAACGAGCGGCGTTACTCGAACGCCCACCTCGCAACTGCGCTGAGCAAGGCCGAGTCCATGGCCACGCTCATGGATGGCCTTGGCTACAACTGTTTCTGGATGGCCGAGCATCACTTCCAGCGCGAAGGCACTGAATGCATTCCCAACACCATCCTTATGGCATTGCACCTCGCGCACCGAACGAAAAGCATCAAGATTGGTTGCGGCTTCAATATCACTCCGATGTGGCACCCGCTGCGGCTGGCGGAGGACTTCGCCACCGTTGACATCCTCACCGGTGGCCGCATCGTCTTTGGCGTCGGTCGCGGCTACCACACGCGCGAGGTGGAAACGTTCGGCTCCCCACTGCGCGATCAAGAGGCCAACCGGGCGCTCTTTGAGGAGCAGGTCGATATCATCTTCAAAGCCTTCAACAACGAGCGCTTCTCGTATAAGGGCAAGTACTACACGCTGCCGCCCGAGGTGCCTTATCGCGGCTACACCCTCAAAGAGCTCACCCTCGTCCCGCGACCTTTCAAGCTGCCGGTCGAGTGC
>WNGJ01011025.1_pt1 | contig 14178 bp, 13 predicted proteins | sample 5400611 | NCBI WGS metagenome assembly WNGJ01 (sample SAMN13153375, study PRJNA577476) | soil metagenome | isolation source: 40 cm soil or saprolite under Garry oak tree replicate 1 | place: USA:California | collected 2016-06-15 | reverse complement strand
AAGGTCTTGCCGTCGTCGGTCGTGACCTCGACCTTGTCGGCGCCGTCGACCACGTGATTGTTGGTCACCGCATAGCCGTCAGCCGAAATGAAGAATCCGGAACCCTGGCCCAGGGTGTACTGGCGTCGCTGCGGTCGCGATTGCCGGTCGTCTGGCCGACCAAATCGCGGTGTGTCTGGCTGGCCGAAGCGCCGGAAGAAATCCTCGAACGGCGTACCGCGCAGCGGATTGTCTTCATTCAGCGTAAAGGCGTCGCCGCCCGTGTTCATCTTGACCTTAACGGAGATGACCGACGGCTTCACTTGTTCCACGATGTCGGCAAAGCCCACCGGCCGCTGGGCGTTTTGCGCATGCGCGTACGGCGGCGCAAACAATGCAGGGCCGGACGTAAGTGGGGACAGGGCGAAATCCGCAAACAGCAACCCGCCGCTCAAACCGGCAACGGATGCGAGAAGGAAGATGCGGCGTTTGGAATAAGGGCGATGCCCCGCATCCCGGGCCATACGCGTGGACATGTCTCCGACTCCATTTGTTAGATCATTGGCATAGCGCTGCTAGCGCTGTCGGACGCTAAGATGGTGAGCGTCGCCTTTCTGAATACTGGAGGGAAAATTAAACTTTGGTAAGGTCACCGCGGGCGGCGGAAACCAGCAGCAAATTAATGATTGAAAGGCGTCATTCGGCGCCAACGCGTCATCCGGCCGCAGTCACGGTGCCCGGTCGATCACCTCGGCAAGCCGCCGTTCCTCGTCGGGACTGAGCGGCGCCGCCGCAAGGGGAACTGCGCGCCGCCGCCTTATGGCTGCAAACATCGCAATGGCGCCGGCGACAAGCGCCGCAACCGGCGTCAGCCAAAGCACCGCATTGTGCCACGCGAAGCGCGGCTTGAGCAGCACGAACTCGCCATACCGCGCAACCAGGAAATCGATCACCTCCGAATCGCTGTCGCCGGAGGTGAGCCGCTCGCGCACCAGCACCCGCAGGTCGCGCGCAAGCGGGGCATCGGAATCGTCGATCGATTGATTCTGACACACCATGCAGCGCAACTCGCGCGACAGCGCACGGGCGCGCCCCTCCAACGCTGGGTCTTTGAGGATTTCATCGGGCTGAACCGCAATCGCCGGCAGCGAGGCACAAAGCGCGAGCGCGATCAGGGCGAAACGCCATGCTGGCCGGGCATGGCTCGGCGCGTTTCCCTTGCGAGTCCACATGATCTCACTCCGCCGGCGCCATGGCGGCGGTCTTGGCCCGGGCGGGCGTCGGAGCGCCGACGCGCAGACGCCGGTCGGAGAGCGACAATCCACCGCCGAAAACCATCACGATGCAGCCGAGCCAGATCAACAGCACCAGGGGCTTGTAATAAAGCCGAATGCCGGCGGAACCGTCGGAATTGATCTCGCCGAGCGATAGATAGAGCTGGCTTACGCCGCGCGCCAACAAGGCGGATTCGGTCGTGGTCGTTTGGCGCGACGCAAAGTTGCGCTTCGAGGGTTCCATGACGCCGACGATTTCGCCATGCCGGCGCACTGTGAAGGCGGCGGCGAGTTCCGTGTAATTCGGCCCGGTGCGGTTGAAAGTGCGGTCGAACGTGACATCGTAATTGCGAACCGCGACTTTGTCGCCCGGCTTGACCGAGACGATGCGCTCTGCCCCCCATTGGGTGTCGCCCACGATGCCGAGCAACGTAATGCCGAGGCCGAGATGGGCGAACGCGGTGCCCCAGGCGGATCGCGGCAGACCGGCGGCGCGTCGCAGCACCGTCGCCAACGGGGTGCGCAGCAACCCGATGCGCTCGCTGATATCGGTGACGGCGCCGGTGATCACGAACAGCGCCAAGCCGACGCCGAACGGCGCCAGCAGGGGTTTGCCCTCCAGCACGAAGGCTTGCCGCCAGTCCGATCAGGGCAACCAGGAAAGCACCCGCGAGGCGTTGTCCGACACCCACGAGATCGCCACGCTTCCACGAGAGCAGCGGCCCGAAGGGAACCGCGACAAGGAGCGCTACAAACAACGGACCGAACGTCAGATTGAAGAACGGCGCACCGATGGAAATTGCCCCTCCGGTCATCGCCGCAAACACCATGGGGTAGAGTGTTCCGACGAACACGGTGGCGCAAGCGACAGTGAGGAACAGGTTGTTGAGGACGAGCGCTCCCTCACGCGATACCGGCGCAAACAAACCGCCCTGGCGCAGCAACGGCGCACGCCACGCAAACAGCGCGAGGCTGCCGCCGATAAACATGACGAGAATCGCGAGGATGAACACGCCGCGCAGCGGATCGGACGCGAACGCATGCACCGACACCAAAACCCCGGAGCGCACCAGGAAGGTGCCGATCAGCGACAGCGAGAAGGTGAGGATCGAAAGCAGGATGGTCCAGATCCTCAAGGCCTCGCGCTTTTCCATCACCACGGCCGAGTGCAGGAGGGCGGTGCCGACCAGCCATGGCATGAACGACGCATTCTCGACTGGATCCCAGGCCCACCATCCGCCCCAACCGAGCTCGTAATAGGCCCAGTAGGACCCCATGGCGATGCCGGCCGTGAGGCACATCCACGCGACCAGTAACCACGGCCGTACGCGACGAGCCCAGGCGGCGTCGATACGTCCCTCGATCAGAGCTGCGACCGCGAAAGAGAACGAAATCGAGAACCCCACATAGCCGAGATAGAGCAGCGGCGGATGGATGGCGAGACCGAGGTCCTGCAATATCGGGTTGAGGTCGCGTCCCTCGAACGGCGCCGGTGCGAGCCGCAGGAACGGATTCGAGGTCACCAGGATGAAAAGATAGAAGGCCGCCGCGATCCAGGCCTGGACCGCAAGCACGACCGCCTTGAGGGTATTCGGAACGTTGGTGGCGAACGCCGCCACCAAGGCGCCGAATAGCGACAGGATCAGCACCCACAGCAGCATCGAGCCTTCGTGGTTTCCCCATGTGCTGGTGAATTTGTAGATGACCGGCATCGCGGAGTGTGAATTCTCGAACACGTTGCGGACCGAGAAATCGGAGCCGACGTAACACGACACCAGCATTGCGAAGGACAGCGCCACGAAGGCGAATTGCGCGAGTGCAGCCGGTTCTGCGACCGCCATCAAGGCGCCATCCCGCGCCCGTGCGCCGATGAGCGGAACCACAGACTGGATCAGCGCCAGGGCGAGCGCGAGGACTAGTGCATAATGGCCGACTTCCGCGTTCATCTGCCGCGACCTTTCGTTACCGCCGCCGTTCCGGCATCGTTATGCGCTCCCCCGCTTGCGGGGAGGGTAGGCAGGGGGCTTTATGGCAGGACCGCGCCGCTCTTCTTGATTTCGTACTCGTCCTTCCAGTGCCCTTGCTTCTTCAAAGCATCCGCCACTTCTTTTGGCATGTAGGTTTCGTCGTGCTTGGCAAGCACGTTGTCGGCCTTGAAGACGCCGGCGCCGTCGAGCGTTCCTTCTGCCACAATACCCTGCCCCTCGCGGAACAGATCCGGCAGGACGCCCTGATAGGTCACCGCAACGGCGCGGTTGCCGTCCGTCACCTCGAAGCGAACCGCGAGCGCATCGCCGCGGGACACGCTGCCGGGAGCGACCAGCCCGCCGAGGCGAATGCGCGCACCGGGCGCGATATGCTTTTCGACCACGTCGGTCGGTGAATTGAAAAAGACAATGGAATCCTTCATCGCAAACAATACCAGAAGGACCGCCGCCGCAAGCACGCTCACGCCGCCGGCAATCATGGCCAACCGCCGTTGTTTGCGCGTCATCGCCCACTCCTAGTCTGCGACGCCGAGATCCTTGATCCCCTCGTCGAGCAGCTTCAGCTTTTCCGGTTCGCGGGCCAGCGCCCCACGCGCCTCGTCCACTGCGGCTTTTACTTTATCACGCTCGCCCATGGCCATGTAAGCGCGCAATAGCCGCAGCCATCCTTCGACATCCGATCCGTTCTCGTGGAGGCGGGTCGCAAGCCGCTCCACCATGCTGCGAATGAATTGATTGCGCGCCTCAGGCGACATCTCGCCTGCCGCGGCCACATCCTCCGGCGCCGGTCCGGGCGGCGGCGCGGCACCAGGATTCTCGATACGCGCAAGCTGTTCGCGCACCACCGGGAGCCACGGCGCATTCGCAGGCGCTTTGGCAATGAGATCGCGCCAGATGCGGGCGGCCTCCCCTGCGTTTCCGTCCTGCTGGGCCGCAAGGCCGAGGTAAAACATTGCCTTCGTATTGTCGGCTTCGATCGCTGCCGCGCGCTCAAACGCAGCCTTGGCTTCCGCGGTTACGACGCCGCCCGCCGCCAATGCCAGCGCTTCGCCAAGGTCAACCTCGCGCTGAGCTGTTGCGCCCAGCAGGTTCAGGGCGTTGCGTCTTGCCTTGACGGCGTCGTCATAGCGCTCGAGCCGCATGTAGACCGGCGCAATCACTTCCCAGCCCCGCCCGTCGGTCGGTTCCGCTTCGAGATGACTCTCGATCCGGGCAATCAGGGCAGCGATGGAAGTGGCCTGCTCGTCCCCGGTACGGCGGCTCGCGATCGGCTCCCCGGGCGGCGATGACACCACTGGCCAGTGCGGCGATGCGTCGCCCGGTGCGTGGAGCAGCTTCGACCGTCATGGACGCGGCCGCGCCGAGCAGGCGACGCGACACTTCGACCCGCGCCGCCTCGAATTCGTCATGACCAATCCGGCCATCGGCGCGGTCGCGCTCGATTTCCTCCAACTGGTCGCGGTAGACCGCGAGATCGCTGCCGGCGGACGCCAACGTGCGCGCACGCGCAAATGGCCAAATCACCGCGCCGAGCGCCGCCGCCGTCATCATCGCTAAAATGAACCAGAGCGTCATGTGGACCAAGGCATTTCAAATAGCCGGAGCGCCGCCGCAACGTGGCCATCCGTTCCCCGGAATCCTAAGGTTACAACACAAGCGATAGCCGCACCGCAACGCCAAAGATGCATAGGGGCCGCGACTCGCTGTCCGGGCAATTGCAGCGAGCCAAGACATTGGCAAGCTTTTTTGCTGCTCCGCGGCGAAATCGGCACGGGCCGCCGGGCGTCCGGCGCCCTTTTGCGTCCGTTTCGGGGCAGTGTAGTCTCCGTTTAGAGATGCCGAAGGAGCCCACTGACGGCTCCCGACCGGCCCCGTACTATTCTCCGGGAGGACGAACATGCTTGACCGCGATACAATCGTTGCTGTTGCGCTGGCAGCGCTGTCATTGACGATGAGCAGCGCCCTGTCGGGGGCGCTTGCGCATGACGAAGCCAAATATCCCGACTGGAGCGGCCAGTGGCTGCGCATGCCGGACGGCGGTCCGCCGCGCTATGACACCACAAAACCGATCCGCAAGCAGGATGCCCCGCTCAAGCCGGAATACCAGGCCCTGTATCAGACGAGCCTGAACGATATCGACGCCGGCGGCTTCGGCCTCGACACCCACTATGCTTGCATGCCGACCGGCATGCCGCGGCAAATGTCCGGCGTTTCGCGCTTTGAGTTCCTGTTCGGCCAGAACGTGACGCACATCCTGTTCGAAGACATGACGCTGTCGCCGCGCCGCATCTACACCGACGGGCGCGACTGGCCGAGGGACCTCAAGACACGGGAGCCGACTTTCGTCGGCCATTCGCTCGGAAAATGGCTCGATACCGACGGCGACGGGCGCTACGACACACTTGAGATCGAGACCCGCCACGTGCGCGGGCCGCGCACATGGGACCAGACCGGAATGCCGATGGCGGACGACAACGAAGCTGTGTTCAAGGAGCGCATCTATCTCGACAAGAGCAACCCCAACGTCCTCCATGACGAGATTACCACCACGGACAATTCGCTCACCCGGCCCTGGACCGTGACCAAGAATTACCGCCGCGAGCAGAACGTCACGTGGGAAGAGAACAACTGCGTCGAAGGCAACGCCTACATCACCATCAACAAGCAGGTCTATGTGGTCAGCGGCGATGGCCACCTGATGCCAGCCAAGAAAAACCAACCGGCGCCGGATTTGCGGTATTTCAGGCAGGCCGGGAAGTGAGGCGCTGCACGGGCGCTCTTGTTACCGCGCTTTTCGTAAGCGCTCTGTCTCGATGTCATCGGACGACGCCCTGGGCTCACGCCTCCGGCAGCCCCGCCTTGCGCAGCCCGTCAGTACGGTGTTCGACATCCTTGGGGTCCTTATGGAGGAGAAGAATAGGTTTCCAGCTTTCAATTGTGAAACCGGGGTTGATCCGCAGCACCTCCGCGGCTTCCGCCCTCGCCTCCTCAAGTTGCCCGAACTGCGCATAGGCGGACGCCAGCATGAGATGGGGCAACTGCGAATTGGGCAGGCGCGATACGCTTTCGCGCAACCAACGCACCGCCTCCCCATAGCGCTTGAGCATGTAACAGGCCCCGCCCATGAATTGAAACGGCCACGGCCGAAACGGATCGAGGCGGATATTTAGCTCAAGTACCTCGATAGCCCTTGCGGGCTCGCCCACAAAGATCAAGGCTGCGGCGTATCGATAGTCGATGAAATTGGGATTGAGCGCGAAGGCGCGCTCGAATTCGGCGATGGCGGCGTCGTGCCGGCGCTTGTAAAGCAAGACGTATCCAAGCTGGGCGTGAGCCTGTGGCAGGCGGGGGTCGAGGCGCACCGCCGTCTGCGCCAATTCAAGGGCGCGGTCGAGCGCAGGGGGACTGAGATAATCGCCATCGAACAGCTCGTAATAAGCATAGAGGTGCGTCCGAGACAGCATCTCAGCGGCGCGCGCGTAGTCCGGGTCGATCGTCAGCGACTGTTCGAGCAGACGCCGTGCCTCGTAGAGCAATGCTTTGCTGCGTCTGCTCTGATAATGAACTAAGAAAAAGGTCTCGGCGCCGCGCAGGTAATATTCATAGGCCTCCCAGGCGGCGGGAGGTTTCAACAGCGCTCTCTCAATCTCAGCACGGTTCACGTGAGCCGCTAGGAGCACGACAATCGTGCGCGCCATCTCGTCCTGGACTGCGAATGCGTCATGCAGTTCGCGGTCGTACCGTTCGGCCCAGCGGTGGGTGCCTGTAGTGGCATCGATGAGCTGCGCCGTGATGCGGATACGATCGCCGCTCCGTCTGACGCTGCCCTCCAGTATGTACAGTGCGCCCAGCTCCCGCCCGACCTGCCGGATATCGACGGCCTTGCCCTTGTACTGGAAGCTTGAATTTCGCGCGATGACCAAGAGCTCGGAGAACCGCGACAGCTCGGTGATGATGTCCTCGGTCATGCCGTCGCTGAAGTAGTCCTGCTGCGGGTCGCCGCTGAGATTGGCGAAGGGCAGCACCGCAACGGACGGCCGATCAGGTGATGATTGTGATCGCGGGGCGGAATCGAGTGAGGCCGACGGAGCCGCCTCCCTACCTGGGACCGCGGGCGTCACTGCGCTCGCCGCACCACGCACAACCGGCGCCGCGAACCGGTAGCCGCGACGGGGTATGGTCTTGATGATCGCCTGGTCGCCATCGCCGATGGCCTGGCGCACTTCGGCCACGCAATGTGTGAGCACCTGGTCGGTCACGATTATATTCGGCCAGATCGCCTTCATCAGTTCGTGCTTAGTTACAACACGGCTGGCGTTTTCAAGCAGATAGCGCAGGACCTCGAAGGACTTTGGGCGCAGCGCAATGTCACGATCCGCGGCACGCAGCGAGTTGCACGCGATATCCAGCGTATATCCCTCGAAACGGAACATCTCGTGGCCGCGCAGTGACCCGTGTACAGGACGGGCTGGGATGAAAATCTCATACAAATCTACCAGTTTTGTAACCCAAATTGCACAGTTCTGTCAGGACTTGGGCGTGCGATTACGGCAGCATCAGCGCCAACGGACGGGCTTCCTCGCCGGCCCGCGGGGCTGATGCAGCGCGCTGATCCGTTCGCCGAGACAGTTTTTGAACGGTGATTCAAATGAATAATGGCTCGATCGCGCGGGCGGTAAACAATACGCGTTACTTTTTCGTATGTCGGGAAGTCGTCCGGGTTGTGTGAATAAGCCAATAAGAGTGTGGGGTTTACATCATGGATCGACGAACATTCTTGAAATCCGCAGTCGGTCTCGGCGCGCTGGCGACGGCGGGCGGCCTTGCCACCCCGGCGATCTCGCAACGCGCCGCGGCGCGCGCGCTGCGGCTGGTGCCCCATGCAGACCTCGCCAATTTCGACCCGATCTGGAGCCCCGCCTACATTGCCCGCAACGCCGGGCTCCTGGTGTGGGACATGCTGTACGGCATCGACAACACACTGACGCCACGACGGCAAATGGTGGAAGCCGAGGAAGTGTCGGCGGATGGCCTCACCTGGATGTTCCGGCTGCGGCCGGGACTGAAATTCCACGACAGCCAGTCGGTCCTTGCGAGAGACGCAGTGGCGAGCATCAATCGATGGGCCGCTCGCGACCAAATGGGGCAGATGATCAAGGCCATCGAGAACGAACTGGTCGCGATCGACGACCGCACGTTCCGCTGGGCGCTGAAAAAGCCTTATCCGAAAATGCTGCTCGCGCTCGGCAAGTCGGGCACGCCGTGCTGCTTCGTGATGCCTGCCCGCATTGCCGCGACCGACCCCTTCCGGCAGATCGGCGAATATGTCGGCAGCGGGCCGATGCGCTTCGTGCGCAACGAATGGGTGCCGGGCGCCAAGGCGGTGTTCGAGAAATTCGCTGGCTACATGCCGCGCCAGGAGCCGGCGTCCTGGCTCGCCGGCTGCAAGAACATTGTCGTAAACCGCATCGAGTGGATCACAATTCCAGACCCGGCTACGGCCTCCGCCGCATTGCAGAACGGCGAGGTTGACTGGCTGGAACTCGTGCTACCCGACCTGTTGCCGGTGCTGCGAAAGAACCGCAATCTGGTGACGGAGATAAATGACCCTGTGGGGCTGGTCGGCGTGCTTGGCATGAACCACTTGTACCCGCCGTTCAATGACGTGCGGGCGCGCCGCGCGATCCTGATGGCGTTGAGCCAGGAGGATTACATGCGCGCCCTTGTCGGCGACGACGATAGCTCGTGGAAACCCATGCCGGGTTATTTCCCGCCCCGCACGCCGCTTTACCCCGAGGAGGGCGGCGACATCCTCAAAGGTCCGCGCAAAGTGGAGGCCGCCAAACGATTGCTCGCCGAGAGCGGTTATGCGGGCGAGCCCGTGACATTGATGGCGGCGCAGGACCTTGCCCACTTCAAGGTGTGGGGCGACGTCACCGTGGACCTTCTGAAGCGGTTGGACCTGAAGGTCGAACTTGCCGCCGTGGACTTTGGCACCGTTGTCGCGCGGCGAGCGCAAAAATCGCCGCCCCACCAAGGCGGCTGGAACATGTTTATTACTGGCTATTTTGGCGCCGAGTTTGCCGACCCGACCAGCAGGTTCCTTCGCGCCAACGGCGATGAGCAGTTGAATGGTTGGGCGAATAATCCGCAAATCGAACGCGAGATCGCGGCGTGGTATAACGCAGCAAGCTTGGACGAGGAGAAGACGATTGTACGCCGGCTCAACCGGCTGGCCGTCGACCATGCCCTCTACGCTCCGCTAGGAGTGTACCTGCGTCACTATGCTTGGCGAAAGAATGTCAGCGGCATTGTGCAAGCGCCGTTGCCCTTGTTCTGGGGAGTCAGCAAGGCGGCGTGATCCCGCGCCGTACTTCGCGTGTGGCGCCGATCTGCGGCGCGTAACTAAGACACGCCGTGGCCGCGCGCCTTAGCTCCACATCCAAACAAGGTGGAACATGTCCTCGGCATCCGTTCGCCGGACTCAGGCCATCTGTTTGCCATCCTGCAGGATCACGTGACGCGGTAGATGCCGTCCCCCTCCCCGCGCTTGATACGATTCAACGCATTGCCGTGCGGAACGCAGCGGAGTGAAGTGAGGGCATTGCACCGCCAGTCTATGCTATGGTGCAAACCGACGGCATTGGATCGTGACCTTGCAGAATTCGCCAGCCGGAACCCTGTTGCTGCCCCATGCGCCTGGCCGCGCCTTGAAATGGGCCATGGCCGCAACGTCGCTCGCGGCGTACGTGCTCCTCGCCTGGATCAGCTTCATTCATGTCCACAAGGGGTTGCCGGTCACCCCCTGGGACCCGGGCCTCGGCGTGGTGTTCGCCTTGATGGTTTTTGCCGGCCCGCAGGCCGGATTCGTTCTGTTCGGCGGCGTCGTCATTGCCGAAGCGCTCGTCCTCCAGCATGAAGTCGAATGGCCGATCATCATCGGCATAGCGGCGATTACATCGCTGAGTTACACGGCGGTCACGATCCTGGCGCGCCAGTTCTTGCAGATCGATATCGGCCTCTTCCACCTCCGCGACGTGCTGATGCTGCTGGCGGTCGGATTCGCGGGCGCCGTGATCGACACGGTGCTGCTGACGTTGTTTCTGCTCGCGGTCGGGAAACTCGACTTTCGCGACATCGTGCAGGTATTTTCGCCGCTGTTGATCGGCGACACGATCGGTATCGCGGTCGTGACCCCGCTCCTGCTGCGGTTCGTCTTTCGACAACGCAGCATCGCTTTACGCGAGCTCTTTTCCGTCGCCCCGGAAGGCGCTCTCTATCTCGTCGTTATCGGCGCCGCCCTGTGGGCGATCAATGGCAGCGAAAGCCTGCACGGTTTCCGGCTCTTCTACCTCCTCTTCGTGCCGGTGGTGATCGCCGCGGTCCGTCACGGACTCGACGGCGCCTGCTTCAGTCTCGCCATCACCCAATTCGGCCTTATCGGGCTCCTCCACGTCTCAGGCTACGATGCCGCCGAATTCACCGAATTCCAGGCGCAAATGCTGGTTCTCACAATCACCGGATTGATTGTCGGCGTGGTCGTCAGCGAACGTAAAAACTCCGACCGCCTGGCGCGCGATGCGCAAGCGCGTCTCATGGAGAGGCAAGCGGGCGCCGCGCACGCCGCGCGCCTCAATCTGGTGAGCGGCATGGCGTCAGCGCTCGCCCACGAGGTCACCCAACCGATGACGGCTGCCCGCGCGTTGGCGCGATCCGCGCAGCACATTCTGCACACGCCCGACGGCGATCTGACCCGGGTCGAAGGCAATCTCACAACCCTGGTGGCGCACATCGATCATGCCGGCGCCATCGTGCGCCGGATGCGCGATTTCATGCGCCGGGGTCGTCCGCATGTGAGCACGATCGACACGCGCAGCATGTTGGAGGAAGCGCTGATGCTGGCTTTTGCCGAGGCCTCCGCGAAACACGTTCGCCTTGAACTCGACGCACCGGACAAGCTGCCCGCAATCCACGGCGATCATGTCCAATTGGAACAAGTGGTCCTCAATCTCGTTCACAACGCTGTGGAGGCGATCACCGGGGCAGGTCTATCCGAAGGGCAGGTCCGCGTGATTGCGCGCCAACAGACCGCGCCGCCGCGTGTCGAGATCGGCGTCCTCGACAACGGGCCCGGTGTCGAAGATGAGCTGGCAACGCGCTTGTTCGACCCGCTTGCGACTTCAAAGCAGGATGGCCTCGGCCTCGGCCTTTCGATCAGCGCTTCGATCGTCGAAGCCCACGGCGGACGTGTCTGGCTCCATAGCCGTAAGGCCGGCGCGACGGAATTCCGGTTTTCAGTGCCGCTCGATCAACCGGAAGCGTAGCCACAATGCCTTCCGCGACAATCTTTGTCATAGACGATCACGCGGCGGTCCGCGACGCGCTCGGCGAGATGCTCAGCGTGTTCGGCTACCGCGTCAAGACCTACGAGTCCGCCGATCGATTTCTTCAGGAGCTCGATCAACGCAATGTCGGATGCGTCGTCGCAGATGTGAGAATGCCCGGAACCGACGGCCTGGGTCTTGTACGGGAGCTCGCCCGCCGCAATGTCGCGCTCCCGGTCATTCTCATTTCCGGTCATGCGGATGTGCCGATGGCTGTAGCGGCCATCAAGTCCGGGGCCGAAGATTTCATTGAAAAGCCGGTGGACGACGCTCAGCTCGTTGCGGCGATCAACCGCGCCCTGGCGCAGAGGCTCGAGCAGGAGAGTTCGCACAAGTCGCAGGATGCCCTCGACGAAAAGTTCGCTCGACTGACGCCTCGACAGGTCGAAATTTTCGATCTGGTGGTGGAAGGGTTCACGAGTCACGCGATCTCAGCCAAGCTGAACATCAGCGTGCGGACGGTCGAAAGCTATCGCGCCGAGGTCATGGAAAAGATGCGGGCCGAGAGCGTCGCCGCGCTGGTGCGCCAGGCGATCCGGCTCGGGCGCATCACCCCGTAGAATTACGACCAGATAGTTACCACCCGATCGATACGAATACTCGCTTCCATCGAAACCCCTATTTTAATTAACGCACTCTGTCCGCGACGGAGCTTGCGCCGTGGCGAAGCGACTGGATCAGCGGGGCGCCCGGCAGGATGCGCCGCAGAGGGGTCGGTCGCCGGACAGTCGTGCGCTTCGCGATGGAGCGTACCATGACCCTTTGGAAAGCCGAACGCGGTTCCGCACCTCTCTTCACCCCGAATGCGCCTGCGCGGGATGCGCCTGCGCGCCACCTCGATCTGGCGGCTCTCGTGGTCATCGCGGCGGCTCCCGGCCTTCTGATTCTGTGGCTCATTCCGCTTCCGCTGGTGCTGCCGGTTCTGAGCATCGTGTCGTTCATGATCGCCGGCGTCGCAGCCCTGGTGGCGCACCATTCCGGAATCGATCGCCGCGCGCCTGGCGTATCCGCCTGGGACGTGGCCGCCATATTCACGCTGATTTGGATCGTTGCCGGGATGACGAGCGGCACCAAGCAATTCGCCGAACTCTTCGATCGTCTTGCGACGATCCCTTAAAAGGCGGCGTGGCCGCCCGGTGTCCGGCGCCGCTGCGGCCGCTGAATGGCGCCGACTAAGGCCTCTCCGATTTGGCGCTGGGGCCGGTGGCGCTCGTCGATCACGCCCACATCGCGATGATTGCGAGACTTCACCGAGGAACGAGGAAGCCGCTCCATGACGGATCTGTTCGCGCCCGACGCTGTTTCGGCCTTTTTCCAGGTCGTCATCATCGATTTGTCCCTGGCCGGCGACAACGCCATTGTCGTCGGCATGGCCGCAGCGGGATTACCGCCCGCACAGCGTACACGCGCAATTTTGTTTGGCATGATGGGCGCGACGGTGTTGCTCGTCCTGTTCGCGGGCATAACCACGCAACTGCTCAAAATCGTTGGCCTGCTGTTCGCCGGTGGAGTTCTCCTCCTTTGGGTGTCGTGGAAAATGTGGCGGGAGCTGCGATGGTCGGGCGCCGAAGAACTGGAAGCCGTCGAGGCATTGACTGGGTTTGACATCAACACCGACGGGACGATTGCCGGGCGTGCCCCCCGTAAGACCCTCGCCCAGGCCGCCGTGCAGATCGTCGTCGCCGACCTCTCGATGTCGCTTGACAATGTTCTCGCCGTCGCCGGGGCAGCGCGAGAGCATCCGCTGGTTCTTATTTTCGGACTTAGCCTGTCGATTGTCACGATGGGCGTCGCGGCGAGCTTTATCGCTCGCCTGCTGCAGAAACACCGCTGGATCGCCTACATCGGCTTGGCGGTCATCCTCTATGTTGCGCTTGGCATGGTCTATCGGGGCGCGCTCGAATTGCATCCGATCGTAAGCGCGGCTGCCGGCCTTTAATGAGCGCGGCGGCGCAGACGTCGTTCGTCGCCAACGGTCGGCTCGACAAGTTCGCTTGAGAACGGGCACGAGATCGCGGGACGGTCGGAGAACCGTCCCGTGTCTGGCTGCGGCGTCGGTCTTGCGAACGCGCCACTACTGGATCGATTCCATGAAATCGGTCAGTAGGGTGGGCAAAGCGAAGCGTGCCCACCTTGGCCTGTCCAGGTGGGCACGGCGCGAAGACGCGCCTTTGCCCACCCTACAGTCCGCGCAATATGATTCGAACTTCGAAATCGCTCTGCTACGGTGTTCGTTTGAAGTACCTCAAATCCGGTGGCGCCTGGTTCCTCTTGGCCGGCATCAGCTTGCCGTCGGCGCTGCGAAAATAGTTTTCATTCTCGATGCGGACATGCGTATTGGTTTCCGAGCAAACCTCAGAGAGCCACACCGGGCGGGGATTCGGATTGCGGGTGGCCTTCTGGGTCTTGGTGTAGGGCCGCGTCAGCGCGTGATCGAGCACGGTGATCTGGTCATAAAGGGTGTTGGGGTCGGCCTTGTCGAGATAGATCCGCTCCTTGATGACGGCCTGATTATCGCTGTGGAACGGGATGCCTGAAATATCGTAGCCGCGC
>WNGJ01007421.1_pt1 | contig 14178 bp, 11 predicted proteins | sample 5400611 | NCBI WGS metagenome assembly WNGJ01 (sample SAMN13153375, study PRJNA577476) | soil metagenome | isolation source: 40 cm soil or saprolite under Garry oak tree replicate 1 | place: USA:California | collected 2016-06-15 | reverse complement strand
GAAATCGCGCAGGCTGTCGGAAGTTTCAACGCCCAATCGGACCGCCGGGAGGGCGCCGATCGCCGCATGGAGGAGTTGCTGGAGCAACTGCGGGAGTTGCGCCAGCAGAATGAAAGCAGGCTTGCCGCCATCCAACAGCAGATCGCGACGAGCGCAGCGGACATCATCAGCCGTCCGGCGGAATCCGTTCGCCGCGACGTTGCATCGCTGAAGGAAATTCAGACCGCGGTGGACCAGCGGACTCGGGACACGTTCGAGGCCGTCCATGGTACCATCGAACAGATGGTGGATCGCCTCGCCGTCATTGAGGATGAGCTTCGGGATCAGCAGTTTACCTCGCATCCGGGTCGATTGGCCGACGAACGGCAATGGCCGGACTCCGGTGCCCGCCGGGTCCGGCTGGTGGCCAACGCGATCGATCGGATTGCGGCATCCGAAGCCGTGAACGCAATCGCGAAACCTGCCGAAACGTCGGCGCCAGTGCGCGCCAAATTTGTTGCAGCGGCGCGCCGGGCCGCCGAGGCGGTCGTGAGCGAACACAAGGGGACGCCTCCCCCTCCCTACCCTCCCCTTTCCGCCACCCTTCCCTCCCCCGCTTGCGGGGGAGGGAAGGGGAGGGCGGCGGGGGAGGGTAGGGAGGGGGAAAAGCTCGGTCCGGATGCTACCCGGAATTCCGTTTCCGGCACGCTATTCACGAGATTGAAGCCACGAACAAAATCCGTCGTTCTTGGGGTCAGCACGGTCTTGCTGATGTTCGGCGCGCTCCGCCTCGCGGTCGATTTTTTTCATACCCCCGCGGCGCTGGAATCGGTTCAGTCGGCCACGCGAACCGACGATACCGCCCAGCGCGGCGGCGAGTGGGTCCGCTTGGGGCAGTCACCCCCGGCCCAACCGCCGGCGCTCGAAGGCGTCAACATCGAGTCGCCCGCGTCGCCTGTTCGCCACAACGCAAGCGCGCTCCCGGGTGAGACCGCGCCGGGGCAGGGGCTGGGGTGGGCGGGTCCGCCCGATATGGCGCCGCCCGCCGCGATTCCAGCTTGGGCGGCCACGCAAACAGCTGCCGCCACACCCTACCCTCCCCCGCAAGCCGGGGAGGGCAGATCAATTGACCCACCCACGCTTGCGGGGGAAGCTCGAGTAGGGCGAGTTTCCTCCCCGGTGCCAAATGTGCTGTTCCACGGGCCGGCCGCTCGCGACTCGGCGTCGCCGTACACCTCCTCGGCCGCGCCGGATCCCACGGCAACGCCCTTGCCGCCGACAATCGGCGGCAAGGCGCTTCTTACGGCCGCATCTGCGGGCGACCCCAGTGCCTGTTATGAAATAGCCATGCGGTTTGCGCAGGGCCGCAACACAACTCAGGATCTCGCCATGGCCGCGGCATGGCTGGAACGCGCCGCGCGAGGCGGCCTGGCGCCGGCTCAATTCCGCCTCGGCAGCATGTACGAGAAGGGACTTGGAGTTAAGAAGGACGTCGCGGAGGCGCGCCGCCTCTATGTTGCGGCTGCCGACAAGGGGCATGCCAAGGCAATGCACAATCTTGCTGTACTCTATGCCGCCGGTCTCGACGGCAAGCCGGACTATGCGGTCGCGTCGCAGTGGTTCCGCAGGGCCGCCTCCCACGGCATCGTCGATAGCCAGTACAATCTCGCAATTCTGTACGCTCGCGGCATCGGCATTGAGCGCAACCTTGCCGAATCTTACAAGTGGTTCGCGCTGGCCGCAAAAGGCGGCGATCACGATGCGGCTCGCAAGCGCGACGAGGTCGCCATGCGGCTTGACCCGAAGCAACTGGAAGGTGCCAAACTGAACGCAGAGTCTTTCGTAGCTGTGCCGCAACCCCATCAATCGACCGTGATCAACGCGCCGCCGGGCGGTTGGGATCAGGCGGTCGCAGCCGCGACAACAAAATCCAAAGTGATCGCCAGGCCGGAGCGTTTGCCGGGAAAGCAGGAACCGAGTACGCGTTAGAGGAATTTCAAACCAGTTGAGGAGCCTGCCCTGACCGGCAAATGGTGCCTTGCCGCCTAGCCGGAAGGCGAATCATGATGTGGGTTGCCGAAAAGGCTTTGCGTTTGGGCCGCAACTCGATACCGATTAAGCCGGTTCATGAGGCCGCCGCGATCCTGGGGCGAGCCGTCCGCCACCGCAAAATCCGGTGCCATTAGCCGTCGCACCGTCTGGTTGAGACTGTGGAAATCTATCTCCCGATCGCCGACCTGCCGGTCAATATATTTTTGCTGTTGGGAATGGGGCTTGCAGTTGGCTTCATCTCTGGCATGTTCGGCATCGGCGGCGGATTCCTGATGACGCCGTTGCTGATTTTTGTCGGCATTTCGCCCGCGGTCGCGGTCGCGACCGTATCGACCCATATTGCGGCCTCCTCGTTCACCGGCGCTGCGGCGTATTGGCGCCGCCGGGCGATCGATGTCGCGCTCGCCTTGATGCTGCTCGCCGGCGGGATCGTGGGGACGATATCGGGGGTGTTGCTGTTCACAGCGTTGCGCCGGCTCGGGGCCATGATGGTGGCCGAGGGACTGCGAGCGATGCTGCGCGCGCGGCAGGGCAAGCCGGTGGAACTGCGCCGCTCGGGCAGCCATACCTGGATCCACGGTCTGCCGTTAAAAGTCAGGTTCAAGCAATCGAAGATATACGTGTCGGCAATTCCGGTCTGCGCGATCGGGTTCACAATGGGCTTCATCGGCGCCATCATGGGCATTGGCGGAGGCTTTCTGCTGGTTCCGATGCTGATCTATTTTCTGCGCGTGCCCACCAGCGTGGTGATCGGCACCTCGATGGTGTTGACTTTGATCACCATGGCGTCCGCAACAATCCTGCATGCCACGACCAACCACCTTGTCGACGCCGTGCTGGCCCTTGTATTGATGGTGGGAGGGGTGACGGGTGCACAATTCGGCGCCCGAGCCGGCCAGAAGATGCAGAGCGAGCGCCTGCGCCTTCTGCTCGGAATCCTGGTTCTTGGGGTCGGATTGCGATTCGCATTCGACCTGATCGTGGCCCCGAACGACCTCTATACGATCCGCACCATCGTAGAGTCGCCATGAAGCCGACCTTCCGAGCGCGTATCCCGGTCGTCTGCACATTGGCAGCGCTGCTGTTTGCGCTTGCGGCTCTGCCGGCGGGCGCGGAACGCCTGGTGTCGTCGCTGTCCAGCCACATCGTCCAGATCACGTCGAACTTTACCGGCGTCGAGCTCACTTTGTTCGGGACCGTAGAGAACGATCAGGCGACGGTGCCGCACAACAGCGGCTATGACATTGTTGTGACCGTGACGGGTCCGCGTGAATCCGCGGTGGCTCGCCGTAAGGAGCGGATCTTCGGCATCTGGATCAACGCCGAATCGCGAACTTTCGTTGACGCGCCGTCGTACCTGGAGGTGCTGGCGACCCGTCCGTTCGCAAGCATCGCCGATGCCGAGACGCTGCATCGCGAGCAGATCGGCATTGCCAATATATCGCTGCCGCAGCAGATCGGGCCAGACATTGGGGACGTTATTCCGAACGATGAATTCCGGCAGGCGTTCGTTCGCATCAGGCACGAGCGCCATCTTTATGGCGAGATCACCAACGGCGTGACGTTCCTGACGCCAACTCTTTATCGCGCTTCGATTTTCGTCCCGGCCGAAGCGCTGGTCGGGAATTACGATGTCGACGTCAAACTGTTCGCCGACGGGGCGGTGATCGCGCGCACAAATTCGGCGTTCGAGCTCGTGACGGTCGGCTTGGAGCGCTTCATTGCCAACGCTGCGGTGGATCACGGCCTTGCGTACGGAGTGGCGACCGCCATGATGGCGGTGATGACGGGCTGGTTGGCGTCGATCGTTTTCAGACGGGATTGACGCGCATCCCATCGCTCTGATGGGGGATCGGCCTTGACGTCTCGTTCGGCTGCACGCTGTGTTGGGTTCGCCTCAAACAGCGGACCCGACGGTCGGGCGGGGCCGCCACCTGATGGGGTTTGAAGAGGATAGGTCGGCCAATCTACGATGAGCGTGGTCTGATGCCACGCGGCGCAATGCGGCCTGACCTGATCCATCGTCCCGGCGTTGGGACCTCGCTTCGGGAAGGCTGGTGTCATGACCGCCCCGAAAGCCCTCGTTCTCCTTGTGCTAAGTCCTATTCCTTTGTTCGACCGTGACTGACATTCCTTCGTCCCGACCTGAGATTTGCCGGAGCGTCGCGCGCAGGCGCCGTCAAGGATGACCTCTTGGTCACCGCCGAAGGCGGCTTGTCCTTGACGGCGCCGAGCACGGCGCTACGCTGGCTGGAAGGTCGTGCCATCGGCCAGCATCCGATGCATGATGACGGTGAGCTTGCGGGCAAGCGCCACCTTGGCCTTGTTCATGCCGGCCCGCTTGGCGATCCGCATGGCCCAGCTCTCCAAGGCCGCGCAGCCTTTGACCGGCTTGGTGAGGATGACGTGGGCGGCCTCGTAGAGCACCGCGCGCACCGAGCTGTCGCCGATCTTGGAGATGCGGCCGGTATAGTCGGTTTCCCCCGACTGATATTTGGTCGGCGTCAGGCCGAAATGCGCCCCGACGGTTTTCGATGACTTGAACCGCGACGGGTCGTCGATCGCGCACGCATAGGTGAGCGCCACGATCATGCCGACGCCCGGCGTCGTCATCAACAGCCGCGCCCGCGTGTCGTTGCGGGCGATGGCGCGCAACCGCTTCTCCAGGGCATTGAACTCGCGTCGCAACGTCGCACGGGTCGCTAGCAGCGAGGCCGCTATCGCCGCCAAGGTCGGATGACCTTCAACAAGCTCGCGAATGCGAAACTCGAACTGCGCGGCCGCAACCTTGCCGACCTTGAGTCCGAAATTGCGCAACATGCCGCGCAGGCTCATCTCGGTCTCGTGAAGCATCTTCTGAACCAGCTTGCGCGACGTCAGAATGGCGCGTGTCTCCTGGGCTTCCATCGACTTGCAATGCACCGGACGGAACCTTACCCTCTCGTATAATCTTGCCGGTTGCGTCGATGACGCAAACAGTCGAAGCTTCCAAAGACACGTCGATTCCCGCATAATAGCTCATGGTCGTTCCTCGATGATGCTTGGAGCTGGCAACGCCAGACTCCGGTTGCACACACCATCACTCTGAGGGACGACCTCCTACTCTGCCAACCTACCCAGATGGCTAGGTCCGGCCCGTTACCTCATCTACGGCAGCGCGGAAGCGACCACAGCCCGGCGGCTTACTACGGCAGCGCCGAAGTGACCACAGCCCGGCGGCTTACGCAACGAGTGGAAATGACTTAAACTTGATTGCAGAAAATACCGCGAGAGGAGGAGCAACAATGTCCTCGTTCACGTTGAGAGGGAGGCTGCTGGCAGGCAGTGTCGTGGCCGTCTTGACCGGCCTCGTCTGGGCGGTCCCGACAGCGCCGGTGGTAGGACAACAAAAGGCGGCGCCGCCGAATTTCTCGTCGAGCCAATTCGGGTGGGTGCGCGTCGGGCAGGGCGGCCCCGACTTTGATCCGGTGCCAGGCCAGGTGCCGCCCGTTACCAACGATCCGGCTCATCCTTTCGTCGGCAACGGCGCCGGCAGACAGCCGACCTACCGGATCGCGGATCTGAGCAACCCAAACCTGAAGCCGTGGGTGAAGGAGCACATGAAGAAGGATAACGACGAAGTGCTTGCCGGCAAGATCGCCTTCACGGCGCGCCAGAGCTGCATGCACGCCGGCGTTCCGGGCTTCATGGCCTACGGCGGACCGACGCCGGTCTATTTTATTCAAACGCCCAAGGTGGTCTGGTTGATCTTCTCGGGCGATCATCAGGTGCGGCGCGTCTACATGGACGTGCCCCATTCGGAAAATCCGAAGCCGTCGTGGTACGGCGAGTCGGTTGGACGCTACGAAGGCGATACGCTGGTGATCGACACCATCGCCCAGAACACCAAGACCGTCGTCGATCCTTACCGCACGCCGCACACCGACAAGCTGCATGTGATCGAGCGCTGGCAAATGACCGAGGAGGGCAAGGGTTTGGAAGTCGTCTTCAAGGTCGACGATCCGGATGCTTTCTATCAGCCCTGGTGGGGCAAGCGGCGCTATCGGCGCGTGCAGGAGGCGATGCTCGAAGACGTCTGCGCCGAGAACAACCTGCATTTGTTCGACTATCACATCCCGGTCGCCGACAAGCCGGATTTCTGAGCGGCAAGGCTGTTGGGCTGCGGCAGGGCGAGGGAAGCGTCGTAGGGTGGGCAAAGTCGCCTGCCGCAGCTGATGACATGGCGCGCTGGCCGAGCGCGACTTTGCCCACGCGGTCAACCGGCGAGGTCGTACGGCGTGGGCAAAGGCGCATGATGGTCCGTGCCAATAACCCTGCTCGGCGCGGTGCGCCTTTGCCCACCCTACAAGTGATCGCATTCGATCGAAATCCGCCTAAGCCGGCGATGGTTCCGCAATATGAGCCATTGCGGTGCGGCGCAGCCGCGGCAACACGACCATCCCCACCACAACGAGCAATCGCGATGCCACCGCCAATGACCTGGTGGCTTTGTATCGGGTACGTTTGAAGCAATTTCAGCTCCGCCAATTGCACGCGCGTCAACGATCTAAAGGTTCCATTCTTTATACGCTTTCCTCTTGTGCGTGGCTGCCTTCCGCGCGCTGACGAGCGCTCTCGATCTCCCCGATCCAGGCGGCGACGGATCGGCCGATCGTCTCCGGATGATCCTCCTGCAGGTAGTGCGCGCCGGCGCCGAGGTGGACGAGCCTGCAATTGTGCAGAGTTGCCGCGAAACGCTCGGCAAACGCCGGCGATACAAGCGCGCCCGGGTCTCCTGCGAACAGCAGCTTGGGATAGCGCGAGGACTTAAGCGCCGCATGCGCCGCTTCGAGAGTGGCGTACACATCGGCGGGTTCGCCCGCGATCGGCAGCTCGTTCGGCAAGCGCCACGTCGGGCGACGCGACTCCCGTGTCAGGAAGGGCGCGCGGTACACGGCAAACTCCTCCTCGCTCAGTTGCCGCTTGATCGCGCCCGGCAGCACACGTTCGACGAAGGCGTTGCTGTCAAGAATCATCCGCTCGCCCTCGCCGGGCGTGCGGAATTTGCGGAAGGTCTCGCGCGCGGCTGGTACTTGATGGAAGTCCTCCCAGGTCGGCATCGGCCGGATGAATTCCATGAAGGCTAGCCCGCGCACAAATTCGGGGCGGCACGCGGCGAGATGGAAGGCAAGGGCTGCTCCCCAATCCTGGGCGACGAGATAAGCCTGTTCGACGCTCGCCGCGGCGATGAACGCGTCGAGATAGCGCACGTGATCCTCGAAACGATACGCGATTTCGGGCTTGCCGGACTGACCGAACCCGATGAGGTCCGGCGCAATGCAGTTCGCCACCGGCGCCGCATGAGGGATGATGTTGCGCCAGATGTAGGACGAGGTGGGGTTGCCGTGCAGGAAGAGGGCAACGGGCGCGTCCGAGCGGCCAGTCCGCCGATAGGCCATGTTTGAGCCGAGCACGGAAAGCTGCGCCAGAGATATATCGGGATTCATCATCAGGGCTCCTTGAATACGGTGTTGAATGCGATCGTCTTGAAGCGGTCGAGAGGCGCCACGCTGCGCTCCACTTTCATGCGCAGGATTGCTCCCTCCCAGGAGGCGAGGAGGAATTCCGCAAGATCGTCCGGAGTGAAGGTCGTTGCGATTTCGCCGGCAGCCTGCGCCTCGGCGATGCAAGCCGCGAAGGGCGCCCGCCATTGCGCGAAGATTTCGACCAGGCGCTCACGCAGCATCTCGCTGTGGGGGATGGCTTCGAGGCTGAAGTCGCCGATCAGGCAACCACGTGTGAAGCCGTCGGCGGCGAGGCGCACGGTGATGATGTCCAGATAGCGTTGCAGCCGCTCGCGCGCCGGCAGGCTCTTGTCGTCAAGCGCCTGGAAAACCAAGCCCAAGGTGCGCTCGAAGTAGCGGTCAAGGACCTCGCGGGCAAAGATTTCCTTGGACCGAAAATGGTTGGTGAACGAGCCCTGGGGGGCTTGTGCTTCAGCCACGATGTCGCGCACGCCAGACCCGATATATCCCTTGCGAAACATCACCTTAAGGCCGGCGTCGAGGATTTGGTTGCGCAGCGATGGCTTTGTCATTCGGGCACAATACGTACGAACGTATTAAAGTCAAGTCATTTTGTCAACGGACGTGGGGGATTTTGTCAAAACGAACTAATTTTGGAATTCCAAACGAAATCAATGGCATCCAGTTTCCGTGATGCGGCGTGCCAAATGCAGTTGCCTGAAGCCGATCGTATGCGCGGCTTGGTCATTCCGGGGCGCCACCGCAAGGTGGCGAGCCCGGAACCCACAGCCCGCGGCCGGTGGCTATGGATCCGGGCTCGCCGCGGAGCCTGTCATCGGGCCGGCCCAACGGGTCCGGCCTTTGGCCGGCCCGATGGCAGGCTCTGGCCGGACCCGGTGGCGGCGCCCCGGAATGACCCGCATATACAGGGGGCGGTCTGCCGGCCTGCAATCTGGATTGTGGCTCGGGCACGGGGCAGAATGCGCCGAAATGGCGCGCTCATCGCCGGACGGTTCTCGCAACTGTGACTTGCGGGTGATGGTCTTGCCGGGGATGGTAGCCGCTTATTTGGGAGCAACATTCAAGCATTTCGAGGGACCACCCCATGCACATCATGCGGCGCCGTGGCTGGGAACTGCCGGAGCATTTGGCCACCCCAGAGCACCTGTTCTTTGATCGACGCTCCTTCCTGCTGGCGGCCGGCGCAACCGCGGCGGCGCTTTCGCCCGCCGCCGCCATGGCCCAGCGCATAGCTGATTTGCCGGACCCCACGAAGGACCTCTATCCGGCGAAGCGCAACGAGAAGTTCACGCTTGATCGCGCCGTCACGGACGAGGCTATCAATACCACCTACAATAATTTCTACGAGTTCGGCTCCTCGAAATCGATCGCGCGCGCCGCCCAGGCGCTGCGGTTGCGGCCGTGGACCGTCAAGATCGATGGTATGGTGGAAAAGCCGCAGGAGGTCGGGCTCGACGATCTCATCCGAAAGATGCCGCTGGAAGAACGCCTCTATCGCCACCGCTGCGTCGAGGCCTGGGGCATGGCGATCCCGTGGACGGGCTTCCCGCTTGCCAGGCTCGTCGAACTCGCCGAGCCCACTTCGTCCGCCAAGTACGTGCGGATGGAAACCTTCCTCGACAAGAACATGGCGCCCGGCCAGCGCGCCCCCTACTATCCGTGGCCCTATGTGGAAGGCGTCACCATGGCCGAGGCCATGAACGATCTCGCGTTCGTGGTCACCGGCGCCTACGGCAAGCCCGTGTCGAAGTCCCAGGGCGCACCGCTGCGGCTGGCGCTGCCGTGGAAATACGGCTTCAAGTCGATCAAGTCGATCACGCGGGTGACGTTTACGGACCAGCGGCCGAAGACCTTCTGGGAAGCCCTGCAGGCGTCCGAATACGGCTTCTGGGCGAACGTCAATCCGCAGGTCGCCCATCCCCGCTGGAGCCAGGCCACCGAAGAGGTGATCGGGACCGGTCAGCGGCGCCCGACGTTGCTGTTCAACGGCTACGGCGAATATGTCGCCGACCTCTATAAGGATTTGAAGGGCGAACGCCTGTGGGCGTGAAGGAGCGCGGGCGTCCCGCCCGCTTCTTGCGCCCTCCTCTCTCCCCAGTCGTAGCCGGGCTTGTCCCGGCCACCCCGATTATTCCCTGCTCTGTGCTTCAAAGCTCGGATAGAGGTAGGGAGCATCGATTGGTTTCGATACCGCCCTCCTTCCGAACCGGACGTGCGGATCTCCCGCATCCGGCTCTCCAGTCGGCGGTGTTACCTGCAGGAGGGCTGACACACCGCGGCAGACCAGCCCCGCAGCGTTCCGGTTCACGTCCGCGATGATCTGGGTCATGCTATGCGGCGAGGTCCGCTTGGCCGCAAGCCTCACTCGACCCTGATATTTGATTCTCGTATCGCCCGGCCGTAGTCATCGAACCGTCGGCGCAAGTCCGCCGCGAATGCAGCGCCGCATCTGCCGACCGTATAGAGGCCGAGGGCTTTCAGCTTGGGCTTGACGGTGGGCGCGTCCAACGCCGCCCTCAACCACCCTGCAAGCTCGGCCACCGCGGCGGCAGGGGTCTTGGCCGGCACGACCGCGCCAAACCAGACTTCTGCCTCGAAATCGCTGAAACCAAACTCGGCAACCGCCGGCACTTGCGGCAGCTCACCGATGCGACTCCGCGAAGTCGTGGCGAGCGCGCGAAACGTGCCGTCCTGCAATTGCCGGAACGCTGATTGAGAACCGCGCGGGCGCCGGGACCATAATTGCGACCGAAGCGGCGTCCCGTGCCGTGCCCGACGGCAACACGGTGCTGTTCAACGCTAATGCCTTCGTCATCAATCCACACCTGCGAAAACTCTCCTACGATCCCCTGACAAGCTTCGAGCCGGTCTGCCAACTGGTGTCCTCCCCGCAAGTGATGGTGGTCGGCAGGGCCGCGCCTTATCGCAGCCTCACAGAGATGTTCGATGCGGCGCGCGCGAGACCCGGCGAGTTGACGCTCGCCAGCGTCGGGCCGGCGAGCACCCAGCACATCGCGTTCGAAATGCTCAAGCACCTTGCCGGGGTGAACATGATCTTCGTGCCGTTCAACGGCAACGGACCGGCAGTCAATGCGCTGCTTGGAAAGCACGTCGATTCAGTCCTCGTGAACTACTCCGAAGTCGCGGAGATCCCGTGCGCCTTGCCGATTTCCTCGGCCAGCAGCCGCGCGAGAATGTCCGCGGTGCCGCCGGCGGCAAACGGCACCATGAACTTGATCATACGACTCGTCTGTGCCTGTGCAGCCGCGCCGAGGAGCGCCAACAACGCAATTGTCCCCACCAGTCGATACAGCATCCAAATCCTCGCGTGTGACGCGGACGATTCATTCCCATTGCGGTGTCATGCCCCGCGAAAGCGGGGCATCCAGTAACCACCGCACTGTGCGCGGTGCCCCCAACCAAAATCACGGGGTTACTGGATCGCGCGCTTTCGCGGGCGATGACAATAGTGTGCTATATCTCACATGCTACAACACGCTGCCACCGCGCAGCCAGCCGCGGGCGCGGTCGCCGTAGACATCATAGCCTTCTTCCGTGACCGCCACCGTATCCTCAAGCTTGATGAAGCCGCGGCGTGGGTGCAGCAGCGTTGTTTCCACCGAAATCACCATGCCGGCTTCGAGCGGGCGATGGGCGTCGTCGTCGCCGTAGGGCACTGGGCCGCTGCTGGTAAGCCGGGGCGCTTCGTGGCTGACGAGGCCCATGCCGTGGGCGAGAAAATGCAGGTGATTGTGCTGCCGGGAGCGGCGCACCAATGGCTCCGCCGCGGCGTAAATCTCGCCACCCATGGCGCCGGCCCTGATCGGCGCGAACGCGGCGCGCTGGACTTGTTCGATTTCTGCGAGCAACTCGTCGAGTTCGGTGTCGGGCTCGCCGAGTATCGCCATGCGGGCGACGTCGCCGATATAACCCTGGTAATTGCCGCCGGAATCGAGCGACAGAACGTCCCCCTGCTCCCATTTCTGCTCGGAAGGCGCGCGGTTGTGGCTCGTGCCTGCCGCAATCAGGCAATATTCGAAAGTGAGGCCGCGATTGGTCTCCTCCCGGCGCAAAGCCTCCGTCAATTCGAGCTTGGTGGTTCCCGGTCCGTGCTTTTCGACCACCGCCAGCATGGAGTCGATGACGCGATCCGAGGCGATGCGCAGCTTTTGGAGCTCATCGGCGCTCTTGCGGGCGCGCTGCCGCTCCAGCACGATCAGGGCGTCTGCGATTTCGACCTCGGGGAAAGCCTTGCGCAATGCCATGCCGGCATCGAGCGGCAGAAACGCCATCTCGACCCCGATGCGGCGCGGCTGCAGGTCAAGCCGGCGGATATGGTCGATCGCCTTCTGGATGGCGTCGACGGAGCCAGACGACGCGGTCTGCGCGGTCGCAACCCAGAACGGCTTGACTTCCTTTTGATAGCCTTCCAGCCGATGGCCAAAATAGGCGGCCTTGTCGGTAGCGCCCTTGACGTAGATGAAAACCGGCAGATAGCGGCTGACCCCCATGGCGTCCATGTAATCGAAGAAGAGAGCGCGGTGGCCGCCGAGCAGGTATTGGACATTGTGCTTGGACGTCGCGACAAGCACGTCGAAGCCAGCCTCGTCTATGAGGCGGTCGAGCCGGTCGGCATCAAAAGGGAGGTGCGATCCGAGATGCGAAGGCTTGGCTTGCGTGAGCATGTCAACTGCTCCCTTGGCTCATGGTGGCGTCGTCAGAGCCAATTGCGGCTCGGCGGCGGTTTTCGCTGAATCCAGAATATCTCAACGACAGTGGAGCCGGAAATGGAGATGTGGGGCCATAAACGGATTCAGAGCGGATTCCGGTCAGGTTGACACGCTTCGCCTCTCGCCGCCGCCGTGGCCAGGTTTGTACCGGCCACCCCGTCATCCGGACACGCTCCAGAACCTTCTCCAAGATCATGAAGCTCCAGGTGATATGTGCCACACCGCACCGAATATCGGTGCCATTCTTCTACAACTTGTAGCGACCGGGTTTCCCCGATAGGGTCGATGTCACCTGAAGTGCGGAGCGGTTGGAAGCCTAGATCGAAGCATCATGCAAATTCGCAATGGAATCGCCGAGGCGATCGGCAACACCCCCCTGATCAGGCTCAAGCGCGCATCGGAGCAAACCGGCTGCACTATTCTTGGCAAGGCCGAATTCATGAATCCCGGCCAGTCGGTCAAGGATCGGGCGGCCTTATTCATCATCCAGGATGCAGTGAAAAGCCGCCAGCTTCGGCCCGGCGGCGTCATCGTCGAGGGAACCGCCGGCAACACCGGCATCGGCCTTGCCCTGGTGGGCAACGCGCTCGGCTTCCGCAGCGTCATCGTGATTCCGGACACCCAGAGCCAGGAGAAGAAGGATACCCTGCGTCTGTGCGGCGCCGAACTCGTCGAAGTGCCGGCGGTCCCTTACTCGAACCCCAACAATTACGTGAAGGTATCCGGCCGGCTTGCCGACCAGCTGGCGAAGACTGAGCCTAACGGCGCGATCTGGGCCAATCAGTTCGACAACGTCGCCAACCGCGAAGGCCACCTGCAAACGACGGGTCCGGAAATCTGGAACCAGACCGATGGCAAGGTCGACGGCTTCGCCTGCGCGGTGGGCACCGGCGGAACGCTCGCGGGTGTCGGTATCGCCCTCAAGGAGCGCAACAGGTCGATCAAGATCGCTCTTGCCGATCCGTTCGGCGCCGCGCTCTACAGCTATTACACCACCGGCGTGCTCAAATCCGAAGGCTCCTCCATTACCGAAGGGATCGGGCAAGGCCGCATCACCAGGAACCTCGAAGGCGCGCCGATCGACGCCGCCTATCAGATTCCCGACGCGGAGGCAGTGGGGCTCGTTTTCGATCTGCTCGAGCACGAGGGCCTCTGCCTTGGGGGATCGTCGGGAATCAACATCGCCGGCGCGATGCGGCTCGCACGCGACCTTGGGCGGGGGCACACGATCGTAACGGTGCTGACCGACTACGGCACACGCTATCAGACCAAGCTGTTCAACCCGGAATTTTTGCGCAGCAAAGGATTGCCGGTGCCCTCCTGGTTGGAACGCAGATCGACACTCAAGGTACCGTTCGAGGCAGCGTGACGGCGTCGATCTGTCGGAGCATGCAATGGTCGTTCCTCCCCCACATCCGATTTCAAAATGGCTGGTAACCACCGAGTGGCTCGCCGCCAATCTTGGGGCGCCCGGCCTCATCGTGCTCGACGGCTCGTTTTATCTGCCAGCCATGAAGCGCGACGCGGCGGCGGAATATCTTGCCGGGCATATCCCCGGCGCCATCCGCTTCGATATCGACGAGATCGCCGACCATTCAACCGATCTGCCTCATATGCTCCCGTCAACCGCGGACTTCGCGGTTGCGGTCGGCAAGCTTGGCATCAGTGATCGAGACACGATCATTGCCTATGACGGCCACGGCATGTTTTCGTCGCCGCGCGTGTGGTTCACGTTCCGCTTCTTCGGCGCCGATAATGTCTTTGTTCTCGAAGGCGGCCTTCCCAAGTGGAAGGCCGAGCGCCGTGCGCTTGAAAGCGGGCCGGTTACTCATCCGGCCAAGTCATTCGTGGCGCGCAGGCGGGGCGATGTCGTTGCCTCGCTGGTCCGAGTC
>WNGJ01013879.1_pt1 | contig 14179 bp, 12 predicted proteins | sample 5400611 | NCBI WGS metagenome assembly WNGJ01 (sample SAMN13153375, study PRJNA577476) | soil metagenome | isolation source: 40 cm soil or saprolite under Garry oak tree replicate 1 | place: USA:California | collected 2016-06-15 | reverse complement strand
ACCGCCGGGACGCTCCGGTCTCCAGCGGCCGCCTGGGGCAACGCGTCGATCCCGGGCTTCGGGATCGGCCACCCGATCCGTGAGCCCGACCTCGACGAGGCAGCTAATGTGTCGCCGATCGCGGCACCCGGCGACGCGCAGCGATTCGAGCGGACCTTCGAGATCGCCCCCGATGCGCTGGTCCTGGCGGCCTCCGAGCAGGTTCCCCTCGTCATCGCCGGTGGGCCTCCGTCGGCAGCCGCCGGTCGTCAGGAACGCCTGTTCCTCCTCGGCCTGCTCGGAGCCATCCTGGCGATCGGCTCGGCCATGGCGATGGCCGTCATGGTCGGCGGCGGGATCGGCGGTCCATGAGCCCGGCGAGTATCGCAGCCCTGTTCGCGGTCGTCCTGACCCTCCTGATCGTCGCGTTTCTTCTGCTGACGGCGTACAACGCGATCGTCGATCTCCGACTGCGGATCGACAAGGCCTGGTCGAACATCGACGTCGCCCTCAAGCAGCGCTTCGACCAGCTGCCGAACCTGGTCGAGGCGGTCCGAGGCGTCATGTCCTGGGAGCAGGACGTGCTCAGGGAAGTCAGCGCGGCTCGCTCCGCCTACTCGCCGTCGGCCCCGATCCCGGACCAGGCCGCAACGTCGGCTGCAACCTCGTCGGCCGTGCGCTCGTTGTTCGCCGTCGTCGAGCGCTACCCGGAGGTCCGCTCGGCCGCGAACGTCCTTGCCCTCCAGGAGGAGATCGAACGCCTCGAGTCGATGATCGCCGACCGTCGCGAGCTCTACAACGACCAGGTCTACCGCTACAACACCCGGATCGCGCAGGTCCCGGCCGTCGTGCTGGCGGGCCTGCTCGGCTGGAGAGCGCGTCCGTTTTTCGAGGCGCCTGAGTCCGATCGAGGCCGCCCGGATGCCGACCTCCGTGCCGACACGAACCCTCAACCGGATCAAGGTCGACGATGACGGCGGATCAGCCGACCCTCACGCTCATTCGTCACGGCGACACCGAGTGGTCGCTCACCGGCCGCCACACCGGTTGGACCGACATCCCGCTCGTCGACTCGGGTCGTCGTCAGGCGGAACTCCTCGGCGCTCGCCTCGCCGGCCGTTCGTTCAGCCTGGTCCTGTCGAGCCCGCTGTCGCGGGCCTTCGAAACCTGCCGGCTGGGCGGCCTGGGTGATGCCGTTGTCGTGGACCCCGACCTGCGCGAATGGAATTACGGCAATCTCGAGGGCCTGACGAGCGACGAGATCCGCGGAGCGATGCCTGGTTGGACGATCTGGTCCGGCCCGGTCCCCGGCGGCGAGACATCCGACGAGGTTGGACAACGAGCCGATCGCGTCATCACGCGCGCGTTGTCGGCGGCCGGTAATGTCGCCATCTTCGCCCACGGCCATCTGCTCCGGGTGCTTGCTGCCCGCTGGCTCGGCTTGCCACCCGATCACGGCGCCCTCTTCGAGCTCGGCACCGCGACCGTTTCACGGCTTGGCTGGGAGCGCGAGCGGCGTGTCATCGAGCTATGGAACGAACCACCCGCGCCGACGGGCTGACCGTCGTGCCCAGCGACGCCGTCGCCGATGCCCACGAGCTGACGGTCGCCGCCGTCACGGAACGCATGGCGACCGACCGGCGAGCCGGGCTCCACCCGGACGAGGCGGTTCGGCGCCTGGCCGAGTACGGGCCGAACGAGCTGGCGCCGAGCGAACCGTCGTCCATCCCGGCGCTCATCCGGGAGGCCCTGACGGAGCCCTTCGTCCTGCTCCTCCTCGCTGCCGGCATTGGCGCCGTCGCCCTCGGCGAGATCCGCGACGGACTCCTCGTCCTCGTCGGGCTCGGCCCGATCGTCGGGGCCGATGTCGTCACCGAATATAGGGCGGACCGGGCGCTGGCCGAGCTTCGCGCCGCGGCCGCCCCTAAGGCCCGCGTCCGTCGGGCGCACGAGGCGCACGACGTGCCCGCCGCGGCCCTCGTTCCCGGCGATCTCGTCCTGCTCCGCGTCGGCGACGTCGTGCCCGCGGACACCCGGCTCACGGCGGTGTCCGGGATCGCATTCGACCGAAGCAGCCTGACCGGCGAGTCAATGCCCGAAACCGGGTCGCTCGAGCCGGATCCGGCTGGAACCTTGATCCTGGACTCGCGGTGCGTCGCCTATGCCGGAACCAGCGTGATTCGCGGGGCGGGCGAAGGGATCGTCATTGCGACGGGTCCGGCAACCCAGACCGGCCGGATCGCCGGGAGCCTCGCCGATACGGAGCGACGACGATCGCCCCTGCAGCGCGAGCTCGACCGGCTCGTTCGAATCCTTCTCGTCGTCGCGATCGGGCTGATCGCGATCACCGTCGGGTTCGGGTTCCTGCGCGGCCAGCCGGCCGGGGCAAACCTTCTCGCAGGGATCTCGGCGGCGATCGCGGCAATCCCCGAGGAGCCGCCCATCCTGCTCGCGGTGGTCCTCGGTCTGGGTGCCCATCGCCTGCTTCGACGGGGCGTCCTCGTCCGACGCCTGAGCGCCGAGGAGACGCTGGGCGCCGTCGGGATCGTCCTGACCGACAAGACCGGGACACTGACCGAGAACCGTCTCGAGCTGACGGGGATGGTCGCCCCCGATGCCGACGCCGACGGCGATGCTGCGGCCTTCACGGATCCCGAACATCGCCTCGCTCTGGCCACCGACGCCTATCGAGCCGAGGAGGACGCCTGGCGGGCTTCGACCACTGGTGCCCGGCCTGGCTCGTTCAGCCTGGCGATCGGGCGGGCGATCGCCGAGCTCGGCGGCAACGTGAGCCTCGATCCGGACGATCTTCTCGCTTCGAGCGCCCCCGGCGACGGCGCGCCATTCGGGCGGACGCGCTCGCGCCGTGACGGACGCGTGGAGGAGCTGGCGCTTGGCGCGCCCGAGGCGGTCCTCGAGCTCGATGCTCCTCTGGGCGACCGCGAGCGGGCGGCCTGGCAACGGGCGGTCGCGACCGAGGCAACTCGCGGCGGCCGGCTCCTGTTGCTTGCCGGAAGGCTCGACGACGAGGCCTGGCAGCCGCGGGCGATCCTCGTCTTCACCGACCCGCTCCGGGCCGATGTCCGCGACGCCCTCCGCGTGGCGGGCGAAGCCGGCATCCAGACCATCGTCGTGACCGGAGATCACCCGGCCACGACGGCCGCGATCGCCCGCGAGGCGGGCCTCGGCGCCGAGCGAGTCGTCCTCGGCAGCGAGCTCCGCACGTGGGACGACGCCCGGCTGGATGACGAATTGCCGCAGCTTCATGCCATCGCCCGGGCGTTGCCGGAGGACAAGCTCCGGCTCGTCGAGGCAGCCCGCCGGTCCGGTCGAACGGTGGCGGTCACCGGCGACGGCGTGAACGACGCACCGGCGCTCCAACGGGCCGATGTGGGTGTCGCGATGGGCAGCGGCACGGCCGTCGCCAAGGGAGCCTCGGATCTCGTCCTCGGCGATGACGCCTTCGCGACGCTCATGTACGCGGTCCGGGACGGCCGGCGACTGGTCGCCAACGTTCGCAAGGGGCTCGTCTTCCTCGTCTCGACCCACGCTGCCCTGCTCGGCTTCATTCTCGTCGCGACGATCGCCGGCTGGTCGCAACCCCTCCTGCCGATCCAGATCCTGTGGCTCGAGCTGTTCATCGACCTGTCGACGTCGGTCGCGTTCGAGCGCGAGGCGGAGGAGCCGGGGGCGATGGCGGAGCCGCCGCGCCGGCGCGACGTGCCGCTGCTGCCGGCGTCGCTGCTCCTGCGAATCGCGCTGGCCGGCACCTTTAGCGCCCTCGCCGCGGTGGGCATCCTGGCCTGGAACCCCGGCGGTTTCGAACACGCGCGATGGCTCGCGTTCACCGCCCTCGTGATCGGCCAGGTCGTCCGAGCGTACGCCAACCGGAGCCTGACGAGACCCGTGACAGATCTCGCCCCGAATGGCGCACTTGCGGCGGCCTGTCTCGCCGTCATTGCCATCCAGGTGGTCATACCGCTCGTGCCCTTCCTCTCGGAAGCGTTCCGGGCGACGCCGCTCGATGCGCGCGACTGGCTCATCGTCGCGACGATCGCGCTGGCACCAGCCCTTGTCGCACAAGTGATCCGGGGCCTGACCGGCCGGACCTGGGTCGCCTGAACGCGTTTTCCGGCGGGCAGCCGGGCCGAAGCGTCCCTCGGACCCTCGGCACAGGCTTTCCTGTGGGCGATTGGTGGCGGATCGGGGTAGAATGGGGCTCCGCCCGATAGTCGGGCGTCCCACGCGTGGTCGAAGGTTCCTCTCGAACAGGCCAGGCGACGGCCGATGCCCAGTTCGAGAAGAGAAACCGGAGATTCAGATGTCCAGCGGGACTGTCAAGAAGCTCGTCGCCGATCGCGGCTTCGGCTTCATCACTGCCGATGACGGCAAGGACTACTTCTTCCATCGTGGAGCCCTCGAGGGCGGCCTTGATTTCGACCGCCTCGTCGGCGGCGAGAAGGTCGACTTCGAGGTCGAGGCTTCCCCGAAGGGTCCGCGCGCCGTGAAGGTGCGCGAGGCGTGACCGACGAGCGAGCGCGACCCCAGCCCGCGACGATGACCGTGCCCCCGCGGCCCGGTGTCGCACCGCGAGCGCCGGAGCCGCTCAAGCACGTCATCGCCGAGTACAAGCACCAGGCCCAGACGATAACCTGCGTCTGCGGCTGGCACGGCAGCAGCGCCTCACCGGACGGTCGATCGTCCGAATGGAGCGCTCACGTCGCGGCAAACCGGACAAAGCCGCGCTGACGCGCGGTCGATAGCGAACCGGTACCGAAGCCCGGGCCCGCAAGGGTCCGGGCTTCGACGTTTTCCGGCGAGCGCCTCACCCCATCGGCGTCAACCCGCCGTTGCCCGTCAATCCGCCGGCGGCTCCTCGCGCGGCAACGTCACCCGGAACGCGGCGCCGCCTTCCTCGCGATTGCGAACCGCGATCGTCCCTTGGTGACGGTCGACGATCCACTTGGCGATCGCAAGACCGAGACCCGTCCCGCCGCTCGGCGCGCCACTCGCCCGCCAGAAGCGCTCGAAGACGTGGGGCATGTCGTCCGGATTGACGCCCCGCCCGTCATCCTCGACGTCGAGCTGGGCGGACGCGCCGGCGAGACTGACCGCGACCCGGATCTTGCCGCCGCTCGGACTGTGGCGGATCGCGTTGTCGACGAGGATCGTCACCAGCTGGCGCAACCTCGCGGGATCGCCCTCGACGACGATCGGGGCCGGATCGACGACCAGCCTGACCGACTTCGCCTCGGCGGGCTTGGCAAGCGACGATGCCGCGTCGGCCGCGACGTCACCGAGATCGACCGGTCGGTGCTCGAGGGAGATCGCACCGGAGTCGGAACGGGCGAGCAGAAGGAGATCATCGACGAGGGCGGTCAGATGGTCGACCTCGGCGCCGATGTCGTCGAGCGCCTCGCCGACGGCATGGACAGGCTCGTTGCGGTGACGCTGGAGATGCTCGAGGGAGCTCCGGATGACCGTCAACGGGGTCCGCAGCTCGTGGCTTGCATCGGCTGCGAACTCGCGCTACCCGGAGGATGGAGTCGAGCGTCTCCTGCTCGGTCGTCCGATCCTGGAACACCTGCAGGTACACCGTCCCGACGTTTGACGTCGCCTGCTGCGTGCGGACACGAATCGGGACCGTGCCGATCTGCGCGAGACGGACATCGATTCCGTTGGCCTTCGCTCCATCGATCCCGGCAATCACCGGGATGCCGGGCGGAAACTGGAACGGACCGCGGTCGAGGCGGTTGCCGGCCGAATCCGAGATCAGCACGTACGTCCCGGACGAGACGCCGCCGAAGACGGCGCCGAAATCGGGTCGGTCGGGGTCTGGCCCGCCTCGCGCCAACATCGCATCGGCCCGCTGCTCGAGTTGCTGCTCGCCGCGTGCCTGGAGGGTCGCCGCGGCGGTGAGGTACAGGGCGATTCCGAGGACGACGAGGACGAGGAGCGTCGTCCCGCCGCTGAACGCGACCAGGCGCCAGCGAACGCGTCGGATCAGCCGCCCGTCGGCGGCCAGGGCATCGGTCTCGGCGGCGTCGCCAGCACCGCCGGCGGGTACGCCGTCACGCATCGGCGAGGCGGTACCCCACGCCGCGGACCGTCTCGATCCGATGCCCCACGTCGCCGAGCTTCGTGCGCAGGTAATGGACGTAGGCGTCGACGGCGTTCGGGGTGACCGCGACACTGAACGGCCAGGCCTGGTCGAGGAGCTGGTCGCGGGTCAGCGTCTGGCCGGGATGGCGCAGAAGGCATTCGAGAAGCGAGAACTCGCGCGGGCTCAGGTCGATCGGGCGGCCGGCGGCCGTCACCCGGCGGGCGGTCTCGTCGAGGGTGATCGGCCCGACCGTGAGCTTCGGCAGCGCCCGACGAGGTCCGCCCGACGACCGCCGGGCGAGCGCCCGCAGCCGAGCGGCCAGCTCTTCGTAGGCGAAGGGCTTGACGAGGTAGTCGTCGGCGCCGGAGTCGAGCCCGCTGACCCGGTCGCCGACGGTGTCGCGGGCGGTCAGCATGAGGATGGCGAGCTCGGAGCCCTTCTGCCGAAGGCGGCGGGCGACCTCGAGCCCGGACATGTCCGGCAGCCCGATGTCGAGGATGACGGCTTCGAGACCGGGGGCGTCCTCGGCGATCTCGAGGCCGGTCTCGCCGTCGTTGGCGACCTCGACGACATGGCGGTCCTCCTCGAGGAGGCGCTTGAGCACGCGGCTCAGTCGCGGGTCATCCTCGACGACGAGGAGATGCATGAGCGATCCCTTCTCCCTATGGAACGACTGTGATGTCGGTGGCGGTGGTGGTCAAGCCACTCCGCGGACTGGCCGCCGCACCGGGTGAGGCAGCCGCCCCGCCGCCTCCGTTGCCGCCGCCGCGGCCGCCAAAGCCGTCGACAGAGACGACAACCGTCTTGCCAGTCACGACGTCGGACGCGCTGCCACTCGCCTGCTGATGGTAGGTGGTCGTGGCCGCGGTCGACACCGTGATCGTCGCACCGGAGCTGGTCGTGATGGTCACCGAGTCCGGACCGACCGCAGTCACCTTGCCCGTGATCAACAGGCCCGTGGCGCCGCCCGCCGCCCCGAAGCCGCCCGGGCGGTTACCGGCGCCGCCGGTGCCCGCGCCGCCGAAATAGCCTCCCTCGCCAAAGCCGGCCCGCCCGTTGGCGGTGGCTGCCGCCGCCGGTGCCGTGCCTCGCCCCACGGCGAATGCAACCCCTGCGATCGCCACGGCGACCGCCAGCCCGAGGGCGATGTTGAGCACGCTCGACGATCGTCCCTTCGGCTTCTGGGCCATGACGGCGACCGGCTCGAAGGTGGCCGGCTGGAACGGATCGGGCTGCGCCGAATTCGGATTCTCAATGCTCACTTGTGCTTCTCCTATTCCCAGCGCAGGGCGCTGATCGGATCGAGACGAGCGGCCTGCCGGGCGGGCCACACGCCGAAGACGATGCCGACCGCCAGGCTGAAGAGCAGGGCGACGGCGACGATGACCGGGCTGAAGGCAAAGCCCCACCCGGCGATATGTCCAATGAGGGCGGAGACCCCGAGACCGAGGACGACCCCGATCATCCCGCCGAGCAGCGAGAGGGTCAGCGCCTCGATCAGGAACTGGGCGAGGATGTCCCGCCCGCGGGCCCCGACGGCCTTGCGGATACCGATCTCGCGGGTCCGTTCACGGACCGACACGAGCATGATGTTCATGATCCCGATGCCGCCGACGACAAGCGAGATCGAGGCGATCCCACCGAGCAGGAGGGCCAGCGTCCCGGCGATCGAGCTCGCCGTTGCGAGGAGCTGCGCCTGGTCGAGGATCGAGAAATTTGCGGTTGCCGTCGCCGCCAGACCGTGCTGGCGGTACAGCGCCGTCGTGATGGCGGTCTTGGCCCCGGTCATCGCGTCGACGCTGGCGACACTGATACCGATGGTCCGGATCGTGCCGCTGCCGTTGAAATATTTCTGGACGACGCCGATCGGGATCATCACCTGGTCGTCGGGATCCTGGGCGCCGGTTCCGCCCTTGGGCTGGAGGATGCCGATGACCCGGAACGGCAGGCCGTCGATCGTGACGTCGGTCCCGACGGCCTGGGCGCCGAGATTGAGGTTGTCGGCGACGGTCGAACCCAGCACGACAACGCGCAGGTTGTCGGCAACGCTGACGTCAGTCAGGAACGTCCCCTGCCACACCTCGTAGGCGCGAACCTGCGGGTACGACGCGTTCGTGCCGATGATCGAGGTCGTTGTCGTGTCCCGCCCCGACGCGACCGTCCCGCTGCGCTGGAGCTCCGGGGCGACCGCCGCGATATTCGGGATCGCGGCGACGGCGGCGACGTCGGAGAGGGTCAGCCCCGCCGAGCCGTTGCGCGGATTGACCGTCAGGAGGTTCGTCCCGAGCCCGGCCAGGCGGCTGGTGATCCCGGACGTCGTCCCCTGCCCCACGCCGACGAGGGCAACGACCGAGGCGACCCCGATGATGACGCCGAGCATCGTCAGGGCAGCCCGGACGCGGCTCGTGCGCAGACGTGAGAAGGCCAGTCGGATCAGCTCCAGCGGGCTCATGCCGCGATCCTCCCGTCGTGGAGATGGATCTGGCGGGACGCCTCTGAAGCCACGTCTGAGTCGTGGGTGATGAGGACGATCGTCCGGCCGGTGGCGTTGAGCTCGCGCAGGACGGCCATGACCTCCAGGCCCGAGGCGCTGTCGAGGTTGCCCGTCGGCTCGTCGGCGAGAAGCAGCGCCGGGTTGGTGACGATGGCTCGGGCGATCGCGACGCGCTGCTGCTGGCCACCCGATAGCTCACTCGGCTCGTGGTCGAACCGATCGCCCAGACCGAGCCGCTCGAGCGCCGCTCGAGCCCGCGCCGTCCGATCGCGCCGAGAGACGTTCTGGTAGAGCAGTGGGGTCATGACGTTGTCGAGGGCCGACGCCCGCGGCAACAGGTTGTACGACTGGAAGACGAAGCCGATCGTCCGGCTCCGCACCCGTGCGAGGCCGTCGTCGTCGAGCTGGGCGACCGGCGTCCCGGCGAGAACGTATTGACCGCTGCTCGGGCGATCGAGACATCCGATGATGTTCATCATCGTGCTCTTCCCGGAGCCAGATGGGCCGACGATCGCCAGGAACTCGCCATCGCCGACCGTGAGGCTGATGTCGGACAGGGCGTGAACGGCGAGCCGGCCCATCTCGTAGGTCCGGCTGACCCGCTCGAGTCGGATGATCGGTTCGGCGGCCATCGTCAGTTCCCGCCTCCGCCACCGCCGAACCCGCCGCCGCCGAACCCGCCGCCACCGAACCCGCCGCGATTGGGCGTCGTTGTCGTCGTCGTCGCGTTGCGAGCGGCAGTCGTTCCGGTGATGACCGTCTCGCCGGGCGTGAGGCCGCTCTTGATCTCGGCGAGCGTGCTCGTGACGAGCCCGACCGTCACAGGTTGCGCCTGGGGGACACCGTTGGCGCCGAGGGTTCGCACCGTGTAGTTGCCGGCCGTACCGGCGAGCGCCTCGCTCGGAACGGTCAGCACATTCGCGACCGATGCCGTCGTGATCGTCACGTCGGCTGTCATGCCGGGCAGGGTTCCCGTCGGAGGATTCGTCAGGGCAACCGTCACTGGGTAGGAGACAACGCTGGTCGAGCTCGACGTCGTCGCGGTCCTGCCGATTGCCGTGACCTTGCCGTCGACGCTGGCACCGAGCGCGGCGATCGTGATCGTGGCCGGCTGATCGACCGTCACGGAACTGATATCGCTCTCGACGACGTCCGCAGTGACCTCGTAGCTCTGGGCCTCCACGACGATGGCATTGCCGGACGGCGCATCCGCCCCGGCGACGATGTCGACCTCGCTGACGATCCCGTCGATCGGAGCAGCGAGAGTGGCAAGCGCGATCTGGCTGCGGAGGTCGCTCTCGGTCGTCTTCGCCTGCGCGTATGCGGTTTCGGCCGAATACACGGAGATCCTTGCCTGCCGGATCTGGTCCGTATTCGCGGCGGTCTCCGCGGTACTGAGCGCACTCTTGGCGAGGAGAAGCTGGAGCCCGGTGGACTGGCGGCTCGCGGTCGCTGCGGTGAGCTGCGCCTTGAGATCGGTCGTATCGCCGACCGCCAGGGCAGCACCCTTCTTGACCGTGTCTCCCACCTTGACGGCGACCGATTTGACGAGCCAGGTGGTCGACGACCCCGTCGAGGACGAGGTCGAGGCGGCCGTGGTCGAGGTGCCGGTCAGCTGCTGGGCGGCAGTACCGAAGGCCAGCCCGTACCGTGTCGAGGCGGCAATCGTTCCGGTCGCGGCGATGTCGTTGCTGATGCTGCCGACGACCGCGGCCGAAGTCAGGTATGTCGTCGCGGATGCGGCACTCGTCGGCAGCCCACCGATGGAGACGAAGATCGCCCCGGCACCCGCCACGATGAGGACGAGGATTGCGAGCAGTTTCAGCTTCATGGGGCGCCTCGGTTTTGGAAGGTCGACGTCACGGCTGCCCCGCCGGAGGAGGTAACGCTTGCGGCGTGCCGTACGCGCAAGCCTTGCCTCGGCATCTGAGAGGACCATGAGAAATCGGGCGGGCCCGCTGGGCCCGCCCGATCGTGTTCAGTGGCTTCTTTTCCCAGGCCGCGACTCAGGTCGTCGACGAACTCCGCGCGAGGTCGATGAGATCGCTCGCGGCGCTGATCGGGATCGCGAAGCCGATTCCCTGGGCGCTACCGGCGACCGCGGTGTCGACGCCCACGACGGCACCGGTCGCGTCGAGCAGCGGCCCGCCGCTGTTGCCGGGGTTGATCGCGGCATCGGTCTGGATGAGGTCGGTCAGCTGCGTCGGCCGTCCGGTCACCTCGTCGCGCACGGTGATCTCGCGTCCGAGCCCGCTGATGATCCCCTTGGTGACCGTCTCGGTGAACGTGCCGAGCGGGCTGCCGATCGCGATCGCCGTCTGGCCGACCTGGATCTTCGAGGAGTCGCCGATCGTCGCAGCCGTGAGACCGCTGGCGTTGATCTTGATGAGTGCCAGGTCGGTCGTGGTCGACTGCTTTACGAGGGTCGCCGGATATTCCGTTCCGTCCATCAGGGCAACGGTCAACGACGAGCTGCCCTCGACGACGTGGCGATTCGTCAGAATGTAGCCATTCGCGGTGAGGATGATCCCGGAACCAACACCCGTCGTCGGCACGGAGAAGGGCGAAAGTCCCTTCACCGACATGCCGTCGGCGGTGATCGTGACCACCGACCTACGGGCCGTCGCGACGATGCCGGTCAGGTCCTCGGTGGCGGCGCTGCTACCGGTCACGGCGGCGTTTGGCGTCGCGGCGGACGTCGCCGCCGGGGCGGCCGGGGTCGCGCCACGGATGCCGCCGACGAGTGCGGTCGTACCGACGGATGCGAGCGTCGCGGACAAGAGGCCGGCGGCAAGGATCGACTTGATCCCACGCGATCGCCCGGCGCCTGATCCGGCAGCCGGGACGACGGGCGTCGGCGGTTGAACGGGGGACGTCGGCGACGCGAATGGTTCGGTCCGCGTGGTCGGCTGGCCCGGCATCGGCGGCGGCGACTGACCCCACTCCGGCAATCGTGTCGACTGCGGCTCGGGCGATTCCGGAGCCGACCATTCGGTCGGGATCGTCGGCGGGGCCCAGGGAGTCGGCGCCGGTTCAGCCTGCCAATCGGAACTGGTCGACCAATCGGTCGATGGCCAGGCCGGCGGCTGCCCGCCAGAATTCGGCTCGGGGGTTCGATCGTTGTCGTTGTCGGATGTCATGGGAAGCCTCTTCCGTCGGCGCTGGTAGTTCTGCCTGAGATGAGAACACCACCCAGACCTGAGAACTGCCTGAGAGATCGGCATTCCGCGTGACTTATGGCGCGACGTTCTGGTTCAGCCCTCGATGGTCGCCGGCAGGGGCCGCGGCGGCGGGGCGTGGATCACCTCGAAGCGGCTCGTATTCGAGAGCACCTCCACGTCGCCGTCGTTGAAGGCCAGATCGAGCGAACCGCCGCCGGCCCGGAGGTTTCGGATCGTCAGCGATGGCAACCACACAGGCAGCGCCGGGTTGACGTAGACCCGTGAGCCGCTCGCATCCGTCGTCGCGTGGATGCCGGCAAGGATGGCGATGAGCCGCAGGACCGAACCGGCGGCCCAGGCCTGCGGAACGTTGGCGCCCGGATACTGCACCGGGAAGCTCGCCTCGGCCCGCGGCAGCCCTGCGAACAGCTCCGGCAGGCGATAGCCGGCCAGCCGCTCCGCTGCGTCGAATACGCCTTTGGCAACGCGGGCCGCCTCGGCGTCGAAGCCGTAACGCCGAAAGCCACCGGCGATGAGGGCGTTGTCGTGCGGCCAGACCGTTCCCGTGTGATAGCTGAACGGGTTGTAGGCCGGATGGTCGGAGGACAGCGTCCGGATCCCCCACCCCGACCACATGTCGTCGGCCAGCAGCCGGCGAACGACCCGCTCCGCGCGTTCGGCGGGAACGATCCCCGACTGGAGGAGGTGGCCGGCGTTCGAGGCGACGGTCCTGATCTGCTGCTTCGAGCCGTCGAGGCCGAGAACGTAGGTCCCCTCGTCCTCCCACCAGAACCGATCGTTGACGCGATCGAACAGCGTCCGGGCCTCGCGTCGGAGGCGCCGGGCGTCCTTCGGTCGCCCCAGGATCTCGTAGATGTCGCCCATCCGGAGCTTCGCGTCGTAGACGTAGCCCTGGAGCTCACAGAGGGCGATCGGCAGGGACGCCAGGGTCCCGTCCGCCTGGGGGATCGCGTCGCCGGCGTCCTTCCAGCCCTGGTTGTAGTAGCCGTGGGACGAGCGGGTCTTGTACTCCTGGAAGCCATCCCGGTCGCGGTCGCCGTAATGGTCGATCCAGCGGAGCGCCGCCTCGGCGTTGGCGAGGTAGCGCTGGAGGACTGCCTCGTCGCCGAGCCACTGGTAGAGATACGAGAGGACGATGATGTAGAGGCTCGTCGCGTCGTGCGTCCCGTAGTACGGCTGGAACGGCAGGATCCCGAGCTGAGCCAGCTCGCCGTGACGGACCTCGTGGGGGATCTTGCCAGGCTCCATGTCGCGCTCGGGATCATCGTCGGTCGCCTGCATGGCTCCCAGTCGGCGAAGAGCCCCGGCCGCGAATTCCGGGTAGCCCGAGATCGACTGCATCGAGACGACGAGGGTGTCCCGGCCGAAGAGCGTCACGAACCACGGAACGCCGGCCGCCGGGATGTAGACGCCGCGTTCGAACGTCGGGTCCTCGAGGCGGAGCGCATCCAGGTCCCGCACGGCCTGCTCCCAGGTCCGCTTGACTGTCGTGTTCGGGGTCTCGATGGCGACCGTCGGGAGGGTCGGCCGGCCGTCCGGGCGCCGCAACTCGACCGCATTGCATGGCAGGGTCGTGGGCCGCCGGCGGCTGTCCGAGCCGGTCAGCGGCAACCACTTCAGGCAGGTGTGCCAGACGCCCTTCGGCGGGATCCTGGCGACGAAGACGAGCCGGCCGTTGGCGTACTGGGGCGGCGAATCGGCCTTCTCGACGGCGACGATGAGCTCGCGCCTGAACGTCGAGTTGACGTACGTCGTCCGAAGGTCGCCGCGCGACCGGAACCAGCGGGTGTTGATCTGGCCGCGCCGGACGAGCTCGTCCCTGCGGACGTCGAAGATGTCGGCGAAATCGGAGTCGATCGCGATCTCGATCGTCAGGCGAACCGGGCGGCGGGCGTAGTTCACGATGTCGAGGTCTTCGTGGATACCGCCGCTGACGGTCCGATCAACGCGGATGGCCAGCGACTGGCGGTCGACCGGGCCGGCGTCGTCGAGGAACGCCTCGTTTGAATACTCGAAGCGTGCCGAGAAGAACTGGATCGGCGCCGAGTTGAGGAGCATCGGCCGGCGGCCGTTGATCCGCAGGTCGTAGCCTGAGATCAGCCGCGTGTCCCGGGTGAAGAAGCCGTCGTCGATCCCACCGAGGATCCGGCCGTCGGGCTGGCATACGAGGAATCGGTCGTCCCGATTGATCGTGATCGCCGCAGGGCCGACCTGAACCGGGAACGTCACGATCGAAATGATAGGCGCAAGCGGCGATGGCGGACGAGGTGGAACAAGGGTCGGCAGCTCGAAACAGGCCGGTGCGCGCGACGGAGCCGATTTCGGTGGATCAGGCCTGCCCGATCGCGTCCGGAGTCGCGGCCGCCAGCACCAGACGCGCCTCGAGCTGGTCGGCGGCCGGCAGGGTGACGCGGCTCGCAA
>WNGJ01004754.1_pt1 | contig 14180 bp, 11 predicted proteins | sample 5400611 | NCBI WGS metagenome assembly WNGJ01 (sample SAMN13153375, study PRJNA577476) | soil metagenome | isolation source: 40 cm soil or saprolite under Garry oak tree replicate 1 | place: USA:California | collected 2016-06-15 | reverse complement strand
GCTGGCGGCGCAGGACGCGGGCACCGTGCACGAGGTCGCGGGCGACCTTGCCGACCGTGGTGGCTTCGCGGTCTTCCGGTTCGCGGTCATCCGGTTCGCGGTCTGGAGGTTCACGGCCGGTCGCGCTGGTCATGAACATGGCCGCGGCGGACAGCAGGTAGCTGACGGCGTCGATCCCGATCAGCCAGCGCACGCCCCAGGCGGCCAGGAGGATCCCGCCGAGCGGGCCGCCGATCAGCCTGACTGTGCCGCTGCTGACCGAATTCAGCGCGTTGGCGCTGCTCAGCAGGGGGCCGGTGCCGACGATGGCCGGGGTGCGGGCCTGCCAGGCGGGGATGTTGAGCACGACGCCGGCGTTCTCGGCGACCAGCGCGGCATACAGTACCCAGTACCGTCCGGGCGCGGTGCCGAGCAGCATCACCGCCACTGCGCCCGCGCAGAACAGGTTGGTCCCGATCATCAGGCGGCGCCGGTCCCACCGGTCGGCGAGGACGCCCGCGACCGGGCCGAGGATCAGGAGTGGCAGGTACTCCGCGGCCACCGTCAGCCCGGTGGCCCGCAGCGAGCCGGTGACCAGGAAGATGTGGGTAGGGATGGCCAGCGTAAGGAGCCACGAGCCGAGCGCGCTGATCAGGCCGCCCGCCCACAGCAGCCGGAAGTCCCGTATCCGCAGCGCCTGGAGCACGATCGCCACCCATCCGTTGACTATTCTGACAGAATAGCTTTTAGGTTTTATGCTCTGTCAAGACAGGAGGGGCGTGGACCAGTCAGAGATCGGCCGCCAGTTGCGGGCGCGGCGCACCGCGGCGGGGCGGACGGTGGCGTCCGTGGCGGCCGACGCCGGCCTTTCGGTCCCCTATATCGCCAACCTGGAGAACGGCCGGGGCAACCCGACGACGGCGGCGCTGACCCGGCTGGCCGAGGCGCTGGGTCTGCGGCTGGTGGTCACGCTCGCGCCCGAGGAGGGTGCAGCGGCGGGTGCGGGAGCTTCGGCGGCGGCCGAGGTTCCCGCCTCGCTCGTCCGGCTCGGGCGGACCGGCCGGTTCCGCGCGGCGGTCGCGGTGATGGCGCCGGCGCTGGGGGTGAGCCCGGACGAGTTCTCCGGTCAGCTGGTGGCCGCGCTGGCGGCGCTGGCGCAGGCCCTGGGCCGGGATCTGGCCGAGGCGGACTGGTGGCGGCTGCTGGACGCGCTGATGCTGGTCGCCGCGCATCCCGCGAGTGGATAGCGGCTGATGGCTCCCTCAGTCAGGGGTGGTCAGCGGCGGCCGGCCGACGGCAGCGTGCCCGGCGGCCGCGGGGCAATCGGCGCGGCCGACACGACCAGGCCGGCGCAGGCCACCAGGAACAAGATGATGAACCCGCCGTAGAAGGTGAGGAACGCGGCGACCAGGGCGGGCGCCAGCACGATCGCGCTGGTGCCGTAGGCCACGACCTTCTTGCTGACCCGTTTCCTGGCGGGCGGCTGGATGTACGGCGCCGCCGGACGTTCGGCCAGCACCGCGCTGGCCGCGGCCAGGTCCGCGTAGGTCCGCGCCGCGAGCGCCTGGCTCGTCCGCGCGGCGAGTTCGTCCGCGGTGAGCAGGCCCCGGACGTATGCGGCCTTGAGCGCGTCGACCGCCCGGTCGCGGTCGGCGTCGGACGCGCGCAGCCGGCCGATCGCCGCTGCGTGCGGGTCCCATGGACCTATCGCCACGGGCACCTCCCCGGGACTCCCAATCAGGACAACTCAGTAAAAGCGTAACGCGGTTGCCCCATGGTCCCTTCGGTCCGGTACCGTCCGCCGGTCGGCCGGCGACGGCGGGCCGGAAACGGAATAGGCAGGGCGATGCGCTTCGGTGATTACGCATTGCTATTCAGCAGTAAGCGTTCCGGAATAACACGAGTTCCCGGCCTGTCGCGCCCGCAGGGCGCTCATCGCGGACAGTTGCCCGGTCTGCGCAGATTTGTCCCGCTCGCGCGGACCGCTGACGCAGCCGTGACCCTCACCGAGAGGCTGCCACTCGCCTTTGACTGCAGTTTCGGGTGTCATAGCACCCGAAACTGCAGTCAAATCGCCGGCCCCGTGCGGACTGAACCGGCATTGCGGGCATCAGGCCGGTCCGCCCCGGCCGCGGAAGCGACTAGGAACCACATCCCGGACCCGCGCCGCGCCGAAGACGCACCTTACTTCGGGACGCTTACCAAAGCCCGGCATCGCTACGCGGCGCGGGCGGTGGGTGATTGTGTCCGGTCAGCCTATACTCGGCCCCGTGGAGGACTTCAGGCCGGTCGGCCCCCTGTGGCGCAGGCCACGACGTGAGGCAGCCTGGTCGCTAGGGGTCTTCGCGATGACCATGACGCTCGTCGGCATCGCTGCCAATTACTGGGCGAGAGAACGATCCCCCAGATCATCCAGAGGATCGCGTTGATGTTTCTGTTCCTCCTGGTAATGGACCTCATCCGGTTCTGGCGCTGGCACCAGCCGGGGTGCCGCCTCCGGGTCCGCGGGCCGTGTGCGCTGACCTAAGCGCAGCCATAAGACGCTAAAGCTTGCCGAATGGCAAATGAGTATGCAATAGCACGGACGGCGCATCGGGCGGCGTATGGCATAATCGTTATCTGCAGGTGGGGAGGTCAATGCAAGACGGGCCACGCATTCTGGTCGCTGCCGCACTGGGAAAGATCATCGAACCCATTTTGCGGCAGTCCCTGACTGACGCGAAAGTGCGGATCGCCGAGGACAAGGATGCGGTCATGCGCGCCATCGGAGACCGGCTGAGATTTGACGTGGTCGTGACCGACCTCACGTGGATGGACTACGCCGTCGAGTACTCCTTCGACGGGCTTGACGTGCTGAACGCCCTCCGTCAGGCGGGCAGGCAGACGCCGGTCATCTTCGCCGCGCAAGGCCATGGGCTCGAGCGTGATCAACTCGACGAGGCGGTTGAGCAGCCCGAAGTGGTGGGCATCTACCGGAAGGCGATGGGGCCGGCGCCGCTTATCGAGGCCATCGACATCGCCGCCAGCGGAGGGCGCCTGGACGTTTCCCGGTTTCCGCCGGGCAGTAGCCCGCCCGACATCATGCGGATTCACGCCTACTTCAACAAAGGCAAGGGCGCGACCGCGGCCCGGCTGGCCGGGGCGATCGCCTCGGGCCGTGCGGTCAACCACGAAACGCTCGCCAGCACCGCGCACGTCGGGTATGACACGGCCGCCAAGCTCGTCGACTACCTCGGCCCGCTGATCAAGGCCCGGCGCGAGCATGGCCAGGACCTCAAGATGACACCCGAGGTCGTCTACCGCTGGTGCGGTGAACACGCGCCGTACATTCTGAGCTGGTGCCGGCGCAACGGCTATAGCGACATCGCCACACGGATCACGGCGGCCCCCGGCGGCTGACCGCGGGTGGCGGCGCCATGACCGGGTGAAGCGTGCAAGTTCTTGCATGGACTACTCAGGGCCCGGCAAGGATCTGCCTGATAGCCGGCTGGTACGGGCGCTTGTTTCGGTCTCAGAGATAGCCTGATTTTCCGAAAGCTGCCCGTGGAGCACCCGCAGCCCTGGAGCGCGTAACAGCTAACGGAGCTCTCGCCCGGGCAGCGTTGAGGGCGATGGGGGGGCGCCCTCGGCCCGCCTGGACCGGTAACGGTCTGGCCGGGCTGGGGCCGAGGGCGGGTAGCCCGGTGGCGATGGCCACCGGGCTACCCAGGCCAGGCGGAGCAGGCCGCGCGGATCGGTCCGAGGATCGCGAATGCGTCAGCGGGGCAGGAAATCCGTGAGCAGGGCGTTCACCTGGTCCGGTGCATCCAGCTGCATCCAGTGACCCGGGCCCTCCAGGCGCTCGTACCGCCACGGGCCTGCCACGTTCTCGGCGGAGTCGGTCATCTGAGCCTCCGTGAGGGCGGGGTCTCCCGTGCTCCAGACGCCCATGGTGGGGGCCTGCACCGGCGGGAGCTGCAGCGGCGGGCCGACCCACGACTCGGGCGGGACGTTGGCCCGGTACCAGTTGAGGCCCGGAGTGAGCGAACCGGTCGTTTCCAGCTCGGAGACCACCTGGTCGGCGTCGGGGTGACCGGCCCAGGTCCGGAAGTTGTACCAGTTGTCCTCGGTCAGCCAGCGCTCCGCGATGCCGGGGAACTGGAACAGCAGCATGTACCACGACTTCTCGCGCTGCCGCGGCGTGCGGCGGAAGGTAGCCGGGTGACCGACCGAGAGCGTGACCAGGTGGTCCACCTTGTCGGGCACGAGGGAGGCGAGCGCCCAGGCCAGCGCGGCGCCCCAGTCGTGGCCGACCACGTGGGCCTTTGGTATCCCCAGCTCGGCCAGGATCGCCATGACGTCCCCGGCCAGGAGCATGAGCGAGTAGGCCTCCACGGCCTCGGGCTTATCGGAGCGTCCGTATCCGCGCAGGTCGGGGACGATGACCTGGAATCCCGCATCCGCGAGGGCCGGCACCTGGTGCCGCCAGAGCCGACCGGAATCGGGAAAACCGTGCAGCAGAACGACCGGCGGTCCCTCGCCCGTGACCTCGTACTCGATACCCACTCCGTCGACGTCCACCCGGGGCACCTTGCCCTCCTTTCACCGGTTCGTGGTCCAGCATGTCACTGTCCCGGCTCGCCGGATCTGCGATCATCGCGGGTGTGCATGGACAAGCTGATCTGGTCGCGGCCGGCGGTCCGCAATTCGAGGCGGCGCTGGCGTCGTTCGTGACGGGCAACAGGCTGGCCGGCGGGGTCGCCGGCGTAGTAACCGGCGATGAGCTTGCCGTGTGCTTCGACCCGGAAACGCAGATCGGCGCCATCGTGCTGCTGAACGGGACCACGGCCAGCGTGGCGCTCGCCATGGAGCTGGCCGCGACCGCCCGCCGCCTGGCCCGCTCCGCGCCACCGGCGGTCCGGCCGCCCGCACCCGCCCCGCGTGAGTACCTGCCGCTGCTCGGCATCTATGCCCGGCCCGGCCTGGGCGGCTGGCTGCTCAGGCTCGAGTGGCGCGACGGGAAGCTCACCTTCACCGCCGGTGAATCGGCCGCCTGGCGGCTCGTGCTCGCACCGACCGGCGACCCGGACACGTTCACCATCGAATCGGGCGCCGATCTGACCGGGGAACGCGCGCGGTTCCGGCGGCTGGCCGGTGGCCAGGTAGGTTCGGTGCTTCTGATGGAGACCACCTGGGAGCGGCTGGAACCAGCGGGTGCATGAGCGAGAGACACGCTAGGGGTCTGGGTACAGGAGGAAGCCCAGGATCCGTCTGGCGCTGTATTGGTCCCGGTGGTCATCGGCGTCGTCACCGCCGGGTCACGACGGCGGGCTCCCTGGGACGGCGGGCTCCCTGGGGCGGCCGCGCGGATGCAGCCGGTCGGCTGCGAACAGGTTATGGAGTAGCTGAACCGCGACCGAGCCCTCTCCGACTGCAGACGCCACGCGTTTCGCGGAACCGTGCCGAACATCGCCGGCCGCGAAAACCCCCGGCATGCTCGTCTCGAGCAGAAATGGACTGCGGGCGAGCGGCCACGTGCGGCCGTCGCGAAGATCTGTTCCGGTGAGGACGAAACCCTGGTCATCCCGCTCGACCTCCGGTGGCAGCCACTGCGTGTGCGGGTGCCCTCCGATCATGAGGAAGAGCGCGTCGGCGTCAACAGTTTCCTCGCCTCCGCGCAGCCGATCGGCAAGCACCAAGTGCTCCAGCCATCCGTGGCCCCCGCCCCCGACGATCTCGGTCCCGAGACGTACCTGCACGTTCGGTGTGGCCTTCACCTGGCGTACCAAGTAGTGCGACATCCCGGCGCCGAGCGACTGAGCACGTACCACGAGCGTGACGTGCCGGGCGTAACGAGCGAGGTGCAGCGCAGCCTGTCCAGCTGAGTTCGCGCCCCCGAGGACGTAGACATCCTGGCCGGCGACGGCAGGCGCCTCGGAAGCCGGACCGCCATAGAAGACGCCGGCGCCGTTCAGCGCCTCGATCTCCGGGATGCCGAGGCGGCGGTAGCTGACACCTGTCGCCAGGAGCACCGCGCGAGTGCGCAACCGGCCGCTGCCGGAGAGGGTAACGAAGATCCCGTCGGACTCCCGCCGCAGGTCGGTCACCTTCTGCATGAACGCGAAGTTCGCCCCGAAGACCCACGCCTGCTCATACGCCTGCAGAGCCAGCCGGCGGCCGCTGACGCCGCTAGCGAAGCCGAGGTAGTTGCGAATCAGCGGGCTCGAGGTTGCCTGGCCGCCGAGGCCGCCTTCGTCGACGACCAGGGTGCTGAATCCTTCCGAGGCGCCATACACGGCCGCCGACAGACCAGCAGGCCCGGCGCCGACGATCACGAGATCGAAATGCATCCGCTCCGGATTCACCGGCGAGCCCGCCGCCCTCGCGAGGTCGGCGTTGCTGGGGTCGCTCAGGAGCGTGCCGTCGGGAAAGACGACGATCGGGAGCCTCGCCCCCTCGGGGACCTCGGCAACGAGGGCGCGCCCGTCGCTCGAGTCGGCCAGGCTGAACGAGTGCGGGAACGCGCAGCGCCCAAGCAGGTGCTTCAGCTCATAGGCCCGGCCCGACCAAGACTCGCCAACCACGTGGATCGTATGCGGGGAGGCGTGCCGTGCCTCCGCCCACTCGAGCAGCGAACTCGAGATCGCCTGATGAAAAACCTCGTCCGATGGTTCGGACGGCCTGACCACGTAGTGGTCGATCCAACCGCGGGCGATCGCATCGAAGATCGCCTCGCCGGTCGCTCTGGCCCCCAAGCTGTCCCACGCCATCAGCAGCCCGCGCTTTGCGTGCGGGTGAAGGTGACGCGCCTGAGCCAGCAGTTCGGTTCCGCTCGTACCCGAGAGCCGCTGTCCCGCAAGAACCAAGGCGACCTGCTCGTCTTCGGCCGCAAGATCCTCGAGACAGGCCAGCGCTTCGTGCGGCGATGGCATGCACATGACGCGGTAATGCCGCGCGTAGCGGTCACGCAACTCCCGCTCAACATCACGCAGCGCACCCACATCGTCGTCGACGGCGACAAGCACGGGCCGAGATGGTCCGGGCCGGCCCCAGCCCGGCTCTTGGTCTCTGACCGGAGCGTCCGCGAGTTCTCCGGGGTCAAGCATGACTTCGCGAGCCCAGCCAGGACTCTTGCACGTGCCGCCGGCATGCCGTCCGTGCTAGCCACGTCCTGGCAGTCATGCCACCCTCGTTTCCCGATCGTGATCAGCCCGCGTGCTCTTCTTGGGGTTGTCTAGTCAGGCGGCGGGGAACGCGGGTGTGCCTGATATGGATTCCTGATGGAGACGCTGTGCCGCGATCCGGTGACGAGCCGACCCGGACCGCAGGGAGCGGCGGCGACGGAAGACCTGGAGCGGCGCTGCTGTCTGCTGCGAAACGAGGCTTTTGATCTGCATGCTTCGCACACCTACGATGCGGCGATGCAATACGTCATGCTCGCATCGGTGGTGGCCGGTTTCTCGGTCGTCCTCGGCGGGGTGTGGCTCAGGCGCCGGCGGGAGGCTCCGCTGCGCCGTCAGATACGGGCTCAGGACGTCACGTTCCGGGCCGGCGTGGCCGTGTGGCTGAAGGAGTCGTACGGCTGGGGAGGATGGCTGGACCTCAAAAGAGGCATGGCCCTGGTTGTCCGTGGCGATGCCATTGAGATCTCGAGCGTGGCGTGGCCGTTCCGGATAGTCATGGGGGAGGAATACTATTTCCGGGCGCGTGAGACGGCCATTCAGGTGAGACGGGAACCTTCCCGGCCTTTCGAGCTGAGATGGATTGTCGTGACGGGCAGGACGGACGGCAAGGACGTCAGGCTGGCGATTTCGACGAGGAACCCTCATCAGCTTTCTCAGGTCTGGAACGCCCTGGCCGACGCCGGCGCGGTGCCGGTCGGGCCGCCCCGCCGGGCCGGGACGGGACGGGCCGCTGGGCTCCAGGGCTGGATTACTGACCGGATTACTAATCAGCCGAAACTGAGCTGGCGGTCGACCGCACGCGGCGCAGCACATGTCAGCGTACCTGCTGGGTGCCGAGCCTACGTCCAGCGCTTGACGCAACTCCGGGAGGGCTCGGGCGCCAGTCGGCTCGCTGGACCTTGACGTTGCTGTCGTCTCTGCTGTTCTTGAGGTGTCCGCTGTTCGGTGGTCTGGGACGATGCTGATGTGAGTGACGGTCGGGGCGTTGAGTCGAGCGCCGTCGAGGGTCAGGTTGGGGCCGGGTTTGCGGCCATGGCGACCGGGGCCTGGTCTGCCGCGCGTGATGCTTTTTCCGCTGTCCTTGAGGTAGCCGAGGTGCCCGAGGCGTTCTTCGGCCTGGCGAACGCGCTGTTCTGGCTGGGCGACCTCGCGGGCACGATCGCCAATTGCGAAAAGGCGTATGCCGGATTCCGCCGCCGCGGCGATCCGATGTTCGCAGCCGGTGCCGCTCTCTCGCTGGTGGGCTACAACAAGGGGTACCTCGGCAACACGGCAGCGGCCCGCGGATGGCTGTCACGCGCGGCACGGATCATCGAGACCGAGGTTCCCGAGTTGCGCGGCGAACTTCTCGGGGCCACCGCTTATGTCACCAATGATCCGGTGGAGAGCGAGGCGCTGGCGCGCCAGGCGGCCGAGATCGGCCGCGCGAACGGCAACTCCGACCTGGAGCTGATGGCGATGCACGCCGTCGGGCAGGCCCTAGTGCAGCAGGGCCGGACCGAGGAAGGCATGTCGCTGCTCGATGAAGCGATGGCTGGCGTGATCGGCGGTGAAGGCAGCGATCCGATGACGGTCGCGCAGATGAGCTGCATGACGATGGTGGTGTGCGGCAGCTGTTTCGATCTGGAGCGCGCCACACAGTGGGTGCAGTCGCTGGAGGGCTTCATCGACCGGTACGGGTGCCCGTTCTTGTACGCGGAGTGCCGCACCTATTATGGCCGGGTCTTGTTCGAGAACGGTGACTGGGTGGCCGCCGAGGCCCTGCTCACCGAGGCGATCTCGATGTCGCGGGGCGTGTTCGCGGCGCCGCACGCGTTCGCGTCCGGGACGCTCGCCGAGCTGAGGCTCGCCCAGGGACGGGTCGAGGACGCGGCCAGGGTGCTACGCGGCGTCGAGGGGCGTGAGGAAGCCGCCGCCGCGGCTGCCCTGGTCCATCTCACCCAGGGCGAGCCGTCGGTGGCCGCGGCTGTCCTGCGCCGGAGGCTCGCGACGACCAGCCGGGACCGGCTCGATGTTGCCGCGGTGATCGAGCTGCTGGGTGAGGCCGAGATCGCGCTGCTCGACAGTGACGCGGCCATTGAGCGGGGTCGTGCGCTGGTTGCGCTCGGCGCCGTAAGCAAGTGTCACCTGATCGTCGCGCATGGTGAGCGTCTTCTCGGGCACGCGCTCGCCTCGACGGATATTCCGGCCGCGTGCGGGCACCTGGAGACTGCGCTTGCGGCGTTCGTCCAGGCGGGGATTCCCTACCGTGCCGCGCAGACGCGGCTGTTGCTCGCCCGGGCGCTCGGACAGAATGACCGTGAGGTAGCCGGGGCTGAGGCGCGGGCGGCGTTGTCGGTTTTCGAGGATCTGGGCGCTGGCCGCGAGGCAGATGCCGCCGCCGCGCTGATGCGGGAGCTCGGCATCAAGGCGGCAAGGACCGGGCCGAAGAACGTCGGGCGGCTGACCAGGCGTGAGCAGGAAGTGCTCGTCCTGCTCGGCGAAGGGCTCTCCAATCCCGAGATCGCCGAGCGTCTGTTCCTGTCACGTAAGACGGTCGAGCATCATGTGGCGCGCATCCTGTCCAAGCTCGGCCTGCGCGGACGCGCTGAGGCTGCCGCGCTCGCGGCACGCAGCGCCCCCTGAGACCTCACGGCCCGCAGCGCTCTTGCAGAGATGGGTGAACTCGCCGACGACCTCGGCAGGGACCGAAGACGCCCTCAGCGGGCAAGGTCTGTGGTGGATCACACCGCCTTATCAGAGCGAGGGCACGTGCAGACGTTCGAACACGGTCATCTAGCGCAGCGACCTGAACGCCGCCCGGATCTCGGTCGTGAACAGTTCAGGCTCTTCCCAGGCGGCGAAGTGGCCGCCCCTGTCGACCTGGTTGAAGTAGGCGAGATTGGGATACGCCATCTCGACCCAGCTGCGCGGGGCACGGAAGATCTCGCCGGGGAACGTGGTGAAGCCGACCGGGAGCGAGACCTCCGGAGGAGCCTGCCCGGCCGCGAGGGCCTGGGCTCGGCCGCTCTCCCAGTACTCCCGGGCCGCCGAGGCCCCGGTGCCCGTCAGCCAGTACACAGTGATGTTGTCGAGGATGTGGTCCCGGGTGAGATTCCCGGACGGTTGCCCGTCGACGAAGGCACGGGAGATCTTGTTGTAGGCGTCGGTGTCGTGGTCGAGCATCCAGGCCGCCAGGGCGGCGGGTGAATCCAGCAGGGCGTAGCCGATCGTCTGCGGCCGCGTGGCCTGCTCCAGGAAGTAGCCGAAGCCGCTCGCCCTGAATGTGGCGAGCGCGTCAGCCGCCGCGCGTTCCTGCTCGGATTCCGTCGGCTGGGGGCCGGCCAGCGCCGTCACGAGCAAGTTGGTGTGGATGCCGGCCAGCCCCTCGGGTGCCTGGCGACCCATCGTGTCGGTGACCGAGGCGCCCACGTCGCCGCCCTGGGCGACGTAGCGGGTGTAGCCGAGGCGGTGCATCAGCTCGGCCCAGGCGCGCGCGATACGGCCAGGGTTCCAGCCGACCTCGGCCGGCTCGCCGGAGAAGCCGTAGCCGGGCAGGGACGGCAGTACCAGGTCGAACGCGTCCTCGGCGCGTCCGCCGTGCGCGGTCGGGTCGGTGAGCGGGCCGACGACCTCGAGCAGTTCGATGACCGAGCCGGGCCAGCCGTGCGTCATGATCAGCGGCAACGCGTCCGCGTGCGGCGACTTCACGTGGATGAAGTGGATGTCCACCCCGTCGATTTCGGTCGTGAACTGCGGCAGCGCGTTCAGTTTCGCCTCGCACGCGCGCCAGTCGTAATCGGTTGCCCAGTAGCGGGCGAGCTCCTGGATCGTCGCCAGCTGCACGCCCTGCGACCGATCGGGGACGAGTTCCCGGGAGGGCCACCGCGTCGCGGCGACGCGCCGCCGAAGGTCGGCGATCGCTTCTTCGGGCATGTCGACGCGGAAGGGATCGATGTCAGTTTCGCTGGACATAAGTCTCACCTGCCTGGATTGGTCGACGACGAACGGCCGGACCGGCCGGACCGGCCGGCTCTGGCCTGAGGCTCCAGGGCAACGACCTTCATCCCCGACGCCAGCGGAATAGTTGGTACTGCCTCACCATTGCGGATCGGGCGGACACGTCGAACCAGTGGATATCCCTGGTCCGTACCCTGGTCTGGGTCGAGCAACGGTATGGCGTGGACTGACCTGAGACCGACCGCCAGGTGGCGAATACGCTCGCCGCGCCCTGACCCCGCGGAAATCGGGTTGTCTTCGCCGGACCCCGCGTGCTGTGATCGGCGACAATACCGCCGGGGCCGAAGGAGGGGTGATGCGCCGAGAATACGAGGCGGTCACGGCACGGCTCTGATCACAGGGGACGGCGCCGACGCCAGTGAGAGCGGGACGACACCTACCGCTGGCAGCTGAGGAGGCTCGGCTGACAGTGACCGGGACAATCGCCCAAACCCGGTCGAGGTCCGGATCCGGCGGCTGAGACGCCCCGGTGAAGCAGGAAGCGGAAGTAATCGCCGACCCCTGAGGAGGGGGAACGGGCGGTGAACCGGTCCCTCGCCCGCACCAAGCCTGGGAGCAGCCCGGACGCCAAGCGCGGACGGCCAGCGAGAACGAACGGAACCCTGCACTCCCGATTGAAGATCACTTCTTCGATCCGGAGGCAGAGCCATCGGCAGGACCGCCCAGAACCAGGGCTTCACATGCCAGAACTGCGGTGCGAGCGTCGCACCGCTCAGCAACGGGAGCTACCGCAACCACTGCCCGGCGTGCCTGTGCTCCAAGCACATCGACATCGACCCCGGCGACCGGGCCTCGACCTGCCGCGGCATGATGCGCCCCGAGCGCGTCGAGCACCGCGGCGGCAAAGGGCTCGTGCTGATCCACCGGTGCGTCGTCTGCGGCTTCGTCCGTCCCAACCGGATCGCCGACGACCCAGTGCAGGGCGACGACATCGACGCGATCATCGCGCTGATGTCCGAAGCCGGGTAGCACCAACGTGCCGGTGCCCACGAGAACACCCTCGCGGGCACCGCACCCAGCTCCGCGGCCACTGCCGTCGCGGCGATCATGAGATCTACCGCCCTGCGGCAGGGCTTCCTGCCCGCCGAGACCACAGCCGCCGCCACCCGGCCGTAGATCCGGGCGGCGTCCGCGTCCAAGGGAATCGGGTCGAACTCATGCTCGGCCCGCTGCGCTGATCAAGATACGTCCGTGCGCCTTCGGAGGCTTGCCGGTCTACTCACCACCGCCCCATAACGAGTCTCGTCCGCCCTCACGGTGCTCACTGCGCTGTTCGTCCTGGTCAATGTGGACTCGATCGAGCGCCTCGATGACGAGCTTGGCGACCAGCGCGGACTCCTCGTTGGGCGTGAAGTAGCTGGCGCCGGGAAGGGTGATCACGCGTATCCGGGGACACGCCTCAAGCGTGTGCCGTTCATCGTCGGTGACCCCGCCGTCGCCGCGTTCGCCATGGACTACCCACGCTGGCACGTCGGCCTCGCAGAGCCGTGACGCGACAGACCCGTGCCGGTCCAGGTACTGGAAGTAACAGTGAACTCCGCGCCGTACGATGCGCGGGTCATTCCTGCGGAACTCCGCGGCGAGCACCTCGCGGCGGTCCGGGGGCAGCGGCATCCGTTTCATCGCGGGGCCCATCATTTTCAGCAACGCGGCGAATGGCAGGTACCCCAGCACCCGGGCGAGCCGGTCGAGAAGGCGGAAGAACACTGCCTCATCCGCGCGCGAGAAGCTCGGCGCCAGCAGCACCAGTGGCCCGCGGAACGCGCCCGAAGCCGCCATCTCCAGCGCGATGTTCGCGCCCATGCTGAACCCCACCACAACGTCGCAGCCCAGGTCGGCAGCGCATTGTGCCGCCAGGCGTGCGAGGTTCTCGATGCTGAGATCCTGAGGGGCAGGTGTACCGCCCATTCCCGGCACTGTCACCGCAACCATCCGGACGCCTGCCAGCGCCGGCTCAGCCATCAGCTCCTCGTACTGCACCGCCGTGCACATACCCCCCGGCAGCAGCAGCGCTGCTTGCACCGCGTCGGCCGGGCCGCTTTCGTGGCGCTCCCATCCTGTCCACTCCCCGCTCATGACCGCCGCCCCACCACGTACCAAGTCCCCCGCCCGACCGGCTTCCTGAATGTCATCTCGGCTCCCTTCACCGACGTGCATATCCTCATTGCCAGAACGTAAATCGGGCTGCAGCGGCTTGTCATGAGGCATTCGCCTCATCAATGGCCGGTAAGCGTTAGCCGCTGCCTGTGCCGATGGCTCGATGCCGGAGCTTGGTAGCCAGCGCGTTTCGGCGGCATTCCTAAGCCTGCCCGACAATCTCGCAAACATCGACGCTGATGAACGTCGCTGGCGCATCGGGAATGTCGCGGAGCATGTTGAAGGTCGCCTCCGCTGCCGGGCGTTTTCCTCGGTGTCGAAAAGCCAGAAGGAATGCTGGATGATGTCACCCCCGTGGCTCCGCGCCCAGTAGCCACCAGCCGAGCCGACCATGCCCCGCAGCATCGCGACACCCGTCTCACCGATCATGGCAAGTGCCTCATCCGCCCGGTCCGGCTTGATCTTGACCCGTCCGATGACTGCACGCATTGGCCTGTCCTTCCAGCTTTGTGCTCGGAGCACGAACGCCGATACGTGGATCACCTTCATCCCGTGGGGCCGCTCGCGCGCTGTGGTCATGAGGGCCACGATCGCAGTCCGCCGGGCGTCGGAGCATCGGTGAACTCACCCATATCCGGCTGATTCACAGCGGGCGCTCCGCGCCGCGAACGCGATGGCCAGCCGCTGAATGGCTGCTCCTGCCCGGCTGGCTAGCAGATTCCAAAATCGGCATGGTCTATGCACTTACACAAACGTCCGCCAGCCTGTTCATCCCGTCTGCCGTCGACCGCCCGCCAGGGAGCTTGAGATGGCGACGGGGCGCGTGCGCGGCTGACCGCTGGTGTGCGCGGGTGGCCCGCAGCGTCGTGAGCCGGTGCGGGGCGAGGGCTAGGCTGCTGCGGTGTGAGCGAAGGCGAGCTGCTGACCGGGGATGGCGTCACC
>WNGJ01004753.1_pt1 | contig 14181 bp, 14 predicted proteins | sample 5400611 | NCBI WGS metagenome assembly WNGJ01 (sample SAMN13153375, study PRJNA577476) | soil metagenome | isolation source: 40 cm soil or saprolite under Garry oak tree replicate 1 | place: USA:California | collected 2016-06-15 | reverse complement strand
GTTCTGATCGGTTGTGGTTCAAGCGAGATTCTGAAGATAGTGGATGACGCTTTCCTGCCCGATCACAAGCTGGTGGTTGGTGTCGATCCCACTTACGAAACCGTCTATCGTTTCGCCACGAACAGCAAAGCCAAGGCCATCGCCATCCCTTTGACCAAAACTTATGACGCAAATATGAAAGAGATTATCCGCGTGACGAAATTGAACGCGCGGGATGTCGGTGTGGTGTACATCTGCAATCCGAATAATCCGACCGGAAGGATCGTTCCGAAGGACGAAATCAAGCTGTTGCTAGACAGCATTCCGGGCGACATTCCGGTATTCATCGACGAGGCATACCACCATTTCGTCGATGACCCGAACTACGAGCCCTCTGTGAAGTATGTCATCGAAGGACGCAAGGTAATTATTGCGCGCACCTTTTCCAAGATCGCGGCGCTTGCGGGAATGCGCCTTGGTTACGCTATTGCGCCGAAAGAAATCATCGATCAGCTAAGATCCTTCGTGATGGCTTACAACACGAATACCATCGTTAAGTTTGGCGGCGTCGCCTCACTGAAGGACACGGCAAATGAAGCCAAGACAAAACAGCTCAACAAGCAAATACGCGACCGAGTCACCAACGAGCTGAAGGCCATGGGCTACGAGGTCATTCCGTCACAAGCGAATTTCTTCATGGTGAACGTAAAGAAGGACGTGACGGCCGTGGGCGAAGAGTTCCTCAAAAAAGGCTTTATTGTCGGCCGGAAGTTCCCTCCCATGAATGAATGGCTCCGCGTTTCTGTCGGCGCCGACGAAGAAATGAAAGGTTTCATGAAGGCGTTTAAGGAACTTTTCCCGGTTCAGCCGCCGGCACAAACCAAGGCAGGCGACTAGTAGCTCTATTACCTAGGCGCTGGTCATGCCTTTGACCACGGGATCAAAGGCTGTGAAGTATACCCATTTCGTTGTTGCCGAACGTGGGTTGAAGCTAAGTCCCCTCCTTGGCAAAGGAGGGGTGGCTGCGCCGATTAAAAAAATGTCGCGAAGCCAACTTAGCGGGCGCAGACGGGGTGGTTCGTTCAAGAGAAATTGTTTTGGAGTTTGAACGAACCACCCCGTCCGCGCCTTTTAAAGGAACGGGGATATTTCTTGATGGCGCGTCCACCCCTCCTTTGCCAAGGAGGGGAGTCTGCTTCGCCCAAGCGTTCAGCAAGATTAAATGCGTATACTTCACAGGGCGGGCGCCTGGGGTACCCTGGTCGGGAGACGCCGAGCCCCGGAAGGGGCGAAAGATTCTGGGCCGTGTCTTTCGCCCCTCCGGGGCTGGGTTCAACACCGATACGAAACCCCTTGCTTCCGCCGGGGCTACGTTCTTACGCCGCTCCGCGGCAAGCCCCATAAGGACACACCGCAAGAATGACCATTGCGTATCCAGAACCGCGCGGCTATCCCGGTAATCTCGGCTTGCTGTTTGCCGAGCATTCGGAATCCGACAGAATCGCAGTGACGGAACTGCCGGACGACGGGCCGCCGCTTGCAACAAGCTTCCGCGACCTGGACGCGGCGTCGAACGCATACGCCCGCGGTCTTCTTCGATCGGGACTCACGCCCGGTGATCGCGTCGGTATCCTCTCCCCGAATCATGTACGGTTTGTCGTCGCGCTATTGGGGTCTATGCGCGCGGGTGTCGTCCCGGTTCCGATCAATATCAAGCTTCCCGCCGATACGGTTTCCTACATCCTCGGCGATGCTGAGGTACGCCTTGTCTTCGCCGAGCCTGAATTGAAACGCCTTATTCCTGATGGCATCGACGTTGTCTTCTTCGGCCGAGGTGCGGATGGTTTTGAGGGTTTTCTGGATTTTGGTCCGTTTCAGGCCTTCGAGCCCGCTCCAGATTCCGTGGCCATCCAGCCCTACACCTCGGGCTCTACAGGTCTGCCAAAGGGTGTGTTGCTGACACACTACGGGCAGAATTGGAGCCGCCGTATCCTGGCGCACACCCGCGGCACCACCGAGCGCGATGTGATCCTCGTCGCTGCGCCGCTTTACCACAAGAATGCTCTTAACGCGATCAAGCAAGGACTCACAGCGGGAGCGACATTGCGGCTGTTGCGGCAGTTCTCTGCCGAGCGCTACATCGAAGCGATCGGCCGTCACCAGTGCACGGTGGTCTCGGGCGTGCCAACGATGATGGCGATGGTGCTTGCTCACAAGGACCTGTTGAAAAAAGTGGACACGTCGTCCGTACGGACAGTCATGATGGGCTCGGCAGCGTCCTCGCCGCAGCTGCTCGAGGAAATCAAAGCTTACTTTCCGAACGCCGAACCGCTCGTGGTCTATGGAGTCACCGAAGGCGGGCCGGTGCCGTTGGGGCCGCATCCCGAGGGAAAACGGCGTCCGCAGGGTTCAATCGGGGTGCCCTATTCCGGCACCGAGGCGAAGCTGATGGGCGGTTCCCATGCGGACGAAGGCGAACTCGTGCTGAAGAACCCGGGTGTTATGCTTGGGTATCATAACCTGCCAACGGCTACTGCCGAGCGCGTGCGTGACGGCTGGTACTACACCGGCGATGTCTGTCGCCGCGACCAAGAGGGGTTCTATTACTTCGTCGGCCGCACCGACGACATGTTCGTGTGCGGCGGCGAGAACATCTTCCCGTTGGCGGTCGAGACGCTGATCCAGCGCCATCCCGCAGTCTACCAGGCGCTGGTCATGCCCTTTGACCACGAGATAAAGGGCCAGGTGCCATACGCCTTCGTCGTGCTGCGGCCGGGCGCGAGCGCCACGGAAAACGATCTCCAGCAGTTTGCGCTCGCCAATGGACCAGCCTACCAGCACCCGCGCCGCGTTTTTTTTCTTCAACAGCTGCCACTGGCGGGCACCAACAAAATCGATAGGGAGCGCCTGCGGGCATGGGTCGCGAATGGAACTTTGGTTTAACATCACTCCACATATCAACGGAGCAATCGCGGACTCCGTCCTGCCGGGATGAGCGGACTAACGCGCCTCGTGGATCATTGATGCCAAGAGCCACGTTTTAGCTATATGATGATCCAAAATCCACATCGTGGAGGTGGCTGTGATTCGAACGATTCAGCAAATTGCGGGAGTTGCTTTCTTCTTTGCGTTCACGTCTGCTGTAGTGGGTCAGCAAGCAGGCGAGCCGGAAGCGGGTAAAGGGGCGCCGGCCACCCCTGCATCAAGCGCCGTCACGCGCTCATACGCCGCCGGAAATTTTGCGTCATTGCGGCGTCTGCAGACGCGAACCGAATCCGGAGGCCGTGAGACAGTAACAGAAACCATCGAAGTGCCGGGTCCCGACGGTCAGTTCAAGACGTTTTCCGAAACCATGACGGAAACGATTCGTCTCGGTTTGGACTCTGTGCAAACCAAACGCGATGTGTTCGGAACGGACTCGGATGGGCGGCGTAAATTGATTCAAACGACGCAGGCTGATCAAGGGACGTCTCCTGATGGAGGCTCCCGGATTCTGGAAAACACATGGACCGCTGATCTTAATGGCCGCCTTGAGCTGTATCAACGGCAGCTACAGGAGATAAAACCGGCAGGCCCGAATGTAAAGCAAACGGACATAACCATCTATAGACCTGGTATAAATGAGGACCTGCGTGAAACCGAACGCGTTCAGGAGACCGAGCGGCAGGTATCCTCAGACGTAGTCCAGAATGAAAGCAGCCACTTCGTTCGGGATTCCAATGGGCGCTGGCAGGCCATTGAAACGCGAAATCGGGAAGTCCGGACGGCAGGAGCCACCGAGCGCACCGAGGAGGAGACTATCCAGCGGCTCGATGCAAACGGTGCCCTAACTCCGGCGGAACGGAGGGTCACTCGGCGATCTACCGCCAATGGCCAGGATCAACTCACCACTGAAACCTATTTCCAAAATATTGGAGCTGGAGTTTCCGACGCATTGGGGCTGAATCAGCGGCTTCGTGTAACAACTGTTGGCACGGCTGACGGAGGCCAGCAGACCATCCGGGAATTGGAGGCGCGAAATCCTGCTGCTCCGAATGAGCCGCTCCGAGTGGTCGAAAGAACAGTGGAAACTGTTCGCGCAATCGGCCCCGATCGATGGGAGATACAGCGGCAGATCTTCGCACTGGATGGGAACGGCCGCCTTGCCCCGAGCATTACGGAAAATGGGGAAGCCGCCGGAAAGTGACTCGACAGGCAAAACTCGGCCCACGACGAACCGTCATCGCCTTTGAAGTTGACGTTGAAGGCGGCTTCGGCATTGGCCTTTGGTCCCTGAAGCCATCGCCGAGGCGCCCGGTGGTTCTGTTGGGGGCTTGCGTCCTTCACGGCGTCCCGGCAGGGAGATGGTAGAGCGGGAAAAAGACCAAAACCGCCATATGGTCAGAGCGATGGAATCATCAGCTTGAGGCCGGCAGCTCGAGCCAGTTTCTGTTGCCGCTGGTCAAACGTGACGAACGTCCTGAGTCCGAGTTCAAGAGCACTGGCGACATGTAGTACGTCGAGGGAACGGCAGCCCAAGGCCGGTGTGTGTACGCGGCTAAGTTCACCGGCCCGCCGCAGCGCGGCCCGCCATAGGAGATCCGCTTGAATATAGCGGCCTTCGGCAAAGTCCTCCTCAAAAGAGCTCAAGCTGTCGCTCAAGGCTTCCGCGGTTATGTCTCTGCGGAATGCCGCCAGACCGATGCCGTTGATAATTTCGACGCGGCCGTGATGGGTCACGGCCAGCGCGCCTTTAGTTCGCGCGCGCCACGCGTTCATTGCGACCGATTCCGGCTGGTGAACGTAAAGCTTCAGTAGCGCGCTCGGATCGGCGTAAGTCGCCTCAGCGCTCGCCACGGTTCTGCTTATTCAAAGCTTTTGACGCCACCGGGCTCATCGAACGAGGCTGATAGCGTCTCAGCCGCGATATGTAGTCTTTGGAAGCCGGCGTTCCCCTTGAGGTTTTGGGCGTGTAGAGCGTCAGCCTGTATTTCGGCTCACCTTTTTCGGTCACGATGACTTCACCCTCGACCTCCACGAGTTTCTTGACCTTGGGGAAGGAGTTGCGCAGATCGCGAACAGTAGCACTCGCCATAGTGAGACTAGAATGTCTCACCAGTCCCAACCTGTCAAGGTGGAATCGTCCAACGGAAATCCCTAGTATCCGACCTGCTCGATGGAATCGGGGAAGGAGAGTCACACGCTCTCGTCCCCATTCGTTTGGGTTTAGAATTGTGGATGGAGGCTGTCGCATGCGATGTCTGGTAGCGTTGGCTTTTTGGATACTCCTTGCTTGGGCTCCTGCGTGGGCGCTCCAGCTTCCGGAATATTTTCCGCTGGATGTCGGTAATACCTGGGTCTACCGGGGGTCCGGCACACGGGCCGCTGTGCCATTGACGATCGAGATCGCTGGAACAAAGGAGTTCAACGGCCAGAGCTATGTGCTGCTGCACGGGCTTCCGGGCAAAGATTACTGGCTACGCGAAGACGACGGCTCGATATACGCGTACGATCCCGACCAGAATCAGGAGATGCTCTGGTATGCGTTCCGATCGCCCCCCGACGAACCGTATGAGACAGGGCTTCCAGGGACCTGTTGCAGGATCGCGGTCGTTTCCGGCGGCGCAACATACAAAGGCCCGTTAGGCGACTTTGACAATGTGCTGGAGATACGCTATCCCGGAGTGTTCCAGGTCGGAATAGAACGAGAACTCTTCGTGCCAAACATCGGTCTGGTGCACCGCGCACAGGCGACGGGCGGTCCGAGCTTCGGCACCTACGATTTGATTTATGCACGCATCGGGAAAAATGTATTTTCAGGCCCGGAGCTGGCGTTCAGTCTCACCCTGGACCGATCGGTGTACATTCCCTTCGGCCCCGGCGCGCGCATGACACCGCTCGAAATCACTGCTCGAATCACGCTGCGCAACACCTCGCTTCCTGTCGAGTTGACGTTTCCCTCAGGCCAGATCTATGACCTGGCGATCGTCAATGAGAATGGAGACATTGTTTACCAGTGGTCGGCCGGAAAGGTGTTCACACAGGAAATCATCAGCCGGATCTACGGCCCCGGCGAAACCAACTACGTGATTGTTACGCCGCCGCTGAAAGACAACGAAGAGCGGCCACTCCCACCCGGCAGATATGTGGCGAAGGCATGGCTTGCGACCATTCCCGGCATCGACGGCCGCACGACGTACTCGGCTTCGGTCGCATTCGAAGTTCGCTGGCTCAGGTAAAAGCAGATCGTGATGAGTATTACGTCGAGCGGCGCTGAAGCATCCAGCGATTTGATGCGCAAACTCCCACTCCGATGAAAATCGGCATGATCCGCCTTCCTGGCTCCCCCTTATTACCGACCTCGGACAACTACGTTTACCTTCCTGAGTTCATCTCCGGTCGTTGCGTCAATGCCGCTTTGATACCGTCTTCCAAAACTCTTTCGAGGAAAGCCCCCGGCCCGCCTTGATACTCGTTCGAGATTTCTTGAGGAGCTTTTGCAGACGCGGCGATCGCGCAAGAACCAAACTCTCGACGTCGTCATCATTAACAGCGGCAACCAAGACGGCGACGGCTTTGCCGTTCCGAGTAATGACGATCGGCCCTTCCGTTTGAGATTGTTCAATATATGCGCTCAGCCGGGCTTTGACGTCCGCTAATGGTGCGATCCTCATTTATTCAAACTCCTCTCCTCCGATTAACAGCCCATTCCGATCCTTGATTCCGATAGCGAGGATGTTAACGACTTTCTCCTCCTCATCAATCTCATACAGAACGCGGAGCCGATTATCCTGCCCGAACCTCAGTTCCCAGGTCGCTTCAAACGGCGCAGGTGCTTCAAGTCGCTTTCGATTACGAGTTGGAACATCCGGCGAATACCTTAGCTGCTCATCGATAGGTGTGCGGATTAACCTATGATGCCGGGACTCTATCGCCTTCATATGCTCTATCGTTTCGGGCGCGAAAATAAGATCGAACTTCGGTCGGCGCGGCACTGACTATAATTATAGTCAGTGCCGCCCGATCCACAATGCAAAGCCAAGGGACCAGAAGTGGCAACAAAAGCCGAGAATATGTCGTCGTGTGCAAACACCACTCAGCATTGACGATCTAGGTAACGGTATGTTTTAATGTCGCAGTACCTAGATTATCTAGGGAAGCATGCGCTATGGGAATGAACAAAATCGATCTGCTGCAGGGAACTCTCGATCTACTTGTTATGAAGACGCTCAGCGGAGGTCCGATGCATGGGTACAAGATCGCCGCACGAATCCAACAACTCTCCGATGAGGTGCTGCGGATTGAAGAAGGCTCTCTCTACCCTGCCTTGTATCGCATGGAACAGAAAGGGTTCATCGAATCAGAGTGGGGAGTGTCCGAAAATAACCGGCAGGCGAAGTTTTACAAGCTCACTCGAAAGGGCCGGCGGGAAATGGAGGCAGAGTCGGACAGTTGGGCGCGTCTTTCTACGGCGGTGGCTCGGGTCCTTAAGGCGATAGAGCAAGGAGCATGACGATGGAGTTCCTTAGAGTTGCATACCGTCGTGGGAAAGCCCTTTTTTTGGGCAAGACGCTCGACCATGATATGGACAAAGAGATGCGCGCTCATCTCGCCTTGCTGGTAGAAGAATATGAACGCACTGGCCTGTCTCCTGAAGAAGCTCGGCGCGCAGCTTCCCGCCGTTTCGGTAATCTGCTTCGCATTAAGGAACGTGGCCGGGACATCAGGGGCGCCGGAATTCTTGAAGACCTGCTCCGCGATGGCTTGTATGCCGTGCGGAGTCTGCGTCGAACGCCGGCCTTTACTGCCACGGTCGTGTTGACGCTGGGAATCGGAATCGGAGCCAACACCGCGCTCTTCTCGGTTGTCGATCGCCTTTTGCTTCGTCCATTGCCGTACGCGCAGGGCGAGCAGCTCGTGATGGTTTACGAATCCCTGCCCCTCCTCAAAGTAGAGCACGCCGATGCTGTGTCGCCGGCGAACTGGCTGGACTGGCAACGCGAGAGTCGAAGCTTTGAAGCACTGGCGGCATGGGGTGCAAATTCAATGACGTTCACCAGTGAGGGCGACCCGGAACGACTTAATGGCCAGAGCGTATCGGCGGAGTTTTTCGATCTGCTACGCGTGCGGCCATCGCTGGGGCGAACCTTCACGAGCGATGATGACCAGCCCGGCGCTCACCGTTCCGTCGTCTTGAGTCACGGGTTCTGGCGTCGTCGTTTTGGCGGTAACCCCAACGTCATTGGGAAGACGATAGAACTCGATGCCAATGCTTACGAGATTATCGGCGTGATGCCGTCCGGTTTTCGTTTTGTGTCGCCGGACGTCGATTACTGGGCTCCCTACGCACTAAGCCGCACTCGGAATTGGCGACAGACCGGCGGCCGGTTTATGAATGTGGTGGGGCGGCTGAAGCCTTCCATTACGCAATCTGCGGCGCAGACGGAAATGACCCGGATCGCCGAGCAGCTTTCCGCCACGTATACCTTTAACCGGGATACTTCTGTCGCCGTTGTAATGCTGCGAGAAGCGCTCACCGGGGACGTCAAAGCATCCCTGCTCGCGCTGTTTGCCGCGGTCGGCATATTGGTTCTTATCGCTTGTTTCAACGTGGCCAGCATGCTCCTCGCTCGCTCAGCGGCGCGCCGGCAGGAAATCGCAATCCGGGCATCGCTGGGCGCCGGCCGCGGAGCGATCGTTAGGCAGTTGCTGGTCGAGAGCATGGTCCTCGCATTTGCGGGTGGATTATCGGGAGTCCTTGTTGCTCGAGTCGGAGTTTCTGCGTTACTGAAATTCGTTCCGCAGAACCTGATGGGAATTACGGAAGCGCCGCTGGACGGCTCGATCTTGCTCTACATTACCGGCCTCTCGGTGTTAACCGGAGCGATCTTCGGTCTGGCTCCCGCAATGTCCACGACGCGCCGTGTGTTTACCGCACATTTAAAGGGCATGGGCCGCTCCTTCACGACTTCGAGCAAACTACGGCAGCACCTGGTCACTGCGCAGATCGCAATGACTGTGGTATTACTCTGCGGCGCTGGACTATTGACACGCAGCCTCATGCAGCTGGTTGGGACGAAAACAGGGATGGATGCCCATAGCGTGCTCACGATGTACATGCAACCACCGGAGCGGCGATATGACGACGTTCAACGCGTTCAATTCTTCAAAAGTGCCATCGAACGGCTACGTGTCCTTCCTGGCGTTCAATCTGTTGCCGCAGCGTCAAGCATACCCGTCATCGGTCCTGATCCTGCGACCGTTGCGCATATACACGGAATGCCGCCGTTGTTTCAAGCACAGGACTTGAACGCGGGTCTTCGGATCCAGGATCTGAGTTCAATTCCAATATCCGCGGCGGGGGGACTCCTCCCCCATGCCCGTGTCGTGACGCCAGGTTACTTCAAGACCCTGGGGATTCCGGTTCTTCAGGGACGAGAGTTTGTCGAAAGCGACCAGCGTGAGAACGCACAGCCGGTGTTCATCGTCAATGAAGCTTTGGCTTCCAAGTATCTGGCCGGACAAGATCCGTTGAACGCGTCACTTTCTGTTCTAATGAGCGATCGGAATCCGTATGGGCGCATCGTCGGAGTCGTTGGGAATGTGATTGAGGGATCGCTTCGAAAAGGCGCCGAGCCGACAGTGTTCTATGCGGACGGAAACAACTCGAGGGGTGGTTTTGCTTCCGGGATGACACTCTTCATTCGATCATCCGGCGTGGACGTGGCCAAGGCGGCAGTTCAGGCAATTCGCGAGGTGGACAAGAACCAGCCCGTAACTCAAGTGCGAATGCTGCGGGACGTCTTGGGAGAAAGCGTCTTTCGGGAGCGACTGGCGGCGGTTGTATCGTCCGCATTCGCTTTGACCGCGCTTTTTCTCGCCGGGTTGGGTCTATATGGGCTGCTCGCATATGCGGTCGCGGAGCGAACAAAGGAAATCGGCATCCGGATGGCGCTGGGTGCAAAGCCCGCAACGGTATTGCAGATGATCATGACCCGGGGATTTCGATTGATCGCGGCGGGTTTGTTGTTTGGTTTGGCTGGCGCTACCGTCGTTTCAAGATTTATTGAGAGTTTGCTTTTTGGCGTATCGACCCACGATCCTTTGACATTCTTCGTCGTCCCCGCCCTGCTTCTGGCTGTTGGCGGCATTTCCGCCTTCATTCCTGCTCATCGCGCGACCCGCGTCGATCCGATGATTGCCTTGCGACAAGACTAGTGCCAAGATTCCGCAGTGCGGGCATGGGTCGCGAATAGAACTTTGGCTTAATATGACTCCACATACCAACGGAGCAATCAGGTGAGCGAACAAACAATAGACATTGAAAAACTGCAGCAACTTATTTCACACGGACCGTTCAACAAGTGGCTCAACTTCATTGTGCTGAAAGCAGGCGAGGATGGCATCGAGATCAAGGCTGGCTGGCGCGACGAATGGGTGGTGAACCCGGAGCGCCGATACACGCATGGCGGCATTCTTGCGGCGATCGTGGATGTGGCAGCAGACTTTGCGATCGCCGCCAGACTCGGTCGCCCGGTGCCCACGATAGACATCCGGGTGGACTATCACAAGCGAGCCATGCCTGGCGACCTTACTGCTAAGGGGCGCGTGGTGCGCATGGGCAGTCAGTTCTCGACCGCCGAAGCCTACCTTTACGACCAGGAAGGGACGCTGATCGCGAGCGGCCGTGGGACTTACTTCACGGCTGCACCCAAATAGACGCGGCGCGCAGCGAATGACTTGAACACGCAATACTCCAATGAAAACTTCCGCGAGTTCCTCGACCGGCTGAGTCGCGAGAAGGAACTAACCGAAGTTCGTCACGGTACGTGACGGAAAATAAGAGCCTCGGAGAAGAGGAAGTCGGCAAACCGCCCGGTGGTCTCCGGCATCATCCGCTCGCGCCCGCGGCCGGGAACGGACGGCAACACGAGATCACGGTAGTGGGTGTTGTGAGTCCAAGAGCCATTGCGCATTACGCTGTCGGCTACGGATTGATGCGAACCAAGGCCTCGAGCACGGCGAGTCCGCCGCCGGTCGGCAACACCGTCACTGCCAGGTGAACCCACGTCGCCTTCGCGCGATCCAAGTCGCCGACATCTGCTGTTCCATCCAGGCCCGTGCAGTTCAGTCGTTTTCCCTGTTGAAGCCCGCGAATGCCCGGCTCATTGCGCCATCGCAGAAAGTCGTTTTGCGTGAATGGCCGTATTTCGAGGTTGAAGGTTTGTACCTCGGATGCTGTGGTCATCGCTTTTGGGATGGTTCCGCTACAGATGAATTCCTGGGCGTCGGTGAGAAAGGTTGCGGTAACTCGAATTTCCGCGTTCGAACAATTACTGCCTTTGCTCACATGAGCCAGTAGGCTGACGGAAATCGGCGTCTGCAATTGCTTTGAATAACTCAGGCTCGCGTTCGTGTTCGACCATCTCGCATCGGCAATGCAAGGGCTAACGTTATCCGACGACGTCGATGACGATGATGATGACGAACGATTGGACTGTCCGAGGGCGTAGCCACTCAGAAACGCCACCAACATGAAGCTCGCTAAAATCCGCATCGATAAGATTCCCCCATGATTGAAGACACCAATCTAATCGCAATGGTTTTCCGCGAGGTTGAAAAATTCCTTTAGCCCTTACAGAAAACCATAAAATCGATTGGTTCGATAACGGCACGAGGAGCCGGCGTGCACCTCTGCCCTTCACTTCGGAAGACCTCGATCTGATTCACCGTGGTGCGGCTGCCCGGGCGGCTTCGAATGTCGGAGACGCACAGTGAGCTATAATTTCGGGTGCACTACGCCTATCGACGCGGAACGCTGGGTACGCTGATCGCGAGCGGCCGTGGGACTTACTTCACAGCTGCACCCAAATAGACGCGGCGCGCAGGCGAATGACATGAACACGCAATACTCCAATGAAAACTTCCGCGAGTTCCTCGACCGGCTGAGTCGCGAGAAGGAACTAACCGACATCAGGCAACCGGTGGACATCCGCCACATCGCAACACTGGTGGACCAGGCACAGACTGCGCTCCTGTTCCACAATGTGATCGGTTATGAAATCCCGGTGGTCTCCGGCATCATCCGCTCGCGCCGCCGGGCAACGATGTCGATGGGCTGCGAAACCTACACCGAGATCGAGCACAAGCTACAGCACGGCATCGACCATCCCATCGCGCCGGAGTACGTAAAGACGGCGCACAACAAGGAAGTCGTCGAAATAGACGACAACGTGGATCTCTACAAGCTTCCCATCCCGATGTGTTCAATCTACGACGGCGGCCCCATGATCACCGCCGGCGTGGTGATCGCGAAAGACTCGGAATTTGGAATCAACTCCGGCATGTACCGCTTCATGCTCAAGGAGAAGAACCTGACCGGCATCGATATCGTGACGCCCAATAACATGCGGTTGTTCGCCGAGCGGGCCTACGAAGCCGGCCGAGCCTGTCCGATCTCGATCTCCATCGGCACGCACCCGTTCGAGGTGATGGGTTCCGGCTTCCGAGCCCCTCTTGGCGTGGACGAAATTGCGATCGCCGGGGGCATTCGCGGCGCTCCCGTTGAGCTTGCGATGTGCGAGACCATCGAGATGCCGGCGATCGCCGATGCAGAGATTGTCCTGGAGGCCGAGATCCTGCCCACGGGCTGGACTCACCCCGAGGGCCGCTTCGGCGAGTTCACACGGCTCATGGGCGGGCTGCACTGGAACCCGTTGGTCAAGATTAAGGCCGTTACGATGCGCAGGGACGCCATCTACTACGCGCTTCACATGCCCTGGGAGAACACATGGCTCGCCGCGCCCACGCGCTACACCGTCATACGGCGCGCGTTGAAAAACGCCGGAGTTCAGGTGAAAGATATCAACGTCACACTGGGCGGCTGCGGATTCTGGCATGCCATCATCTCGATCAAAAAGCAGGCGGGCGAAGGAAAAAATGCGCTGCTCGCGGCCCTGACAGCGATGGATCTGAAGCACGTCGTGATCGTGGATGATGACATCGACGTTTTCGATCCCACCGAAGTCGAATGGGCGATCGCCACGCGCGTGCAGGGCGACAAGGACATCATCATTGTGCCGGGTGCCCGCGCGAAACCGCTGGACCCCAGCCTGCCCGTGACACCTCCGGGCATGGTGCCGACGGGCGCCAAAGTGGGCATCGACGCCACGATATCCGAAGGCGTGCCGCATGAGCGCTACGAACGTATTGCTTACGCTTACGCCGATCACGCGAAGATTGAAGACTACCTGAATGGGAAGGCAGACAAGTCCTCCGAGGGCCATCGCAACGACGAAAAGACAGTCGCAGAACTCTCCCGAAGGATATACAAGCTCATTGACGCCGAGCCCCAATACTACCAGCAGATCGCGGACCACTTCGGCGACTATGATTTCCAGCTCGTCGCGCGGGCCCTGGGCAAGCTGCACACGGAAGAGAAACTGTGGCAGGACGCGCGCGGGCGAGCGTGCGTCCGCGGCTCGCGGTTCTCGGCCAAGCCTGGGTCGAAGCCGGAATAGCTTGCACCTGTTGGTATTGGACGCAGGCGTCAAGACAAGAACCAGCGATCGATCTCAAGTATCGCGTGTGTTGGAGAATTTTGAAAATTGGACGAGTCCTGCCTCTCAAATTCGAAAACCGAGTCGCCACGCTAAACACAAATTTGCTTCACTTCCCCGTCACCGTTTTGCTATCGCAAAAGGCGACTCACGTGTGGACGGGATCCCGCCGCTTAAGGGTCGGTCGATTATCACTAGGAAGAAACTTGATGGTCGAGGAATTCAGGATGAACTTATACGAAGCGTAAACTCCCCGCCTTGGCAAAGGAGGGGTGGCCGCGCCATCAAAAAATATTCCTGTTCTTTTAAAAGGCGCGGACGGGGTGGTTCGTTCAAGCTACCGTTATAATCTATTCGGAGGTTGAACGAACCACCCCGTCTGCGCCCAGCTAAGGTGGCTTCGCGACATTTCATTGATGGGCGCAGCCACCTCTCCTTCGCCAAGGAGGGGAATTCCAGCTCATTCTGTTTTCCTCGTTTGCTGCAAATTGTCTGGTGAGATCAGGATCTCTTAATTTTCTTCAGCGTCCCTTCATGAATACCGAGATAGTGCGCTGCCGCTCTTGGACCGAACAGTCGCCGAAGAGAGGCTCCCCCGGGCTGGGACCCATGCTTCAATGCCGAGGGCGTCCGGACAGCCAGTTCCATACCATGGCCATCATGA
>WNGJ01004752.1_pt1 | contig 14183 bp, 12 predicted proteins | sample 5400611 | NCBI WGS metagenome assembly WNGJ01 (sample SAMN13153375, study PRJNA577476) | soil metagenome | isolation source: 40 cm soil or saprolite under Garry oak tree replicate 1 | place: USA:California | collected 2016-06-15 | reverse complement strand
ACGCTAAACAACTGATCGCCATCCGGATCTCTCCGAAGGTGCTCGCGCGCCTCCGCCGCCTCGCCGCCAAACAGCACAAGCCCTACCAAACCTACATTCACGAACTCCTCGAACAAGCCGCCGGCAAGAAGGTCGCCTAAATGCGGCTAAAACCAGGCGCGAAACCCGCCCGATAGAGCCGTTCGTCTCCGCCTACGAAAATGGGTCCTGCGTCGGGGATCGCCTGGAAATCCCTAATCAAAGCATAGACGGCGGTGTGGATGGGTTTATCAGACGGGGATCCGACGGGTTCACGACCTAGCTCGGCCGTGACAGGGTGAAGCCCTAACGAGAGGGCAGCGTTCTAACCGCGCTCGTCTCCGGCTCGCTGTGAAGCCTTCCATTGAAGTGCGCTTGAACGTAAAGCTTGGAGGTCTGCACCTTGGGTCTCCTAGCTCCAGATAGAGAAGATCGTTAACAACTGGAGCCTGTTGGGCGGTCTTGGGGGCTGCGAAGCTCATAAGCGCGCAAGAAAACTTTGCGCTAAACTTGCGCTAAACGATGGGAAATGGCGGGCAACGACAGGCAATGACGGACAGTTAAGTCGTTGAAAAGATTGCTAAGTCGTTTGTTTAGAGAGGCAGGGCGCCGTTTCGTAATCGGCAGGTCGCGGGTTCAAGTCCCGCCCTCGGCTCCAAATCCAACAAGGCCAAAGCTCGCTTGCGCCGGTCTTCCAATAGATCAGCGCTTCCACTCGGTCTGGGCACAGGCGTATTCCTCCTGTACCTATTATTCCATTATTTATGCAGAGGTCTATAGTGAAGCGGCTGGTGGCCCGGGAATTGACTTTGAGCTTTGTGCCCGATGCCGAGCAACGTCTGTGGCGGACAGTTACGCGAAAGAAGTACCAGTTACGGTGCGATCGAATTACGGCTACAGAACCAACTGGAGTCTCTTTTGGAAGAGGCACATATCAAGTTGTCCAGCCTCGTCTCCGATCTCTTGGGCCTCAGTGCCCGGCGGATGCTGAAAGCGCTCGCCGAAGGTGAAACCGACCCAGCCGCTCTGGCCGCCTTGGCGGATGAGCGCTTGCGTGCTGTGCCGGAACAGTTGTGCGACGCGCTCGGCGCCTGTACGGATCGTTGTTGAACGCTGTGTACCGGCGGCTGCTGAAGATGGCGTTGGAGGAGTTGCGATTGATCGACGAGCAGATCGGCGAACTGGACAAGGAGATGGCCAGCCTGCTCAGCGAGCCCGTTCAGCGGCTGGCGGAAGTGCCCGGTCTCGGAGTGGACTCAGCGCAGCAGATCATTGCCGAAGTCGGCCCTACCGCAGCGACCTTTCCCTCCGAGAAATGCCTCTCCTCGTGGGTCGGTGCCTGCCCGGGCGACGAAGAGACCGCAGGCGTAAACTATAGCCACCGCTCTCCAAATGGCAACCGCCACATGACCGTCGCGCCCGAGGCAACGGCTAACAGGACTGCGGTCGCAAGTATGCGCAAGTTCATTCGAATCCTCCGTATTGCTTGATCTTCACTAACAGACAAAGCCCGGACTTGGTCAGCTGAGACAAAAGTCTGTTACTTTACTGTGGACACGAAGAACAACCGCACATCAAACAAGCCCCCAGGTCAAACCTAGTGACGGGCACGCAATCGTCCGTTGCCAGAGGTGGCAAACTGGATGGAAATTGTCGCATGGGCGATGGGGTCAGCACCCTTCTTCGGTAAATCAACCATAAGTTCACTTTAAAACCACGCCAAGCCCGGCCTTTGGCTTTCACCGGAAGTTCGGTAGCCGGCAACAAGTCCTGTTCCGAGGTAAGGATTCGTCACTAATCCCTGGAGCAGGCTGACGCGCGCCCAATCGTAAGCTTGCTGGACCTGGGCATCAGGAAGGTCAACGTTGACGGTCCGCGCGAGATAGCCTTGGTAATACTCCGCCGCGTCTCGTAACAGTGCGGCGTAGTTTGTAGCCAGGTGCTGGTACGTTTTCTCGGCGGCGGTACGGCCCTCTAGCGAACCGGCAATCACAATGAGCTTGGTGTCTTTGCCTTTGGTCGTGGCTCCCAGGCGGAACCGCCGGAGTTTAGCACCGACTTCCTTCAGGATTTAGGCTTCGGTGAATTTTTCCGAAGTGCCCGGTGCACTAGGTTTGTTCTGTACATAGGGGCGGCTTTGCGCACCGAGCGTTAGGCACAAAGCTCAATGGACGCAAAAACTCGAGGAGGGTAGGAATTAAAGATTCCTCAGCACTTAGGAATAGTGAAGTAGGGATGAAAGGGATAAACCGCGGCCTCAACCCTAAGGAAGCCCTTTGCGCAGCGCAATCAGCTGTATTCCGACGGGCACTCCACGCGCTACTTTTACGTGAATGACCGCCTCGAATGGTTTCAAGTCAGACGGGCTTGAAACATTGAGCTGGCGCAGGAGGTCCTGGAGAGAATTTGACTGGCATGCAAACTCCACCGCCGCCTGAGTGCCAATTGTGGAAGTTCCCGCAAGGATCAGCGTGGACCTGGCCGGATTCAGTCCATGAATCAATGCAACGATCGCATAGTCTTCGTCCAAAGGAGGGCTCTTCGGATTTGGCAAGAATGAGGTTGCCTCGCCGCGCTTAGGATGTACGTTGATGATAGCCAGGTCACCTTTCCGTGGACCAGAAGAGAGTCGCTGAAAAACAAATTCTTGTGTGCTGGGTATTTCGGTCAAAGTAAGGTTCTCTGCAGGAGAGCCCACAACGATAAGATCATTGTTTTTTGCTTCGTCGAGGGTAAAAAGACTTCCCCGCTTGATGCGAGTCTTGCGCTTGAGTATGCCGAAGACGTGGTCCAGATCGCTCACTGCCAACACTTCGCCGACGCCGGTGTAATGATCCAAGATGTGCTCTGGAGAATCTGTCACTCGATTGAAATAGCGCATTCCAGTCTCAGGACGTCCAACGAACGCAGCGTTGCTGAAGACCACCCATGGTTCCTCCGGTCCGATGAGGAACGGCTGCCAAAATACTTGAAATACAGCGGGCGCTGCTTCAGCAACAGGGATCAGCACGGATTGCCGGGACCTGCGAGCCACCACAAGGCCAATGATGGCAGCCATCGAGCCGACCAGCAACAGAGAGAGCAGAACGTTAACAAATATCAGTTTTCGTACCGTCTGTTGCTTTGCAAATTCATCCTGCAAAGCGGTCCGTGGCAAAACCGGTGTGCCTCTGACGGCAATTTCGGCAGAGCGTGGGTGGAACGAAAGCGTGTAGCTGCCTTTCGGCAACTCTACGAGAATAGGATCGTCATGGCCGACGCTGCTGTAATACCGTAGGTGAGTGGCCCCGGGGAGTTGCACCCCGAGGCCCTCGCAGAACTGTACGGCGCCCCTGCGGACAGTTGTGGTAGTCTCAAAGGGTTTGATACGGTACTCGTGGGTGAGGCCCGTCATTCTGCAGGTGTTACAGTGTCCGTTACCTTAATTCACTCGGGCGAAAAGGAAATATGCCTCGAGCAGATCGACAGGCTTGTGAAGAGTCATGTCCTTCATGGTTCGCAATCCCTCTGCAAGATGCGCACTTGAACACCCCGGAATGTCCATCAAGGAGTATCAGATTGCGGCAGAGCTTTTCGGGCGTCCGACAGACTTCGACCCTCATTTGGATGTCACAGTGCGGGTACAAGCGGGGCGCCTGCGTTCTAAATTAGCGGAGTTTTAAATGGTGAGCATTCCCATTTGTGATTGGGCAGTCGAGGGGAGAGGTCTAGTACTCGGGACGAACCACCTTGCGAACCGATAAGGTGGGCAATTTGGGTGCCGACGTTTAACGCCATTCCGAGCGCGGAGGTGTCTGTCATGTGGAATAAGAAGCATAGTCTGGCCGTGGGCGCTTTGTGCGCCTTACTCGTTCTCTTTTTCGCGGCGAAAGTCAGAGGGCAAGCGGCTTACGGCACGATTATCGGCACAGTCATGGACCTCAGCGGAGCCGGAGTGCCGGACGCTAAAGTCACGATTGCAGATACGGACAAAGGCTTTTCTCAAACAACGACTACGGACGCTTCAGGGTATTACAGCGTCACGAACCTTAATCCAGGCGATTACAAAGTCACTGTAGAAGCCAAGGGCTTCAAAACTTACGTCCAAGCAAATCTGCCCGTGATTGTGGGGTCTTCAACAACCTTGAATATCACGCTACAGGTTGGGAGCGTGGGAGAGTCAATCACGGTCGACTCGGCGCCGCCTTTGCTGGAAACTGACAGAGCTTCGGTGGGCACCGATCTGTCCTCGCAACAGGTGGAATCCCTACCCATCATCGATCGAAACTTCACGGAACTGGAGTTGTTGCTCCCGGGAGCGGCAAAAATGCCGTGGCAGCACGGCCAAACCGAGAATCCACAAGGCGGTATCCAAGTCAATACCAACGGACAGCTGTTCAGCGGAACCAACTTTATGATTGATGGCATGGACAATAATGACCCAGTATTGGGCATTATTATCATCAATCCCCCTATCGATTCCGTGGAAGGATTCAATGCCACAACCAGCAATTTCGACCCCGAGTTTTCGCAGGCGGGTGGTGTAGTCATTCAGGTGGAAACAAAATCTGGAACCAATCAGTTCCATGGATCAGGGTTCGAATTTTACCGGAACGATATTTTCGAGGCGCGCGATCCTTTCAACCAGCCCACCAGTGTGCCCCCTAGCAACTGGAACCAATTTGGAGGGTCGCTGGGCGGACCGATCCGGAAAGATAAGATGTTTGGATTTTTCGATTATCAAGGTTCCCGGCAGAACAATCCTGGGTCGGCAGGAATTCGCGTGCCTACTCAGGCCGAACGTGCCGGTGACTTGCGCGATCTTGGAATCCCGATTTACGATCCAACGACGGGGAACCCCGATGGCACTGGGCGGACTCAATTCATGTCTTTCCCGACCGGCCCCAACGCGAATTCTTTGTGCACGAATGCAGGGGGCTGCCTCAATGTAATTCCGACAAGCCGTCTTTCCCTGGCGGCACAAAACCTTCTTAGCGCCACCTTCGTACCGCTGCCAAGCGTGACAAATTCTGTAAACGCAACGGACAATAATTTCTTCACCAGCGGAACTCAGCAGTTCAACACCAACCAATTTGTCGGGCGCTTCGATCACGACCTTAGCTCAAAACTCCGCTATTTTGGGCGCTACAGCTACGGAGGCTACTACCTCAATAGCCCAGGAGCGTTGAAGATAGCCGGAGGCGCGCAGCTCACGGGTTTTGAGGGAACGTCAAATGTACGAAATCAGAATGGCGTGGGCGGTCTCAATTACAACTTCAGCCCAACGTTGCTGGCAGACTTTCGATTTGGCGTAACAAAGTACAGAGTCTTCGTAACCGCACCGGACGAAACACAACAATTCGCCACACAGGTTGGGATACCAGGCCTCAACGACCCTGCCCGGCCGGACACATGGGGCTTCCCGGACTTGAACATTAACGGGTCGGCTGGGTTCCTGGTGGGCTATCGATGCAACTGTCCGCTCAACGAACAGGAGCTCCAATACCAAGGTGTGACGAATTGGACGAAGGTCAGGGGCAGCCACACGTTTAAGGCGGGCGCAGACATACGGCGCCGGCGGAACAAGCGCCTGCCCAGCGACCAGCATCGAGCAGGAGTCTATAACTTCAACATAGGCGCAACAGCATTAAATACGAGTGGGAGCCCTGTAGGGGGACTCGGCCTGGCTGCGTTCCTGCTCGGCGATCCCAGCTCGTTTAACCGCTTCGCGCAGATCTCTACCACTCAGCAGGACGTGCAGTGGAGCATGTATTATTACGGCGAAGACACCTGGCGGCTGACGAGCAAACTGACACTCAACTACGGCTTGCGCTGGGATACCTGGTATGCGGATACGTCGCTCAATGCTGGGCAAGGCGGCCGCTATGACGTCACGACAAATACCGTTTTCATCCCGGGGGTCGGAGGCGTTTCAATGTCCGGCGGGGTGAAAACGCAATACCACAATTTCTCGCCAAGGTTAGGAATCGCCTACTCACTCAATCCCAAGACCGTGATTCGAAGCGGTTGGGGGCGTAGCTATTTTGCGGGCACATTCGGTTGGACTTTCAACACGCTAGCAGCCGACGTGTATCCATCAATCGTCAACCAGAGCCTCAACGGGGTGAACGATTTCTTGCCGGTGGAATTCACCAGCGGGGCGACCCAGGGAGCGCCTTCTTTCGACACCGCTCCACCAGCAGCCGTTTTCCCAACCATCCCGTCCAACGGGCGGTTGCCGCTTCCCGACGGCATCGGGGACGCCACCATTCCCACGAACCAGCTAATACCATACGTCGATTCTTATAACTTGACAGTGGAGCGCGCGATCCTCGGCAACGCTAGTTTGAGTCTAGGGTATGTTGGAAACGTGGGGCGCCATCTGAACGGCGGCTGGAATCTCAATGCGCCGGTTCCAGGGCCTGGATCGAACACCTCGCGACAACCACTGTTTGCCGCCTTCGGGCTTACCCAGGACATTTTCAATAAGTGTGATTGTGTGAGCAGTGACTACAATGCTTTGCAGGCGAAATTCACCAAGCGCTTCTCCCGAAACTATTCGCTGCTGGCAAGCTACACCTGGTCGAAGACCCTCGACTTCGGTGAATTTGGCACGCCGACGAACCAGTACAACTACAGAGTTGATCATGGCCCAGCGGTGTTCGACCGAGCGAGTGTGTTTACTCTGGGTCATACGCTGCTGTTGCCATTCGGACGAGGGCAGCGCTACTTCTCGGATGCCGGTTCCATTCTGAATGCCTTCATCGGCGGCTGGGAGTGGACGGGAATCACTACTGCCGAGAGCGGCTTGGCATTCTCTCCCGGCATTAGTTCAGCCTCCTTGAATAGCTTCGATATGGGACTTCGCCCCGACAAGGTTGGCAACCCGAATAGCGGCTCTTGCCCAGGTGGCACCGCGGTCCATACGGTCAACTGTTGGTTTAACCCCACGGCTTACGCATCTCCGGCAGCCTTTACCTTCGGAAATGCCAGCCGCAATTCCCTTCGTGGGCCGGGCTATTTCAACGCTGACTGGGGCTTGGACAAGAACTTCCAAATCACCGAGAAGTTCAAGCTGCAGTTGCGCTGGGAAGTGTTCAATGCCTTGAACGTGGCGAATTGGGCGAATCCCGGAGGCGATGTAACAAATTGCAATTCTGTGGGTACTTGCACGTCTTTGCCGGGCCAAATCACCGACGTTTCAGCGCCGATGCGCAACCAGCAAATTGGCGTGCGCTTAACCTGGTAGCAATTCTGCACCGCGCACAGGTCCCTACGGATCGATACGTCCGCATTGTGCGGAACCTGGGCTGGTCGATTCCACCCCATCGGCCAGCCCTGCGCGGCTCTTGGACGCCATGCCCCCTCCGCCATCATCCAAATGGCCGCAAGACAAGCCACCGGCTTCGGCGAAAAGGATTTCTCCCATGAAGCTTTCTCGCAGGACTCTGGGGAAGCATTGTCTTGCGATTCTCGCCGCTTCGGCAATTCCCCGGGAGATGTGGGGAGTCAGGAAGTTATGGTCAGGCTTCTCATCATTGCAAAGTGACGCTACGGGTGGTTTACCGAAGTTTGTCGTCGAGGATTTTTCCAGGATTTTCGATCCCGCTTACCTAAGCAATGGCCTGATTGGCATTCGCCCAGGCCCAAACCCGCTCGCAAGGGCGCAAACCTGTGTGAGCGGCTTTGACTACGAGCATCCGGCTCATAGAGTGGAATGCCTTTCCCCCGCCCCCTATCCTCTTGAAACCGACATTCGCGTAGGCCAGGTGAGCCTGCTTAAGCGCGCGGATCTGGTGAAGATCCAGCGTCAGACGCTCGACACTAGTTGTGGCGAGCTCCTGACTCAATTGGAGTTCATCCCCGCAAGCGGCGTCCGATTAGTTGTTGAAGTCTTGCAATTCGCATCACGGTCCGTCCCCTCCTTGGTGTGTCAGCAAATCCAGCTGATCCCTTCCGTGGATGCAGAGATTGAGATCATAACGAGCGTCGAGGATAGCGCAGTGCCTGGCAAAACCTACTTGAGCCAGGCGCCGGAGCGTACTCAAATCGATCTGGTACTGGGAATGGAGAGCGCGGGAAACCTCAGCAAGTTGGGCATCGCGCTTTGGAGCGTCACTCCGGACGGGCCGGTTCAGAAACAGGAGATTTTCCGCAGCGAATCTGGCCTTCGCCGTACTTACTCGCTAAAGGCGCGTGCTGGCCAGGCCATTCGCTTTCAGACAATCGCGGCCATGGTTTCCGGGCTATATCATCCGGAACCACCGCTCGAGGCGATTCGGCTGGCAAGCTGGGGAAGCTTGTTGGGGTTTGAAGCGCTTCGGCGCGAGAATCGCTCCGCTTGGGCTGATCTCTGGAAATCTCGGATCAAAGTGGCGGGAGATACCGATGCTCAACGCGTGCTGGACGCGGCGTTCTTCTATCTTCATTCCAGTCTCCACCGTTCCACGCTGACCGGCATGCCGCCGTTCGGTTTATCCCAGTTTGCTTACTATTACGGTCACAGTTTTTGGGACACCGAAACCTGGTCGCTCTTGCCGATAACACTTGCCGCTCCCGCCACCGCGCGATCGCTGCTTGAATACAGGGTTCGCGGACTCGACCACGCCAAGCGGCAAGCCGCGCTTTACGGCTATCGTGGCGCACAGTTTCCTTGGGAAGCCGCTCCATCGAAAGGCTTTGAAACCACTCCGACCTTTGCCGGAACCGGCTGGGGCGAACAACACGTCAGCCCAGACGTCGCCTTGGGCTTCTGGGAGTATCAGCTCGCGACTGCAGACCAAAATTTCTTGCGGGAAGGCACGTGGCCGGTCCTCAGCGCGGTCGCCGAGTGGATTGAAAGCCGTGGGGTTTTCACTCCTCGCGGGTTTGAAATTCAGAACATCATGGGGCCAGACGAAAGCGTCCCGAACGTCAGCAACGTGTCGTACATGAATCTGGCCTGTAAAATGGTCATCGCCGCCGCGATTCGTTGTGCACAAATGGTGGGAACAACCGCACCAAATTCCTGGGTCAAGATTCGAGAGTCTTTCGCCTTGCCCATGGATAAGATCAAAAACGTGGTTCTCCCCTACGACAATCCTCCGCCGCCCGTAAACCTCGCGTACTCGCTCGACCAGTTGGATTTCTTGACCGTTCACGGCATTCCTGTGTCCAAGGAGCTTCTGAAAAGCACCGACGCCTTCGAGGAAACAGTCCGCCAGCAACGGATTGCCGCTTCTAAATCGGGGGAACGTAATTTTTCCATTGGATTTGCGGAGGCTGCGGAGGCTGCCACGGCCGCCTTCCTCGGGGACAAACACCGTGCCCTCGAGCTTTTTCATCAATCGTGGAAAAATGTTTGGCTCGAGCCTTTTGGCATGATTCGCGAGACCCCTTCTCAAGACTACGGTTGCTTCCTCACAAATTTTGGATCGCTGCTGCAGACTGCCATGTTTGGATTTACGGGCTTGCGAATTTCCGAAGAGGACTGGCGAAAATATCCAGCTTCCCTGCCAGCGGGATGGAGCAGGATCGAAATAGATCGTGTGTTTGTAAAAGGAGAAGCGAAGCGTCTCGTCGCGACCGACGGGACTCCTGCCCAGCTCTTGAGCACTTAGATTTGCAGAGTATCGCTGGCAGTTGAGCATCTTGAACGTAAGATGCGACGGACCCATGCCGAAAAACTTTACGGGAGAGAGTCCGGACCGGAGAATCCCCCGCTCGCCGGTCGGTACAGAGATGCGGTCAAAGATCCAATTATCTAGGACGTGCCTCTGGGTACGAATCGTTCTTATTGAAATTGCATTGGTGACGGCAGCCTTTTCGCAATCCATCGACAACCGACAGGGGACAGCCACGGCCCCCGATTCTTTCGTTTTCACAACGGAGAGTTTCCGCCCATACTCGCAAGTCTCATTGGGCAACGGCTATTTGGTTGGTGCCACGCCCTGGAATGGCACTGCGCCAACTTTATCGACCGTCGTCAGCCTTTATGATCACCTGGAAGAAAAGGCCTATAGCTACCAAGCGCTAATTCCAAGCTGGAATGAAGTGGATTGCTGGAATGGGTCACATTGGCTGAATCAGGTCGCCCTCGATGAGTTCAGGGCCGGCAATTACCGCCAAAGTTTGAACACGTATCACGGAACCTTGCAGACCCAATACGATTGGGTCGACGGCGAAAAGGTCACTCACGTAAGTGTCGAGAGCTTTGTCGCGCGACAAGTTCCTGGGCTCGGCATTGTCCAGTTCTCTTTTACGCCAAACTACGGTGTGGAAGCGGGTCCATTAACCATTTCTTTTCCGCTCGGCGGTGCCGAGACGGAATCGTTTAGCTGGGAAGGAATGACTCTGCCCGGTGCAATTCCTATCCGCAAGGTCGGCGTGAGCGCGGATCATCACGGGTTCTGGGCCGTTTCTAAACTTAGAGATGGCTCGGGTGTGTTGGCGGAAACTGTCCAAGTGGGAATTCCTACAACTCTCGCGTCATCTCAAGTGTCGATCGGCCTCGTTTCCGATTTGCACCGCCCATCGCTAAACGTAAAATTTATCGTTAAGAGCGGAGAGACTTACTCCTTCACGAAATTTGTTGCTGTGACCGAAGGAAGCAACGAAGTCGGGGTCTTGCGAGAATCGCAGCGCCAAGCACAGCTTGCTTCGGAGCAAGGTCACGACAAGCTCCTCGTGGCACACCAGCGCGCCTGGGAGGATATGTGGAAGTCGGACATTCTCATCGAAGGCGATCCCGAAGCCCAGCAAGCCGTGCACGCAGCGTTGTTCTATCTCATTTCACAGCTTCGAACTGGCTCTGGTTGGAGCCTGCCCGCCATCGGCCTGCCTTCGAGAGCATACCTCGGCCGGGTTTGGTGGGATGCCGACACGTGGATTCTCCCTTCTTTGCTCTTTTTGCATCCGGACCTGGCGCAGTCGCTCGTCAACTACCGTGGGCGCATGCTCCCTGGAGCAATCGCGAACGCGAAGCATCACGGTTATAGTGGCGCACAGTATCCGATGGAATCTGCCGCGACCGGCTTGGAGGAGGCCCCCGAGTGGTCCAGTGAAATCCACGAAGGAGGTGATGTGGCACTGGCGCAGTGGCGCTATTTCCAGGCCACGAGAGACCTTCGCTGGCTTCGCGAACATGGCTACCCAGTCATCCGTGCCGTCGCGGATTTTTGGGTCAGCCGTGTCCACTACAACGATAAAAAAGATCGTTATGAAATCCTCCACCTCACCGGCCCGAACGAGGCCATCACGGATGTCGATAACGATTCCTATACGAACGCCATTGCCAGTTACACGCTCCGTGTCGCGAATCAAGCCGCTCTTCTGCTGGGAAATGATCCCAACCCGAAGTGGGAACAGGTCGCCTCAAAGTTGTTCATTCCTTTCGACGAGTCAAAGCAGTACCACCCCGAACACGAAGGCGACGCCGAGGGCCGCTATGCACACACCATCGCAATGCTGGCATATCCCCTGGCGGTTCCCATGCCGGAGCAGGTCAAGCGGAACGATCTCGAAGCGTGCATGAAAAATTTCATGAAGCCTGGCTACGAAGTTGGCATGTTGGGCAATTTCTATTCCATCGTCGCTTCCGAACTGCAACGCAAAGATCTTGCCCAGGAATTGTTTGTCCACATGTTGCGGTCGTATGCCAAGCCGCCGTTCTACGCCATGAGCGAAACTCCCGGCAATAATCGCTTTGTATTCTTGACTGCAGAAGGGGCTTTTCTCCAACAAGTCCTCTTCGGCTTCACCGGACTACGCCTTAACGATAAAGGTCTTGTCCAGGAATTTCGCCCGAGCCTGCCACAAGCGTGGAAGACCCTGGAAATCCGTAATATCAAGGTCCGTGGGAAAGCTTTTAATGCTCGCGTCGGCAAGGACGATACCATTTCTATTATCCCCGCCGGCTAGTTGCTTGCCGAGCTCGCGCAAGCTGAGAGGTTGCTAAAAATACTCCGATGACTGGTAAGTCTGAACTCCTCCTTCTCGCTTTCCTCCTGCTCTTGCAAGGGAACCGGGCGATCCCAGCGGCGCAAGACAACTCCACGGATTTGGGCCGCGCGCGCCACCTGCTGGACCAGGGAAAAACAAAGGAAGGAATGGCGTTACTCAAAGAGATCTCTCTGCGCGAACCCAAATTGAAAGGCCTGGCGCGGGAGATGGGTATTGCATTTTACAAGAAAAGTCAGTTCGCGCTGGCCGTTCCCTATTTACAGCAGGCTCTCGAGGAAGACGCCAACGATAAGGAAACCATTCAATTGCTTGGTCTCAGTTACTACTTCACTGGCCAGCCCACTTCGGCGACTCCTCTCTTGCAGCATTCGCAATCATGGTATCGAGTCGCCAATGTTGACGCCATGTATGTGCTCGGACTCTGTAATCTTTCTACGCAGAATTACGACGACGCCCGCGAGGCCTTTGCGAAGATATTCGATGCGCCCAAGGACTCTCCGGACAGCCAGCTTTCGGGTGCTGTACGTTTTCGTGATCATGGAAGTGGGAACGCGCAGGATCGCTCACTGCAACGTCACCACTCATCCCAGCGCGGACTGGACGCTCCAGCAGTTTCGGGAGACCATCACGGGAGAGAAACCGTACCGGTTCCTCATCCACGACCGCGACAACATTTACTCCTCCGAACTCGATTCGGCCCTGAAGTCGATGGGCTTGAGCATCTTGAAAACGCCGTTCCACGCGCCCCAGGCGAACGCTTTCTGCGAACGCCTCGTCGGAAGAATCCGCCGCGAGTGTTTGGATTTCCTGATTCCGCTCCAACGAGAGACACCTGCGGAGAATTCTCAAGGAGTGAGTGGCTCATTACAACCGAGGCCGCCCACACACCAGCCTGGGGCCAAGTATTCCCGAACCGTCGGCAGGCATTCCGACGCCCCAAATTTCAGGTCGCCGTATTCGGTGTGGTCACCGGGTGGCAGGAAGACCTGTTCTGGGCGGTCTGCATCACGAATACCGACTGGAGAAGGTGGCGGCATGAAAAGTGGGCGAAAATTCAGAACCATGACATTTCTTGCGGAACACAGGACCGGATAATGCGATGACAGTGCTCGCTGGATGGGAGAATTTCTACGTGATTGTCGGCTCGTCTGCCGGCGCCCTGATTGGCTTGCAGTTTGTCGTGATAACCCTGATCGCCAACAGGCCAATCGTACGAGGTCAAGCGGAGGCCGGTGCCGCCTTTGCTACGCCAACGATCGTTCATTTCGGCGCCGCGCTGCTGTTGGCCGGAATCCAAACCGCTCCTTGGCACGGGGTAGGCGCCGCCGCAGTCCTTTGGTGTTTGTTGGGCCTGAGTGGGATTGCGTACGAAATCATCGTGGCTCGCCGCATGCGAGCTCAGACGATATACGCGCCTGTGTTTGAGGACTGGTTATTTCACGTTGTGCTGCCCGCCGTCGCATAAAGACGCTGCAGGAGCCGGAACCAGCGCTCCGATATGTGGGGTGTGCGGTGGCCCCTCATTTCACGTCCTTCGGCAGCAGGCCGCCACGGCGCGCTGCCAGGATCAGCGCTTCCAGCCGTCGCGCCTCCGCTCGCGCAACCCGCATACCTATACTCGTGACGCGGTAGTAGTTTCGGCGCTCGTCGCCGCTATCTGGCACCGGCCGGCGGACCGCGGGCTCGATCAGGCCGGTCTCCACCATGCGCGCCAGCGCGCGGTACATCGTCCCCACGTCGGGGATCGACGTTTCGCCGCGGGCTTCGATGTCTTGAATGATTCCGTAACCGTGCCGTTCGCCGGCCGCGAGACTGAGGAGGATGTGAAACTCGACGCGCCGCAATGGTAGGGGCTTGTCTATCCCGCGGTCACGATCCACTCCCATGAACTAGCTCGCCCGGCGGATATCTCCCGCCTTGCATGTGCGGAACATATAGTATATGCGCGGCGCAAGTATCATTGTCAAGGCCGATAGGCAGGCTCCCTTTCCAGGCGAACCTTGGTCCCGCGGGCCAGGTGGCTAGATGGTGCCCGCGTCCTCGTCTTCTAACTGGGGCAGCAATGCTTAACCTCACGGCGAACGCGATGATTTACCTGATTGCGCAGCGACCCACGCTTCAGCTAATCCACCCCAAGGGTTCTTGGAGTGCATCTACAGACCGTCCTTCATCCAGCAATTGTTTTTATGCACAAAAGTACCCAAATTGACGAAAACATCAGGGGAATTTCGTAGAGAGTCCCGCAA
>WNGJ01006437.1_pt1 | contig 14186 bp, 19 predicted proteins | sample 5400611 | NCBI WGS metagenome assembly WNGJ01 (sample SAMN13153375, study PRJNA577476) | soil metagenome | isolation source: 40 cm soil or saprolite under Garry oak tree replicate 1 | place: USA:California | collected 2016-06-15 | reverse complement strand
CCTGCAAGCGGTCGATGGCGGCGCTCAGCCGGCGCGGATCGACGAAATCGTCGTCGGCCACGCGCTCGAAATCGGCGACCGCCGACTCCAGGGTTCTGAGTTCAGCCGACATGCCAGATTATACGAACTTAATTTCGGAATGTCCAGAGCAGACCTGTCAATTTATATTCACCCAGTCGCCCCCTCGGGCCGCCCAATCCCCCTCCCACTCCCCCTTCACCGTCCTCCCCAACGCCTCACAGAAATCTCACAGCAGGCTCTTAGATGCGCTTGATGCGGCGGGCGCAAGCTTCCGCCCATGAACACCACCGATCGGGCTCACGCCCGGGACGCCGCCCTCCGCCTCCTCAACCGCCTCACCTACGCCGCCGCGTTCGCCGCCGTCGCGGGCGTCGGCCTGTTCAGCGCCGTGAGCGCCGCCACCATCCCAGGCTCACCATCCACCGCGTCGTCTAGCACCAGCACATCGAACTCGGCCTCCAGCACCTCCACCTCATCCTCTTCACAGTCCTCATCCAGCTCCTCGACCTCGAGCGGCATCTCCTCCTCGAGCGGCGTCAGCTCCTCCTCCTCGGGCACCACCCACGCCGTTTCAGGCGCCTCCCACTAAGGCACGATGTCCGACTCCATCCTCTGGTACACGACCCGCGGCGCCGGCGCCGTCACCCTGATCCTTCTCAGCGCGGTCGTCGTCCTGGGGATCCTTTCCAACCTCCGGGTGCAGTCCCCCAGCTGGCCCCGCTTCTTGACCACCGGTCTGCATCGCAACCTCGCCCTCATGACCCTCGTCTTTCTCGCCCTCCACATCGTCACCGCGGTCGTCGATCCCTTCACCAACCTCGGTTGGGCCGCGGCCCTCGTCCCCTTCTCGTCCTCCTACCGCACCTTCTGGCTCGGTCTCGGCGTGATCTCCTTCGAGCTCCTGCTCGCGATCGTCGTGACAAGCCTCGTCCGTGGACTCATCGGCCACCGCGTGTGGCGCGCGATCCACTGGCTGACGTACGCGGCGTGGCCGGTGGGCGTCGCGCACGGAATTGGCACCGGAACCGACACCCTGGCCGCCTGGATGCTGGCCATCACGGCGGGTTGCGTCGCCGCCGTCGGCGGCGCGATCGTGCTGCGGCTGAGCGCCGGATCCAAGGACCCGCTCGCCGGCGCGCGCTCAACCTTCCAAGCAGCGGTGGACAGGCGCGAACCCCAGTGACGCGCCTTCTCGCCGGCCCGGATGATCGACTCCCGTTGCCACGCGTCGACGGCCGCTTCATCGAGCTGCTCGAACGCTCGCGACTCCACGGTCGGGGTGGGGCGGGGTTTCCCACGGCCGTCAAGTGGCGTGCGGTGGCGCAACGGTCGCGCGGCAACGCCGTCATCGTGGTCAACGGAGCCGAAGGTGAGCCCCGAAGCCAGAAGGACAGGGTTCTCATGACAACGCGTCCGCACCTCGTCCTCGACGGCGCGTTCATCGCGGCGCGAGTGCTGAGAGCGCGACGCGTGCTGCTCTACATCGGCGAGCGCCACCAACAAGCCCGCGACGCGATGCTGCGCGCGCTGGGCGAGCGCGGTGAGCCCGAGCGAGGCATGGTCTCCTTCGCCGAGGCACCGGCCCGCTACGTCGCCGGGGCAGAGAACGCCGCGATCCATTTCTTGAACGAAGGCATCGCCACGCCCACGAACACCCCGCCCTATCCCTTCGACCGAGGGGTCGAAGGCGCGCCGACCCTGGTCCAGAACGTGGAGACGCTTGCCCGAGTCGCCCTGCTCGCCCGTGGCACCCCCGCTGACACAGCCCTGATAACCCTCGTCGGAGCAGTGCGCCAGCCAGGGGTGCTCGAAGTTCCGATGGGGACCACGATCGGCGAGGCGGTCCGGCTCGGCGGAGGTGCCACCGAGTCGCCGCGCGGCGTGCTCGTCGGTGGTTACTTCGGGTCCTGGATGGAGCCGAAAGCCGCCTGGCAGGCGCCGATCGACCAGAACCTCAGGCTCGGTTGCGGCGTGATCGGCGTGCTTCCGGCCACCCGATGCCCCGTCTGCGAGACGGCCGGGATCATGCGCTATCTCGCATCGGAAAGCTCGGCGCAGTGCGGACCCTGCTTCTTCGGCCTGCGAGCCCTCGCCGACGCATCCACCCGCATCGCGGAGCGGGGCTCGAGCACGGACGAACTCAGACGACTCCAGCGCTGGGCGAGCGAGGTCCGCGGCCGCGGCGCATGCAAGCACCCCGACGGCGCGGTCATGTTCCTCGCATCGGCGCTCGACGTCTTCGCGAACGAGTTTGCGCAGCACAGCGGGCACGAGGAGCGCGAGGTCCGGCGAAGCGCATGAGCAAGCCGCTCATGCTGACCGTCGACCGCATCAAATGCGATGGGCGCGGGCTTTGCGCGGAACTACTGCCGGAGCTGATCCGCCTCGACGACTGGGGCTATCCGATCATCGCCCCCGGACCCGTCCCCGAACACCTGGTACCACTTGCCCAGCGCGCGGTTGAAGATTGCCCCGTGCTCGCGCTCGCCCTTCGCCGCATGGAACATAAGGCGTGAGCGTCAGCATGCTCGGCATAGCCGACGACCGCGCCCTGGGCAGCTCGGTTCGCGTCATCGTGACCCGGCCCCAGTCGCTGGCGGCCGCCAAGGCCGCGGTTGACGACGTCCTGCGCGCGATCGACGCATCCGCCAGCCGCTTTCGCGAGGACAGCGAGCTCAGCCGGCTGAACGCGGCACCCGACAAAGTCATCAGGGTCAGCCCGCTGCTCGCGCAGGCGATCGCCGAGGCCCTCCGCGGGGCCACGCTCACCGACGGAGCGGTCGATCCGACGGTGGGACATGCGATCCGGCTGGCCGGATACGACGCCGACTTCGAGTCCGTGGCTCCCCTCGGCGAAGGCCTTCACCTCGTGGCGCGCCGCGTACCCGGTTGGCAGGCAGTCCAGTTCAGCGCCGCGACGCGCACCGTCCTCCTGCCCCGAGGCGTCGAGCTCGACCTGGGCGCCACCGCCAAAGCACTCGCGTCAGACCTCGCCGCGGCCGCCGCCTTTGCTGCGATGTCAAAGCACGGAGGCGTGCTCGTCAGCCTCGGCGGCGACATCGCCCTCGCGGGCGAGCCGCCTCCCCGAGGCTGGTCGATCCAGGCCAGCGAGGACGCCGCCACGCCGATCTCCGATGACGACGAAGCCGTATCGATCAGCTCGGGCGGCATGGCGACCTCGGGCACGACCGTCCGGCGATGGATGCGCGGCCAGACGATCCTTCACCACATCATCGACCCGGCGACAGGCCTGCCCGCCAACAGCGTCTGGCGGACGGCGACAGTCGTCGCGGGCAGCTGTGTCGACGCCAACATCGCGTCCACCGCAGCGATCGTGCTGAGCGAACGCGCGCCCGCGTGGCTCGAGGAGCGCCAGCTGGCCGCGCGGTTGATCGACCGGGACGGAGGAATCCACCGCATCGCCGGCTGGCCCGCCGGGCGCCCGCAGGGCGCCCCCTAAACAGGCGCAAATCGAAGCTGATCCCCAAGATTCTCTGAGCAATTTCCCAGGAATCTCGATCAGCATGGAGTCAATGAACAAAGAGACGGCTCGTGTCCTCGTCGTCGACGACGAGCCGAACATCACCGAGCTGGTTGCCATGGCGCTCCGCTACGAGGGCTTCACGGTCAAAACAGCCGCCACAGGGCGCGGCGCTCTGACCGCGGTCACCCAGTTCGCGCCGTCGCTCGTGATCCTCGACGTAATGCTTCCCGATATCGACGGGATCGAGGTCTTGAAGCGCCTCAACAGCGCCGGCGCCAAGGTGCCGATCATCTTCCTGACCGCGAAGGACGCGACTGAGGACAAGGTGCACGGCCTGACCATCGGCGGCGACGACTACGTGACCAAGCCTTTCAGCATCGAGGAGCTGATGGCCCGCGTCCGCGTCGTCCTGCGGCGCCACGGCAACAACGCAGAAACCGGCAAGCTCGCCCTGGCGGACCTCGAGCTCGACGACGAGGCGCACGAGGTGCGCCGCCACGGTCACGTCATCGACCTCACGAACACCGAGTACAGGCTGCTTCGCTACCTGCTCATCAATGCCGGACGCGTCCTGACCCGGAGCCAGATCCTCGATCACGTCTGGCACTACGACTTCGGCGGCGACGCGAGCGTGCTGGAAACCTACATCAGCTACTTGCGACGCAAGGTCGACCGCTACGATCCGCCGCTCGTTCAGACCGTGCGCGGCGTGGGATACGTGCTCCGAACGCCAAGGAAGTGACGTTGTCGCTCCGGGGGCGCTTGCTGATCGGGGTGGTGACTCTGGTCGTCGTCGGGTTGATCGTGTCGGACGTCGTGATGTACGCCGCGATGCGCAACTCGCTGCTCAGCCCGATCAGCAAGCAGCTGGTCGCTCCCTCGAGCAGGACTACGGCCCAGATCGTCCTGTCGCACACCGACTGCAACGGACACGGACCCGGCGTGACAGACTTCCCCACCGGTACGGTCGCGGAGCGCATCGGCGAGGACGGCACTGTGCTGCAGTATTGCCGTCTGGGGCCGTTCGGCAACACGGAGACGGCTGCCGGTCTACAGCTTCCTAAAGCGCTACCCAATCAGGGGATCGACCACCCGGCCACCCCGTTCAACGTGGAGGACGCAAGCGGCGTCCAGTACCTCGCGACGGCTTGGCCGGAGGATTCCTTCAACGGCCAGTTTGTCGTGTTCGCGATTCCAGTGACGGATGTCAACACGACGCTGAGCAACCTGCTCCTTCTCGAGATCGAGATAGGGCTCGCGGTTGCCGCGGCCACCGTGATCCTCGCGCTGGTGATCATCCAGCTCGGGCTGCGCCCCCTCCAGAAGATGGGCGGTGTGGCAGGTGAGATCGCGGCGGGCGACTACAGCCGTCGTGTCGCGCCCGCGACCTCGAGGACGGAGATCGGCCGCCTGGGCCTCGCGCTCAACGCGATGCTCAGCCAGATCGAGGCCGCATTCGAGCAGCGGGCCGCATCCGAGCGGCGGTTGCGCCGCTTCATCGCCGACGCCTCGCATGAGCTGCGGACTCCGCTGACCTCCATCCGGGGCTATTCCGAGATGCTCCGAAGGGGCGCGTCGAAATCTCCCGCCGACTCCGACCTCGCCCGGCGCAGGATCGAAGAGGAGTCCGTGCGGATGTCCACCCTGGTCGACGATATGCTCCTGATCGCGCGGCTCGACCAGGGCCGGCCGCTGGAGACCAGGCCGGTCGACCTGCAGGCGATCGCGAGTGACGCCGCGGCCGACGCCCGGGCGGTTGCTCCGAAACGCGAGATCACCCTGCAGGCGCCGGCAACCGTCGTCGTGAGCGGCGACGACACGCGCCTTCGTCAGGTGGTCGGCAACCTCGTGCGCAACGCGCTGGTCCATACGCCTTCCGCGTCGCCCATCGAGATCGCGGTCAGCACGCAGAACGGCACCGCGCAGCTCTCAGTGGTCGACCATGGCCCTGGGTTGAGGCCCGAGGACCGGGGGCGGATCTTCGAACCGTTCTACCGGGCGGATCCCAGTCGCAGCCGCGACAGCGGAGGCGCAGGCCTCGGTCTCTCGATCGTCAATGCCGTGGTCGTCGCGCATGGCGGGCGTGTCCAGGTGAAGGAGACCAGCGGCGGCGGAGCAACCTTCGAGGTCGCCCTGCCGCTGGCCTCCGCACCCGGCTAGCTTCGGCTTCTATCCAGCAGATTGGACTCGCCGCCGGACAGCTGGATGCGATCGTTTGTGCGACCGCAGTTACCTCTTCGGTCGGAACGCGAGCACGTCCCCGGCGTAGTCCCCACTCGCAACGAAGTCATCCCCCGCCAGCGCCGGTCCGCTTCGCACCGCCGAATGCGTGTCGTAAGTCCAAAGGACATGTCCGTCCGCGCTCGAAAGCGCGACCACAGCGCCGGCGTGTAGATCACCGAAGACGGCGCCGGTTCCAAACACCACCACCCCGTCCCCCACGGCCGGCGCCGAGTAAACCGGAAGCGATGTTTCGTGACGCCACCTCGCGCTGCCATCAGCCGCAGCGAGTGCAAAGATGCCGGTCGGCGGGCTTGCGGATCCTGCGTAGATGTTGGTGCCGTCGTAAGCCGGTGACGCGAGCAGACCGTGGACAGCAGTCCCGTGGACGACCTCTTGCGACCAAACGGTCACGCCACTGAGCGCGTCGACGGCGACGATCCGTCCTTCCACGGACGCCTGCAAGACCACCTCGCGGCCCTCGATCCTGTCGACGATGGGGCTGGCGCCGACGTCGAGGTCGCGGCCCTGGTCGGGATAGAGGCTCGATAGCCAGCGTCGAGCCCCGGTCAAAGGATCGAACGCGAGCAGCGCATCGTCGGGATTGCCGACTCCGACGAACGCGGTGCCGCGTTGATCGATGGCCGGCGTCGACCAGATGCCATCTCCCGCTTGACAACCTGCGAGAAGGCAGGTCGCCCAGCGTTCGCGCCCTGTCAGCGCGTCGAGCCCGACGAGGCGACCGGCCACCAGCGGAATGTCGCCGTAGGGAGAAGCGAGGCCGATCACCACGACGTCGCGGAACATGACGGGCGAGGCCCAGATGGTTGCGTCAGGCGGAGCCTGCCAGTCCCACACCGTGGTGCCGTCGGCAACGCGAATCGCGTAGGCGCGACCCGTGAGGGTGCCGACGAACACCTTGTCGCCCGCAATCGTGGGTGAGCTGGAGATCGCGCCCAGGCCATGCCTCGCCCACACCGTCGTTCCGTTTGCGGAGTCCAACGCCGCGAGAGTGCCCCCTGAGGTTCCCGCGAAGACCAGGCCTTGCCAGACAGCCGGCGTGCCGTCGATGGCCCCATCCAGCCGGGTGCGCCACGCCAATGTGAGTCGAGCCGCCGACCTAGGGCTTAGCGTTGGCCCTGACGGGTGACCATCCCGAGCGAGGTCGCCACGGTACATCGGCCAGAACCCCGCCGCTCGCGCCGTCGGGACCGGCGTGGGCTTGCCGGACGTACATGCCACCACCACGATCGCGATCGCAACGGCCGCGATTCGCTGAGCGAATTCCAAGTTTTGTCCCAGACCACTATGAGGACTCCGCCTCATCGTGATCTGTGGCGCCCGATGCCACCTCGGGCCATTCCCCCAACGTAGGGGCCGACCCCTAGCGGCCCCTACACCCCCTCCCCTTCCCCGCTAGCCAGGGAAGGTGGCTCGGCGCGAAGCGCCCGGGGCCGGATGGAGAGCGTCGGGCTTGTCGATGACGAGGCCTCAGAGCTTCCAGTGGATGCCCTGCAGCACCGGCTTCGCCGTCGCCACGTACGCCTTCAGGTTGTCCTGGCGAGTGACCACCATCACGATGTAGTAGACGGTGCCGCTGGTATTGGCTCCGGCGAACAGCGACGACGCCGCCGCAACCGAGTGCCCGCCCGCCGTGAGCGTGAAGCACAGGGACCATGACACGCCGTGAACGCCGTTGAACGTGCCGTTCGTCGCGGCGGTGCCTCCACAGGTTCGGGCGTCCGGGTAGTTCTGCTTGAAGTAAGCGTCGATGGTGTTCTTGTTGTCCTGCGCGGTCTGCGTGGGACTCGACTGTCCGCTCGCTGCGGTCACCGAGCCTTCGCTGTTCGGGTCGGTGAGGACGATCGCTTCGCTGTCCTTGTTCGCCACCGACCAACCTGCAGGGACGGGCATCGTCACGCCATCGTTCGACTCGGTGTGCGCGCCGGAGGTCGCGGTCGGCGACGCAATCGGGCTCGGCGTCACGCCGGGACTGGGGCTAGCCACGTCTGGACTCGACAGGCTGCTTCCGTTCGTGTTGTTCGACGAGCGGTTGCCGATGATTGCGAGCGCCGTCCCACATCCGGCCATCAGGACGACGAGCGCCACGACCCCCGCGATGATCAGCATCCACGGCGTGCGGTGCACGGGTGGCACCGGACCGGTCGGCGTGTAGTAAGGACTCTGGTAGCCGGTCGGTGGGGCGATCCCCGGCGGCGGACCGGGCGGGGGGCCTGGTAGCGGTCCCGGCGGAGGCCCTGGCGGAGGCGCCGAGGGCGGGCCCTGCATCGGAGCCGCCGCCACGGCGGAGGGAGCCGTCAGCGGCGTGCCGCACGACATGCAGTAGAGGTTGCCGTCGGGATTCTGCGCGCCGCACCTCGCGCAGGTCATCGCCACCTAAGCGGACCCTGAGGAGCTGGTCGGCGTCTCGCCCAACGGCTTGCGTGCGCGCTTGAGGGCGCTGGGCGACGCGGTGAGAGCCACGCCGCAGTTGGGGCAGAAGCCCGAAGCCACGATGTGCATGTGGCAGTTGGGGCAGACGGTCTCGGCGAACCCCATGTGGGCCGCCTCCTGCAGCAGCGCGTGGTGCAGTAGGTACCGCACGTAGATGAGAAGCGCACCCACCACGACCGCCTGCCAGACAAGGACGAGCAGCGGGGAGACCGCGGACTCCTTCAAAAGGATGGTGCCCAGCGAGAACGCGATGTGTGCGAGCAGGGCCATCGCGACCCCGCCGATCTCGCGGCCCGCCAGGCTCCCGCGGCGGTATCGCCAGACCGTGGCGACGATCATCCCGGTCGCGCTGCCCTGAAGGAGCGGCTGAAAAACCGCAAGCGTCGTGAGGTCGAAGATCCAGTTACCCGGCGTGAGGTGCGCCGGGAGACTCGTCAGCGCGCTGGAGAACGCGACGAGCGATTCGGCCACGCTGAATCCAAGGCCGGCCGCCACGCCAAAGACAAGGCCGTCGACCGTCTCGGGAAAGTTGAGCCGGTTCGGGAGGAACAATGCCGGCAGCGGCTTCAGCGCCTCCTGAACGACAGGCACCACCAGACCCAGGAACAGCAGCGTGCCGACGCTGACGCCGATGTTGGTCAGAGGGTTGCCCACCGCCGGATAGGGGTTGTAGACCGCACGCTCGATCAGCGTCAGGACCAGGCCGACCACGGCGCCGCCCCCGATCGTGAAGCCGAGGACGATCGCCGGCTCGTCGCGATAGACCTGGGCCTCGTAGAGGTAGATCAGGTACAGGACCGGCACCAGGAAGGTCGCGACCAGGATCGCCGCGGTGATCAGCCCGGAGAGGTACAGGACGATGATCCCCGCGAGGCAGACCGCGAACGCCCAGCGGAACTCGTGGATCTTGTGCTGGCCGAGGTGCGGAAAGAGCGTCGTGAAAACAGACGGCTGGATTACGTGTTCGGCGGGGTGGGCGGCGTAGCGGTACTCGCGTGTCCGGGTGCTCGCCCTGGCGTTGCCGAGCTCACCCGTCGTGCCCTGATGGGCGCCGCAGCGTGTGCAGAACACGCCATCCGGCACGTCGTTCGCGCAGTGGTCGCAGCGCATTGGCCGGAAAGGATATCGGCGAGTGCCGGACTTTAGGCTTGCTTAGCCCCCTCTGCCTCGGCGGGCACCCAGCCCCGGACGAAATGGCAGGAGTAGTGGCCGGGATGCTTCTCGAAGTACCGCTGGTGATACTCCTCCGCGCGCCAGAAATCGGTCGCGGGAACGATCTCGGTCACGATCTGGCGGTCAAAGAACTTCTGCGCCTCCACCAACGACTTGCGCGCCGCCTGCTCTTGCTCGGGGTTGCTGAAGAAGATCACCGAGCGGTACTGATGGCCCGTATCCGGTCCCTGGCGGTTGAGCGTCGTCGGGTCGTGCATGTTCCAGAACGAGTTGAGGAGCTGCTCATACGAGACCTTGGCCGGATCGTAGGTCACCTCGACCGCTTCGGCGTGCCCGGTGCGCCCCATGCACACCTGCTCGTACGAAGGATGGTCGACATGGCCGCCCTCGTAACCCGAGACAGCCTCGATCACGCCCGGCACCTCGTTGAAAAGATGTTCGACGCCCCAGAAGCAACCGCCGGCGAAAGTGGCTTTCTCCATCTCACCCTCCAACATATTCAGGACCCATCATGATTCCCCAACCGGACGATTCCCTAACCGCAACGCCTCGGCGCCGCTGGTGGCACCTCGCCACAGTCGACATCACGCCGCTGCGGCGGCATCGCGACTTTCGACTGCTCTTCATCGGAAGGTTTGTGTCGTATTTCGGCTCGATGGTTACAACCGTCGCGTTCCCCTTCCAGGTCTACCAGCTCACCCACAGCGTCCTGCTTGTGGGAGCGCTGGGCGTGCTCGAGTTCGGCGCGATCCTCATCTTTGCCTTTGTAGGTGGCGCGCTGGCCGACGCACGCGACCGCAGGTCGATGGTCTTGCTGGCCGAAGCCGCCCTGATGGGCTGCAGCCTCCTGCTCGCCGGCAATGCCGCGCTCGCGCAGCCGCAGGTGTGGCTCCTGTTCGCGGTCGCGACGGCGTGGGGCGTGCTCGATGCGATTCAGCGGCCTTCCCTCGACGCGATGCTTCCGCGCCTCGTCGACAAGCACGAGCTGGCGGCGGCCGCTGCGCTCGGCAGCATCCGCGGCACCCTGGGCATGATTCTCGGACCCGCGCTCGGCGGTGTCCTGATCGCGCTCTTGGGCCTTTCGGCCACCTACTTCTTCGATGTGGCCACGTTCGTGGTCGGGCTCGCCTGTTTGTGGCTCATGCGGGCCGTGCCACCGCCTTTAGATGCCGAACGGCCGAGCCTGCGCCGCGTCGTCGAGGGGTTGCGGTACGCCAAGAGCCGTCCGGAGCTGATCGGCACCTACGCGGTAGACATGCTCGCGATGTTCTTCGGCATGCCTTTCGCTCTCTTCCCGGCCATCGCGCAGGGACTCGGCGGCGCCAAAGTGCTGGGCCTGCTGTACGCCGCTCCGGCGGTGGGATCGTTTCTCTTCTCGGCGACCAGCGGCTGGACCAACCGCGTGCACCGACACGGGATGGGCCTGGTCGTGGCCGCGACCATATGGGGCTTAGCGGTCATTGGCTTCGGCCTTGCCCCCGGACTGCTGCTCGCCCTCGTCTTCCTTGCACTGGCCGGTGCGGCGGACATGATGAGTGGCGTCTTTCGATCGGTGATCTGGAACCAGACGATCCCCGACTCCCTACGCGGCCGGCTGGCGGGGATCGAGATGATCAGCTACACGTCAGGCCCGGCTCTCGGCAACTTCGAGGCCGGCCTCGTCGCCTCGCTGTTCAGCGTCCGGGTCTCGATAGTCTCGGGCGGATTCCTGTGCGTGATCGGCTGCGTGCTGGCGGCGATTGCGCTGCCTGCGTTACGCACCTACGACGCACGCCTGTACCATCTCGCGCCAGATCCCCAGGCCGGCAGCGTCAAGCGGGAGAAGCAATGAGCGCCAACCAGCTCCTAGTCGTACTTATGGCGGCGACCGCAGTCCTCGCGCTATGGGCTGCCTTTTTCGCCACCCGCGCTGACTGGGCCACCCGGCGCGCGATGAAGAGCTGGGACAGCGCGACCAAACCGATACCCAAGCTTGTCTTCACCGGCCAGGTTTCGCCCGGGCAGGCCATCGACCTGGAGGTGGAGAACCTCGGTGGAACGCTGGCTGCCGGGGGAATCATCGTGCACGCGAGCGACGAGCTTTACGGCGGGGAAGTGACGCTGCCGCAGAACGCGCCGGCCAGGCACATCTCTTTGCCCTTCATCGTCAAGGCCTGGAAGCGGGCGCTCGAGCCTGAATGCCTCGTGCTCGTCGTCCGCGACGTCAGCGGACGATGCTGGGACTACGCCGACGGCGGCAAGCAGGTGAAGAACCCGCGCCGCTGGCTGTCGGGCCAGCTTCGCGGGCTTCGGATGCAGGGCATGATCGATTTCCCGGGCGTGGCCGGCAGGGAGAAACGCTAAGCCTGCTAGTGGGTGTGGTCGAGCTCCGCCTTCAGCTTCAGCTCGACATTTCCTTTTAGCGCCTGCGACACGGGGCAACCATCCTTCGCATCTTCGGCCAGCTTTTGAAACTCGCCTGCTTCGATGCCGTGGATGTGCCCTCTCACGGTCAGCGTGATCGTCGTGATCCCTGTGCCGGGCACAAACTCGACCTCGGCGGTGGTGTTCAGGCGCTCAGGATGATGACCGGCCTTGCTCAAGCCGTTGGACAAAGCCATCGAGTAACAGGCGGCGTGTGCCGCAGCGAGCAGCTCTTCAGGGCTCGTGCCGCCATGCGTGCGCTCCGCGCGGGACGCCCACGTGACAGGAAACTCGCCGAAAGCTCCGCTGGCGACCTTCACCCGACCCTTGCCGCTCGCGAGGTCGCCTTCCCAAACCGTATCCGCCCTGCTGACTGCAGCCATTCACGTACCTCCAGAGATTTCGGCGATAAAGCTTCGACTAGCCTAACGAGCCATGGAAGCGCACGAAATCCCGGAGCTCGATCCGCAGCCTCGCGACGCCGAGGGCCACGGTTACGTCGACTTCCTCGCCTCGGAGAAGCTGTGGCCCGCCGGCTCGACGGATCGGCAACGTCCGCACCAAGAGGACGAGGTCTACTACGTGATCGGCGGCCGCGCGGTGATCCGGGTCGCGGACGAAGACAGGCCGGTCCAGGCGGGAAGCCTGGTCTTCGTCGAAGCCCACGTCGAGCATCGCTTCCATGACATCGAAGAAGACCTCCGCGTCCTCGTCTTTTGGGCGCCGCCGCACGTTGCTCCCCGTCATGCTTAACCCGTGTCGCAGCAGCCGCTACTCGTAACCACAACCGAGAGGCCGGCCGGTTACGAGGTCAAGCAGGCGCTGGGCCAGGTGTTCGGGGTGGTCGTGCGCAGCCGCGGGCTCGGCGGCAACGTCATGGCGGGCCTTCGCTCTCTGGCCGGCGGTGAGATCGTCGAGTACACGCGGCTCGTCGAAGACACGCGCCGGCACGCAATCGACCGAATGATCGAGAACGCGCGCGCGATGGGGGCCAACGCGGTTGTGATGATGCGGTTCGACTCCTCCGAGATGGGCCAGACGATGACCGAGGTCGTCGCTTACGGGACCGCCGCGATCATCGAGCGGAGCCAGTAATGCATCTCGAGCTCGTGATCTTCGGGATCGTTGCCGTGTTCGCGATCGTCGGTTATTTCGTGTGGGATCGGCGCTATCGCGGCGACAGCCAGGGATCGTTCAAGCCCACCGGCGAGGTATTCAAAGACCCGACCTCAGGCAAGATGACCCGCGTCTACGAAGATCCGTCCACCGGACGCCGCCAGTACCGGGAAGAGTCCTGAACTCTAACCCAGCTCGCGTTGCGAAGCGCGGTTGGGCTCCACGTCGTCGCTTGCGGCCTTCATCTCGGCCACGGTGCCCATCGCCCTGTTGCGCAGGTGCCGGGCTTTACCGCCAGTCCATCGCTGGACGTCGCGACCCGTTGCCATCGCCCTGTCGACGGCCATCTGGCGCCGCGCGGCTCCACGCTGGGGGTCGAAGAGATACCCGACGGCCATCGCGGCCGCGATCCCACCGGCGAACCACAGGCCGGCGGTCCGCCAGAACGGCCGCCGAGGCTTTGCCACGACGACCGGCATCGGCCTGTCCCGCAGCTGACCCGCCATCTGCAGCAGGTCGCTTGACCGGTCGCGCAGCATGGATGGCACGTTCTTGAGCTCTCCGGCCTTTTTCTGGGCGACCTTCGCCGCCTTTTCCGACAATCTTGTGGTTTCCATACCTAGGGAACGGCCTCTCGATCGTCGCTACTCGCGCCGCCGCCAGCAGGTTTCCACACCGCCCAGAGGGGGAATGTGTCAGGTGAAGTCATGAGTGAAACAAAGGTGGTCGGCTGCCCCAAGTGCGGCCAGAAGAACCGAGTCGATGCCGGATGGTCAGCCCCGCCGTGGAAAGGCTGGCCGCGGACCTGGCGGGCAAGCTCAAGGTCGTCAAGATCAACACCGACGAGCAGCCCGAGCTGCAGCAGCGGTTCGGAGTCCGCAGCATCCCGACGCTGGTCCTGTTTCAGGACGGCCGGGAGAAGGACCGCGCCGTGGGTGCGCGACCCGCCGCGGCGCTGCGCGAGTGGGTCGACGCGAGACTGAACACTCCCGCTCGCTGAGACCCTAGCCCGGAGGCGCGCCCAGAACCCTCCGCACCTCGCGCGCGACTTCCACGTCCTCGCGCGCTTTGATCATCAGCGTCGGCACCTGCGCCCCGGGGGCGCTGATGTCGCTGTCCGGCCGCAGGCTCGCGTTGAGAGTCGGACCGAGCTCGACACCCAGGAAACGCAGCCCGGCCACCGCCGCCCCGCGCACGGGCGCCGAGTTCTCGCCCACACCACCTGTGAACACGAGCGCATCCAGTCCGTTCATGGCCGCCGCCATCGCCGCGATCAACGCGCGAAGGCGGTGGATATAGACGTCAAATGCAAGCT
>WNGJ01004745.1_pt1 | contig 14188 bp, 16 predicted proteins | sample 5400611 | NCBI WGS metagenome assembly WNGJ01 (sample SAMN13153375, study PRJNA577476) | soil metagenome | isolation source: 40 cm soil or saprolite under Garry oak tree replicate 1 | place: USA:California | collected 2016-06-15 | reverse complement strand
TCGACCACCTCGACGCCTTCGGCCTTCGCCCGCTCGAGGACCTCGCGCGGACTTGTCTTACTTACCGCTTTGGTCTTGCTGACCGACTTTGCCTCAACTGCCATGAACACCCTCCACGAATTCGAGATTCCTTCGACGGGCCCCGAAGTGATCCTAGGAAAGGGGGGCAGCCACGATCAGGTGGGATTGGCACGAAGCCACCCGCGCCTTTTCTGTGTGGTTAGCACGAATGCACGGTGCGCACAGCCGGGGCTTCTCCGTGCGAACCTCACGACTCGCCCTCTGTCGATTCGTAGCCTTCACACGTTTTGAGAACCCTTGACTCGCTCCTAGGCTCTGCTCCATCAGCCGGCACGCCCCGCCGGCGCCAGGGAGAACGAACGGAGGTGACATCGTTGCCGGTACCCATGGATTTCTGGAAAGCGTTACATCGCCGCCGGCGGGTCGTCGCATTGGCAGCCGCCGCGGCCCTTGCAGCCGCACTGCTTCCCATCGCGGTGCTCGCCGACGACGTCACAGCCGGCCAGGCCGCGAGCGTTGCAGCCGACACCGTCTGGGTCATCGTCGCGGCGTGTCTGGTGATGTTCATGCAGGCCGGCTTCGCGATGCTCGAGGTCGGTTTCAGCCGCATGAAGAATGTCGGCACGGTGGTGGCCAAGGTCATCACCAACCTGAGCGTGAGCTCGATTGCCTATTGGGGGGTTGGTTTCGGCCTCGCGTTCGGCGCCGGCGGGGCGTTTGCCTTCATCGGGGGCAGCGGGTTTTTCCCCACATTCAGCCCGGGCTCGTCGATGGACCTGCCGGCCATCGCCGCCAGCACCGCGCCTGCCGCGGCCAAGTGGTTCTTTGAGTTCGTCTTCTGCGCGGTGTCGCTCGCGATCGTGTGGGGCACGATGCTCGAGCGCACCAAGTTCATCGTCTACATCCTGTTCGGCGTACCGTTCGCCGCCTTCATCTATCCGCTCATCAGCCACCAGCTGTTCGGTGGCGGATTCCTCATGGCGACCCTCGGCTCGCAAGACTTCGCCGGTTCGACGGTGGTGCACCTCACCGGTGCGACCGCCGGTCTGGCCGGCCTGCTCCTGCTCGGTGCGCGCATCGGCAAGTACGAGAAGGGCAGATCCAACGCGATTCCGGGGCACAACATGCCGCTGGCCCAGCTCGGCGTGCTGATCCTGTGGTTCGGTTGGTTCGGCTTCAACCCAGGGTCAACACTCAACGCGACAAACCTGCACTTCGCGGACGTCGTGGTGGTCACCAATCTGGCCGCCGCGGGCGGTGCGGTGGCCGCCCTGATCACGGTCTACCTGATCACCAGGACGATGGACGTCGGCATGATCGGCAACGGTGCCATCGCGGCGCTCGTCGCCATCACCGCGCCCTCGGGCTACGTCGAGCCTTGGGCCGGCATCGTCATCGGCGCGGTGGCAGGTGTGATCGTGGTGGTGGGAGTGCTCGCCCTCGACAGGGTGCTCGACGACCCAGTGGGCGCTCTGCCTGCGCACGGATTGGCCGGGATCTGGGGCACCCTCAGCTGCGGACTCTTCACGACCCCCGCGCTGGCGAAGTTCAACGGCGTCGGCCAGGGCGGACTTTTCTACACGGGCAGCTTTCACCAGCTGGGCGCGCAGGCGATCGCCGTCGGCGCCTCCTTCGTCACGGTGTTCGTCCTCAGCTACGGGCTGTTCTGGGTCATCAAGAAGACCGTCGGCCTGCGCGTTTCGGCTCGCGAGGAGTCGGAAGGCCTGGATATCAGCGAGCACGGCATGTGGGGTTACCCCGAATCGTTCATGCCAGTTCCCGGCGGGGTCTACCGCCCCGCGGACACCCCGACCGTCAACCCGCACCCTCATGAAGAGCCCGCACGCACGCACAAGGAGGTGTCGCCGGCATGACGGCGAATGGAAGTGGCCTGGCGATGAAGATGGTGGTCGCGATCATCCGCCACGAGCGGCTCCAGGAGGTCCAGGACGTGCTGGACGAGTGCGGCGTGTCTGGGGTCACGGTCACGGAGGTCAAGGGATGCGGCGCTCAGCGCGGCTATACGGAGAAGTACCGTGGCGCCGCGGTGCACATCTCGCTCCGGCCGCGACTCAAGGTCGAGGCGGTCATGAAGTCGGAGATCGTCGGTACCGTGGTCGACAAGCTGGCCGTGGCCGGGCGGACTGGCAACGGTGAAGTGGGGGACGGCAAGATCTTCGTCATCGGCGTCGAGGACGCTGTCCGGATCCGCACCGGCGAGCACGGCCCCGAAACCGTGCAACACGGCGAACGTGCAATGTGGGGACATTAAGAATGAGAGGGAACCCAGATGGTTCCCTCTCATCGACCGGGCGCTTCGCGCCGGGTCTGCTCTCTTTCCGGCATACGGTTCGGATTTTTCTAATTAGTCTCTCGTAGCAACGTCTGGCAGACGTTGGAAACAAAGTCGCGGCCGGCGTGAAGCCGGCCGCCAAAGTGAGGCCAGTAAGACGCTCGCTTAGGGGGTCGGCGGGGCGCTGCTCTGCATTGCTTGCCACATCGCGAAGACGATTGCGCCGAAGGCGATCAAGCCCGCCAGGCCCAGCAGCAGCTGAGCCAGGCTCGGATCACCGCTCACCTGCCGGCTGGGGCTTTTGGGATCAAGCCCCGGGGGCTGACCGAAGACCCAGCCGGAGCCGTTCCACCAGTGCTGGCGGTCAAAGGACACCCATTGGCCCCGCTCCAGGAAACGGGGTCTCGACTCGAGCGCATCGAAGCCAGGAAGCGCCGGCTTGGGAGCGGCCGGCTCGGGGCCGTCGGGAGGTGTGTCGCTCAACGCCCTCACCCTAGTTCAGGAAAAAGAAAAAGGCGGTGGGGCATTTCACCCCGCCGCCTCTTTGTATATCTAACGCTTAGCTCGGGAGGGGTGCCGCCTTCGCGTGCTTTTCCACCCAGGCCCTTATCGGAGCCGCGCCGCCGGGGAATCCGACCAGGCGGTCGACCATCTGGCCTCCGCTGAAGAGACCAAGGGTCGGGATGCCCATGACGCCGTAGCGGATCGCAATCTCCTCGTTGGCGTCAACGTCCAGCTTGCCGATCTTGACCTTGCCCTCGAACTCGCTCGCGAGCTGCTCGATCACCGGTCCCATCATGTGGCAGGGATGGCACCAGTTGGCGTAGAAGTCCACCACGACGGGCTCGCCGGCCTGGAGGACATCGGCCTCGAAGGTCGGGCCATCGAAGTGCTGAATATGCTTGCTCATACCACTTACAAGGGTCCGGGGCCAAAACGTATTCCCCAGCCATAATCGGTTGGTGACCCTGGCCGCAGCCCCGCCGATCGCGCCTGCCTGGGAGCGGGCGCTCCGCCAGTTCGGCGCCCGCGCCTTCGAGGCCGCGCCCGGTGCCGTGACCTGGATCCTGCTCTTCGCGCCGGCCTGGATCCCGATCGTCTTCAAGCTCCCTGGGGCGATCTTCGTCGCCGTGGTCGTGCTGATCTTCGACGCCTACTGGGTGCTCCGGGCGGTGAGTGTCGTGACGGGCGTCTACAGCACCATGCTGCGGATGCGGCGGGACATGAGGAAGGACTGGCTCGCCCTATGCCGCCAGCCGGCACCCGCGGGGGCCGCCGAGCCGCTCGAGTTCCTCCACCTCTGCGTCGTGCCTACCTACACCGAGCCCTATCACGTGCTGGAGCGGACGGTGCAGGCGATCGTCGATGCGAACTACCCCGACGAGCTGAAGCTGATCGGCATCATCACCCGCGAGACGGACAAGCCCGGCTGGGAGAACGTGGCCCGTCTCAAGGAGAAGTTCGGAGGCCGGGTCCGGGGGTTCTACCACATCAAGGATCCGCTCGAGCCGGGGATCGTCATCGGCAAGTCTGCGGCGATGAACTGGGGCGGGCGATGGATGGTGCGCGTGCTTACAGAGGAGGGCTTCGACCTCAACAACGTCCTCATCACCGACCTCGACTCCGACTATCGGGTGCACCCTCAGTACTTCGCATGGATCAGCTGGCACCACGCCCGCCAGGCGTTGCGCGATTTCATCATCTGGCAGCCCGTGCCGCTATTCCACAACAACATCTGGCAGGTCCCACTTGCAGTGCGCATCATGTCCGCGAGCACGTCGCAGTGGCAGATGTTCCTCCACTCGCGACCGCACCGGCTCGTCGCGTTCTCGAGCTACACGTGCAGCCTCGAGTTCGTGCACAGGGTCGGTTACTGGGACAAGGACGTGATCCCTGAAGACTCGCGGTTCTACTGGAAGGCGTTCTTCACGTTCGGCAAGCGCTTTTCCGTGAAATCGGTCTGGCTGCCGATCTACGGCGACTCTCCGCAGGCCCGCGACTACGCCGCGACCCACGTCAGTCAGTACAACCAGATCAAGCGCTGGGCGTGGGGGATAACCGACGTCCCTTACGTGCTCGCACGCTTTTTCAAGCATCCGGAGATCCCGCTCGTGCTCCGCTTCCGCCGCTTCATGAACCTGTTCCTGAATCACCTCAACTGGATCTTCCTGCCGGTGCTCCTGATCTTCGGTTCGTCCGTGCCGATCTGGGTGAGCATCGATTTTTCGCTGACCGACCTGGGTCAGACGCTTTGGAGCATCTCCGGGCTGCTGTTGGGGGTCACCTTGTCGACCGTCGGCTTTTTCCTCTATTTCGAGATCCGCATGCTGCCTCCGAAGCCTCGTGAGTGGCCGCTGTGGAAGAAGGGCGGGATCTATCTCGAGTATTTCCTGTATCCGATCGTCGGCCTGGTCATGAGCGTCCTTCCGGCGTTCGAGGCCCATACACGACTACTGTTTGGTCGCTATCTCGAATATCGCGTGACGGAGAAAGTCTGAGGTGGATGAAAGCGGCGCCCGGACGGTCGCGGAGAAGTTCAGAGAGCTGTTTTTGGCAATGCATGACGGCTTCCGCAAGCAGGTGCGGGGCCTGGACCACGGCACACTCAACTGGCGGCCGCTGCCAAAGGCAAACTCGATCGCCGTGCTGGTCACGCACAGCCTGGGATCAGAGCGAGAGATGCTTCGCTCCGTGCGGCAGGTCGCGACGGAACGCGACCGGGAGTCGGAGTTCAAGGTCGAAGCCGAAGCCGCGGATCTGCTGGCGTTGCTCGACCAGGCGGACCGCGATGTGGATGAGTTTCTGGGCGGCCTGACGCCGGAAGACCTCACCGAGAATCGGCCGCGTGGGGAGAACGAGCCGAAACCCGGCCTCTACTGGCTTATCTCGAACTACGGCCACGCGCGCGAGCACCTGGCCCAGATCGAGCTGACGAAACAGATTTACGACAGCAGGACTTAGCGGTCAGCCCCATCCCCGGCCTGCGGCCGGGACTTCCCCATTGATGGGGAAGAGTTGGTCTTCAGTCGGTCAGGCTCCGCAGACTGGGCCCGTGAAGTAAGGCAGGCAGAAGTTTGGGCCGGCGAGCGCCCAGAAGGTCAGGAAAGCCACGTACGCGAGGCCGAGCACCCAGATCGTTCCCGTGATGATGTTGCGACCCGGCACCGGCCACGCCTTCCAGCCCAGCCGGTGGGCGATACGGGGGCCAAGGATCGAGTCGATGAACGGAAACAGGAGCACAGCGCCCACGACGACGGGCGGGATGACCAGCGACATGATCAGCTCAGGCCCGAGCTTCAGGAACTGGAACAGGAACAGGAAGTACCAGTCCGGCCGCGGGATCGTCACAGCGCGAGGATCGGCCGGGGCCTCCAGCTGCAGGTTCTTCTGCACATAGAAGGACAGCAGTCCGACGGCGATCAGCATCACCACGGCGATGATCGGATAGGGCCAGAAGTGGTCGGGGAAGAACGGGTGCGTTTCGTCGTCCGGCATATCGTCGGCGAGGTGATGCCCCGCATCGCCCATCAGGATCGGGAAGAGGGCGAGCCCGACCAGGACCGGGTAGAGGATGTGGTCAGGGCCGATGGGAAGGCGCTTCCATTCCGGCTCGAGCGTGTGCCCGACGTGGCCGTCGAGCTCGATGATCTGGACCTCCTTAGAGGGCTCCGCGACCGTGGCGCCGGGTCCTTCTCGATTCATGTCCTCGTTGCTGCCAGAAGTGCGCCCTGCGCGCGACCAGCTCACAGCGGCTCCGAGATTCCGTGTGCGCGGATGAACCGGAAGTGCACGTACATCAGAAGGACGATCAGGGCCGGGAGCACGAACACGTGGAGCGTGAAGAAGCGCTGCAGCGTCCCCGGTCCGACCACGGGACCTCCCTGCAAGAGCTCCTTGATGAACATGCCGAGCTGCTGCGGCGGCGCGGAGCCGGCGATCTTGATCGTGACCTCCGTCGCGAAGTACGCCTTCGTGTCCCAGGGCAGCAAGTAGCCGGTCAGCGAGAGCGCCAGGATGATCAGCAACATCAGCACGCCGACCATCCAGTTCAGCTCGCGCGGCGCGCGGTAAGACCCGGTCCAGTAGACGCGGGCCATGTGTACCAGCACCATGATGATCAGGATGTTCGCGCTCCAGAAATGGACGCCGCGGACCAGCCAGCCCAGGTAGACGGTGTTCTGGATGAACTGCACGCTGGTGTAGGCAGGAGCCGGGCTTCCCGTGGCGTCGGGGACGTAGTACAGGGCGAGCAACACCCCGGTCAGCAGCTGAAACACGATCAGGATGAAGACCATCCCACCGAAGCAGTAGTAGAAGGCGTTGGCGAAGTTCGGCACGCGCTGGTAGAGGGCCTCGTCGACGGCCTTGGTGAACGGGTACCGCTCGTCGAGCCAGTCGACGACGGCGACCTGGATCTCGCGCGGGTGTGGGATCGCCATCTAGCTACTCAAAAACCCAGGGTGAGCCCTTCGACCTGGATCTGGCTGGGGGTATCACCCTCCTTCCAGTCCAGGTGGGAGAGCGGGCTGGCCGCCGGACCGTGCAGCACCGATCCGTCGAGGTTGAACCGCGATCCGTGGCATGGACAGTCGAACGTGCTCGCGTCCTTGTTGAAGTTGACCGAGCACCCCAGGTGCGAGCAGTTCTGCGCGAAGACCACGACCTTGCCTTGATTCTTCACCACGAAGCCACCAAACGCCAGGTCGCCCGCGGCATTGTCCCCGCCGCCGTCGGCCATGATGAATGCGGAGTTCGGGCTGGTGGGGGCCAGGATCTTGGTCGCGGTGCCGTCCTGGAGCTGATTCAGCGGGGCGTCCAGCGAGACCTTGATCGGCTCCTTCTTCTGCCCCTTGGGCGGTGCGGGCCAGAAGTAGACGAGGATCGGGAGGAGCCCCGTGATCACCGTCGCGGTCATGAGGCTCGCCAGCCACCAGCCGAGAAACGACCGGCGGGAGATTCGCCGAGGCGCCGCAGCGTCTGCCATGCGGCTCAAATCTTAACGATCCAGGTAAGGGGGAAGTCCAACGGCCTGGCGCGCCTCGCGCAGAGTCTGGCGCGCCACGTCGCGCGCTTTCTCGCTCCCGTCGTCCAGGATCGCGTTGACCATGTCCGGGCTGAGCTCCGCGCGCATCTCGCGGAACGGCCGGAACACCTCGATCAGCCGCTCCGCGAGGAGCTTCTTCTTGTCGAAGCACCCGATCTGCGCCTTGCGACACAGCTCCCAGTAGTGCTCCCAATCGTCGAAGAACAGCTTGTAGTAGGCGCACACGTTGCAGCTGCGTGGGTGACCCGGGTCTGTCTTGCGCGGCCGCTTGACGTCGGTGACCATGCTCAGCACCTGCTTGCGGATGAGCTCGGGGTCGTCGGTCACGCCCACGATGTTGCCGACCGTCTTCGACATGCGTTTCTTGCCGTCGGTGCCTTTGACGAGCGGCGTTTCTGTGAGCAATGCGCGCGGCTCCGGGAAGACGGGCGCATAGGTGCGGTTGAACTTGCGCGTGACCTCGCGAATCAGCTCGAGGTGGGCAAGCTGGTCCTTGCCCACCGGCACTCCCCCGCCTTTGACCACCAGAATGTCCGCGCCCTGGAGGATCGGATAGGAGAGAAGGCCGAGGTTGACGTTATCCGGGTGCTGCCTGGCCATGTCTTTGAAGGTGGGGGTGCGGAGCAGCCAGCTCAGCGGCGTGACCATCGAGAGCAGCAGCGAGAGCTCAGCCACCTCGGGGACCTTCGACTGCAGGTAGAGCACACTGCGCTTGGGGTCGATCCCGACCGCGATCAGATCGGCTGTCAGGTCGAAGACCTTGTCCTCTGCCTTGTGGCCATCGGGTTCGGTGGTCAGCGCGTGGTAGTCGGCCACGAAGTAGAAGCACTCGTACTCGTCTTGCAGCCCGACCCAGTTTTTGGCCGCGCCAAGGTAGTTGCCCAGGTGGAATCGCCCCGTGGGGCGCATGCCGCTGAGGATGCGCATTCGATCGGCCACGGCACCGGAGTGTAGCGAGCCCAGCATCTACGATTCAGCAGGTTGCCAGACAACGATCAACTACCTCAACTTCCGGCCTCGAGCCTGGGACTCGGGTCGCGAGCGCTCCGCAACACGACGATCGTCCTGACCGCGAAGGTCATCGCGCGGTTGATCGCGCTCTTCACCGTCCTCTACATGATCCGGTGGCTGAACAAGGACGGCTATGGATCGTTTTCCGTGCTCGTCAACCTGACCGCCATCGCCAGCGTGTTGCTCGACCTGGGCTTCAATGTGCTGTTCGTCCGCGAAGGCGCGCGCCAGCACAACGAGATCCAGCGCTACCTCCGGAATGTCATGTCGCTGCGGCTCCTCATGTCGGTTCTTGCTCTCGGGCTGCTTGCGGCGCTCGTCATCCCGATCGGCCTTGGCGCGCTGCTGCTTCCCGGCTTTGTGCTGATGGTCCTGACGTCTTACTCGACGCTGCTTCGCAACGGCCTGTACGCGGTGCAGCAGCTTGGCTATGAAGCGATCGCGGTCGTCCTCGAGAGCGCGGTCCTGCTGGCGCTCGTCGTCTATGGGGTGCGGACCCGCCAGGGAGTCGCCTACTTCGTCTGGGCCTACGCGATCCAGTACGGGTTCAGCTGCGTCTACTTCGCGAGCGTGCTGGCGCTGAAGCGGATCGCGGTCATCGGCTGGCGCTTCGAGCTTCCGCTCATCCGCGAATGGATGTGGAAGGGCCTTCCGTTCGCCCTCACGTTCGTCCTCACGATCATCTACTTCCGCATCGACCAGCCCCTGATCGCCGTCCTCCGAGACCTGAAGGAGGCCGGGCTTTACGCCGCGGCGTACAAGCCGATCGAAAGCCTGCTGTTCGTCCCGATCACTTTCCTGTCGGTCGTCTTTCCAGTCCTCTCGGTCTATCACCGCGAGCGCCGACAGGACATGCTCGATGCCGTGAGCCGCTTCTTCAAGGCGCTGCTCTTGCTGGGTTGGCCGGCAAGTGTCGGGATCTTCGTGCTGGCGCAGCCGCTCACCCGGGTGCTTCTTGGCAACAACTTCCTCGCGTCGGAGCCGGCTTTGAAGATCCTCGCGCTCGCCCTCGGGGTCGCCTTCGTCAACAACGCCTTCATCGGCGCGCTGAACGCGTCGGACCGCCAGTCGTCCTTCAGCTGGGCCGCCGGCTGGAGCGTCCTCATCAACATCGCGCTGAACGTGACCTTGATCCCCCTCTTCGGCTACATCGGGGCGAGCTGGGCCACGGTCGCGACAGAAGTCGCGCTTGGAATCGTGGCCTGGACTCTCACCTCGCGCCACGTGGGCAGGGTGCCGGTGCTGGCTCTGAGCTGGCGCGTGATCCTCGCGGGCCTGATCATGGGAGTCGCCATCTATCCGCTGAGTGGCGTGCAAGGCTACGAGGTCGCGATCCCCATCGCGGCGGGCGCGGTCATCTATATGGTCGCCGTGCTGCTCCTGAGGGCCGTCAACGGCGATGAGATCGCGTGGGCCCGCCGCGCGCTGGCGTTGGCGCGCTGATGAAGTCCAAGCCGCTTCTCCTCAAGCCTCGGGGCGCGACGTTGCCCATCGTCTGGGAGGAGATAGCCGTCGACGCGCCCGAGGTCGGCCCGCAGACCTCGCTTGACGACGCTCAGTTCGTCGCGCTCGACGTCGAGACCACGGGCAACGCGCCATTCCTTGTCCTCGAGATCGGAGCCGAGCGCTTCCGGCTCGACCGCACGCTTTCCTTCTTCGACACTCTTGTCGACTGCCGCGCGCCGATCAACCCGTACGCCCGCAGGCGCCACCACATCGACCGCTCGATGCTCATCGGCGCGCCGGAGTTCAAGGACGCCAGGCGCGGTTTCCTGCGTTTCGCGCAGGGGGCGGTGCTTGTGGAGCACAGCCACGACGCGTTCGACACGTGGCTTGTGGGACGCGGCCTGGAGAGCCCGCTCGAGCACCCGATCATCGACACCACGGCCCTCGCCCGTCTGGTGCTCGACCTGCCGAAGGGCCAGACGCCTGGCCTGGCCAGGCTCGTCGACGAGCTGGGCCAAGACGTCACCCCCGCCCACGCGGCGCTGGACGACGCGAGGGCGACGGCGATGGTATTTCGCGCCTTGATCGCGCGCGCACGCGAACAGCTGGGGTGGAAGTCTGTCGGCGATGTGGTGGCCGCGCTGCCGCGACCGGTGATCGACCGGACGCCGCCTAGTCGAAGAGGGTCATCTGAAGGTCCGGCTCAGGGTGCTCGAGGCCGGACAGCCCCACCCCGATCAGGCGCACCGGCCGCGACTCCACGTGCGACTTCTCCAGCGCCGAACGCGCGGCGCGGAAGATCGTCTCGACGTCGTCGGTCGGGCTCGTCCGGCTCACCTGGCGGCTCACGAGCCTGAAGTCCGGGAGCTTCAGCTTCACGTAAACCGTCCGCGCCCGGACGCCGTCCGTCTTCAGCCGCTCGGTCACCCGATCGGTGAGGTCGCGCAGCGCGCGTTCCAGCTGGCCGCGATCGCTGACATCATCCTCAAAGGTGGTCTCCGCGGAGATCGTCTTGGCGGGGCGGCTGCCGTCGACGGGCGTCCGGTCGCGACCCTGGGCGAGTCGCTGCAGGACGGCCCCGTTCGTACCCAGGGCCTGGACCAGCCGCTGCGTCTCGTAGGCGGCGAGCGCTCCCACCGTGCGCAGGCCCATCGCGTGCAGGCGCTCCTCGGTCTTCGGGCCCAACCCGGGAATGACTCCGACCGGGAGCGCCGCCAGGAAGTCAGACTCGGTGCCCGGCAGGACGAGGACGAGGCCGTCGGGCTTGCGCGTTCCGCTGGCGACCTTGGCGACGAGCTTCGACGTCGCGGCCCCTACCGAAGCAGTCAGCCCGGCCTCGGTATGCACCTGGAACTTGATCCGCCGCGCCACATCGTCGGCGGTCGACGTGCCATGTCTCGTGCGCGCCGTGACGTCGAGGTAGGCCTCGTCGAGGGCGACTCCCTCGACCAGCTCGGGCGAGGTGAAGCGGCGGAAGATCTGGTGCACGACCCGGCTCGCTTCGCGATAGCGGGCGCCGTCGGGCGCGATCACCGTGAGCTGGGGGCATAGCTGCATGGCCTCGTGCAGGGGCATCGCCGACCGCACGCCGTAAGCGCGGGCCTCGTAGGAAGCCCCCATCACCACGGCGCGCCGCGACCGCCCTGCAACAGCGACCGGAATTCCGCGCAGCTTGACGTCGTCCCGCTGGTGGACGGACGTGTAAAAGGCGTCCAGGTCGACATGCAGGATCGTGCGCGGCCAGTTGTCGGGTCGTGCCATGTGTTGTGCAGGCGCCAGTCTGCCACAACAACATATGGCCTACCGCTGCTTCAGGGGCTTGGCGAGGGGTTGGCTCCCAGGGCCGCGACGACGTTGGAGAACACGTTCGCCAGCTGGTTGCCCATGGTCAAAAGGACGACGATCGTGAAGATCGAGACGAGCACGAGGACGGCGAAAAACCCGAGGATGGTCACGATCGCCGCCGTCGCGACCCCGCCTCCCCCAGCGCGAGGTGGCGCGGCGACCTGCCGGTTGGGCTCCCACGCCTGTCCGTTCCAGCGCCATAACCTGTCCGGGGACACCGCCGCCTTCCACTGCGTGCCGTCCCACCACCAAAAGCCGTCGGGCGAAAACATCGTTGCCGGCCGAGGTGTTGAACTCTGCTGCGGCGGATCGCCTCCCATCTACTGAACGATAATCCGGGGACGATGAAGGGCGTCATACTCGCCGGCGGCACCGGCAGCCGGCTACATCCACTGACCCGGATCACCAACAAGCACCTGCTGCCGCTTTACGACCGACCCATGATCAGCTACGGCATCGAAGCCCTGGTCGGCTCCGGGGTGACCGAGATCATGCTCGTGACCGGCGGCACACACGCGGGCGAGTTTCTTCGCCTGCTTGGCAACGGCCAGGAGTTCGGGATCGAGCGCCTCTTCTACGCCTACCAGGACAAGGCCGGCGGGATCGCAGAGGCTTTGGGACTCGCCGAAAAGTTCGTGGACGGCGACCGCTGCGTCGTCCTCCTGGCCGACAACGTGTTCGAGCGCTCGCTGCGGCCATGCGTCGAGGCGTTTCACAACCAGGAGCGGGGCGCGCGTGTCGTGCTCTCCCAGGAGACGGACCCCGAGCACCTCCGGCACCTGGGCGTGGCCCAGTTCGACGGCAACCGCCGGATCTCGCGGATCGTCGAGAAGCCGGAGGAACCGCCCAGCGACTTCGCCGTGACGGGCGTGTACTTCTACGACGATTCGGTATGGAGGGTGCTGCCCGAGCTCAAGCCGTCGGGGCGCGGCGAGCTCGAGATCACGGACGTCAACAACTGGTACCTCGACCACGCCCAGCTGGAGTACGACGTACTCGGCGGATTCTGGGGTGACGCCGGGGAGTCGATCCAGGCCTACTACGCCGTCGGCGACTTCGTCCGCGCCAACGGAGCAAACAAGGAATCGTGAACCGGCAGGAATCGATGATCGACGGTGTTGTCGTCAAAGACCTCGTCACCCATGAGGACGAGCGCGGTTTCTTCCGCGAGGTCATCCGGGAGACCGACGGATTCTTCGACCACTTCGGCCAGTGGAGCCATTCGCTCATGTATCCGGGCGTGACCAAGGCCTGGCACATCCACCAGCGCCAAACCGACTGGTGGTATGTGATCGGTGCCCTCAAGGTCGCTCTCTACGACACCCGCGAGGGATCGCCGACCAAGGGTCAGCTGATGGAGCTCCTCATGGGCGATGGAGCACCCTCGTGCCTGAAGATCCCGCCAGGCGTCGCGCATGGCTGCCGGGCGCTCGAGCTCACGCATCTCCTTTATGTGACGTCGAGCGTGTATGCGCCGGACGACGAAGGTCGGATACCGCACGACGACCCCACGATCGGCTACGACTGGACGTCCGGGCCGCCCATCACGTGAGCCGGACGTTCAGGCGTCTCCTGGTCGCTGGAGCCGCCGGGTTCATCGGTTCCAACTTCGTTCGGCACGTTCGCCGGGAACGGCCCGCGATTGAGATCACCGTCCTCGACAAGCTCACCTATGCCGGGAACCTGGCGAACCTCGTGGAGTTCGAGGGGACGCCCGGTTACCGATTCGTGCATGGCGACATCTGCGATGCGGGGCTGGTCGATTCGCTCGCGGCCGAGTGCGACGCGATCGTCAACTTCGCCGCGGAGACGCACGTCGATCGCTCGCTGATGGATCCCCTGGCTTTCATCGACACCGACGTGCGCGGGACCGCCGTGCTGTGCGATGCGGCAAGACGGCACGAGCACCAGGCGTTTCTTCTCGTCAGCACTGACGAGGTCTACGGCCACGTGGGCGAGGGCCGGTCGGTCGAGAGCGATCCCTTTCGGCCGCGGAGCCCCTACTCGGCGAGCAAGGCCGGCGGCGAGCACCTCGCGCACGCCTACGCGGAGAGCTTCGGCCTGCCACTCCTGGTAACCCGAGGCTCCAACAACTACGGGCCGTACCAGTACCCCGAAAAGCTCATCCCGGTCTTGATCACGAACGCGATCGACGGTCTTCCGCTCCCGCTCTATAAAGACGGTTCGGCAGTCAGGGACTTCATCCACGTCGACGACCACTGCCGGGCAATCGACCTTGTGCTGCACGAAGCACCGGCGGGGAACGTTTACAACGTCGGCACCGGCGCCGAGACAAGCGGGCTGCAGGTCGCGGAGGCGGTGCTCGACATCATGGGCAAGCCCCGCACTCTGATCGAGTTCGTCGCCGACAGGGCCGGCCACGACTACCGCTACGCCCTCGACATCTCGAGAATCACCGCCCTGGGTTGGGAACCTCAGGTCGGATTTGCCGAAGGCCTCGAGCGGACGGTGCGCTGGTATGGGGAGCATCCCGACTGGTGGCGGCCGCTGAAGTCCGGCGAGTACTG
>WNGJ01007808.1_pt1 | contig 14189 bp, 19 predicted proteins | sample 5400611 | NCBI WGS metagenome assembly WNGJ01 (sample SAMN13153375, study PRJNA577476) | soil metagenome | isolation source: 40 cm soil or saprolite under Garry oak tree replicate 1 | place: USA:California | collected 2016-06-15 | reverse complement strand
ACGATTCTCTCGGTGAGTGGTTTCATCGTGGAATCAATCCATTCTCACTGGTGCGATCATATCTTTGTTTCTGCAGATTTTTGTTGCCTGTAGTCATAAACGCCGCGCCCCGTCTTGCGCCCAAGCCGTCCTTCCTGAACGTATTGCCGCAACAAGGAATTGGGCCGGTACTTTTCGCCAAGGGTCTGATGGAGATACTCGAGAATCTTGAGCCGCACGTCCAGACCGACGAGATCGATCAACTCGAAGGGGCCCATGGGGTGATTGAGTCCGAGTTTCAGCGCTTTATCGATGTCTTCGGGCGTGGCAATTCCAGCTTCGAGCATGTTGAAGGCTTCATTGCCGATCAGGGCGTTGACGCGCGTGGTGATAAAACCGGGAGCCTCGTTGACGATCACGACTTCCTTGCCCATGCGGCGCGCGACTTCGCGGCAGGTGGCCACGGTTTCCTCGGAAGTATGCGGTGTCCTAACCAGTTCGATGAGTTTCATTTTCGGCACGGGATTGAAGAAATGCATTCCCACGCAGCGGTCGCGCGAAACGGTGACATCCGTGAAATCCGTAATCGACAGAGAAGAAGTATTACTCGCGAAAATGGCGCCGGTTTTGGCGAACTTGTCGAAGATGGTGAAGAGTTCGAGCTTCATCTCCAGCTCTTCCGGGACGGCTTCGATGATCAGGTCGGCGTCTCGGATGGCGTCTTCGACGTTGCTTGCCGTGGAAATCAGCGAAAGCGCCTTATCACGAACGCCCGCTTCGACCTTACCGCGAGCAACTCCTTCTTCGAACGATTGTCGAATCCAAGCGATGCCTTGTTCGAGCACGTAACGCGACACGTCTTCGAGGACGGTGTTGTAGCCGCCGAAAGCAGCGGCGTAGGCAATTCCCCGCCCCATCGTGCCTGCGCCAATCACTGCGATCGTCTTTACTTCCATCCTTTGATCTCCGAGCGACGGAACATCACTTCATAAGTTTGCGATACGCTTCTTCATCAAAACCCAGCACGATCTGCGAGCCTCGGATGACCACCGGCCTGCGAATGAGATTCGGCTCTTTTGCCATGAGCTGGATGGCCTCCGGGCGCGAGGGCGGATGTTCCTTCATTTTCCGCGTGCGATAGAGTTCATTTCGAGCATTCAGGAACTCTTTATAATCGCGGTTGCCGATCAGTTCTTCCAGTTCGGCCTCCGTCAAACGTTGCTTATCCAAATCGCGTGATTCAATTTCGGCACCCATCTCCAGCAAGAGACCTCTTGCTTTGCGGCACGTGGTTCACGTCGGTTTCTGCAGAAATTTGATTCTCACCTTTGGCACAATAAATCCTCCGTAGTAGGGGCGCAGCATGCTGCGTCCCTGCTAGAAAACATTGTTTCTAATATCGCGGGACCTTCGGATCGACCTCGAGCGACCAGCGCTCAATTCCGCCAGCCAAGGATTTCGCTCTTTCGATGCCCTGAAATCGCAGCCATGCAGCTGCATCGAGACTGCGCATGCCGTGATGGCAATAGCAAATCACTTCGTCCACATCCGGAAGCGTTTGCAGGCTTGCCGCCAGCGAGCCGAGCGGCACGAGTTTCGCGTCCTCGATGCGGCAAAGATCGTATTCCCAAGGCTCCCGAACATCCACCAAGTGCAACTTTTCGCCGCGGTCGAGCCGCGCTTTTACGTCTTTCGGTGTTATCTCCAGTTCATCCATGTGCCAGTGCCTTTCTACTTGTCTTCATCTACGGCCAAAAAGAAAACCAATCGCCACAGCAATCGCCATCAAGGCACAACAAGAGCTATGGCACACCCAACAAGTTGCGCTCGGTCTTTAATCAATCTTGCGCCATGCAACTGCGGAAGGCCCCCGGACCCACCGGACGTAATGACTTCCTGGGCCAGAGCAGCTATGTTTGGATAATCGGGCTCCAACCACTCCACGGCGTCGCCAAAACCAATTGAAATAGTGCCAGGATCTGCCGTGCGTTCTCGTTGAAGAATCGTCGAGATTAGCGGTTTGACGCGCTCCTTCAAGTCATCCGGTATGGGTCTCTCGGGCGCTGCCTCCGCAGCGAGCATTTTCCTTTCAGTGTCGCTTAGCGGAGTCCCGGCGGCTTCTGCCTCAACGGAAAGCGCTAGCAACCTGTGGTCAAGGGGATCCTGCCCATGACGAAAAGGACTCGTGCGAATCCAGGTCATAGCCTCCGCCATAGTGGTGCACGCTTTTCGAGGAATGCAAGTATCCCTTCCCGCGCATCATGCCCCTGCATAAGTTCAGACAAGTATACGTGTTCCACTTCTTCGAGTTGCTTCGCGAAGCCTGCAAAGTGGATACCTCCCAGCGTCTTGCGGGTTAACTGCAGAACGCTGGGGCTCAACGTTTGGAGTTCTTCGTGCAAGCTGTCCAATGCAACGGCGAGCTTATCATCGGGAACCACGCGCGTGACAAGGCCGAGGCGGCTAGCTTCCGCCGCGTTGATTTGTTGGCCAGTGAGGATCAGATACGCGGCGGCGCGCATTCCAATAAGGTGAGGCAACGTAACCATTGCGACAGGAGGAAAACAGCCGAGCTTGATCTCTGGCTGGCCAAACTGCGCGGATTCAGTGGCAAGCACGAAATCGCAGAAGGTCGCGAGTTCCATTCCGCCGCCAAGACAGAAACCATGGACGGCGGCAATTTTCAGGCAGTCCGCGGCGGCCAGCCTACGAAAGACGGCGTGAAACGCGGAGAGCATCTTCTCGACGCGTTCGGGAGTGTGATCGGCGATTTCCGCTCCGGCGGAGAAAGCCTGGGGACCCGCGCCCTGAAAAATCACGAAATCACATTTGGAAAGAGCGCGTTCCAGCACCGCATCAAGCGCCTGCATCATCGAAATGTCGAGAATGTTGAGCGGCGGGCGGTCCAATGTAATCCACGCCGTGCGATCTTCGAGCCGCAGCTGAATCGTTTCGTTGCCGATGGTCATTATTGGCGCGGCGCTCGGACCGGGAATACTACTTGCCCTGAAATTTCGGGTGCCGCTTTTCGAAGAACGCTCGAATTCCTTCGTTGCAGTCCTCCGACAGGTAACAACGAATCTGTTCACGGACTTCATTATCGAGAGCCCGGGCGAGTTCCTTTTCCTGACTGGCAAAAAGTGCCTTCTTCACCGCGCGGATGGCCAGTAACGGACCTTGAGCAATTTTTTGCGCAAGTTTCTTCACTTCCTCTTCGAGCTGCGCGGCCGGAACGACCTGATTGACGAGGCCAATCGCGAGCGCTGTTTTTGCATCAATCATGTCGCCGGTGTAAAAAAGTTCCGCGGCTTTTGCAGGCCCGGCCAGCTGTGGCAAAAAATACGTGCCACCATAATCCGGAAATAGGCCTACCTTGGCGAAATTCTCCCCGAAGGTCGCTTCTTCCGCCGCAATGCGAATGTCCGCGGCCAGCGCAATGTTCATGCCCGCGCCTGCGGCGGCGCCATTCACAGCGGCGATCACGGGCTGGGGCATAGTGCGCATCTTGAGAACCATTTGCATGCCGGCGCGCAACAGCGGCTCCAGCTCGTGCGTTGCGCCGGTCTGGCGGCCCTTCCCCAGCGCGCCGAGATCCCCGCCCGCGCAAAAAGCGCGCCCCGCTCCCGTGATGACCACCACGCCGACGCTCTGATCCTCTGCGATGCGGCTGAGCGCGTCGTTGACGGCCATCGCCAGTTCGTTGTTCAGCGCGTTCAACCGGTCGGGGCGATTCATCACTAATGTGGCGATGCCATCGTGCTTGCCTTGCAGGATGACCGGTCCGGCTTGCGCAGTTTGTGGAGTATTGCTCACAGGCAACTCCGTTCAGTGGCTTCGGGCCTCGTGTTCTTTGCCGATGCGAGCAACGAGTTGTGCCAGCTTTCTAAAATGCCGCAGCTTCTCGCTCCTGCCCGTGGTGTTCGCGCCGCTGGTGGAAGGCAGGACGTACACCCGCGCACCGTAGAGCAGCTCCTTCTGCAAGCCAAATTTGCATTTTCGCTGGGAAAATTGTTCATAAGTGAGTTTCCCGTTAAAGGCCACGACGTGAGGAGCGAATTCCTCGAGCTTCTGCGAGAGGACGATGCGGCCTTCGGCGTAGTCTTCGCGTTTCAGTTCCTCGATGCCTTTCGTGGGACGCTTCACCAGGTCCGTAAGTCCAACGCCGAATTCGATCACCCGCTTGTCGTCGTGGTAGTCGAAGGGCTCCGGCACAACGCCGCTCTTGTAGAGCATCGGCCAGAATTCGTTCCCGCGGCCCGCATAGTAATGGCCAACGCGGACGGAGGACTCGCTCGGATTGCAGCCGACGATCACGAGCTTCATGCCTTTGCGGAGATGATCGGGAAGTGTTCGCATTACGCCAGCTTACTATGCCTCTTGATTTTACTACTTAGCCTTGAAGTAAGGAGCGCGCATTTCGACATCGGCGGCCGAGCCTTTCTTGGTATCCTCACCGGCAAGAAAGTAGCTGCCGGAGATCGCGCTCACTGCCATTCGCAAATCCAGTTCATCGTGCCGGAAAGGCGTAGGACGGCGAACCGTAGTTTGAGAGCCGAAGCGATACCGCCGGAAGTGCGTTGGTCGAAGAGCTCCCGCGCCAGATTGTACTAGCGGTGCCGCCGAGCGGCAACTTCCGCGGGACTAGGGTTTTCGAGTTAGTCCCCATGATGGGTGTGCTCTCTCCCAGTGGCAGGAGACGCCGCAATGCCCTCTAAGTAGCTATCATTGAATGACTTGAGTATGGCTTCGCAACGGCAAACTATACCTTGCCATTCTCAAAGCGAACAACGCCGTAACTTTCCCTTATTTCCTGAATCTCATCACCATCAGCAGCATCAAAACAGGAAGAAGGCGGAAGTGTTCGATGCTCTGTGCTACCTTTATACTTTCGAAAGCGAGGCTGCGGCCGCCGGTCGGCCTGGCTAAACCATTGAGCGCACCCAATCCCCACCGTCTGCCTTCTACCGTTGCGCGCGACGACGAACACCTTCTGGTGGCCGCCGCGAAACGTGGTGATGTGCGTGCCTTCGAAGAGCTGGTAAATCGCTATGAAGCGAAAATTTTCCGGCTGACCATGAACATCACCCGGAATCGCGAGGACGCCGAGGACGCCATGCAGGATGCCTTCCTCAAGTCTTACGCGCACCTCAAGGATTTCCAAGAAGATTCCCGCTTTTACACTTGGCTGGTGCGCATCGCCGCGAACGAAGCGCTGATGCGACTGCGCAAACGACGCCCGAACCAGTTTTCGCTCGACGAGCCGGTGGAAGGCGACGAAGGCCTCATGCCCCGCGAACTTGCGGATTGGGGGCCAAGTCCGGAGCAGCGGTTTGCCCAGACGGAAATGCACGAAATCCTGTCCGAGGTCATCGACAACCTCGAGCCGGATTTCCGGATCGTTTTTGTTCTGCGCGACGTCGAAGAACTTTCAACCGAAGAGACCGCCAAAGCGCTCGGCGTTTCGGTTCCCGCGGTAAAGTCCCGGTTGCTGCGGGCCCGGCTCAAACTCCGGCAGAAGCTGAATCACTATTTTCGGCAGGGTGACACAAATTGAATTGCAAAAGCCTCATTCGCGAGATTTCCGATTACATCGACGGCGATCTCGATCTATCGGTGAAGCAGGAACTTGAGCGCCATCTCGAGCACTGTGAAGAATGCAAGATGGTGGTCGACCAGACCAGGCTGACCGTGGAGGTCTTCTGCGATTCGAAGCCGGTCGAACTGCCTGGAGACGTGAAGTCGCGGCTGCATGACGCCCTGCGCCGCAAACTCGTTGAAAAAGGAAGTTAGGCCTCCCACCTAGCCTTTTGCACCGTCACTCCATAGTGGCAATTCCCTGCCAAGCTTTTTCTCTCGCGCCATCGCATAGACCTTCATCGCCACCGCGAGATCCCAGGACGCAATCCCATTTGACTTGAAGAGTGTGACTTCCGTATCGCTGGTCCTGCCGCTGGTTTTCCCCGCGACAATTTCGGAAAGCTTCTTGACCCCTGTCCAGCAAATTTCATCGCCATGAAAAGCGATGATCAGATCGCCCGCTTCCTGCCGTGACTGTTCCACGGAATCCACAACAATGATGTCGGCGCTGGCGACTGCTTCATCGTCCAGCTCGCGCTTGTGCGCGTGGTTGGCGCCAATGGCATTGATGTGCGCCCCGGGCGCCAGATCCGCACCGCGCACAACCGGCTGCGAGGATGTTGTAGCGGTGCAGACGATGTCCGCGCCGCGCACCGCCTCGGCCGCGGACGCACACGCGTGTACGGGGATGCCCAGCCTCTCGGACATCTCTTTGCAGAACTTTTCGAGCTTGGCCGCATCGCGCCCGTAAGCGCGCGCGGATTCCAGCTTTCGCACTGCGGCAATCGCTTCGAGCTGCGTCTTCGCCTGTCTCCCGGTGCCGATGATTGCCGTGACGCGAGCATTCTTGCGCGCCAGGTATTTCGTGGCCACGCCGGAGGCCGCGCCGGTCCGCAGCTGCCCCATGTAATCCGCTTCGATCAGCGCCAGTAAGTCGCCCGTGGCCATCTCGTAGAGTGGAACCAGAAACCGCAGCTTACCGCGCACAAACGTGTACTGCTTCATGGCCACGAAGCCAGAGCAGAAATCCGCCGCCCCCATATAGTGAAAGAATCCACCGCCCGGCAATTCGAACCGCCTGCGCGGGTGCACGACCACTTCCCCCGTCGCCTGCTTGCGCGAAATCTCTTCCACGGCCTCCACCGCCAGCGGCATCGTTAACACCGCCCGCACTTCCGCTTCGCTGATGTGCAGCGTCATCGTTTCACTCTCCGCCTCGGGCCCTCGCCCTCAGAGTGCGAGCGACGTCTCAACTACCCCTGTATGCATCAGACCGCCATGCCCATTGCAAAAGGTTCTGAACCAGATTGGTTATTTTGCCGCTGGCTTTGCCTGTTTAGCCGAACTGTGTTTTCCGGAAGCTCCGCCCGCTTCGCGGACGCGGCGAACAACGGTCTGGTTCAAACGGTAGACGCGCTCTTCTTTGTTACCATCCATCACCCGAAAGCGAAACTCGGGTTCGCCCTTGGGGCCTTTGCCGACGCGAACGGGTAACTGGCCGCACAAGTTATTTTCGATGAACGCGGTCTCGTATCGGCTCTTCTTGACGTACCAGGTGTAGACGCGCAGCGCCGTGAAATCACATACTTGGCCTTCCGGCCCGCGAGCCGCGGCCACAAGAAACTGTGGCTTGTTGCCCGACGGGTCGTTCACGCGATTCAGTTCAAACCATGCCACCGGCCGGATATTTGCAGAATTCGCGCCTTCGCGCACGGGATTCGGCAAATCCAGCTCCACGAACCTGGCGACCACCCAGCCGGCGATCGGTGTGGTCTGATCGCCGGGCTGCGTGGTGTTTGTGGATTCGGCTGCGCGAGCCGCGGCTTCCCCAGGCGGTCGCGTCGCAACACCACGGACCAGAAACCAGTCCTCCTTTTTTGTGTCCTGCGGCTCATTCGCAGCTTCTTTCTCATCCGCGGTTTGCACCCAATCCGCCACCGCGCGGCCCACAATCTCCACCGGAGCGTTTCTTCCGAATTTATAAAGGCGTGGTTCGGTTCGCCCAGGCTGCACCCGCAAATTGGTGGAGACCTTGGTGCGCCCGCGCCCCTGCAGCGGCATTCCTCGAGTTTGATCCAGGAGCTTGATGCTCCGCTGCCATACGGCTGGCTCCATCAACTGCCGGCTTTCCACCCAGCCAACCGTGCCTCCGTTCGTTCGCACCTTTACGTAGTCATTGCGCTTGCCGACCACGTCCACGCGTTCGCCGTAATGCAGCGTTCCCACCTGCTCGCGAACTTGCGCGATGCCGCTCAGGAGCGGAGCGACTTTTTCGCTGACAAAGGCTTCGCCCAGCGTTTCATGCTTGGGGCGGAGCATCCACGCCACCAGAGTCACCAGGGCCAGCAGCGGCACCGCAATGAGGAGTCTCCTCTTCATGCGCCGCTCTCGAATGTCGCGCCGACGGCACGCACGGAAGGCGCGCTGTTCGGGGCACGCGCCCCGCCGCGAGTGACTCCGTTCAGCCGCCCGGCGTCATCTCCGCCGCCAATGACACCAATCGTCTCAACCGTCGTCATGATTCCCTGTTGCTCTTCGTGATTCGCTAAAGATTGTACCTGAAACCCTGGCAACGCCGTGGGCGCGGCTGGGGGCTTTGCATTTCTGCTAGAATCGCGAAGCGTTCGAATTAAACTCTCGCAACGAATCGCGGAGGATTCTTCATGAAGTCTCTCAATTCCCTTCAGCCGCTGGGGTTGCTGGTCCTCCGCGTGGTTCTCGGGCTGATTTTCTTCTCCCACGGTTATCCGAAGCTGGCGTACTCCGCCGCGGGGATACAGGGCTTCTTTGTGCAACACGGTTTGCCAGGATACTTCGTTTACATTTCTGGCGTGTTGGAGGTCTTCGGCGCCATTCTTTTGGTGTTAGGGTTGTTCACGCGGGCGGCCGCGCTGCTCCTAGCCATCGAGATGGGCGTGGCAATCTGGAAGGTCCACAGCACCGGCAGCTACCTGGCGGTGCACAATTACGAATTCCCTCTCGCGATGCTGGCGGGAAGTTTCGCGCTCGCCACCGTCGGCGCGGGACTATTATCTCTCGACCACCTGCTATTCGAGGGCGGAAGCATGCTGCGGCCCCCAAAATATTCGAAGCACGTCAAGTAAGCCCTCCTCCCGGCGAATCTTTTGCCCGCGCAGTTTCCGATTACCCGCACTATACGGGCAAGTGAAAGTGTGTCGGAAGACGCAATGGCATTCTTCATGGCATTCTTCATGTCGAACGGCTGTACGGCGGTCCGGGGCATGTACTTGAAGTGGGAGTTCTTGTAGCATTGCCCGCATGAAAAAAGTGAAATCCGGCAATCGCAGTTTTGTGGCGAAAGGCAGCGGCGCTCCGAAAAACGTTGATGAATACCTTGCCGGCGTCCCGCAACCCGCCCGCAGCACCTTGAACAAGATGCGCGCGGCGATTCGGTCCGCTGTGCCACCGGAAGCTACCGAGACCATCAGCTATGGGATGCCTGCGTTCAAGCACAAAGGAGTGCTGGTGTGGTTTGCCGCGTTTTCGAACCATTGCAGTTTGTTCCCTACTGCGTCCGTGATCGAGGCGTTCAAGAGCGCACTTAAGGGCTTCACCACATCCAAAGGGACCATCCACTTCCCCACGGACAAGCCACTGCCAGCTGCACTTGTTAAGAAACTGGTGAAGGCGCGGGTCGCGCAGAACGAAATCAAGAAACGGCGCTGACCGGGTTGCCCCGGAGACCTGTTCATAACTTCGAAGATGCTTGACTGGCCTCCGTCACCATCGAAATGGACTCTATGCCTTAACGCGCACTCCGCGGTAACCCGGGTTAGCAGGTAGTTGGATGTGAACTGACTCCGGGAAGGCGCATTTTCCGTCGCCCGCGTAGACACCAGTTTTCGCTAGCAATGCAATGTCAACTTGCCCTACACTGGTTTCAACTCTCCCAGGGTTCCAAGAAATCTCGGTCAAGACATTCGGTCAAAGAAGAACGATGGCCACAGCCGTAGCGCATCCAAGCAATCGCACGAAGCCCTCCATTGGTCTGCCAGGCCGCCGTTACGACCATCTATTTTTCTCGGCCATGGCCCTGCTGATCCTGGCGACTGTTTTCGTGGGCTTTGCGCGTACCTACTATCTCGCCGGAGTGTTCCGCGCGCAGCTGCCCAGCCTGATCATTCACTTGCACGGGGCAGCATTTTCCTGCTGGATCCTCTTGCTCGTCACGCAAACCTCGCTGGTCGCCGCCGGCCGCGTGGACATCCATCGCCGCATCGGCATTGCAGGCTTCCTCCTGGCGTGTCTTATGGTCATTCTCGGTGTTTTGGCGGCCACCGATTCGCTCGTCCGGCAAGCCGGCCCTCCAGGCCAGGACCCAAAATTTTTCTACATCATCCCCCTGACGGATATGCTGGTTTTTGCGACGCTGGTCTTTTTTGCCTTCCGTGTCCGCTCCAATCCCCCAGCACACAAGCGCCTCATCCTCGTCGCTACGGTTGCACTGATGATCGCCGCCATCGCGCGTTGGCCACTCGCCATTATCGATAGAAATCCACCGGCTATGGGAGCGCTGTTCTCCTACGTCTTCCTGCTCATCCTGGTGGCTTACGACTTGTGGTCCACGCGCAAGATTCATCGCGCGACGCTCTGGGCGGGAGCATACCTTATTTTCGTGCAACAGATAAGAATACCGATCGGCAAAACAGCGGCGTGGCACGCCTTCGCCAGTTGGGCCCAATCCCTGGCCCGTTAAACCAGTTCATACTCAGGTAATCGAGAAGCGACCGCCGTCGATTCCCTCAGAATAGATCGCCTGTAGGCCATTGTTGCGAAGGACGTCTAACACACCTATCGGAAACAGGAGCATCGACCCTTCCTTCCGGCGCGAGTGTGCCCAACTGGACAGACGGACACCAGTGAATAAGCCAGAATCAGGAGGTGCCTCAATAGAGTGGTCCGGGCTTTTCGGAGTAGCTCATCGGCCGAATTCTCTAAGAAAAATTCAATACCTAGGTCTAAACATGTGTACGCGTCCCGCTTACACATTCTGTCTGCCGCCCGGTTTCGACTGCTCGCGCTTGCCTTCTGCGTCTTAGCCCAGGCCGGTTGCGTTGGACAAGTCGCCAGGACTCCACCGCCGCCCGGTCAGAGCGTCCGCTTTGTCCCCAATCTTTGCAATGACGCGCACGATTGCCCGCTCAGCACCGCCGATACGTGGCTCAAGACCAGGATCGATCCCCTTATTCACAGCCCGCAGTTTCAGATCGACGGCCTGCTCATTATCGTCTTTGAGGAAGCCAACACCCTCGACTTCACTTCCGGGGGCGGCCACGTAGCCGCCGTCATCGGCAGTCCGCTGGCCAAGCGTGGCTACAAGTCCATCGCTTTCTATCAACATCAAAGCGTTCTTCGCCTGACGCTCGAAGGGCTAGGCGTGACGCAGCTGCCCGGAGAGGCCGCCACAGCACCAGCGATGTGGGAGTTTTTTAATACGCCGTAGAAGAGCGCCTCGGCTTGGTTTCAGTTAGTCCAAGGAACCTGAGAGCCGCGATGGAGCGACTGTCAGACCAATGCCGCAAGATGGCAATATTGAACTTTCCTGTGAGTGAGAGCGATATTCCCTTAGGAACACGCACAATCTGGCCCAACTCGCGATTCACGCGCAGGTCGGAAACTGAATCATAACTCAATGATCCGTGCGCTTGGTTTTTGCTGGAACTTTAAGAAACCACAGTCGCCGAGGTCGGTATCACGCCAGCCGGTGCCGAGGTCGGTATCACGCCAGCCGGTGCCACGGGGAGCACGATCCAAAGCACGAGGTAAGCAAGCACGCCGGTCCCGGCAAAGAGTATGGCCAGCAGCCAGACGACGCGGACGATTGTGGGATCAAGGTCAAAATAGTCGGCCAACCCGGCGCACACGCCCGCAATCTTTTTGTCGGTGCTTGAACGCATTAGTTTCCGCTTGCCGCCCGTCTGCGGTGAGAGGCCTGGCGCGGGAGTTTCCGGCTGCTTGGCGCCACAGTTGTAGCAAAACCGCGAACCCACTGCGATGTCTTTTTGGCAGTTTACGCAAGTCATTGGATCACCCCCACAGAGCGATTTTCCCCAGCGTCCCTACCGATAAGTACGCAAATGCACCTGAAAAAGTTTCTTACCCGGGGAAGTCTAAAGCTAATCGGCTCAATACTCCAGAAGCTGCTTCACGGCCGCCGTAATGTGGCTCGTCTGGGGGAGGATCACATCCTCGAGCTTCGGCTGATACGCGCAGAAGGTATCCAAGGCCGCAACGCGCCTGACCGGGGCGTCCAGCTCCCCGAAGAGTTCGTCCGCAATGCGCGCCGCGATCTCCGCTCCATATCCCCAGCTCAACATGTCTTCGTAAGCCACAATGATCCGGTGCGTCTTCCGAACGGTGGCCGCAATGGCCTCCCAGTCGTAAGGGGAAAGCGAACGCAAGTCGATGATTTCAACGGAAATGCCCTCGCGCTCCAGTTGCGCCGCCGCGACTTCCGCGCGATGCACCACCGCGCCGTAGGTGATGATGCTGAGGTCGCTGCCCTCTTTTACGATGCGGGCCTTGCCGAACGGAATCGTAAAATCGGGCCCGGGATGCTCCGAGCGGTTGTACGGCTGGCGGTAGAGATGCTTGTGCTCGAGGAACATCACCGGGTCGTCGCAGCGGATGGCTGTGCGCAGAAGACCCGCGACGTCCAGCGCCGTGGAAGGCATCACCACACGCAAGCCCGGGCAGTGCGTAAATATCGATTCGCCGCTCTGGCTGTGATACACCCCGCCGCCGGTCAGGTAGCCGCCGATGGCCACGCGAATGACCACCGGCGCTTTGAACGCCCCATTCGAACGCCAGCGCATCACGCACAACTCATCGCGAATTTGCATCATGGCCGGCCAGATGTAGTCGAAGAACTGGATTTCCGCGACGGGCTTCAATCCGCGTGTGGCCATCCCCAGGGCGCGCCCGACGATGCTGGCTTCCGCGAGCGGGGTATTGAAAACCCGGTCGTTGCCGTATTTGCGCTGCAATCCCGCGGTAGCCTTAAAGACGCCGCCCTTCCCCTTCACGTGCCTGAGGTTGTCTTCGCGGCTGGCGTCGGCGACGTCCTCGCCGAAAACGGTGATGCGCTCGTCGCGCGCCATCTCGTCGGCCAGGGTCAGCGCGACCATTTCAACCATGGTTTTTGGCGCGCCGTGCAATTGTGGTTCCGCTTCGAACGCGGCGGAGGTTGGATCCACGTCCGGCGAATGCACATTCATTCGGATCGAATCAATGGACGGCTCTTCGGCGGCCAGCGCCTGGTCGGCAGCCTCGCGGACTTCATTGTCGATTTCCGCTTCCAGGCTTTCGATTTGCTTCTGATCGAGGATGCCTTCCCGCACCAGAAAAAGCGCAAACTTTGAAATCGGATCGCGGCGCGCCTCTTCTTCGCGTTCCTCGGCCGACTTATAAAGTTTTTCGTCATCGGAAAGCGAATGCGAATAGGGGCGCGTGACGTGCGCATGGATCAGCGCGGGGCCGCGGCGCTCGCGGCAGTACTGCACCGCTTCCTTGCAGATCGAGTAGCTTTCGATCGGATCGGTGCCATCGCATTCCGCCACCTGCAGCCCAGGAAAATCCCGCACGAGTTTCGAGATGCTCCCGCCGGCCGTCTGAACTTCCACCGGCACGGAGATGGCGTAGCCGTTGTCTTCCACCAGGTACAGCAGAGGCAGTTTCTTGGCGCACGCCACGTTTAAGGATTCCCAGAACTCGCCTTCGCTGGTTGCCCCCTCTCCGCTCGAAACGTAAACGATTTCCTCGCGCTCGTGATTGACGTGTTCGCCCAGCGGCGCTTTCTTCGCTTGGGCCAGCGCCTTGGGCCGTCCCTCGTAATAAAGCGTGGCTTCGGCGGCGCCCGCGGCTTGTACGAATTGCGTACCCGTGCAAGAGGACTTGCTGACGATGTTCAACTTGGGCTGGCCCCAATGCGAGGGCATCTGCCGGCCGCCGGAACTGGGGTCGTCCTTCGCTCCCACTGCCGCAAGAAGCATTTCCAGGGGGGTTACACCGAGCATGAGGCAAAGCGCGCGGTCGCGGTAATACGGATACAGCCAGTCGACTCCTGGGCGAAGGAAAAATCCCATCGCGGCGCAAACCGCTTCGTGCCCGGCGCTGGAAATCTGGAAGTAGATTTTGTTCTGGCGTTTCAGTTGAATCTCGCGGTCGTCAAGCCTCCGCGAGAGGAACATCGTGCGGTAAATGCGAATCAGAGAGTGGTGATCGAGGCCGTGAACCTTGGGGGCGTCAAGCTTTGCCAGTTTGACGCGCGTTTGTAACGCCATTCGTTCTGCCCTCGTGCTGGAGTCTGGAATGACAGCTCCGCCGAAGTCGATTATACCGAATTTCTCGTAGTGTCACTCCAAATTGACGCTTCTGACCAAATCTTGTGTCCCGAATTTTGCAGCCAATTTGGACTCGAACCCCATAATCCTTCCCTCGGTCAAATCACTCAAGAGCCTCGAATTTCTGGTCGGTCGATTCGAATTCCGGATCACGGTGATGGACGACTTTCGGCGAAGCGCTCTTGAAAGGTTCTTCCGACGGGATGCGCTCGAGCCAGCGCTGCTCGGAAAGCTTCTCGTGCGATGAAAAATAAAGCCTGACCAGCAAGG
>WNGJ01004744.1_pt1 | contig 14189 bp, 14 predicted proteins | sample 5400611 | NCBI WGS metagenome assembly WNGJ01 (sample SAMN13153375, study PRJNA577476) | soil metagenome | isolation source: 40 cm soil or saprolite under Garry oak tree replicate 1 | place: USA:California | collected 2016-06-15 | reverse complement strand
GTAACTCTATCGGCCCATACTCGGCTCCCCTCATTTCTGGCTGACCGACAAAGCGCGGTTCTTAAAAGACCAAAGGAGGTGCTGGGCGGTAATAATCGGCTACACGGAAGTTATCCAGAAACGGGGTTCGAGGAGATCAGGTCGGTTGCAGCTCTCCGCGGCGACGCATTTCCTCCAACCGCCCCAGAACAATATTGGTGGTGCTAGACGTCGCTCATTCGTCTACTGCACCAGCTCCTGAGTCATCACAGCTCCGCCCATAGAAGCCACGACCGCGCTGACCTTCACTACTTTGTGAGTTTGCTTAGCAATCCAAACGGTCTTCTTGTCCGAGCCTCCATCCGCAGAGGAAATCTCGACGCGAAGCGTATCGAACTTACCGGCAGGCACCGTGATCTCTTCTTTTCCGGCAACAGTCAGCTGCAACAATTTCACCTTCTGCGTCTGGACATCGAAGTTGCGGAATGTCGTGATGTAGCCTTCCGCAAGCGGCAGACAGGCGATGACCTGGTCCGCACCGGCAGCATCCGCAAACAGCGGGCCGCCCAGATCGACCGCTATCGGCTGATCTTGTCCGTTCATGCTCATCTTGCCCGAGGCCTTATTCCCGGCAAAATTAAGGTCGATGACGACTGGGCCCTGCTTGACGCTTCTCTTCAGCAGAACGAGGCTTCCTTTCTCAAGCGTTGCCGTATCAGTTGCGGTGCCTTGTGGGGTGTCCAACTGATTCCTTGCGGTCCAGGAGTCCGCGCCATCCTGGATCGCTGTAGAAATCTTGAGGTTCATCTGCTGACCGCCTGCCTCAATCTTCACCTGATAGTTGTACGTGCCCGCCTGCAGGTCGACGGCCGGCTTGGGGGCGCCGATGGTACCGGCATCGATTTTCTTTGCAAGGACAACCGTTTTCGGGTCCACCGTGATTTCCTTCAGGCGCGCAACCACCTCCGCTGTGCCGCCCTCTTGATACCTTCCTCCCAGGTGCTGCGCAAGGAACTTCTCCGATTCCATGAACAGTGCCAGATTGTTGACCGGCCGAGCAAAACCGTGCCCTTCATCTGGAGCGAGCAGGTACCCCACCGGGAAGCCGCGGTCGCGCAACGCAATGACGATCTGTTCAGCTTCGCGTCGGCTAACCCGAGGATCATTAGCTCCCTGGGCCACCAGCAGAGGCGTCTTGATCTTGTTGGCGGAATTCAAGGGCGATTCTTCCATCAGTAGTGCTTTGCCTTGCGGCGTATTCGGGTCGCCCATGCGCACGTAAAACAACTTGCGGATGGACTCCCAGTAAGGGGGAATCGAATCCAGCAGCGTGATCAGATTCGATGGTCCGACGATGTCCACTGCCGCCGTATACACGTCGGGAGTGAAGGCGACCCCGGCCAATGTGGCATAGCCGCCATACGAACCGCCGAGAATACCAACGCGTTTGGGATCGGCGATGCCTTCGGAAACCAGATACTTCACGCCCCAGGTCAAATCGTCCTGCATTTTGCGACCCCACTCCAGGTTGCCCGCATCCAAAAACTTCCGGCCATATCCCGTCGAGCCCCGGAAGTTGGGCATCAGCACCGCGTAGCCCCGATTGGCAAAGAACTGCGCCAATGGGTTGTATCCCCATAGGTCGCGGCCCCAGGGACCGCCGTGGGGAATGATCAGAGCGGGCAGATTCTTTGCCGGGACTCCCTTCGGAAGCGTGAGATACGCAGGAATTTCCAAACCGTCGGAAGATTTGTAGGTGACGGACTTCATCTGCGCCAGGTCCGCACGTGGGAGTTTCTGCCGGATTTTGAATTGTGGCGTCAGCGCATGTGTCTTGCGGTCGAACAGCAATGTCTGGCCGGGCTCTGTGTCGCTTACTGCTGTCGCTAGCCAAAACCGCTCGTCCTTGGTGCGGGAAACCAGCCTGATTTCCTGGTCCGGGAATTGCTGCTCAATCCAGTGGACGTCCCCGCCATACGCCTTGTCTTTGTAGTAGGTTTTTACGCGGTCCGCGAAGTACCAGGTTTCCACCAATTCATCAGTCGATTCGGAGAACAGAGCCCCACCAAAATCGACTTTCCCCAGCGGGTCCGATTCCACCATTTCTGTCTTGCCGGTCTGCGGATCGAACAGCACTAACGAGATCAGTTCGGCATCCTTGGTTAGTTTGCATGTAGATGCGCTGATCTCCCGGCTGAAAGTGCAGTGGTCCACATGTCTCAAAGACTGAGCAGGAATAGACCTTCGTGAATCCATCCGCATCGACTCGGAGCATCTCCGTGTCGCCGTTTTCCGCGCTGCGCGTCACTAGACGCAGCTGCCCCTTCATATCAAACACCCAGCCAGTAATTCGCTCGGTGTTCTTGCGAATCAGCGTTTTCGTTCCGGTGGAAATCTTCAGCTTATAAAGGTCGTGCCATGCCTTATCCCGGTCATTTAGCCCGATGTAGACGATATCCGGGTCGCTCTTCGGCACCTCGTACAATATCACCCGGACACCTTTCAGGCCGGTCAGGTCGCGAGAGGGCGGCGCATCCGCGCCTGGTGCGGGTTTGGCCGAAGGATCGACCGCATAGACATTGAAGTTCTCATCTCCGTCGTTATCCTTGGCATAAAGGATGTACTTGCTGTCGCGCGTCCACAAATAGCCGGCGACTGGTCGCTTGGTCTCCGTAGTAAGTAGCCGGGCGTTACTGAATGGCTCACCGACAGCCTTTACATAAACATTCCGAGTGTCTTTCCAGGGTTTCAGAAAAGCGACGAACTTGCCGTCGGGAGAAAGCTCGGCCGCCGCGATTTCTGGGTTGCCGAAGATTACATCACGGTCGATCAGCGGCGGCGGGCTGGCTGCTTTGTCTCCCCGTGCGGCAGCTATGGATGCGGTCAGGAAAACACATGCTAAGCTGAACGAGAGCTTCATATACGGCAGTTCCTTTCTCTGGGCGCTCGGAACGCGGGTGGAAAATCCAATCGAAGGACAGCGCCATTCTCCTCCAGCCTGGTCCGAGGTGCAACCGAGTTTCGAGACATTGCATAATTTATCCACCGGCGACCCTAGTCTTTGCACCCGATACGCACCTCGTCCACTTCGAGGTTAGTTTTTATCTGTCGGAATCCTGGATCTCAAGCGATCGCTGGTCGACTGTAGAGCAGGAGCGGACCATCGACCCATGCCTCCGAGCCGGGGGTCGATCAGCCGGGCCCAAACGGGCTTCGTAGAGTTGAGAACGGAAACAACCTTCACTAACCTTCGTTTCCCGCATCCGGACTTCTCGCTCGTTCGGCTGAATTCACATTGACGAGTACGCTGTTATACGTCCAAGTGATTCAATGTCGTTGACTAATTTAGAGTCTCTGAACTTTTCTTGGATATTCCTGGAATTTTATCTGAGACCAAGTGTTCGAATGCGGCCAACTGTTCGCTAGTTTCGAACACACGCTTCGGAATCACCGTAAATGAATGGGTACCATAATAGAGGACAAATGAGTGCGGACCGACGAGGGCGCGTGTATACATGCTCCATTCGAGTTCGGAATTGATGTGAGCTGTGCGGAAATGGATACCGTCCGGTGAAAACGTAAGTGAATACTCATCCCGAAACTTGGGCTCACGACGGAAAACTAGCCTGGGTATGATGCCACAGGCTGCGACTAGCATCAGAACGAATAGCGCGGAAAGGCAAACTAACCCGATTCCCCACCCGCGTGAATCTGGCGACTGCCACAAGTAGACGCCCAGCAAAGCCGCCGCTACGACTACGACGGTATCGAGTTTAAGTCTTAGGCGCGAAGCGTAATGTGTACGCATCGCTCGGACGTAGTCTAGCTCTGAGTACCGGAACGAAAGGTGAATTCCCGAATCCATCGAGTACTCCCGATTCAGCCAATTTAATGACTCTAACGCAAGGCAGCCGCAGTCGCATGATACATAGCAAGGTCAGGAGTTTCATCAGTTAAGGTAACCCACGCGTTCAAGTGCCTCATTTGTGGCGAAACCGCCCAAGTGGTTTTGGCGAATTCCACATTGATGGGAACGCTGTTTACCAGGCTTGCCGACCTTCGGAGCGCCCGCTAGAATCCGACTGGATGCGGCCCACAACTTGGTGTTATTAAGCGGAGAGCTAACAAGGATTACGGCTCTCGCGGTGCCGATAATCATGGGCATCTATAATCCGTAGGGATCACGGCCCGCATTCGTTGGCGGCTCTGAGTAGATCTTTCAGGGAGTGTACCCGTGCAGACGCTTTGGCAGGATTTGCGCTATGGCTTGCGGCTGCTGGCAAAGTCGCCGGGGTTCACCGTCGTCGCTGTTCTTACCCTCGCCCTCGGCATTGGCACGAACACTGCCATTTTCAGCCTGATTGACGCAGTCTTGCTTCGTTCGCTCTCGGCGCGCGACCCGCAGCGGCTCGTGGTCTTCCAATGGACCGCCCACAATTCCCCGAACACCAAGGGATATTACAGCTACATGTCCTGCCACTCATCGAACACGGGCCCAACTGGCGAGCACGGCTGCTCGTTTTCCTATCCAATGTTCCACCAATTTCGGGCGCTCCAGGGCGCATTCTCCAGCGTCACTGCCTTAGGCGGCGACGTGGGGCTCAACCTGAGAGGCAATGGTCCGGCCAGGTTTGTGCACGGAGAACTGGTCTCTGGAGAGTTTTTTGACGCGCTTGGAGTCGGGGCAGCACTAGGACGGACGTTCGGTCCTGCCGACGACGTGCCAGGAGCGCCGCCCGCCGCGGTCCTTTCTTACGGTTTCTGGCAGAGCGCCTTTGGTGGCGATCCCGCAGCTGTTGGAAGAACAGTATGGCTGAACAATGTCCCCGTGACGATTGTGGGCGTCGCGGCGAAAGGATTCCCTAGCTTGGATCCGGCCACAGCTCGCCCGATGTGGCTCCCTTTATCGCTCCAGCCGCTACTTGGAGAAAACTTGAATGGAACTATGGGCGGCGACAAACCGTCGCTCCGGGCAGGCGACGACAACTGGTGGGTCTATCTTATTGCACGCCTCAAGCCAGAGATTCCCTTAAATAGGGCACAAGCGGCCGCCGACGCCTTCTTCCGCAACGATGTCCTGGACACGACCAAGAAATTCTTCAAGTCCGAAGATGCGCCGCGGCTGATTCTCATCCCTGCGGCGCAGGTCATCACGGGACTGCACGATCGCTTTTCCACGCCCCTAACAATTCTAATGACTGCGGTCGCCTTGGTCTTACTGGTTGCGTGCGCCAATGTTGCCGGGCTGATGCTGGCGCGGTCCGCTACACGACAGAGAGAACTGGCAGTGCGGCTAGCCCTGGGCGCGGGGCGGGCGAGAATTGCGCGGCAATTGCTCACCGAAAGCCTGCTCCTCTCTTTGGCTGGCGGCACATCAGGAATTCTGCTTGCCTACTGGAGCGTACAGTCGCTTGTGGCGTTCATGTCTCGCGGAGGATTATGGCCGTCGCATTTGGCTGCACAACTGGATCTGCGAGTTCTCGTGTTCACTGTGGCGGCTTCCGTTTTCACGGGAATTTTGTTCGGCCTCGCGCCCGCGTTTCGTGGCATGCGCCTGGATTTGACGCCTGCGCTCAAAGAAAGTCCTGCGGCGCTTGCGACCGGCGCATCAACTAGGCAATGGCTGAATCTAGGTAGCGGCCTCGTGGTCGCTCAGGTAGCGCTCGCTATTCTGGCACTATCGGGCGCTGGTTTGCTGGTGCGCACACTCGAAAATCTAAAAAGCATCAACCCCGGCTTTGATACGCAGAATGTTCTGCTCTTTTCAATCGATCCGACCCTCAACGGGTATACAGATGCGCAAATTTATGGCCTCTATTCTCAACTGCAGCAACGCCTCGAAGGCCTGCCCGGCGTGCTTTTAGCCAGCTACTCGTTCGACCCTTTGTTGAGTGGCGACATTTGGTCATCAAGTTTCAAGATCGAAGGGGACGCGCAGGACACACAGCACATGACAGACGCGTTGCAAGTCGGGCCGAAGTTTTTCGAGACGTTGCATATTCCCGTGCTCGCTGGACGGACCCTGAGCCCAAACGATTTCAATTCAGCACGCGGATCCACCTGGTGTCCCACGGTCGTCAACGAAGCATTTGCCCGTCAGTTCTTCAAAGAGCAGACTCCGCTTGGCCGAAGCATCAGTGGTCTCGGAGATAAGTACCCAAGCTGCGAGATCGTCGGTATCGTTGGCGACGCAAAATATCAAACCCTGCGGAGTGAAATTTCACCAACGGTTTACGTGCCGCAAAAAGAAGGCAGCGCGACGTTTGAGGTTCGAACAACCGCAAACCCCGAAACGATTATTCCTGCGGTCCGCAGCATTGTGAGCCAACTGGACAACAACCTACCCCTTTTCGACGTTAAGACTCAATCTGCGCAGATTGAAGGCTCGCTTTTCCAAGAGCGCTTGATTGCGCGCTTATCGAGTTTCTTTGGTGGACTTTCGCTCTTACTCGCATGCATTGGTCTGTACGGTTTGCTCTCGTACGAAGTCGCGCGGCGCACGCGGGAGATCGGAGTGCGCATGGCGCTTGGCGCGCGGCCGTCTGACGTTTTGCGGCTAATCGTGAGCCAAGGAGTGGTGCTGTCCGCCGCTGGCGTCACCCTCGGCATCCTGGCGTCGCTCGGCGCAACGCGCTATCTCGCCAGCCTTCTCTACGGTGTTCACCCGTTTGATCCCCTAACGTTTGCCGCCGTTGCCCTGCTCCTTGGCGTCGTCGCCCTCGCGGCGTGTTTCCTCCCGGCGCGGCGGGCGATGCGCGTCGATCCGATGGTCGCGCTGAGACACGAATAAATCGTCCGTGTACCCGATTCAGACCCAAGCGGACGATAAGTGGCGAAATCGGAAAGGTTGCGGCTAGCACGAACCTCGGTGGTAATCCGGTTCGGGGGTTGGGCCGTTTTGTTCCCACTTCCGAACGACTGGCTTGGACTCAAATTGGCTATAATGCTGAAAGTTCCGAGCAAGTGGACGGGAAGGTCTGCCCATGCGCATCTTCACTCCTTGGTTGTTACTTTTGGGGCTTCCGTTGCTTCAGCCTCCGAGTTCGTCTGGTTTGAAGATTGCTTTTCGTTACGCGATTGAGGGCATGCCGAGCGATCGGGTTGAATACCGCGACCAGGACCGTGGTCGAATAGAGTACCGAAATTCGACGGGTGGGTCGAAGCGACGATGGGATGGGTCCACAGATGTGCGATATGGCCCACGGCTTGCGGTCATTATCCGTTGCGACCTGGGGCAGGAGTTTGAGCTAAATCTCGACGCCGGGGAATACCAAGCGGCTCCTTATCCTCCTAAGCCGTTGAGCAAAGCACAAGCAGAAGCTCTAGGGCTGAAACCACTGCAATTTGTCGCCTCCGACAAACCCACTTTGCGGATTGAGACTACGACGCTGGACACGGGTGAGCGGAAGGAATTCTTTGGTCATACGGCAAGGCACGTCATCACGACAGAAAAGCAAATTCCCCTTGAAGGCTCAAAATCCATCGCTCAGGAGATGGTGAAGGACGGGTGGTATATCGACTTTGATACCAGTATCTCTTGCGCCCGGAAGAGGCCCTTGGGTAAGCCTGCCCATGTACATGCGTTTCTGACAGCAGGGAATGCGCCAATCGAGAAGCGGGAATTCGTAGACAAGGGAGAGCCTGAGACGGGCTTCGCGATTGAGCAGAAGATAACTACGAAGGAAGCCATGACGCTCTCCGACGGCACAAAAAAGACCGAACTTCCGTCCAGGAGATGCGTGTGACACAACTCGTCGAAAGTCCTTTAGACCCCGGTCTGTTTACTGTCCCAACTGGCTTTCGACAAGTCAAACAAATCGACCGCGATCCGCCTCCAAATCCCCCGAATCCGTGGAGCATGGCTTGGAACCGTTTCAAAAGCAAGTGTGGCTCGTCTTTTCCGTTGAACTTGCCTGATTTGTTTACCAGGTGTTATGACTCAGCTCATTCTTCTGAATGTACTCGTCCCATGCGGCATGGGACCCGTTTTGCGTAACGTCAACGGTCGCTGGCGCGTCCTATGTTCAGGAGAATCCCTTTGAAGCTGACTCTTCGGGCATTTTTTCTCTGTGTATCTCTTGCCTGTGCTGGGCAGTCCGGGGCTGCCACCTTGCCGGATTCCTGCGGTGCCGACAACGTCAAATTCCGTGTCAAAACAGAAAAGAACCAAGCCGCGCTTGCCGGGCCAGCAGAGGGCAAGGCACAGATCGTCTTTATCGAAAACGAAAGCCAAATGATCGCGCTTTCATGTATGCCACAGTCCGCTTCGGTATCCTGCGCCTAGGTCGGTGAAGGTAGCATGCGGGGAGGGGTCTATGAATAAGAAGCTAGCGCTGGGCGTGGTCATATTCGCAACGACGGTATGGGCTCAGGATAATTCATCGCCGCAAATGCAGGCGGGGTGTGGTCCCGACCAGGCTAAGTTTGAAGTCCAACGGCATGCACACTTGCATCCCACCGGGACGCCGGAATCCGGCAAGGCATTGGTGTATGTGTTTGGAGATTCGGAACTGGACAACACGGCGATCCATATTGGGGGCCTGATTACGCGCGTGGGTGTGGATGGCGCGTGGGTCGGAGCCTATGAACACAAGTCCTATACGTATTTTTCGGTGAATCCTGGCGAGCACCGGCTGTGCACGAGCCAGCAGTCTTCCTTGAAATCGCGACGCGATAACAACGCCTCCGCGATTACATTCATGGCGGAGAAAGGCAAAGTGTATTACTTCCGGACACAACCGACTCCGACGTCGCTGGCACGAAGCGCAACGTCGCAAGTACCGAATGGCGAGGTAGAACTGGCAGCGGTCGATCCGGCGCAGGCGCAGCTGATGGTCCCGAAGTGGGCTTACAGCACTTCGCTGCCCAAGAAATAGTGAGGCAGCCGAGATGGCTGTTTCTACATAAATAGGTGACCGCCCGACAGCGGCCTGCTGAGCAGTGGCGATTCGTAGACACCAAGAGAAGAGCGCCGAACCGTATCCTGCGGCTAGGCATGCGGAGCAATACCGGATTGCAAATCTTCAAGTACCGCGGTTGCCATCGGCGTGAAAACTTTTTGCTGGATTAGCCAGAAGTTTACAGCAACTACGCGCAAACCGCGATATCAGGAGGACTTTGTAGCGGCGATATCGCGCTGAGCTAACTAGACCAATTCGAATTTGACGGTTCGCTTCCCCAACAATATGGGTTACTTCGAGGTCTCCCAGCCCGGACTCAATTTCAGCAAAACAGAGGCGATCTTGTACATCGACCACGGCTGCTTCCGCGCCGGTGATTTATGTGGCGGTGGAGGTTACATCCTGATGCGGAAGGTGAATGGAGTCTGGAGCGTTCTGGACCAGTTCAGTACTTGGGCGTCGTAGTGTCGTAAACAAGCTATTTATCTTCTAGCGGGCTCCGCCTCTTGGTGCTGGCAGTGGCGGAGTCACGGGCCACTCGCATGTAGTGCCTGGGAAGTGGGGTTCCTGTCCATTTGACGAGGCTCCCTTTCGCGGCGGATTCCATGCGGACGGGAACGCTGTTTATCGCCCACTTGCCGGGGCCACCATTGACGCAGTCGCGCTCTTAAGGCATCCTCCACTCGTCTTCCTGACGATGAAATGCCGAATCAGATGATTGCTCGCCGTACGGTGTCGCGCACATTGGTAACGTTGGGTTGCGTTGTGCTGCTTGTGGCTGCCACCTTGCATTGCCTCGCATATCTAAACTTCTCCGCCCCGGCGGTGCATGGGTCGAATCTGCCGATTGCCCTGCAATCTGTTTTCGAGATTGCCTTTCTCTCGATGGCGTGGAGTTGGATCGTCCTTGCACTGATTGTGCTGGTCGTCACGTTCGGGGAAGCGCGTTTGGGCAAGCCTATCGCCCTGATCTGCGGCTTCGCTGTGTTGATTCAGGCTGTATTCACTGTTCCGATGGTGGGGTTCTTCATCGGAAACGAAATGATCGGTGCCGCATCCTTGCTAATCATTATCGGCTGCTTTTTGTTCCACGGTTCGCGGGTCGAGACCTGATAGCCGAGCCGCCTCATACCGAATCGAAGGCAAAAGCTGAGTACTGATACGTACTTGGACGGTTAGAGTGCGTTAATCAGGACTCAGCGTACCCAAAAGGCAGATTCTCGCGTTCAGCGCGGGTTTACTTCACGAGGGGGGAATCGTCTGGCCCTTGGACGGCCTCTCTAAGCGCGATGAAGTCCCTAACAATGAGTTGCGTCTTCTCAGAGCCGATGCCAATACCGATCAACGTTTGGTGGAGACGGCTTGCCAAACCAGCGTTGCTCGTTCCTGTTCTGCGCATCACTTCGATCAGGCACTCCCGCATCGGTGTTATCTGGGCATTGTTCAGTTGCCTGCCGGTCAACTCTCGGGTGAGTTTGTCCGTAAAGCTCACTAAAACGGGCCACAGTTCGCGGGGATTGTCCTCTGCCAGTCTCATCATTACGTGCGCAAGCCCCTGGCTTAGATGACTCTGTGAAGCGCGCCCTTCCTTCAACGTCGCCAGTGTTGAGTCCAGTGCTTGCTCCGGCGTTGATGACACTTGCTTCCCCCACAACCCTCCGCCCGCCGGTTTAGATTCGTCCTGGCGGACGGACTGAGGACTGGCGGGATTGAACTGACCTGCTGCTGGACGTGGAGAGTAAATCAAGGGGAGTAAGACAGAGAGAGCAGAAACCATTCCAATTCGCATACTCTATCTCCTGTACGGAGTCTAGCACAAATAAGAGATTTGGATATATGCGAAGCTGGCTTACTTTTACGGAATGGAAAGGGGTTGGTTATGGCTCGCCAAAATCTCATCCACGTTCAAGTTGACGTGTAGTCGCGTTCGCGGACAAATGGCGCAGATCGTGGAAATCGACAGACCGATCAGAAAGTGGTCTGGCTGGGAGTGATAACTGGATTTCGGGAGTCTGGCTCAATCCCTATCCGGTCGTTCACTGCTCCGCGGAGCCGCTGTTTGCAGCCAAGATATTTTTCAGTGGTCTGCACGGACACATGCCCCAGCAGGAACTGAATTTGTTCTAACTCTCCACCCGCCTCATGGCAGAGCCGGGCACACGACCTCCTGAGATCATGGAGTGCGAGTTTCGACACTCCAAACTTCGCGGCGTACTCCTTCACGACATGCCAGACTACCTTTTCTGTTATTCCCTCGCCCCAAGCTTTGCCTGCTCGACAAACACGCCGGAACAGTCTGCCGTTTGTGACACCAGCTTCTGTTAGCCAATCGTCGATCGTTCGTTTTACCCAATCAGGAGCGGGGACGGTCCGAATGTGACGCCCCTTTCCGACGAGATCAATGATGGCCCAGTGCTCTTCGCGACGCTGGAGATGGTCGAGCGTAAGGTCGGACAGTTCTCGACGACGAAGCCCGCAGCCAAGTAAAACCGCCAGAATCGCTCGATCCCGCTTGCTTTTTAGCGTTCCGGCGTTCGGGAGCTGCCAAAGAGAGCGGGCCTGTTCCGCGGTTAACCAATTCCCCAATCTAACCCCCAATCTCTTGGATCCCTTTACCCGGCGAATACCAGCCGCAAGTTCGGGGCTCAGCAAGCCGGCATCAGCCGCCTCGTCGGCCAGTCTGCGCACCGCCGCGAGTCTCACATTCGTGGTTCCCGGGGCCAGCCGGCGATCTTCGAGGTGAATCCGGTAACGCGTGACAACCGTCTTGTTGAAGGACAAGCGAGGCTCTGAACAATACCAGCCAACGAACTCATCAATCGCATGCCGATAGCTGCGCTGCGATTCCGGCGAATGCAGGCTAGCAAGCACGGCGGCTTTGGCATGATCCAGATCTGGAAGGCCGAGCTTGGTTTTCCGCCGAGCCAGTTTCCGTTTCTTGCTTTTGCTCCCCATGGTCGGCCGCCTCCCGACGGCTGGCCCATGAGAATGCGACAACCTTGGTGGCTTGTGGACGGGATCGCTGTAAATCAGGCGCTATCAAAAAAGGCCGGGTTCTAGGCCCGTTTACGTAAACACTCGATTGGAGAAATTCGCGGCGTACCAGAGACGCTTTCCGAGCGTATCATCGCTCTTTGGAGGTATTTCGTGCGTGGTGGGAATTTGGGACACCTGCGGGAGGGGCCCTGTGAAAACGGTCACCGTAGTTCTAGTTGCAGTGCTTTTCGGCTTTCCGAATATGGGCCGCAGGACTGAAAAAAAGCCTGTGAGCCCTTTAGTTACAGTTCAAAAGACAGCTGATCTGCCACTGGGAAGTCGCTCATCTAAACCAAGTTGTCCCTGCAGGACGCTCTCAAGATTGCGGAAGCCTATATCGTCAAGGAACATATAGACACTTCTTCGCACTGGTTATCTCAAGCAAACTTTTCTCTGTACGGTGACAAGCCTAGCGCCGATAAGGACAGAGCCCCCTGCTGGAACTTTTTGTGGCTCCCCGATGGTGGCGTTGCTGGTGATTACTCGATCGAAATCATCGTATCAATGGACGGAAAAGCGATGCGACTTCCCACAATGTAGAACATGCATGCGGTGACGCGATGGAGTACATTACGCGCCGGGAAATTCCGCTACGACACGCAATCTGCCGTTGTCGGGGGCCAGCTCCCGAGTAGTGGCGTTCGCGGAGAAGTGGTTTCGGACCGATTTTCACATCTACGAGTAGGCTCGTTACCAGAAGGACCTGGCGATTGATTGACCGTTTCCGAGTTGCCGACGATTGCGTCCAGTGAGAACCTGATCGTGGGGCTATCGCGATTTTTCGCCAACTCACTGCATAGAATCCATTGTTGATTCTGCCATGAGTGTCTTAGGGACCGCCATCCAGCGTGACGATTCCGCCTAATGGGCACTTGAGGTTTTCCGTCGATTGCTTAGCAAACTTCTCCTTGGTCTCGTCTATCTTCCATGCGGCAAAGGCCTTGAGCATAGTCTTGGCCAGTTTTTCATCTCTCGCGTTGAGTCCCGCGCTGTTATTCAGCACTGCCACAACGGCCTCGGGGATTTCCTTTCCATCATCTTGACAGGTGCCGATGAACTGGGGCGAGGCCGCCGAATGAGCAGGGAATGGAAGAACGTCACGGATAAGCCGACTTTTCGTATTCAGGAGTAGTTCGTACTCGCTTCCGCAGATTTGCCAAGAAATCAGGAACAAGCGATCAGAAATCTCTATTCCACCCAAATCCTTAAGACCCAAATCTTTGCGCCGTTCTTCGAGAACCACCACCCGTTCATTTTTGTAGCGTTTCCCAACCAGAGACTTGGGGATATCGGCTTCGCATTTGACCCCTTCAAATTCATCCAGTGCCCGCGCTCTTCCGCAGACGATTATCAAAAGAAACAGGATCACCCGAATCTTGAACATTCTAGAATTCTCACACAAAACACGGTGCATGTAGCTGGCGAAATCAGGCGATAACGCTCAAAACTACAGCCCAGCGATTTCTTGTCGGTTGAGGGCAAGTCGGAAGTAATCCAATTTGCCTGGTAGTGGGGAAACCGGAAAAGTACCTCCCAGTACTTCACATGGACTGGATTAATCAGATGGTATGAGCCTAGCGAGCAGGGATGTAATAGTTCCGACAACAGCGGTTCGTGGCTGAACATCCATTGCATGTCAGCAAAGTCAAAGCGGAATACTATAATATCGCTGGCAATGCCCACGGTAGATGTTTGGAATATTTGCGGAGAGTCACAAACTGTCCTTCTGTCGTGGCTGCCTGAAGTCGGCAGTCATCGCTAATACTAATCTTATAGAAGTAGTTGGGGGAAAAGATTCTCAACTCCCGAGTAGTGGGGTTCTCGTCCATATGACCAGACAGCTTCGCGGGTGAGTTCACATCTCCGCGAACGCTAATCAGGACTTGGTCTGGACGCGCGGTTTTGTTTAAAGGAAAAGGAATTAAAGGAAAGTTTAACAGTCGCAAGACTGCCCTCGCCTGACTCAGGGTAAACCGCACTCCCCATGAGCTTCGCTGTGAGGTTTAGGAGCCTCTCCGTTTCTTCCTTCAAAGAGGAGGCCGCAGTGCTTCACCCTGCACTACATCATTCGGTTCGTAGGGCGATCATGGGGTCGATGGAGGAGGCCTTGCGAGCGGGCAGGTAGCCGGCGAAGATTCCAGGCACTCCCCCTGCGTTGGAGCGGTGTCTCAAAGCTTCGCGCTATTGTGAACCGACTGCACCACTTGGCGAATCGCATCTATGACAACGTCAGGCCTGTCAATGATGACGAAATGGCCACTCTTTTCCGCAATT
>WNGJ01006261.1_pt1 | contig 14198 bp, 19 predicted proteins | sample 5400611 | NCBI WGS metagenome assembly WNGJ01 (sample SAMN13153375, study PRJNA577476) | soil metagenome | isolation source: 40 cm soil or saprolite under Garry oak tree replicate 1 | place: USA:California | collected 2016-06-15 | reverse complement strand
CTTCGATGTGTCGCCGACGGCTGTCGATGCCGCCCAGCGGCGCTTTCCGCGCTCCGCAGTGGAGTACGTCACCGCCGACCTGCTGTCGCCGCCGCATTCCTGGGCCGGCGCGTTCGACCTTGTGGTCGAGGTGTTCACCCTGCAGGTGCTCACCGGCGCGGCGCGGCGCACGGCCTTCGCGCGGGCCGCTCAGCTGGTCGCGCCCGGCGGGCGGCTGCTCGTCATCGCGGGGGCGCGCGACGAGCACGACGACCCGGGCAGGACGCCGTGGCCGCTCACCAGGGCCGAGATCGAGTCTTTTCGCGAACACGGGCTGAGCGAGCACTCCATAGCCGACGTCCTTGACGAGGAGGAGGACCGTGGCCTGGTCCGCCGCTGGCTAGCATGGTTCACAAGAATGGAAGCGAGCCGGCCTCCCCCCGGGGCGGGGGAAGGCGGTGAGCCATGGCCGATGATCTGCCGGTCGACCCGGACGCGCTGCGCGAGCAGGTTCGCGATAAGTACCGCGAAGTGGCTGTCGACCCCGGCGGCGGCTTCCACTTCCACACCGGTCGGGATCTGGCTCGTCGCCTGGGCTACGAAGCCGGCACGGTGGACGCGCTGCCCGACCGGGCCGTGGAGTCCTTCGCCGGGGTGGGAAACCCTTTCTCGCTGCGGCGGCTGGCGCTCGGCGAGAAGGTGGTCGACGTCGGCTCCGGGGCCGGGTTCGACTCCTTCATCGCCGCCGGCCAGGTCGGCCCCGGCGGCCAGGTGGCCGGCATCGACATGACGGCCGAGATGCTGGCCAGGTCACGCCGGACCGCCCAGGCGCTCGGCCTGGCCCACGTTCAGTTCCGGGAGGGGCTCGCCGAGGCGCTGCCGGTGCAGGACGCCTGGGGCGGATGTGGTGATCTCCAACGGGGTCATCAACCTGTGCGCCGACAAGAAGGCGGTGTTCGCCGAGATCGTCCGGGTGCTGCGCCCCGGCGAGCGGCTCCAGTTCGCCGACATCGCCAACGGTCGCCCCGTGCCAGCCGAGGCGCTGCGCGACATCGACCTGTGGACCGGTTGAATAGCCGGCGGGCTGCCCCGTGCGGGCTGGCAGAAGATGCTGCAGGACAGCGGTTTCACCGACGTGGTGATCGGCGAGGCGATCGACACGTTCGGCGGCGCCAAAGGCGAAGACAGGGCCCGCGCGTACGACGTGTACGGCTATGCATTCATGGCCACCCGCCCGGCGGAAAGCCCGGCGGGCCATGGCCGGCGGTGAGCTGAAGCAGAGCGCGGTCACTACGTGCCCCAGACCTCCTGCGCGGTCTCGACGATCAGAGCGAGCTCCGCCCACTGCTGCCCGGCGGTCAGGTCGTTGCCCTCCTTGGCGGAGGAGAAGCCGCACTGCGGGGACAGGCAGAGCTGGTCGCCGTCGACGAAAGCGGCGGCGGCGTCGATCCGCCGCCTCAGGTCGTCCTTGCTTTCCGGCTCGCCGCGCTTGGTCGTGACCAGCCCGAGCACCTGTACCGATTCAGAACACAATGTGGGGCCTCTGAGCTGCGATTTGGCGCGGTCGGCGGGTTAGGGCAAGATCGCGGTTCGTGTCTGCCCGTCTGCTGTGCCTGGTCATGGTCCGGATCTTCGGTTGGCTGGTCCTGCTGGGCCGCAGTCAGGCGTCCAGGGACGCGGAGATCATAGTGCTGCGCCACGAGGGACGCTCACCGTGGTGATTGAGGGCGTCAACCTGCCCGGGCTCACCTGCCCACCGGACGCTGCCGGGGAGTACCACAACGTTCATATCGCGCTGTGCACCAAGAGCAGACAGCAGCCCGCGCTAGGTGTCGCGGCGGGCGAAGGCCGCGAATCCCCAGGTGAGCAGCGTGGCGGTGTAGGCGAGAAATACCGCGAAACCAGTCCAGGCGGTGAACATGTGGGTCACGTCGCGGACCGACCACAGCGCGCTGCCGGCGTTGGTCGGCAGCCACCGCCCGGCGGTGTCCTGCCAGGACGCGGGCAACGCCACCAGGATGGTGGGCACGACGAACGCGATCGCGGTCATGGCAGTGATCGCGCCGGCTGTATGCCGGATCAAGGTGCCGAGGGCGAGGCTGAACAGGGCCACGGCACCGAGGTATAGCCCGCCGCCGGTCACCGCCCGCAGCACTGCGAGGTCGGCCAGTGCGGTGTGCGGAGCCCGGCCTGCCAGGATCTGTTGGCCGGTGAAGAACGCGGCGAAGCTGGCGGCCTCGCCGACCGCCACGGTGACAGCGGTGAAGACCAGGGCCTTGGCGGCGAGCATCCGGCTGCGCCGCGGGACGGCGGCCAGGCTGGGGCGGATGGTGCCGGTGGCATACTCGCCGGTGACCGCGAGGATGGCCAGCACCCCGATCCCCAGCTGGCCGAACCAGACTCCGCTGAGGCTGGTCACCGTCGGGTCGAATGTGGCCTTCGCGTGCGGGCTGAGCGAGTGGTAGCGGCTGGCGTAGGCAAGGGAGAACACCGCGCCCAGACCGGTCACGAGCAGGACGGTGGCCAGCAGCGACCAGTATGTGGAGCGGACGGTCCGCAGCTTCACCCACTCCGCGCGCACCGCGTCGGCGAACCTCGCCCGCGCGCCTGCGGACAGCGGCAGCCGTGCCGCGCTACCGGTCCCGGCGGCGGTCATTCGCCCGGCCCGGCCTGCCCGGGGCTTGTTGGGCCAGCACGGAACTCGGCGTGGTCACGGGTCAGCTTCATGAACGCCTCCTCCAGGGATGGCTGCTGCGGGGTGAGCTCGTGGACCGCGATCCCCGCTGCGGCGGCCAGGCCGGCGATGGTCGCAGCGTCCAGGCCGGTGACCCGGATCGCCCGCTCTTCGGCGGGCTCGGTTGCGGCGCCGGCGTGTCGCAGGCGGCCGGCCAGTTCGCCCGCCCGCGGGGAGCGCACCAGCACTGGCTGCCCGGAGCTGGCGGCGAGCCCGGCGGCGGTGGTGTCGGCGATCAGGCGGCCCTTGCCGATCACGATCAGGTGGTCGGCCGCGAGGGCGACCTCGCTGATCAGGTGGCTGGAGAACAGCACCGTCCGGCCCTGCGCGGCCAGGTCGCGCATGAGGGTGCGGATCCATGCGATGCCCTCGGGGTCCAAGCCGTTTAGCGGCTCGTCGAGGACCAGCACCGCCGGGTCGCCGAGCAGCGCCGCGGCGATGCCCAGCCGCTGCGCCATGCCGAGCGAGAGCGCCTTCGCCCGCTTGCGTGCCGCCTGCTCGATCCCCGTCAGCGCGAGTACCTCGCCGACGCGCCGGGCCGGGATGCGATTGCTCTTGGCCAGGAACAGCAGGTGGTCGCGGGCCCGGCGCCCGCCGTGGAATGCCCGGGCCTCCAGCAGCACGCCCGCCTCCGCTAGCGGGACGGGCAGGTCGCGGTAACGGCGGCCGCCGATCCGCACCTCGCCCGCGCCGGGGCGCACCAGGCCCGGCATCATCAGCATGGTCGTGGTCTTGCCCGCGCCGTTGGGGCCAAGGAACCCGGTCACCCGCCCAGGCATGACGTCAAACGACAGGCCGTCGACCGCCGTCACCGGCCCGAACCGCTTGACCAGGCCGCGTATCTCTATCATCCTGCCCGTCCCGGCACAGGACCCGGCCGCACCTGGTCGCCTGCGGGAGGCTGGGCCCGGATGGTCACGAGGACGCCGTCCCGGCTCGGCCCGCAGCCTGGCCGCCCGCAGCGGCACCGCCTCGGGTCTGCCCGCCTGTGGGCCGGGAGCTGCCGGCGCGGGTCCGGAATCTGACCCCCAGCGCGAGGCCGAGGAGGATCACCGACATAGCACCGAGCAGGGGCTGCAGGGGGCGGTAGTAGGCCAGCGCGCCGCTCGCGCCGACGGCGAGCACCACGAGCTTGTTGCACACTGGGCAGCCTGCCGCCAGGAACGAGAGCACTCCTCCGGCCCCGGCCCGGCCGCCGACGCGGCAGTACCGCGGCCAGGGCACCAGGTAGGTGGCGGCCAGCGGGCCGAACAACACCGCCGGCACTAGCCAGGACAGCAGGTTCCAGATGTCCGCGGGCACCACCCGGTGGAACAGCGGGCTGGGGATCATCCCGGCCGGGATCCCGAGCGCCACGACATAAAGCCCGGCTACGGCCGCGGCGAGCAGGGTGAAGCGCCGCCATGGCACCGCCACGCGACTGGCCGCCGGCAGGCCCGGGTCGCCGGTCTGTGGGGTCTCCATACGAGCCGAAGCTAGTACAGCGTGTACGAGTTCGCAAGGCGCACGAGGCGATGCCGGCCGGCCGATACCGGCCTGTAACCTTCCGGCCCGGTCAGGCCGCGCACAGGTGCGCGAGCACGCCCAGGGCCGCGACAAGTGCGCCCGCGCCAGCCACCGCGGTCCCAGCCGTGACCGCGAGCCAGGCCGCGCCGCGCAGCCCGCCGGTGCCTTCCGGCGGCCCGGCGGCCAGTGCCGTGATCCGCTCGGCCAGGGCGCCGGCGCCCGACAGCGCCGCGGCCAGGGGGGTGGCCGGCTCGATGCCGGCCGCGGTCAGCAGAGCCGCCCGCAGCGCGTGGCGGCCCACCTGGCGGGCGGCGTCCTCGTCGGCCCACCGCTCCAGCCACAGCCGCAGCATCCCGGCCGCCGGCCTGGCCCAGGGGGCGAACCACAGCGCCGCCTCCGCCACGCGCGCCAGGTGCAGCCACCGGTCGTGGCCGGCCCGCAGGTGCGCTGTCTCGTGGGCCAGCACCGCCGTCAGGCCCTCGTCATCGAGGCAGTCGCATAGACCCTGGCTGACCACGACCTGCGGCCGGTGCCCGCCCAGGCTGTAGGCGACCAAGGCGGTCCGGGGCAGGGTCACCAGATCGAACCCGTCCCGGTGCTCGTGTCTCCCGATGCCGGGCTCGACCCGCAGCACGCGGCGCTCCCGCGACGCCCGCCAGGCGTGCACCGTGACCACGCCCGCCGACACTCGCAGCAGTGCCGCCGCGAGCCACGCCACCGCCGCGCCGCCCGGTCCCGGGCCAGCCAGCAGCCGCGGCCAGGCCGCCAGCAGCGGCCGCGGCAGCACCCCGGCAACCGCCGGCACGGCCAGCAGCGCCAGGCCGACGTAGGTGAGCGCGACCGCTCCGGAAAGGCCCGCCGCCACCAAGCGAGCCCGGGCCCGGGGCTCCAGCCCCGCCCGCCACCGCGTGCCCGGCAGGCATACGGCTCCGGCGAGCCCCAGGCCCGCGGCCACCGCCAGGCCCGCCGCCAGCAGCAGCCACGTCATGCCCGGCCCTCTCCGCCGAGCCGGCGGCGCAACTCGGCCCGGTCCTCCTCGCTCAGCCCGGCGGCGAACGCGGCAAGCGCCGCCGGCCGGTCGGCGGCCACCGCCAGCACCTCATCCATCCGCTGCGCCACGAACTGCTCCGGGGTTTGCAGCGCCCGGTAGGCGAAGGCCCGGCCGGTTTTCCTGCGTTCCAGCTGGCCCTTGCGCCACAGCCGGACCAGCACCGTCGTCACCGTCGCCAGGCCCACCGGGCGGCCGGGATCCAGCCGCGCATGCACCTCGCCTGGGGGCAGCCAGCCGCCGTCGTCCCACAGCACGGCCAGCACCGCCCGCTCCAGGCTGCCTCCCGGTGCCCGCCTCAGCACCGGTTCCGCCGCCCCGCCTGCAGGGCCGCCGCCCCGGGTGCCATCATGGCTTCCATCATGGCTTCCAGCATGCCAGAAACCCGGATCCGGGAACGACACCCCGGTGCGCCAGCGTGGCAGCTCAATCGCCAGGCCAGTGTCGTGGATCCGTCTTATCGCCACCGGGGCCGGACATGCTCATTCGCTGTCATCGGTGAGCCGCCAGGGCGAGTGCGGCTGGGTCTGGCGGCAGGCGGCGCTGGTGCGCAGCGCGTAAGCGGGCGCGTCGGCCGGGGCGGGCACCGGGCCGAGGTACTGGCCGGCAGCCGCACTGTTCCCTGGGGGTCGGTGAGTTCGGCCGCGAGGGCCAGGAGCCGGCTCACCGCGGTCGAGCCGCACGGTCGTCGCCGTCTCCGGCGGCCGCAGCTTGTTCCCGCCGCGGATGTTGCCGGCGTGGGTGGCCATCCACTCGACGACCTGCTGATACGCACGCTCGCGGTCGGCCGGCCCCATGGCCTCCAGGTCGCGAGCGAACTCCTCCGTGTCGACGAACAGCAGCACGTACTTCATCTGGCGCCTCCCTTCCGGGCCTAGCCGTAGAGTTCGGTCATCCGCCGCATCATCTCGTCCGGCGTCACGTCCTCCACGTGCGACGCGACGGTCCACCCGTGCCCGAACGGATCGATGATGTGGCCGTCCCGGTCTCCGTAGAACTGATTCTCCGCGGGGCGCTGCACCCTCGCTCCGAGTTCCACAGCGCGGGCGATGACCGCGTCGACGTGCTCGACGTAGATGTATAGCGAGGCGGGAGAGCCGGGCAGGCCGCCGGGCGGCGGTGCCTTGGTCCCGCGCTGGGGGTCCTCGTCCTCGATGATCACGACGGAATCCCCGATCTGGATCTCGGCGTGGGCGATGGTCGCGCCCGGGCCGGGGAAGCGCATGCGCTCGGTCGCGCCGAACACGGCCGCGTAGAAGTCAAGGGCCTTCCCGGCACCGTGGACGGTGAGGCAGGGCGTGACACGGCGATACGAATCCGGGATCGGGCTGGGCGTTGCCGGTGTCGTCATCCCGGTCCTCCTTCATGTTGAAGTCCGTTGTCCCTCTACCAGTCTGACGATCGGCCTGCCGCCCGTTACGACAACCGCGCGGGAGCTTGTCACCTCGCTCGCCCGCGCCGTCTTGGCCTTATCCGGCCGGTCGAGCTGGTGCCTGGCGTCGGCGAGCTTCCCGGAGCTGCCGTGCTTGTCATGCCAGGCCCCGATCTCCGCCATCCACGCCTCCAGGTCAGGCCCGCGCAGCCGCCGGCCCGCCTCGGTGATCATGCCGAGCATCAGGTATTTCATCTCTCGCCGCCGCTAGTCAGTACCCCAGGGTGCCCCGTTGGCACCCTCTCGCTGATTCCACGACGGGCGGGCCGCTGTTTCTGCATGACGCTGCCGGGGCATCGCCGGGTGCGGGCAGATGGCACGCGGGCTTCCGCGCATGACCGGAGGAGAGGGCGCTGCTGCGCTGCGGCACGGCTGGGCGGGCGCGGGAGTTTGACCTGGCTTCCAGGTCGTGCTGCGGCCTTGCGCATGCGTAGCCAACGGACTGGCCCTGGCCCGGCGCGAGCACGCCGCCTTCCCGGAGGCCGCGCGACGTCCCGGCCGCGCGCTGGGTGCCGTCATCCTGCTGGCTCGGGCAGGCACGGAGGTCGCCGTGCTCGCCGAGATGGCAGCCGACCATGCGGTCCGCACGCGGCCACGATCCAGGCGACCTTGCGGACCGCGATTATGAACCTCGCCCGAGCAGGTGCCCGGGCCGCGGCCTTCGACGCCGGCAGCCCCGCCGCCCTGACCCGCATCCAGCGGCTGCTTACCCCGCTCCCCGCCGCCCCGGGCCCCGGGATCCGCCGGGGGTGGCGCCGTACGGCCTGGTGGGTGCCTGCGCCATCGGGCGGTCCGGTCAGCTGGTTCTTCCGCGGGCCCGGTGGGGTACTGCCGGGCGCATGGCCCTTCAGTTGCCCGAGTGCCATGCCTCGCAGCCGGTTTCGGGCGCGGTCAGCGCGGCTGGGCTGCCTGGATGATGCCGTACACGACCTGTGCGATGCGGTCGGCGGCCTGGCCGGGGTCGGGCTGGCCAGCATCGAGCCAGGCCATGACCGCCTCGATGGCGACCGCGGGGATCAGCCGGGCTGCCCAGTCCAGCCAGGGCCCTGCCGGTATCTGCCCGGCCAGGTCACGCCTGGCCACTTCGGCCGAGGCAGCGGTGAGGCTGTCGGCCTGTCCGCGGAACTCCGGCTCCCGGGCGGCGTGCCGGAACAACAGCCGGAACGCCCCCGGATCGGCGGCGGCGGCGCGGACCAGGGCCGGGATGGCATCGTCGCCGTAGTCGCCGGTGCCCACCGTCTCGGCCAGCCGGGCGCAGGCCCGGTCCAGGACCGCACGGTACATGTCGGCCTTGGAGTCGAAGTGCCGGTAGAGGATCACCCGGCTGATCCCGGCCTCCGCGGCGACGTCGTCCAGGCTGGTCGCGGCGAACCCGGCGCGGGCGAACGACCGGGTGGCGGCGGCGAGAATCTGCTCGCGCCGCTCGGCACGGCGCAGCCGGCGCACCCGTTCCGCCGGAACCGCGTCTGCCCGTATCGCGGCCGGATCGCTCCCAGGCATTAGTACCCTCACTCCTCTTGTTTACGGAGGAGTATACAAGTAGCTTAGTTTAAGTCAGAGTATACAAACTGTAGTACACAAGGAGGCGGACGTGACGGCCCTCATCCAGCTGCCGTTCGAGCAGAGGCACCCGCTGGAGGCCGCGCCCCAGCTGCGGGCGCTGCAGGCCCGGGGCTCGATCCACAAGATCCGCACCGCGACCGGTGACCCGGCGTGGCTGGTCACCGGATATCAGGACGTGCAGCGGCTGCTAGCCGACCCCCGGCTCGGCCGCTCCCACCCGGACCCGGCCAGCGCCGCACGCACCGGGGAGTCCGCGCTGTTCGGCGGGCCGCTCGGGAACTACCAGACGGAGGAAGCCGACCATGCCCGGATGCGCTCCCTGCTCCAGCCGCACTTCGCGCCGGGGCGGATACGCGCGCTGCGGCCGCGGGTCGAGGCGCTGACCGGCGGCCTGCTCGACGGGCTGGCCCGCCGTGACCCGCCGGCCGACCTCATCGAGGCGCTCGCCGTTCCGCTGCCGATCCTGGTCATCTGCGAGTTGCTCGGCGTGCCCTATGACGACCGGGGCCGGTTCCGCGGCTGGACCCGCGCCGCCGCTGACGTACGCGACCGGGCCCGCTCCGAAGAAGGGCTCGCCAGCCTGTTCGGCTACGGCCAGCAGCTGGTGGCCCGCAAGCGCGAGCATCCCGGCGACGACGTCATCTCGCGCCTGTGCGCCACCAGCGGAGCCGGTGACGACGAGATCGCCGCGCTGTCGATGGCCCTGCTGTTCGCCGGACACGAGACCACCGTCGTTGCCATCGGCCTCGGCTCGCTGCTCCTGCTCACCCGCCCGGGGCAGCGGGACGCCCTCCGCGACGATCCCAGCCTGATACCCGCCGCGGTGGAGGAGATGCTGCGGGCACCGGGCAAGGGCGGCGGCGGCATCCCCCGGTACGCGCGGGCCGATGTGGAGATCAGCGGGGTCACGGTCCGCGCCGGGGACCTCGTGCTGCTGGACAACGGCGCGGCCAACCACGACGAGTCCGTCTTCGGTGATCCTGACCGGTTCGACATCACCCGCCAGGCCGCGTCCCACCTCACCTTCGGCCACGGCCGGCACTACTGCATCGGTGCGCCGCTGGCCCGGATCGAGTTGCAGGCCGTCTTCTCCCAGCTCATACCGCGCTTCCCGGCAATGCGCCTGGCCGTGCCGGCCGGGGAACTCAGGCTCAACAGCGATGTGCTGACCGGCGGCCTCGCCGAGCTTCCCGTGAGCTGGTGAACCCCGGCGATGACCAGCATGAACCATCCGGTCTTCGCCCGGCTCTACCCGCGCATGAGCCAGGCCATGGACCAAGGCGGCATAGCCGGCCACCGCCAGGCGCTGCTCGCCGGGCTGGCTGGCGAAGTGATCGAGATCGGCACCGGCGACGGGAAGAATTTCCCCGCTACCCGCCCACCGTCACCAGGGTCCAGGCCGTAATCCGGACAAACCGGGCGCATAAAAATGACCTGAAATGGTAAAACTCCAGGTCAGAAACGGGTGCGCCGCCAGGGACTTGAACCCCGAACCCGCGGATTAAGAGTCTGCTGCTCTGCCAGTTGAGCTAGCGGCGCGCGTGCCGGGCTATGCTATGACGTGCCGGGCTGTACGGCAAACCGGGAGACCCGCTGTCGCGTGGTGCCGCCCGCTACCGGCCCGTACCGGGACATCCGAGCAAACATGGAGCAAACATGGGTGTGGCCGATGTCCGGCACAGCCAGGACAGCAGCGTCTCCCAGAGCTGGACCGGCGGCCCGGAGTTTCGCGGAAGCGGCGGGTACGGTCCGTAATCGCCGCTGCTGGCGTGGATGCAAGGTGGGGGCACTGCCGCAGTGGGGACACTGCGGCAGCTCATGGCAGATCGCGAGACTCAGGTACACGAGCGCTTGGTGAGGCGGCCTGGCCGGAGAGGCTCGCTGCTGCATGTAGCGATTGACCTCGGGTAGACCTGCGGTATACCTCCCGTGGACCTGGGCACGATCTTCTTCTTGAAAGCTCATCGGGCTTGGTGTTCCTGCTCGACGGCGTGGATCTCGCCAGACAGCGTCCACGTTCCGCCGGGGACTTGCCGGCGCAGGACCTGTCCGGCCATGCACAGGTGATCGGCCGGGTTCCATTGCACCCCGGTTCCGCGCGGGTGGACGAGCATGTCGGTGACGCCGAGGACCGCGCTCCTCATTGAGCAATGTCTGTGCGATCGGGCCTGCCGGCCGCCCGGTGGCAACGGCTAGCCGGGCGGCGATCTCGGCGACCGCCCCCTGGTTACCGTGGGCCTGGAACGCGGCGACGGTGCTGTCCATGAGCGCCTTGACCAGTTCTGGGTCAGCGCCCACCGTCTTGGCGCGCGGATGGCTGAGGGCCAGGAAGACCGCGAACGGCGTTGCGGGGGCGGGCTGACCGGCGGTGTGTGCCTCCGCGTGGTGGACGGCGAGCCACACCTGCTCCAGCCGCCTGGCCGAAGGGAACCGGCCGAGATCAGCTCCGCTGAAGCCGGCCAGGCGCCGGACGGGCCGCCAGTGGCTGAGGTTGCTGCCGGGGCTGATTAGCCGGTACTGGTAGGAGCAGGCGCATCGCGAGCGGCGTGCTGGCCAGAGGTGAGCCGTTCATAGGGGATGTAGCGGGTGTCCCACAGCCATACCTGCTGCCGGTCATCGCCGGGTCCATCGATCTCCCATTCCTGGCCTGCCGGCGTGCCGGGGGAAGCAGCGCCATCTGCCTGGGCCGATGCGGCGGGCTGAGTTGGTCCAGGCTGCTGGCCGGAGAGCGCGTCCCTCAGCGGCTGGCATGTCCCGCAGCGTTCGGCGACCGCGCCGGTCCGGGATGGCGCCCATCGATCAAGTTCCGTTAGCGTGCCGGAGCAGACCTTGATGTAGGGACCAGTGAGCGGGGGCCTGCTGGTGATCGTGCCGCAGGTGGCGCGGTGCACCCGGGCGTAGCCGCGCCGGCTACGACCGATGTTGATCACGTAGCCGTCGGGGTGCGCCGCCACCCAGCCCAGGTAATCGGCGTCCCTGTCCCGGAACTCCTCAATACTCATCACCCGCATTCTCGCGCTAGTGACCGGCGCCCAGGTGATGGCGGTGTCGTTGCGCCCGGCCTCCAGCATCACGGCGGGCTGGCCGCGGCCCGCTTCGGCCCAGCGAACCGTGCGCCCGCCGAGCCAGACCCCGCCGCGGGCCACCCCGCCTGGCACGAGCTCGTTCAGCGCATCCAGCACAGCATCAGGCACAAGTCATCTCCGACCGCTCCGGCCGGGGCCCGCCAGGCCCGCCGTGGTCACCGCGGCCGGGGATCGTGCGCGCCGAGGAGGCGGAGGAAGCTGTGGTGCACGGCGTGGGTGGCCTCGTCGGTGGTCATCTGCCCGGCTTTGACCTGTTCTTCGGCGGCGCGGCCGAGGGCCAGGCTGGCGGCCAGCAGCCAGCCAGGGGGCAAAGTCGGGTCGAAGTCGCCGCTGTCCTGCCCGCGCCGGATGATCTCCAGCAGCCGGCCGAGAACCGGTCCGTGCCGGCCTGCGTCCTGATCCGGGCTGACGGCGGGCAGGTGCCACAGGAACGGGTAGCGGGCCGCCGCCTGCCAGCCGGCGTCCAGCAGCCGGGTCAGCGCCACGGCCGGCGGCCCCTCGTCAAGCCCGGCGGCCTCGAACGCCGCAGTCACTTCGGCGGTGGCCCGCTCGACGACGGCGTCGAGCAGCGCCTCCCGGGAGGGGAAGTGGGCGTAGACGGTCTGCCGGGTGATCCCGGCGGCCCGGGCGATGTCCTCCACGCTCGCCTCCGGCTGCGCGCTCAGCACCTCGGTCGCCGCCTGCAGGATCGCGGCGATGCTCTGCCTGGCGTCGGAGCGCTGCCGCCTCCGCCTCACCTGCGGCCCGGCTGAGCCAGTCGTGATGACCTCCTTAGGTTTGACAAGCCTGTAAGAAATAATCTAGCTTTGACCATAGTGTAAGAGATAACGGAAGGGAGGGGAAGCCCTCATGAGCATCGCGGAAGCTAGCGCGGCAGCGGCCGCCCGGCATCACGCGCCGCCGGGCGGCGCTGCCCTGGCGATCGAGGCCGCCGGGCTGGTGAAACGGTTCGGCGCCACCCCGGCGCTGGCCGGGGTGGACCTGGCAGTCGCGCCGGGCACCGTGTACGGCCTGCTCGGCCCGAACGGCGCGGGCAAGACCACCACCAGCCGAGCTCCTCGCCGGGTTCGGGCTGGGGAAGCCGGCGGCCCGGCAGGTGAAGACCTATTCTGGGGGGATGCGCCGCCGCCTCGACCTGGCCGCCAGCCTCATCGTGGCCGCCGAGGTGTACTTCCTGGACGAGCCGACCACCGGCCTGGACCCGGCCAGCCGCGCCCAGGTGCACCAGATCGTCCGCTCGATCGCGGCGGCCGGCGCGACCGTGCTGCTGACCACCCAGTACCTGGAGGAGGCCGACCAGCTCGCCGGCCGGATCGCGGTCATCGATCACGGCACGGTCATCGCCGAGGGCACGCCCGGCCAGCTCAAGGCCTCGGCCGGCGGCGGAGTCCTGCGGATCAGGCTGGCCGACCCGGCGCAGCGAGCAGACGCCGGGCCGGTTCTCAGCCGGCTGCTCGGCGTGCCCGTCCAGGCCGGGACCGATCCGGCGGCGCTGACCGCCACGATCCCCGCGAGCCCCTCGGGACGGCCGGCCAGCGAGCGCGCGGCGGCCGCTGTCACTGAGCTTGCCCGCTGCGGCATCGCCGTCGGCGAGTTCGCCCTCGGCCAGCCCAGCCTGGACGAGGTGTTCCTCGCCCTCACCAGCAGCACCGGCAGCGGCAACGCGAGGGAGGCAACGTCATGACCGAGGCCACCACCGTCCCGGCCCTTCCCGCCACGCGGGCAGACCCGCCGCTGCCCGGCCCCCCGGCCGGGCCGAGGCCGGCGCCGCCTGGGGCCTGGGCAGCGTCGGCCGCCTTCGGCTGGCGCGCCCTGCTCAAGATCAGGCACGTCCCCGAGCAGCTGTTCGACGTGATCGCCATCCCGGTCGTGTTCACGCTGATGTTCACCTACCTCTTCGGTGGCGCGCTGGCCGGCTCGCCCGGCCGCTACCTGCAGTTCATCTTGCCCGGCACGCTGGTGATGGCCGTGCTGCTGGTCACCATGTACGCCGGGGTGGGGCTGAACACCGACGTCTCCAGCGGGATATCCGAGCGGTTCCGCGCCCTTCCCATCTGGCGCCCCGCGCCGATCGCCGGCGCCCTGCTCGGCGACATCGCCCGCTACCTTCTGGCCGGCGGGCTGGTCATCGTTTTCGGCGCCGCCATCGGGTTCCGCCCGGCCGGCGGCGCGCCCGGCGTCCTCGCCGGGCTCGGGCTCTTGCTGGTGTTCGCGCTCAGCCTGTCCTGGGCCTGGACCGCCCTCGGCCTGCTCCTGCGCACCCCGCAGGCGGTGATGAGCGCCGGCACCGTCGTGCTGTTCCCGCTGACCCTGGCCAGCAACGTCTTCGTCTCCCCGCAGACCATGCCCGGCTGGCTGCAGGCTTTCGTTAACGTCAACCCGGTCAGCCACCTGGTCACCGCCGAGCGGGGCCTGATCGCAGGCCAGGCCGCGCCGGGTGAGGTGGCCTGGGTGCTGCTCGCCGCGGCCGCCCTGGCCGCGGTGTTCGCCCCCCTCACGGCCTGGCTCTACGGGGGGAAGCGGTGAGCGCGGCCCGGGTCGGCGAGGAGGGCAATAACGTGGCCGGCCGGGTCAGGCCGGCCGGCCACGCCGAGGTGCGGTACCTGGCCCGGCACATGGTCATGGGCCTGACCGTCCAGTTCCTGCTGGGCATGGCCGTCAATCTCATCGGCCAGCCGTCCGAGACCACGGGGGACGCCCGCATCGCCAGTACCGTCTTCCTGGCCGCGCACGCGCTCGTATCTGCGGGCATGGTCATCGGCGCGGCCCAGGCCGTCAGGGCCGCAGCGTACCTGGGCGGCCCGTGGCGCAGTCCGGCGATCTGGGGTGCGGCCGCCATCGCCGCCACCG
>WNGJ01014713.1_pt1 | contig 14200 bp, 10 predicted proteins | sample 5400611 | NCBI WGS metagenome assembly WNGJ01 (sample SAMN13153375, study PRJNA577476) | soil metagenome | isolation source: 40 cm soil or saprolite under Garry oak tree replicate 1 | place: USA:California | collected 2016-06-15 | reverse complement strand
TGAAGGTGAACGGGCCCGGATTGTCGGCGAGGATACGCCGCACGCCAGGCGCGACGTTGTCGACGACGCCGGGAGCGAGGTTGAGCGTGCGATTAAAAGGGATGTCGTCGGACATTGCTGTAGGGGCGACCCTTGTGGTCGCCCTGGTCTGAGCGCCGTCAAGGCACCCACGACGGTATCAACGGGGCGGGATGAGGGCAATTGCAACGTCCGTTGTGGCCGCCGACAAACGGGCGACCACAAGGGGTCGCCCGTACAACCCACTGTTATCGCTTTTCACGATGGTCCAATCTCTTCGGATTGGTTGAAGCGAGCGGCCAAGCCCCTCCCTGCTTCCCGCATGTGCGGGGCAGGGAGGGGCCGCGCAGCTATGAGGTTGCCTCGGCCTTTGCTGCCGTGGCGACAGTCTCCACCAGCGCAATGATGTTTTTCCGAACGGCGTTGTTCTGGATTTGCCGGAATGCGCTCATGAGCCGGAAGCCATCCTTGAGTTCCGGCACGTCGAATTGTTCCGTGACGGCGACTTCGATGCCGGCATCGCCCGAGGCGGAAAAGAAATATGTCACCGGGACATCGAGGATCTTGGAAATTTCATAGAGCCGGCTGCAACTCACCCGGTTGGTTCCCTTTTCATATTTCTGCACCTGTTGAAACGCTACACCGAGCTTTTGTCCGAGGTCGGTTTGCGAAAGCGACAGCTGCAACCGACGCAACCGAATACGCTTTCCAACGATGACATCGATTGGATGAGGCATTAACGCACCACTACTTTCCTTGACGTTAGACTTGACCAAGTTTTAGCCCGACTCGACGACGTGTAGCGCAGGGACGGGGCCGGAATTACTTAAACGTACTTGTAAATTTACTCAACGTCTACGTTCATAAAATTGGAAACATCACGTTTATTTCGCGGCGCCTTACATCAAAAGCAGCCAAGTTCGGTGCCATTCGCAGCCCGAAGTGCGGGAGATTTGTGAGAACAGGTAATATCATACCATAAATCGACTGCTTGCGTTGCCGCCGCTGGGCCGTTGGCGAGCAGATCGCCCGCCAGGGCTTCCCACGCACGAGGCCCCGCGTTCCAGGGACTCAATTTATCCGAGCTGCCTTGACAGCCTGTTGACCTTCGGTTGAGCAACCCGTCTCGATCGTGTTGGTGAGCTCGATGCCGGCCATGCGGAGACATTCGACCACGACCCCCGACACGCCCAGGCGCAGAGCCTCCTCCTCCGAATAACGAATGAGACGAGCTAAGGCCACCACGTCAGCTTTCATCGTCACAAGCGAATCTCCCGTCAGCATATGGCTGCCAAGCCATAACCCGCCCAGTGTGTCCATACTATCCGGACAATGCGCCGCCGCATAGCGGCCAATGAATACGCCGCCACGTGCCCGTGCTATTATGGTTTCCTATAGGCCGCTCGAAGCGGGCGAGGTCACTGCCGCAACTGAGGGTAGGCAATCGATCGGCCTGTCCTTGCGACGAATGGCGGGACAGCGCAGTCTGGCGCGCAGTCTGGGTCTCTCGATTTCAAAGCAACGATTGAGAGAATTCGCTCAAGATTAAAACGTGGGAGGGAGGACATGGCTCGCAACACAACACTGGCTGCCTTGTGGTTGATCGGCCTCGCGGCGACTGCCGTGCCGGCAATCGCGGCCGACGTGACGCCGCAGCGGCTCGTGAACGCAAGGAGCGAGCCGCACAACTGGCTCATGATCCATCATGACTACGACAACTCCCGCCACTCCGCGCTCAAGGAGATCAATCGCGACAGCGTCAAAAATCTTGAACTCAAATACACATTCTCCATCGGCGGCCGCTCGACCGGAGGCATCATGCGCGGCAAGGAGGAGTCCACCCCGCTCGTCGACGATGGCTACATGTACGTGACCGATACCTGGTCGCGGGTGATGAAATTCGACGTGCGCAGCGGCACGGAAGCGATCCCGCTGTGGCGCCACGATCCGAAAATCCGGGTGTCGCGGACGACCCGCGGCCTTGCCATGTACGGCAACAACATATTCCTTTCCACCTATGATGCGCGCCTCATCGCGCTCAACCGGGATACCGGCGAGGTGGTCTGGGAGGTGCAGGCCGCGGCGCCGACGGACCCCAAGACCGGCACGCCGTCGAAAACCCAGGCGTTCTCCGGTGCGCCTTTGACCATCAAGACCGCCGGCGGCCGCGAACTCCTCGTGCAGGGTGAGTCGACCGGCGGCTCTCTTGGCACCAGGAGCTGGATCGGCGGCTTCGACATCAAGACCGGCGCGCTGGTGTGGCGCACCTTCACGATTCCGGCGCCGGGCGAACCCGGCTCCGAAACATGGAAGGACAATCATAATGCCTGGCGCATCGGCGGCGCCAGCGTGTGGCAGACCGCCTCCTACGATCCCGCCACCAACCTCCTCTATTTCGGCACCGGCGACGCCTTCCCGACCTTCGATCCCGAATATCGCCCGGGCGACAACCTCTACACCGCGAGCACGCTGGCGGTCGACGCCGATACCGGCAAGATCGTGTGGTTCTTCCAGGAGACACCCAACGAGCATTGGGATTTCGACACGCCAAGCCCCAAGATGCTCTACGAGGCGACCATCAACGGCGAGACGCGCAAGGTGGTGGCGAACTTCTCGCGCAACGGCTTCTACTACACCCTCGACCGCACCAGCGGCCAGTTCATCCGCGCCGACCAGTACCAGGAGAAGGTGACCTGGACCAAGGGTATCGACCCCAAGACCGGCAAGCCGCTCGACTACGATCCGTCAAGCGACGTGCAGCGCTATGCCGGGCTCGGCCAGCGGCGTGGCAAGCCCGGGCAGGAAGCCTGCCCGTGGTACAACGGCTCGCCCACGTTCTTCCCGCCGACGTTCGACGCCAAGCGCATGATCGCCTATGTGTCCGGCGCCGAGGGCTGCTCCGGCGGCACCATCGTGCAGACCGCGATGGACGAGAAGAAGGACTGGGTGGGCCTGCGCATGTGCTGCCAGGAACAAGGTCGCGCCACCGCGCATGGCGCCCTGTGGGCGCTCGACGTGCGCACCGGCAAGATCGTCGGCAAGACGCAGTATCCGGCGCCGAACCAGTCCGGAATGCTGTCGACTGACGGCGATCTCGTCTTCACCGGGCATTCCACCGGCCGCTTCTCGGCCTACGATGCCGATACGGTCAAGGAGTTGTGGAGTTTCAGCCTTGGAACGCCCATCACGGCGCCGCCGATGACCTTCGGGGTCGGCGGCAAGCAATACGTGGCGGTGGTGGCGGGCGGCGATGCGGGGCTGCGCGGCGCCGTGCTCTACCAGCCCTCGGCATTCGTCGCGGTATTCGGGTTACAGTAATCAGACGACGGAGGACGGACGACAGAGGACGGACAATAGACAGGCGCTTGCTCGCCTTGCCCATCTACGATCTGTCCTCCGTCGTCTGTCGTCCGTCCTCCGAATCAGGTCGGCCACGGCTTCGGCGGGGGGAACGACGTCGCGGTGAACTGGATCTCCTGGATCGCCTTCAGACTGCGGGCGCCGTAGCGGAACGGAATGATGAGGCGCAGCGGCGCGCCGTGCTGCGGCGGTATCGGTTCGTCGTTGAGCTGCCAGGCCAGCACGACCTGCGGGTGCATGAGCGTCGCCATGTCCTCGTCGATGAAATATCCGTCGGAGCCCACCAGCCTGCCGTAGTGCGCGAAGTTCTGGGCGCCGACCGCCTGAGCGAAATCGGAAAAGCGCACGCCCGTCCACTTGACCGTGCCGCGCGGCATCGGGGCGCCGCATTGCAGCCGCACCACGTAGGAGTGCCGCGGCAGTTTCTCGAGAACATCGAAGGTCAAGGTGCCGGACAGCTTGGCGGTGCCCCGCGCGTCGACCTTGACCTTCATCTTGCGGACGTCGTACTCGCCGTCGGGCGTCTGGTTCTTGGTGCGCCACAGCACGCCGGTGATCGCGCCCGCCTCCTGCGGCGTGTACTCGACGGCCGATCCATCGGGCTTGAGCGGCAGCGTCTGGATGTTGCGAAGCTGGGTGTCCACCAGGCCCTGGGGCTGCGGCCCCGCTTGAGCCGCGGCGGCCTCAGGCTTGAGCGCCGCCAGCGACAATCCGGCGAGCGCCGTCGCGGAAAACTGCATGGTCTCGCGTCGAGACATTTTCATTGCGCACCTCCCATATGGGCCAAACATTTTTGAAACAATGCGGCTGTGATCGCTACTTTACAGCGGATTCCGATCGAATGCGATCACTTGTATTTGCGATCGCTTGTAGGGTGGGTTGAGCGCAGCGAAACCCACCATCAGCGTCGCCTCCCGAAGGCACTGATGGGTTTCGCTAGCGCTCAACCCATCCTACGGGCTGTCTGATCTCGCCGTTTGACCGCGTGGACAAAGTCGCGTGAGACCGGTGCGCGATGTCATCAGCTGCGGCACGCGACTTTGTCCACGCTACGACGCTCCTCAATGAATCTCCGGCTCCGCAGTTCTCTCGCCCGCAAGCAGGAAATCAAAATCGCAGCCCTCATCGGCCTGCCCGATATGGGCCGAATACATCGCCCCGTAACCGCGCTGGTAATGCGGCGCGGGCGGACGCCAGGCGCTGCGGCGGCGCGCGAGTTCGTCGTCCGCGACGTGGAGATGGATGCGCCGCGCCTCGGTGTCGACCTCGATCTCGTCGCCGTTCTGCACGAAAGCGAGCGGCCCGCCCACATAGCTTTCCGGCGCCACATGCAGGATGCAGGCGCCGTAGCTGGTGCCGCTCATGCGACCGTCGGAGAGGCGCAGCATGTCGCGCACGCCGGCCTTCACCAGCTTGCGGGGGATCGGCAGCATGCCCCATTCGGGCATGCCGGGTCCGCCCTTGGGACCGGCATTCTTGAGCACGATGACGTGGTCCGGGGTGACGTCAAGGTCGTCGCGATCGATCTCGCGCGCCATGTGGTTGTAGTCCTCGAAGGCAAGCGCCGGTCCGCGGTGTTTGAGCAGCCGCGGATCGGCAGCCGAGGGCTTCATGACGCAGCCGCGCGGCGCCAGGTTGCCGGTCAACACCGCGGTCGCTCCGGCGGTCGAGATCGGATCGTTGAGCGAGTGGATGATGTCGCGCCGATGCACCTTGGCGCCGTCGAGGCCGTCGGCGAGGGGCTGGCCGGTCACGGTGAGGCGGGTGAGATCGAGCCGCTCACGCAGCTCCGCCATCAGGCCGCGGATGCCGCCCGCATAATAGAAATCCTCCATCAGGTATTTGCCCGAGGGCCGCACGTTCGCGAGCACCGGCACTTCGCGGGAAATGTCGTCGAAGCGCTTCATGTCGAGCGCGATCCCGGCGCGGCGCGCCATGGCGACCAGATGAATGATGGCGTTGGTCGAGCCGCCCATCGCCATGTGAACCCGGATGGCGTTGTCGAACGACGCGGGGCTGAGAATGCGGGCGGGTGTCAGGTCCTCCCACACCATATCGACGATGCGGCGTCCGGCGGCAGCGCACATCCGAATGTGGCTCGAATCCACCGCCGGTATCGACGACGCGCCCGGCAGCGCGAGGCCCAGCGCTTCCGCGATCGCCATCATGGTGGCGGCGGTGCCCATCACCATGCAAGTGCCGAAGCTGCGCGCGATGCCGCCTTCGATTTCGGCCCAGTCCTTCTCGGTGATGTTGCCGGCGCGTTTTTCGTCCCAGTATTTCCAGGCGTCGGACCCGGAGCCGAGGGTCTCGCCGCGCCAGTTGCCGCGCAGCGAAGGGCCGGCCGGCACGTAGATTGCGGGCAGCCCCATGCTGATCGCCCCCATCACGAGGCCGGGCGTAGTCTTGTCGCAGCCGCCCATCAGCACGGCGCCGTCGACCGGATGGCTGCGCAGCAGCTCCTCGGTCTCCATGGCGAGAAAATTCCGATAGAGCATGGTGGAGGGCTTCACCATCGGCTCGGCGAGCGACATTGCCGGCAGCTCGATCGGCAGCCCGCCCGCCTGCAGGATGCCGCGCTTCACGTCTTCCGCCCGCGCGCGCAGGTGCCCGTGGCAGGCGTTGATGTCGCTCCACGTGTTGATGATGCCGATTACCGGCTTGCCGTTCCAATCCGGCGCATCGTAGCCGAACTGGCGTAGCCGCGAGCGATGGCCGAACGAGCGCAGGTCATTGACGCCGAACCAGCGATGGCTGCGCAGCTCTTCCGGGCGTTTGCGGGTCATGGGAATCCTGTGGAGGGCATCCATCAACCTCGTCCTGAGGAGCCGACCGAAGGTCGGCGTCTCGAAGGACGGCCACGGGCGAGGCCGTGCCAGCGGCCATCCTTCGAGACGGCCGCCCAAGAGGGCGGCCTCCTCAGGATGAGGTCGGTGAGGTCCAATTCTATCTGCGCGATCTGATTAGTTTCATGAGATCGATACGCTACTCAATCGAAGCGCCCGAGAACCTGACGGCCTTCTCCCATTTTGCGGTTTCGGACGCCATCACCTTGCCGAAGTCGGCCGGTGTGCCGCCCATCGGAATGCCGCCGAGGTCGGCAAGGCGCACCTTCATCTTTGGATCTGCAAGCGCGCCATTGACGGTCTTGTTGATCTTTTCGACGATGTTGGCGGGCGTGCCTTTTGGCGCACCGATGCCGAACCAGGCGCTCGCCTCATAGCCTTTCACCGTATCGGCTACGACCGGAACGCCAGGCAGCGCCTCATTGGGGACTTCTGTCGTGACCGCGAGCGCACGCAGCTTGCCGGATCTGATGAACTCGATCGAGGACGGCATATTATCGAACATCACATCGACGGTGCCGGCGATGAGATCGGTGAGCGCCGGTGCAGACCCGCGGTACGGCACGTGAGTCATCTTGACGCCGGTCATCGCCATGAACAATTCGCCCGACAGATGCACCGACGTGCCGTTGCCGGACGACGCCATGTTGATCTTGCCCGGGTTGGCCTTACCGTAGGTGATCGCTTCCGCCACCGTCTTCGCCGGGAAATTGGGGTTGACCTCCATCACGTTCGGCACCCGGGTGAGGCCGGCAACCGGAGCAATATCGCGCAGGAAGTTGAACGGCAGCTTCTTGTAGAGCGTCGCGTTGATGCCGTTGGCGGGGTTGACCAGGAGCAGCGTATAGCCGTCGGGTGGTGCGTTCACCACCACCTCGGTGCCGATGTTGTTGCCGGCGCCCGGACGGTTATCGATCACGAATTGCTGACCGAGGTGCTCGGAGAGATACTGACCGACGAGCCGGGCCAGAATATCGGTGGTGCCGCCGGGAGGATAAGGCACCACCCATTTCACCGGCTTGGTGGGGTAATCCTGGGCCTGGGCCGCAATGCAGGCGAGGCCAAGCGCCGCGACGGCAAGTGCGAACAGGCGGAGCGGATTCGAAAATCGCATGAGGTTTCCTCTAAGATCAGGCTTCGATTGTGAGGCTTCGATTGCCTCTGTTGCCGGCGAGCGGGCGGTGCCGCGTGGCGCAAGGTTAAGCCCGGTTTGGCCGCAAGCACAAGCCCGGAGTATTCCATGGAGGCCTACGCGCCGCTCTCGCGCCACGGATTGACAACCGGAACGCGCGCCTTCTTGAAGTCGCTGGTGTCGCGCGATACCACCGTCAGGCCGTGATGAAGCGCCGTTGCGGCGATGATGAGGTCGGGTTGCGAATAGGTGTGGCCCGCCTTGCGGCCGTCCGCGACGAGGAGCCGCCACTTGAACATGACATCCTCGGTCACCGCGAGGGCGCGTTGCTCGAACATTGGGCGTACCTTGTGCGCGAGCCAGTCATTCAGTTGCGCGCGGCGCGTGGCGTCGCTGATGCGCTCGATGCCGAAGCGGATTTCCGCAAAGGTGACGGTGCTGACGAAGAGCAGATCGAGAGGCTTAGACGCGATGAAGCCGACGACTTTGGGTTCGGGTTTTGGGCGACGCAGCTCAGAGAGAACATTGGTATCGAGCAGCCAACCTGTCACAGCTTGACACCGCGTACCGGAAGCCGTTCGCGCCTCGGTTCAATATCAATGTCGCGGTGAGGCGATGCCTGCAGGGCGGCGATCAGCGCCGCGCCGGTGCGTTCCCCTTTGAGGCGACGAAATTCCTCCGCCGCCACCACGACGACTTCATCGCGCCCATGCACCGTGACGTGTTGCGGCCCTTCACTGCGGACGCGCCGCACCAGTTCGCTGAAGCGCGCCTTGGCGTCCTGAAGGGGCCAGTGGCCCGGTCGAGACCGGGATTTTCTTGAAGGGGATGCTTTTGTCGTTCTAGTCATGCTGACCAGAATACATGAGCGAGAGACGGATTTCAAGACGCTTCGTTTGGGACGCTTCGTCGAGGTTTCGGCCGTCCCGCAGTCTTGGCGACCACCTTCAAGCCCTTGCGCCTGTTTGGTTTTGGTTCGCTTATATCGCCGGTCCGCGGTGCAACACTCCTTAGCTCTGACTCAGACTCGGCTGGGCCGACCGCCCGGCCGGCGCGTATTCGCGGCAGGTGCTCCTCAGTAAGCGGACCTATTTCGGTCCGGTCGGATCGGGGCAGCCTTGGGGCGCCTCCAGACATCACGGCCCGTACGTCACGGCTTCACGCAACGACTTTCTCTAGGGGTTGTCCGCCCTCGGGGCTGAGATCCGTTACCTCGACCCTCGGCAGCGAAGCGAGATGCGCTGCGCCGAACGCGAGACCGGGGGTGAAGGCCCCCTCGGGACGATGGGCGAACAGCGCTTCGATATTGGCGAGGGCAGCCTCAGCCGTGGCGGCGTAGCCTTCCCCGGTTTCGAGTCGGGCCAGGACGGCGTCGCCGCGATCATTGCGGGCTTCGGCCCAGATCCGCGACTGCCATCCGCCTGGAGGGCTGGGCGCGGGACGCAGCGGACCGCCGCGATCGCGGCCAGCGAAACGGCGGATTGCCGGTACGGCGAGAGCGCCCTGAAGGAGCGGCGAGAGCAGGCGCAGGATACGCGCCTGGCCCGCCGACATAGGGCGCCCGACGACAATGTCGGCAATGCCGGTTGAACGGCGTAACGCCGCGAGTTCGCCCAGAGGAGCCGCCGCGAAAGCGACCTCAGATGACGTGGATCGTATGGTCCATGTCTGATGCGCCAAAGGACGGGGTCGGAATTGCCCGCCTTCGACGGCGTAGCCGCCTTTCGCCAGAACGCCGACGATCGTACGCTGCGCGCCGGGCGTCGTTTGCGCGTTCGCCGCCGCGACCGAGAGGCGCAAGCGCGTCGCGTCCGGCAGCCGATCGAGCGCGTAGCGCGCCAGACAATCGCCATACGTGACACCAAAGCCGGCGCCGGTGAGAAGGGCAATTCCCGCCTGCTTCGCCCGCGCATCGAGCGCTTCGACGAATTGCAAATGATGGAATTCGCCTGAGACGTCCATATAGGCCGTCCCCGCATCGAGACACGCTGCGATTAGTTTCGGTCCTGTCTCGGAAATCGGACCGGCGGCGTTGACCACAAGGTCACTGCCCCGGGCCGCCGCGCGCAAGGCCGCGGAGTCATCCAGCGAGAGAACATGCGATTGAAGACCATGGCGCTTGGCGAGATCCTCGATTCGGCGTCCATCTCTCCCGGCAAGTATCGGTTTGTGGGCGCGCCGGAGGCCTTCCTCAAGGATGAGCCTGCCGGTGAAACCGTAAGCTCCGTAAATCATCCAGGGTCGGGGGGGCATGTTTGTCAATCTCCAAGAGAAAGGATGGCCGGGACGCTACAGCGAGGACCTATGATTATTCCAATGAATTATTTATATTAGACGTTATGCATGAAGATCATCACAGAACGTTCGACCTCAATCTCCTCGACGTCTTTGACGCCCTGATGCGAGAGCAGCACGCTGGGCGCGCTGGTGAGCGGCTTGGTTTGACTCAGCCGGCGGTAAGCCACGCGCTTGGACGCATGCGCGAGCTCGTCGGCGACCCTCTCTTCGTGAAATACGCGCGAGGCATGAAACCGACGCCGCGCGCCGAAATCTTGGCCGCTTCAATCGTGCCCGCGCTCGCCACGCTCAGGACAAGTCTTGCGCCCCAGCGAGGTCTAGATCCGAAGTCCGTCGCGCGAACTATCGTCATTATCGGCGGCGTCAGAGGGGGTCGATTTGACGCCGCTCTTCAAGGAGCGATTCGTGATGATCGCGCGCAGAGGACATCCTGCGCTGAAGAAGCCGCTTTCGCCAGAACGCTTCGCCGCATTACGTCATTTGCTCGTTTCGCCGAGCGGCGATCCCTTCGGAATTGTCGACCAGGCGCTGCGCGAGATCGGGCTGACTCGCCGGATCGTGATCACGGTTCCGCATTTTCTGGCCGCGCCCTTCGTCGTCGAAACGACGGACTTGGTAGCGGTGATTCCTGAGCGCGTGGCGAAACGCATGCGCCCGGTTGCCGATATCGGCGTTCGAGGCATTCCGGTCGATATCCCGCCTTGGACGGTTGGACTGGCGCGTCCCAAAGACGCGCTCGCTGATTCTTTCATGGAATGGCTGGTTCGATTGATCTGTGCGACTGCCGCAGAACTCCCGGAGTGATGGGTTGGCTGATTCATAGCTGTGCCGCCAGCCTCCCGCGCCCTGAGATTCATCGCTGAGCGATTGCAATGTGGGAAATTCGGCCGCAAGCGCGAGCGACCTGTTCTGCCGGGTTACGCCTCACAAGGGAACCGGCACGCAAGGGAGGCCTTCGCTTCGAAGCCTACTTGCCGTCGGGACTGGCCCGTCGGGGCGTCGAGCATGGAGCGGCATCACTCCGCCGGCGCCTCGGCAGCTGCATCAGGCAGAGACGGCCGGTTCGACTCCCCCCACAGCCGGCGGTGCAGCCGGTCGAGCAGCAGATACACCACCGGGGTGGTGTAGAGCGTGAGCAACTGCGACACCGCAAGGCCGCCGATGATGGTCATGCCGAGCGGGCGGCGCAGGTCGGAGCCGGTGCCGGTGGCGACCAGGAGCGGCACCGCGCCAAGCAGCGCCGCCATGGTGGTCATGATGATCGGCCGGAAGCGCTGGAGACAGGCCTCGTGAATGGCCTCTGCGGGCGTGCAGCCGGTCTGTCGCTGCGCCGCCAGCGCGAAATCCACCAGCATGATGCCGTTCTTCTTGACGATGCCGATCAGCAGGATGATGCCGATGAAGGCGATGATCGTGAGTTCGGCGCCGAACAAGGTCAGCGCCAGCAATGCGCCGAGGCCGGCAGACGGCAGGGTCGAGATGATGGTGAGCGGATGGGCGAGGCTCTCGTAGAGCACGCCGAGCACGATATAGACCGCAACAAGCGCCGCCAGGATCAGCAGTTCCTGCGACGCGGCGCTTTCGCGGAACACTTTCATGTCGCCGGCGAAATCGGTCCGCACCGTATCCGGCAAATGCATCTCGGCGACTGCCTGCATGACGGCATTGGCGGCGGTCTCCAGCGGGGTGTCGGCCGTGAGGTTCCAGGTGACGGTCGCGGCCGGATATTGCGACTGGTGATTGACGGAAAGCGGTGTGTTGGATTTCTCAACCCGGGCGACGGCGGCAAGCGGCACCTGGGCAGCGCCCCGCGATACGCCTTGAGCTGTGCCGCCGCCGACGAAGACGCGATTGATGTTGGAGGGATCCTGTTGAAACTGCGGATCGGTTTCAAGGATGACGCGATACTGGTTGCGCTGGGTGAAGACGGTCGAGATCTGGCGTTGCGAGAAGGCATTATTGAGCGCGTTGTCGATGTCCTGGACGTGGACGCCGAGCCGGGACGCAGCGGAGCGGTCTATCACCACATTGGCCTGCAGGCCGCCCAGCTGCCGATCGGTGGTGACGTCGATGATGCCTGGAATGCGCCGGATGCGGTCCTGCACGCGCGGCAGCCATAACGACAATTCCTCCGCATCGGCGTCCATCAGGGTGAACTGGTATTGCGACTGGCTCGAACGGCCGCCCAGATAGGGCAGCTGCTGCGCCGGCCACATGAAGACGCGCAGGCCCGGTATATCGGCGACTGCGAGGCGCATGCGGTCCACGATGACTGAGGTCGACATGCCGCCGCGATCGGCGGGCGGCTTGAGGCCGATGAACAGGCGGCCGTTATTGACCGTCCCGCTCCAGGCGCTGCCGCCGACCGAGGAGCCGACGGCGGCGACCGCGGGATCTGCCAGTACGATTTCGGCCGCGCGCTGTACCAGCACGGTCATCTGCTGGAACGAGATGTCCTGCGACGCCCCCGCGTAGGCGCCCACGAAACCGCTGTCGTCGGGCGGAAAGAAGCCTTTGGGCGTGTGGATATACATGTACACGGTGAGCGCCATCGTTGCGGCCAATGCCACCAGGGTCAGAAACTGGTGGCGCAGGACGAATTGGAGGCTCGTGCCGTAGCGGCGGATCATCGCGGCCAGCGCATTCTCGACCAGTTGGTCGAGGCGCCCCCTCCCTGACCCCCGTCCGGCGTCCGGCGTCTCACGCAGAAAACGGGCGCAGATCATCGGCGTCACCGACAGCGATGCGAACGTCGAGATCGTGATGGCGAATACCAGCGTGACCGAAAACTCGCGAAACATCCGCCCCGCGAGACCGCCCATGAACAGCATTGGAATGAACGCCGCGACGAGCGACACGCTGATCGAAATAACGGTGAAGCTGATCTGGCGCGCACTCGCGATTGCGGCGCGCATCGGCGACATTCCGCGTTCCAGGTTGCGAAAGGTGTTTTCGATCATCACGATGGCGTCGTCGACCACGAAGCCGACTGACACTGCGAGCGCCATCAGCGACAGGTTGTCGATCGAGAAACCCGCAAACCACATTGCGGCGCAAGTGCCCGACAACGACAGCGGGACCGTGATCCCGACCGCAACGGTCGGCGCCAGCCGGCGCAGGAAGATCAACACTACCAGCATCACGAGGACGATTGTTGCGCCGAGCGTGAGCTGCATGTCGCGCACGCTCGCCCGGATCATCAGCGTGCGGTCGGTCAAGACCGAGAACTGGATTCCGGCCGGCACCCAGCGTTGGAGCTCCGGCAGCATCGCGTGGATGCGGTCGACCGTTTCGATCACATTGGCGTCGGCCTGCTTGGTGATGTTGATGAGTATGGCGGGCTGCCCGTTGAACCAGGCGGCGGAGCGGCTGTTGCGGGTGCTCTGCTCCACGGTGGCGATGTTGCCGAGAAGCGTCACCGCGCCGTTCTGTGATTTGACGACGATGTTGCGGTATTCGCGCGGGTCGCGCATCTGGGCGTTGGCGGCGATCGTCTGAGCGATGCCGTCGCTGTCGAACACGCCGAGCGGGCCGGCCGCATTGGCGTTGATGATCGCGAGGCGCACGTCCTCCATGCTGAGCCCCATGGCGGCGATCGCGACCGGATTGACGCGCACCCGTATGGCCGGCTGCTCGGCGCCGTTGACTGTGGCCTCGGCGACGCCGTCGAGCTGCGAGATGCGCTGCGCCAGCACGGTGTCGGCCACATCGTAGATCGCGCTCGGCGCCAGCGTGTCGGAGGTCAGCGCCAGGATCAGGACCGGCGCGCCGTTGGGATTAGCCTTGCGGAAGGTCGGCAGGCTCGGCAGGTCGCCGGGCAGGTCGGCAACGGCTGCGTTGAGCGCGGCCTGGACGTCGCGCGCGGCGCTCTCGATCTTGCGGCCGAGGTCGAACTGGATTGAAATCGACGAGGCGCCGAGCGAACTCGTCGAGGTCAATTCGATCACGCCCGGGATTTCGGCGAGCCGCCGTTCCAGCGGTGCCGCCACCGTCGCCGCCATGGTGGAGGGGTCGGCCCCCGGCCGGCTCGCCGACACGTGGATGGTCGGAAACTCCACGTTGGGCAGCGCTGCGACCGGCATGAATCGGTACGCCACCGCGCCAGCGAGGAACAGCCCGACCGAAAGCAGAATGGTGGCGATCGGTCGCTCGATGAACGGCAACGAAAAATTCAGCGCGTTTCTCCCTTCATCGCGCGGGACCGGCCGCAGCCGGTCCGCAGCAACATTGAGGCTATCTTAACTCAGCGTCGTAGGGTGGGCAAAGTCGCCTGCCGCAGCTGATGACATGACACACTGACCGCGCGCGACTTTGCCCACGCGGTCGAGCGGCGAGGTCGGACAGCGTGGGCAAAGGCGCATGGCGGCCCGTGTCAATTACCCTCATCGGCGCGATGCGCCTTTGCCCACCCTACCAGCTGGCTACTCCTCTCCCTTGATATCGAGCGCGCGGACGATCTCGCCCCAGCGGGCGACCTCGCCGGCGACGTAACGGGTGAATCCTGCCGCATCGGCGTCGAGCGGGTCGGAGGCATCGTTTTCGGCCA
>WNGJ01004732.1_pt1 | contig 14201 bp, 12 predicted proteins | sample 5400611 | NCBI WGS metagenome assembly WNGJ01 (sample SAMN13153375, study PRJNA577476) | soil metagenome | isolation source: 40 cm soil or saprolite under Garry oak tree replicate 1 | place: USA:California | collected 2016-06-15 | reverse complement strand
TCGCCCGCCCGGACTTTTGGACCTCCCGCTCGATCGCCGCCCAGAAGAGTTCGAGGATCTGTGGAACGACCACCATGGATGTGGTGCGGTGCTCGCCGATTGCCTCGAAGATGGTGCGCGGGTTGCGACTGCGGACGTACAGGATGCTAGCGCCGACGTCGAGCGCGTAGAGCAGCGAGACCGCCTGCTCGAACAGGTGCGAGAGGGGCAGCAATGACACGATCCGGTGCTCGATCGGCGGGATGACCTTGTGCATCGCGCCGATCGAGGCCAGCACGTTGTCGTGGGCCAGCATCACGCCCTTCGGAGTGCCCGTTGTCCCGCTCGTAAAGACGAGCTCGAAGATCTCGTCCGGCGCGGGTCGCTGCCAGGAGCGGGCCTGCGCCTCCCAGTCGGCCGGGAAGCTGGTGTCCGGATCCGCGGTCAACGCCTCGAGCGAGGACGTCGGGTACGAGGTCAACCCTGCCTCGGCGGGATCCGGCGCATCGCGGCCGCTTCCGAGCACCAGTCTCCGAGGTTCTGCCCGGGCGGCGATCTTCTCGATTGCCGAGGGCGCCATTCGCAGGTCGAGCGGCACCAGAACGAGCCTGGCCCGCATGGCACCGATGTACAGCGCCGGCAGCTCGGGCATGGAGGGCGACCACGTCAGGAGTCGGTCGCCCGGTTGCAGGCCGAGCGCGCGCAGCCGCCAGGCCACGATGAGGCCGCGGCGCTCGAGCTCGCGGTAGGAGTAGCGAGTTCCGGCGCCGTCGTCGGACTGCAGCGCCAGCGCGGGCTTGTCGGCGTGACGAGCGACGGCTCCGTCAAGGAGGTCCAGAAGGGTCGGCATTCTGGCCCAGCCTACTCCGACCCGGTCCGCCGGATCGGCTCGCGTGCCGGTTGGAGGCGCTGGTAGAGGTAGGCGCTCAGAAGGAGCAGGATGCCCAGCGCGATGAACGACAGCACCCCGTAGGCGACGTCGAGGGAGGCGAGATCGACTGCCAAGACCTTGAGGGTGACGAGCATGCACCACCTGACGCGCTGGTCCCCGAGCCGTTGCAGTTTCCGCGTTTGTTTCTGCTGTTTGACCCCTCCGAGGGCCTCGGCTATGCTCCGCCGGCTCGCGGCCCGTCCCTGGTGGCAGGCGCGGGCTCCGTCGACGGTGGGCCACCGGCTCGACGGGCGAATGGTTGGCCTGGGGAGGTGATCCCGGATTGGCAGAAGTCCGCGTGGGTGAGAACGAGACGTTCGAAAGCGCCCTGCGACGCTTCAACAAGAAGATCCAGCAAAGCGGCATCCTCGCCGAGGCTCGCCGTCGCGAGCACTACGAGAAGCCGAGCGTCAAGCGCAAGCGCAAGGAAGCGAAGCGCAAGAAGAACGCCCGGACGCCGCAGGCCTAGTCCCCCGGGCTGACCGCCGGCCTCGCATCTCGCGGGTCGGAACCCCGCCACTCAGCCGGGTCAAGCACGCCAGCGGGCCGGGACCCGCCGAGGTGGCATTTCCGGTGACCCTTCGAGATCGCATTTCCACCGAGCTGACCGCAGCCATGCGGTCGGGCGATGCCCTGCGCCGCGACACACTGCGAATGGCGACCAACGCGGCCTATACCGTCGAGAAGCGGCAGGGCCGCGCTCTCACCGACGACGAGCTGCTGGCCGTGCTCGTCCGCGAGGTTAAAACCCGGCGTGAGTCCGTCGAGGCTTTCCGCGGCGGCGGCCGCGAGGACCTGGCCACGAAGGAAGAGGCGGAGATCGCGATCCTCTCCGAGTTCCTGCCGGAGCCCCTGTCAGAAGCAGAGCTCCAGGCACTCGTTGACGAGGCCATGGCGGCGACCGGAGCGAGCTCGGCGCGGGACATGGGCAAGGTCATGGGCTGGCTGGCACCCCGGACACGCGGGCGCGCCGACGGCAAGCGGCTTAGCGAGGTTGCCGCGCAGGCGCTCGCCCGGGTCGACATTGGCTCGCACGACGCCGCGGCCGGTCAGGCGATCAAGCGCACGGCGGGGCACTAGGAAACTCGATGCTTTCGACGCTGGCCGAGAGAGCCACTCCATTCAGTCGCCGGGACGCCGTGCGGCTGGCGGTCTTCGCCTGCTTCCTCGTCGCGGCCATGACCGTGATCCTGGCCGCCGATATCGTGCCTCGAGGCCTCGGCCTACAGGTGGGCCAGGTGGCGCCCGACGACATCCGCGCTCCACGCCAACTCGACGTGGTCAGCCAGGTCGCAACGGACCAGGCGCGCCAGGCTGCCCGCGACAGTGTGCCATTCAAATACGACTACACGCCCGAACGCGCGGCTACGATCGCGGACCAGCAGGGAGCGGCCTTCTCGCGTTCGGTCGCCGCAGCGGACGCCGCGTTCCAGGCCAGCCTCAAGCCCGCGGCGCGCCAGGAGTTGCTCAAGTCGGTCCTGCCGAACCTCGGGGGAGATGTCCGAGGGACCTTCCTCGCCCTGACGCCCGATTCCTGGAAAACCGTTCGCTCAGAGGCGGCGCGACTGCTCGACGAAGTCGAGCGAACCGAGCTTCGGGACACCGAGGTCGCAGCCTCCCAGGCCACGCTGAGCGGGCGGGTGGCGCCGTCTCTGACCGCCGCCCAGCGGGATCTCGTGATCGCGCTCGTCCAGCCGCTGCTGGTCCCGAACTCGTCCTATAGCCAGGCGCAGACGGACCAGGCGCGCCAACGGGCTGCCGACTCGGTCACGCCGATCCACGCTTTGATCCAGCAGGGCCAGACCATCGTGCGCAAGGGCGATCCGATCACCGCCCAGGATCTCGAGAAGATCAACGCTTTCGACCTGAACCGCTCGGCGCTCGACGCAGCGAAGCTCGCCGGCTGGGCGCTGCTGGCGGGCGTGTTCGTGTTCCTGCTCCTCGCGTGGGTCTGGCGCTTCCGCCCGTCGCTCTGGCATCGCGACAACGCGCTGCTGCTGGTCGGTCTGATCCTGGTCGTGGCGACCTTCGGATTGAAGCTCACCGCTGGACGCTTGATCCTGGCTTTCTTCGTTCCGACCGCCGCGGCCGGCATGCTGATCGCGATCCTCCTCGACCCAGGAGCCGCAATGGTCGTCATGGCCGTGCTGGCGCTCATCGGTGGCGCGGCGAACGGTGGATCGATCGAGATGGCAACCTACATCTTCGTCGGTGGCTTCGTCGGGATGATGGCGGTCCGCCGCGGCGACCGGCTCAACGCGTTCATCCAGGCGGCCATCGCCATGACGATCGTCAACGCCGTCGTCGTATCGACGTTCGCCCTGCTCGGCGAGCACGACGTGACCGGGGTGTTCCAGCTGTGGGGTGCCTCCGTCGCGGCGGCGGTTGGCTCGTCGGTGGCGGCCGTCGGGACCTTCGCCGTACTGGGTAACCTGTTCGGCATCCTGACCGTGTTCCAGCTGCTCGAGCTGGCCAACCCGTCGCAGCCGCTGCTGCGGCGCCTGCTGGTCGAGACGCCGGGCACCTACCACCACTCGATCATGGTCGGCAACCTGGCCGAACGCGCCGCCGAGGCGATCGGGGCCGATCCGTTGGTGACCCGCGTGGCTGCGTACTACCACGACATCGGCAAGCTCGCCAATCCCCTGGCGTTCATCGAGAACCAGGCCGGCGCCGAGAACATCCACGATCAGCTCCAGCCGCAGGTCTCGGCGAGCGTGCTCAAGCAGCACGTCGCCGACGGCATCGACATCGCCTACAAGGCCAAGCTGCCGACGGCGCTGATCGCCTTCATCCCGCAACACCACGGGACGGCGATCATGAGCTACTTCTACGCACGAGCGAAGGAGCAAGCGGCAGAGCCGTACGGGGGTCTTGCTACGGCCGCGGGCGCCAAGGCGGCCGAGGCGGTCGACGAACGGCGATTCCGCCACATGGGCCCGAAGCCGCAATCTCGCGAGGCCGCGGTGCTCATGCTCGCCGACGGGGTGGAGGCGTCGGTACGATCGCTGTCCGCGCGCGACGAGCCCGCCATTCGGGCGATGGTCGGCCGGATCATCGACGAGCGACTGGCCGACAACCAGTTCGACGAGTGCGACCTGACGTTGCGCGACGTGGAGCGGATCCGCGAAGCGTTCGTCGCCCAGCTGCTTGGCATGTACCACCAGCGGGTGGCCTATCCTCAGAACAAGATCGTCGAGCTGGAGTCCCGCCGTGCCGCGGCTGTCGGCGAGGAGGACTGAGACTCCCTGCGATCGTCAGGGAGAAGCGGAACGTGCCCGAGGAGAGCTTGACCTCGCGGCGACCGGCGACCCTCGAGGACGAGCTCGCCCAGCGAATCGCCCTCGCTCAGGTGTTGCGGGCGATCAGCCAGGTCCCATTCGACCTCGACCTGGTCTTCCGGACCATCCTCGAACACGCCGTCCGGCTGTGCAACGCCGAGCGCGGTTTCGTGTATCTCCTCGACGGAGAGGTATATCGGCACGTCGCGGATCTCCACGGACCGCCCGACGTGGTGGCGTTCAACATCGCAAATCCCATTCGCCCGAGTCGCAAGACGCTCACGGGACGAACGGCACTCGAACGCAAGCCGGTGCACATACCGGATGTCCTCGAGGATCCCGAGTACGACTATCCGGAAGCGCTGAGTCTCGGCCAGTTCCGGGCAATGCTCGGAGTCCCCATGCTCCGCGATGACGTGGCCGTCGGGATCATCAATCTCTGGCGCGACGAGCCGCGGCCTTTCAGCGATCACGAGATCGAGCTCGTCACCTTGTTTGCCGACCAGGCTGTGATCGCTCTCGAGACGTCTCGGCTACTGGCCACCGTCGAGCGGCAACGGGGCGAGTTGGCACGGTTCGTTTCGCCCCAGGTCGCCGCCCTGATCTCGAGCCCCGACGGGGAAGCCCTCCTGGCGGGCCATCGGCGCGAGATCACTGTTGTCTTCTGCGACCTGCGCGGGTTCACGGCCTTCTCGGAGGTCGCCGAGCCCGAAGAGGTCCTCAGCGTCCTGCGCGACTTTCATGCCGCGGTCGGGCCGTTGATCGTGGAGCACGGAGGCACTCTCGAGCGCTTTGCAGGTGATGGCCTCATGGTCTTCTTCAACGATCCCGTGCCCGACCCAGACCACGCTCGCCAGGCAATCAGGATGGCCCTGGCGACCCAAGCTCGCTTCGCCGAGTTAGCGAATCGCTGGGCGGTGCTGGGGTACGTCCTCGGACTGGGAATTGGGATCGCGAGCGGCTACGCGACGATGGGCCGAATCGGGTTCGAGGGCAGGTTCGACTACGCGGCCGTCGGCAGCGTCGTCAATCTGGCCGCCCGGCTCTGCGCCGAGGCGGCTCCGGGATCGATTGTCCTGAGCCAACGGACCGCTTCGGCCGTCGAGGGGGAGGCCGAGCTGCGGCCGCTCGGGCAGCTCTCGCTCAAAGGGTTCAGCCGGCCGATGGTGGCGTTCGAGGTGGTCGGGCCGTGGGCCGCGCCCCGATGAGCGAGCCGCCCGCGACGGCCGTTGAGCGACGGCATTACCTCGGCCCGTGGCGCATCGACGTCACTGTTCGTCCGGGCGTCCCAGTTCCAACGTCGGCCGCGAGCCTCGCCCGCGCGGCAGCGGCGGCCCTCGACGTCATAGGTGCTCCTCGACCTGCTTCGCTCGGTCTGATCCTCTCGAACGACCGGGAGTTGGCGGCGCTCAACGCCGAGCATATGGCTGAGACCGGACCCACCGATGTTCTGTCCTTCCCGCTGCTCCCGCCGGAGGCGTTTGCGAGGCGCGTCTGGACCAGAACGTCCCCTGGCGCCGAATTCAAGCTACCGCCCGGGCGGCGTATCCACCTTGGCGACATCGTCATCTCGGTCCAGCGCGCGACGGCTCAGGCACGGGCGGGTCGGGGCGGCCAGACCGGGGATGTCCGCTGGCCCGCATCGGACGAGCTGCGGCTGCTCGTCACCCACGGCGTGCTGCACGTTTGTGGATGGGATCACGCCACCCCGAAGGAAGAGGCAGCCATGCGGACGCTCGAGGAGCGACTGCTGAAGGCGGGTCAATAGTCTGGGGCCGCTCCGCGCCGCGCGAGAGCTGTTGCCGCCTCGAGCAGCGCGCCCCGCTGCGGCCCGATCCGCCGGCGACACGAAGACCGCGAGCTCGCGCTCCAGCTCCTCCATCGCCTCCCTGGCCATGACCGCATGGATCTGGCCGTCGAACGTCAGGCGGACCTCGACATACCGGCGGTCGGGAGATTCCACCGCCCGCCTGAGGAGCTCGCGGCTCTGGAGCCGGTTCAGGATCGAGTTGAGAGTCGAGGGTCGCAGTCCGGTGGCGTGGCGTATCGCGAAGATCCCCTCCATCGGGTGCGCTGCAGCGACCGACAGAACGAGGGACTCGACCGCCGACAACCCGCCCTCGTTCGCGATCGCGTCGAGCCGCCGGGTGAGCGCGTGGAATGTGCTGTGGATCGCCGGATAGACAAGGCGACTCGCTCCGTTCTCCGGCCAAGACTTGCGAGGCCAGTATCGGTCGATCGAATCCGCTCGCATGAGTGCGAAACCGTACATCCGCCAACTTAGCTGCCAGTTGCTCGGCTCGTTGCGAAAGCGGATGCCGAAATCGGATGCCGAAATCGGATGCCGAAATCGCAAGGGTGCTTGGCTGGTGTAGGTCTCTCCCGGGACGTCCGAAATCGCAAGGGTGCTTGGCTGGTGTAGGTCTCCCGGGACGTCCGAAATCGCAAGGGTGCTTGGCTGGTGTAGGTCTCTCCCGGGACCTCCGAAATCGCACGTAGGCGATCCTCGAGCCGGCGGGCACCCGAGATCCGAGGAGTGCGCTAGCATCCCCAATGCGGGCCGCCCGGGCAGGGATCGGGCCCGTTCAGTGTGCGCCCGGCGAAGTTGCCGCGGCGCCACAACGTGTTGTCGGGCGACACCCACAAGCGCAACAGGGAGCCTCTTGAAGATCGTTGTCGGCCTGGGGAATCCGGGCGGCCAGTACGCGCAGACGCGCCACAACATCGGTTGGATGGTGCTCGATCGCCTCGCCGACCGAGGGGGCTGGGCCGGGCATGGCCGCGAGCGAGATGCGTCGAAGGTCGTCCAGGGTCGAATCGCGGGCGTCGACCTCACCCTTGCCAAGCCGCTGACCTTCATGAATGACTCGGGGCTCGCGGTACGCAAGCTCCTGGCCAGGGAACGAGCTCCCTTGAACGAGCTGCTGGTCGTCGCCGACGACTTCGCCTTGCCGTTCGGCAAGCTGCGCTTTCGGGAGGGCGGAGGTGCCGGTGGCCACAATGGCCTGGGTTCGATCATCGACGAGCTTGGGACCGAGAAGTTCTCCCGCCTTCGGATCGGCATCGGCGAGCCGGATCGCCAGGCAATCGATCATGTCCTGAGCCGTTTTGCCCCCGACGAGCGACAGCGTCTCGACGAGCTGCTCGACGCTGCCGCAGACGCCGTCGAGGCATGGGCACACGATGGAACCAACAAGGCGGCCAACCGCTTCAATCCGTTTGAGCTTCGCCCGGCCGACGCGGAACGGCTCGCGGCGCCTGGCGAGGTCGATGGTCCACCTGGTCCCGACGGCATCCGCCGCACGAAGACGGGCTGGCGGCGGACGCGCCCGCCGGAGGCCGCCGAATGAGCGGCCGAGCCCTGCCGCGGGGCAAGTCGGGTGCCGAGCGCCGGCTGGGCGAGCGATTCGCTCACGACATTGCCGAGCGGCGCGACGCAGCGGAGGGGAAAGCGATCGACTTCGACGTCGCGGAGGTCGACGCCGAGGTTGCCGAGGCCGAGGACGCCGCCCGAGCCCACCGGCAAGGGAAGGGGCCGACCCGCCCGCGCAGTCAGGGCGCGGATACGACACGTGGAGCAGAGACGGCACGAGGTGCCCGGCGGCTACCGGACCTGTCCGTGCTGCCGCCGCTCCTGACGGCGACCGGTTCGTCTGTCTCGCTTCGAGAACGACTTGGCGCTCCGGGGGCCGACATCCCGAAGGCGGGTCGCCACGCGGGGCTGACCTCGGTACCCCACGGCGCCAAGAGCTATCTCGCCGCCTCACTCGCGCTCGCCGGGGAGCGCCTGGTGTGGATTGCACGCGATGCCGAAATCGGCGACCGGGTGGCCGAGGAGCTGCAGGCGTGGCTGGGCGACCCGGATCGAGTGGCGATCCTGGAGCCGCGGACTGCGCTGGCCTACGAGCGCAGCGAGCTCGTCGCCGACGAGACGGCGGCACGCGTTTCGGCCTTTGCAGCATGGCGCGGCGGCCGAGCGACCGTCCTCGTGGCCAGCGTCCAGGCCCTTCTCCAGCACACGATCCGCCCCGACGACCTGCCGGCCGACCCACGTCACCTCGAATCGGGCGACCGCCTCCGCCCCGACGCATTGCTGAGCGAGCTGTTCGACCTCGGCTACACGCCAGCGATCGAGGTCGCCGGACGCGGCGAGTTCGCGCGGCGCGGCGGCATCGTCGACGTCTTCCCGCCGTCGAGCCCGCTCCCGGTCCGGATCGAGTTCTTCGGCGACGAGATCGACTCGCTGCGGGCATTCGACCCGGCCGACCAGCGCAGCCTCGGCGCGGTCGACGCAGTCAGCCTCCTGCCGGCCACCGAATTCCTCGAGCCCGCCGATGGCGTCGGCCGGGTGCGCGCCGGGCTCGCGCGCGGAGCCGACCGCCTGCCTGAGCGCCTGGCAGCGGACCTCGAGCGCTTCGAGGTACGCGGTCGAAGCGACGCGGCGAGGGCCGCGTTGGTCCGTGAAGCGACCCGTGCCATCGACGTCGGCGACGCGGCCGAGATCTGGGCGCCCCTCCTCGCGCCCGCCACCGGCCTCGACCATCTCCCGGCAGGAACCCTGCTCGTGCTCGACGAGCCGGGCGACCTAGCCGAGGCCGCCGAATTCCTGTGGCGCCAGGCCGACGAGCGCGCGGGCGAGCTCGTCGAAGCTGGTGACCTGCCGAAGACCTGGCCGAGTGCGTACCTGCCTCGCCGCGACTGGAAGACCCGCCTTCTCGCCTCGCGGACTCTGGAGCTGACCTGGGAGTCGGAGGCGTCGGGAGCAATGGCCGGCGGTGGGCTCAGCTCGGGTGACCTCTTCGGATGGCGCGAACCGCAGCTACCGGCTGCTCGGTCCGGCCAGCTGGCCGAGGTGGTCGATCGATGGGCGGCGGATGGGGCTCGGATCGTCCTCGCCTCGGATCAGGCGCCGCGCCTGGCCGAGATCCTGGAGGATGCCGGTCATCCGGTCGGGATCGTCCACAAAGTGGGCGAGGCGCCGCCGCCTGGGGCCGTCGTCCTGATCGAGCGCAGCCTCAACGGCGGCTTCGAAGGCGGCCCGGATAGCCTCGTGTTCGTCACCGATCGGGAGCTGTTCGGTTCCGTCCGCGTCCGCCGGCCGAAGGCCTTGCGGCGGGTGGTCCCGCGGGACATCCTCGAGCGCCTGACGCCGGGCGATCTCGTCGTCCACATCGACCACGGCATCGCGCGATACGAGCGGATGCTCCGTCGTAGCAGCGGTGCGGGCGACGACCGGGACTTCCTGGAGCTCGCGTTTGCCGGGGGTGACCGCATCTACGTGCCGGTGGAGCAGATCGCGCGGGTCAGCCGCTACTCCGGCGGCGAGCATCCCCACCTGTCGCGCCTCGGCGGTACCGACTGGCTGCGGACCAAGGCCCGAGTGAAGCGGGCGGTCACGGACCTCGCCCAGGAGCTGCTCGAGCTCTACGCAGCTCGGGCTGCGGCTCGCGGCCATGCCTTCCAGGGCGACACGCCATGGCAGGGTGAGCTCGAGGCGTCCTTCCCGTATGAGGAGACCATAGACCAGCTACGCGCCACCGCCGAGGTCAAGCTCGACATGGAGGCCGTCCAGCCGATGGACCGCCTCGTCGTCGGCGACGTTGGCTACGGCAAGACCGAGGTCGCCCTGCGGGCGGCGTTCAAGGCCATCCAGGATGGCAAGCAGGTTGCGGTGCTCGTTCCTACCACCGTCCTCGCCGCGCAGCACCTTGCTACCTTCGACCAGCGCTTCGGGGCCTTTCCCATCACCGTCCGGCTGCTGTCGCGCTTCGTGGCTCCGGCCGAGCAGCGAGCAACCATCGACGGGCTCGCCGGCGGACGAGTCGATCTCGTCATCGGCACCCATCGGCTGTTGAGCAGGGATGTGCGGTTCGGCGACCTCGGCCTGGTCGTGGTCGACGAGGAGCAGCGCTTCGGTGTGGCCGCCAAAGAGCGGCTGAAGCGGCTGCGCCGTGAGGTCGACGTCCTGACGCTGTCCGCGACGCCCATCCCGCGAACACTCAACCTGGCGCTGGCGGGCGTTCGAGACCTCTCGGTCATCGAGACACCCCCGGAAGATCGACTGCCAATCCAGACACGCGTGGCGGAGGCCTCGGCCGGATTGGTGCGTGACGCGATCCTGCGCGAGCTCGACCGTGGCGGACAGGTGTTTTTCGTCCACAACCGGGTCGAGACGATCGAGGCGCAGGCCGAGCAACTCCGGCGAATGCTGCCGGGCGTGCGCTTCTCGGTGGGACATGGGCAGATGCCGGAGGGCGCGCTCGAAAAGGTCATGCTCGACTTCGCTTCGGGCGGCGTGGATGTCCTGGTCTGCACCACGATCATCGAATCGGGCCTGGACATTCCCAACGCCAATACGATCATCATCGACCGGGCCGACACGCTCGGGCTCGCCCAGCTCTACCAGCTCAGGGGTCGGGTCGGCCGCTCTTCGCGGCGCGCCTACGCCTATCTCCTGTATAGGCGCCGGGAACGGCTGTCCGACGAAGCCCGCAAACGGCTCCAGGCGATCTTCAACGCCTCCGAGCTCGGGGCCGGCTTCCAGATCGCGCTGTCGGACCTCGAGATCCGGGGTGCGGGCAACATCCTGGGCGGCGAGCAGTCGGGGCACATGGCAGCTGTGGGATTCGACCTCTACTCCCGCCTGCTGGCCGACGCAGTCGAGGAGCAGAAGGCCAATATGGAGCATCGGCTGCCCGTGATCGAGCGGCCCCAGACGGTGATCGACCTGCCGCTCGATGCGAACCTGCCGGATTCGTATGTCCCGGAGGAGGCACAGAAGCTCGAGCTCTACCGACGGTTGGCCAAGGCCCGAACACCCGGCGATATCGCGGCCTTCCGCCAGGAGATGATCGACCGCTTCGGCCCGATGCCCGAGCCGGTCGTACGGCTGGTGGAGGTTGCCGAGCTCCGGCTGGCAGCTGAGGCAGCTGGCGTCGGCTCGATCTCACGGGAGGATGGGCAACTCGTCGTCCGCTTCGGTGCCGGCCTGTCTCGGGCGACAGCCATGGGCCTGCTGGCGGGAGCCCCGTTGCCTGGCCTTCGCGCCGGCGACCTCACGTTCGCCTCGAATCAGGTTCGATTCCGCCTGCCACGCGATCAAACGGCCGCGTGGCGCTTGACCCAGGCGATCGTCGCCCGGCTCTCGAGGCCCCAAGATGTCTTCGATCCAATCACGCCGATCCAGGCGAGGTAACGGTTATCGCCTGGACGGCTCGCGAGCGGCCTCGTATATGCGCCGCTGGGCGACGCCGATAGCGGCGGCCAGGTCGGCACCCGCCGGTGCCGGTGCCCAGCCGAGCGAGAGCCGAAGGGTGAGCCCGGCGTTCTCCAGCCAGTCATCGGCTGCTGCCCGCACGCGGTCGATGTAGCGCGTCGCCCCGTCCTCGCCGGTTTCCAGAAGCAGGGCCCCGAAGCTCCCATGGCTGAGGTGTGCGATCGGGTCGGCGACGCGACTCTCCGACTCGATGAGACGCGCGATTTCGGCGACGACCTGATCGGCAGCTCGGCGACCCAGCCGATCGGAAAGTGCGTCGAGATGCGGGAGCTCCGCGATCACCACCGTGACAGGATTGCCGAAGCGCGCAACGCGCAGCGACTCCGCCGCGACCGCGCGGTACCAGTCGGCACGATCGACAAGCCGCGCCTGGGTGCGTTCCGACGCACCCATTGGCGCCGGTCGCGGCTGCTCGACCGACCCAGCTCGACCGTCGGGGTCGGGGGCGGCCCGGGGCGGCGGCTGGGCGGTGGGCGGATCGGCGGCGACGTCCCCGAGAAAGGCTTCGATCGCCGCGGCGCGGGTGGCGTCATCCACGGGACGATCGCCCCGACGGAGAAGCTCAGGATCGCGGGTCACCGGTCACATCGCCCGACGTTCGAGGGGGTCGGCGCGCCCCGATCTTCCGAAAATATGGCGCCACCGTGGCACGCGCCGCGGGTGCTCTGCGTGGAGGTATTCACGCTCCACGAGCTCCTCGGCGAGCAGGCGATAGTCGAGGCAGGCGCCACTGTCCGGGGCGTAGGACGTGATCGGCATGCGGGCCTCGGCGGCCTCGGCGAAGCGGATGCTCTCGCGGATGGTTGTTCGCGCGAGCAGCTCGCCGTGGACGCGATCGAGCTGCTCGATCACCCGCCTGGCGTGGATCGTGCGGTTCACCCGGCAAGCCACGATCAACGGATCCCAGAGCGCGGGATTGAGCGTCGACTGGAGGCGTCGCATCTCGCCGACGATCGCTGCCACGCCCGGCAAGGCGATGGAATGCGCCTCGACGGGGATGATCACCTCGCGGGCGGCCATGAGCGCGCCGACAGACAGGTACGACAGCGCCGGCGGGCAGTCGATGATCACGAACGCCCAGTTCTGGCCGAGCCGTTCGAGAGCGTGCATCACGCCGACACCGAGTTGGCCCTTGAGCGTTCGTTCGGCCTCCACGAGCCAGGGCGATGCGGGGACTACCTGGAGCCCGGGGATCCCTGTCTTCTCCACATTTGACTCGAGGTCCCGCGTTCCGATGAATGCCTCGAATGGGCCATGGTGGTCGGAGGGCTCGGCGAGCCATGCGGAAGCGCTGGCCTGGGGGTCGAGGTCGATGAGGAGGGTGGACAGCCCACGTTCGGCGAGAGCTGCGGCCACCGAGACCGCGGTCGTGGTCTTGCCGCTTCCGCCTTTACGGTTGACGACCGCGATGGTGCGCACGGGGCCTTCCCAGCCAACGTCGGGCCTCGGGGCATCTGCATGAGCCAGCGGCAGAAGTCCTACCCCCAGACCGGCCCGCAGGCTACACCACTATTCGTCTTGTGCGATAGAGGCCTGCCGAGGCTGGGACAAAGGTCCGGTGCGGCCAGGCGCCACGGAGGTGAGCTCGAGATCTCCATCCCGAGCACGCCTGGAGCGACCCATCGTCGCCTCGGCCAACCCCTTGCTGTGCTAGGAGCGCCTGATCAGATAGGGCGTCAGGCGTGCGGTCAAAGCCGGCTTCGGCATCGCACCCACGACCCGATCGACCACCCGGCCGTCCTTCATGACGACCATGGTCGGGATGCTCAGGGCCTCGTACCGCTGGCTCAACGCGCGGTTGTCGTCGACATTGACCTTAATGACCTTGAGCCGGCCGGGGAATTCGCGCGCAAGCTGTTCGAGGATCGGGGACACGAAACGACAAGGCCCGCACCACGGAGCCCACAGGTCGACAAGGACTGTGGCCGTCGTCTGTGCCTCGATATCGAACGTGGCATCGGTCGCGTCGACGACCCACGGCAGTGGCTTGCCGCAAGTCCCACAGTGCGGGGCGCCTCGAGGGCTCGGCCGAATCGTATTGCGAGCGCCGCAGTTGGTGCAGACGATGATCGAAACCGGGCCAGAGCTCCTCTTCGATTCGGCAGCACCGCTCGACGGCTTCGAGGCCGGCTGGTCAGGCGACGCTTCGTTCGTTGTCATGAGAGGTCTGGCAATGGCGTATCGGCTGGCTTCGCCATGCTGGTCGGCGCTTCCTCGAGTTTCGATCAGGTGACATTCCGGGCGGGCAGTCGGATGGGCTTCGACTACTCTGCCCCGATGGCAAGTCGGGCGAAGCAGGTCTCGCGCGCACTCTCGCTGTCGGTCCTCACCGTGGCGTGGAACGGCCTTGCCGGTTCGATCGCAGTCTACGCGGCGATGGCGAGCGGCAGCCTGGCGCTTCTTGGATTTGGTGGCGACGCGATGATCGACTCGGTGGCTTCTGCCGGCTTGATATGGCGTTTTCTCGTCGAGTCGCGGGATGCCGAACGCGCGGCGCGGGTTGAGGCGACGGCCGAACGCATCGTCGGGTTGGCCCTCGTCGCCCTCGCGCTCTACCTGGCCGCAGGCTCCATCCGCTCGCTCGCCGACCAGTCCCATCCCGAGGCCTCGATCGCGAGCATCGTCCTGCTGATCGCGTCGGCTCTCCTGTTGCCGGCCCTCGCGGTGGCCAAGTACCGCGTCGCTGCGGCGCTCGGCAGCGGCGCCTTGCGGGCAGACAGCATCCTGACTGCCG
>WNGJ01006990.1_pt1 | contig 14204 bp, 8 predicted proteins | sample 5400611 | NCBI WGS metagenome assembly WNGJ01 (sample SAMN13153375, study PRJNA577476) | soil metagenome | isolation source: 40 cm soil or saprolite under Garry oak tree replicate 1 | place: USA:California | collected 2016-06-15 | reverse complement strand
CGCGATCGCGATACGTGCTTTCCTAATCAGAGTCCTCGTAGCTAACATGACTTGATGGGCTGGAGCATTGCTGGGCGCCTCCCCAAGGCCCTTAAAAGGAGTGGACATGAAACAGGGATTCCTAGTTGTCTTTTTCGCCCTTTTGATGATCGCCTGTACAAGTTCCCGGTCATCGCAGACTCCTCCGGTGGAGTTAAAGCATTTTGCTCTGAATAGCGTCGAAGATGTACGCGCGACCACAGGAGTCAGCTTTGACCGGCAGACCTCGTCAGACGGCAAGGGCTCCATACGCGTTGACGCTGAGGAGCCAATGATTGTGCCGCTATTTGAAGTGACCGACGTCAGCATCGAAAATGCGACCCTCATTTACCAGGCGAGCTTGCAGTCTCAGAAGCTTGACGGCAAAGCGTTCCTAGAAATGTGGGTCCGCCTCCCTGGCAAGGGAGAGTTTTTCTCGCGCGGCTTGGACCGCCCCATAACTGGCACGACGAGCTGGATGACCATCGCTACGCCCTTTTTTCTGCAGGCCGGACAAAAGCCGGATTTGATCCGTCTCAACTTAGTGGTCCAGGGAAAAGGACGCGTATGGATTGACGATATCCATCTCATGCGCGCACCCCTGCCGAACCATTGATCTTTTATGCAAATCGGAGCGGATAGCTCATCCAACCATCCGGCGACGTTCCTGGTCAAAATATTTGTGACGCCTAAGGATTTCGAGCAGGGAATCACGTACAGCTTTTGGGATTGAGGCTCGCAAGAGACGCTTAGCGAAGCTCGACGATAACCAGGGACAGATCGTCAGCCAGCGGGCCGTGCCTTCACGCAGTGACGCCGTCGAGGATTGCCTGCTTCATTTCCGGAAGTGATCGCTTCGCCGATTGGCGGACCAATTCCTCCAGACCTTCGACGCCGAGCATTTCATCCCTTTTATTGAAGACCTCGACGAGCCCATCCGTGTAAATGACCAGGCGATCGCCCGAGGTCAGGTCAATTTCGTCCGCGGTTTCAGACAGAGCTGTATCGGGGAGACAACCGAGAATTCCGCTTTGCGAATCGAGTAGGCGGAGGCCGCCATTCGAGACAAGCATTGCCGGCGGATGGCCTGCCGCGGCAAAGTTCATACGACGAATGCGCTGGACAAAACGACCAGCCGCCATCGTGAAGTAAAAGCCGTCCGCTGCTATGCGATCGTGCACGAACTCGTGAAGGCGCCGCAGTAACCTGCCAGGCCCCGTATTGTGTTCGAGCTCATGCAACGTCTCGGAGTAAATACGCGCGGGGCTGTAGTAGGCCTCGACTGAAACATCGTTCCACACCAAGCTGCGCGGCGCGAGTGATTGCTGGACGCGTGCAGCAAGGGAAAGTTCGGCTTCAATCTCCCTCTGGCGTTTTTCCAGCAGCGCGTTGGATTCACGCAACTGCTCCTCGACGCGCTTCTGCGCACTGATGTCAGTTACGACAAGCAGCAGGTAATCCTGTCCGTCGGGTCCCTGAATGATCCGTCCGCTAAAGATTGCCGGAATCTTCTCGCCGTCCTTGCGAGGGAGGTAGAACTCGTGGCGGTGGCGCCCGTAACGTTGGCCGGCTTCGTGCTGCCGCATGATGTACGGAAGGTCTTCCGGAGGGAAAATCGTGTCGGGCGTACGGCCCTGCATCTCTCCGCGCTCGTACCCTCCCAAGCGGATCACCGCTTCGTTCGCGAAGATCACACGAAGCTGGTTATCAACGATGACCACGCCCTCGTTGAGCGTTTCGAGGATGCCCTCCATCTGGCGAAGCCAATCGGGTGATTCGATCCTCGCCGCTTCTTCGGGATTCCTCTTCAGAGGTTCTTTTCCGTCCATGGGGATTGTCACATACGAGCAGCGCGAGCGCGGCGTCGAATCACAAGCCTACTGCATTGCCTGGACAAATCAAATTGAATTCCATGCAGATCAGAGTAACCGGGAGACATAGGAAACGCTACGGCATCGCAAACTTCCGCGTGATTACAGTGACGCCCCAAAAGCGACCCGATGTCGGAACTGAAAGGGATGGTTAGACTGTTCCCAGCTTGGTGGTTCATTATGTCTGAAGGTCGCAGCGCATGTTCGGCCGGGGAGGTGTCCGGCGACACAGGACTTCGGTGATTGCCGGCTTTACCGGACGCTCGCGGAACTCTCTGCCCGCGTTCACCCCTCGGGGACAATGCACCTCCGGTAAAGCACTGACGGAACATGTAGAATCTTTAGGTGAGAATTCTGGCTAGCATTTGGTTCATCACCGTTTTGGGGCTGGGCTGAACCCGCGGAGGCGCGGAAACTTATGAAAGCAGCTTCATCGTTTTTGAAGCGGCCACTATTAGCCCACCTGTTGCGAAACATTATGACTTTGGCGTTGGCTGTGTCCTGCACAACGCCTAACAATGCCGCGGTTCGCGTGGAGAAGTCAGAATACAAAGGTTGGAAGAACTGCTATCGCATCACCAACGGAGAAATCGAAGCCATTGTGACCGGCGATGTTGGACCAAGGATCATTCGATTCGCATTCCTGGGCGGCCAGAATTTGTTCAAGGAATTTTCCGACCAACTTGGAAAGAGCGGAGAAGAAAAATTTCAATTGCGCGGTGGCCACCGGGTTTGGAAGGCACCTGAAGATCCTCTGGCCACGTGGGCACCCGATAATGTGCCGGTCGAGATTCAGATTACACTGACCGGCATAATCGCTCGCGAACCGGTAGAGCCCCTGACCAAGCTGCAGAAGGAGATTGAACTTCGCATGGCGGAATCGGGGGCGCGGATGACGGTGATCAACCGCATCACAAATCGCGGGCTGTTTCCTTTGAAGTTTTCCGCCTGGGCGCTGACGATGATGGCACCTGGAGGCGTGGCCGTCAGCGGATTCCCGCCGCGCGGCAAGCACCCCATAAATCTTGAAGCTACAAACCCCCTGGTCATGTGGGCGTACACTAACTTGGCCGACCCTCGTTGGAAATTCACCAAAAAATACCTGACTCTTCGACAAGATCCCAATAACGCCGATGCGCAAAAGCTCGGCATGTTCAACGCGGACACGTGGGCAGTTTATCTATTAAACGGCGAAGCCTTTCTGAAGCGCACGAAGGCGGAACCCGCAAAGACGTATCCCGATTTCGGGTGCTCGTTTGAGACCTTTACGAACAACGAGTTTCTGGAAATCGAAACCCTCGGACCGATGACGGACCTGCATCCTGGGCAAACCGTGGAGCACGCCGAGCATTGGGCGCTATTTCGCAACGTGATACCGAATTCGCTGACGGACGAAGAGTTGGATCGCGTCTTCACTCCATTGTTGAAAACGGTCGGAACGGATCAGTGAGATACTCGTGTCGCATTCTGGCAAGCCGACGCGCAGAGAATTTCTGGTAACCACTTCTTCGGCGGCACTCAGCGCTGCTGTGCCTGTGCCGACCGCTTCAGTGTTACCCGCTTCGGAGCCTGCGACCGCGGCGACGCTCGGCCCGTGCTCACCGGAAGAGTTGTTCAAGCCCGGCCCACAACGCACCTTTCAGGGAGATCGGACCACGCAGATCGCCATGCCCATCGGTGGAATCGGCGCCGGCTGCATTTGCTTGAACGGTTACGGCGGTCTACAGGACTTTTCTATCTGGAATCGGCCGGCGACCACCGCTCTGCCCGAAGGGTATTCACCTTCGAAGGCGGCCTTCGCTATCCTCCATGTCAAAGGTGCTAAACCCATTACGAAACTCGTGGAAGGTCCATTCCCTGTGCTGAAAATTTACGACCAGGGTCTGCAAGGCGAAGGATACCGGCGCGGTGGCTTCGAGGGTTTCCCGCGCTTTGGCAAATGCGAGTTCAAAGGAGAATTTCCTTTCGCCGAAATCAGCATCAGTGATTCGTTTGTCCCGTTACGGGTTTCACTACTGGCGTGGAATCCGTTCATTCCTCTCGACGACAGGAATTCCAGCATTCCGTGCGCGATTCTGGAATATACGCTTCACAATGCCTCCCCGGAGCGGGTCGAATATGAATTCTCCTATCATCTCTCGCACCTGGCGCCCGGTTGCGGTGAAGACGAATCCCACAGTCGCAACACGGTGATTCCCGACCGCGGCGTATTCCTGAACAACGTCGAGCCGCCGAATTCCGAGGCGCACGGCAGCGCTGCCTTGATTGCTATCGGTGAAATTCCACGCATCAAGGGCATGTGGCTGCGCAGCCCAGGTTGGGAGTTCGACTCGCTTTCCGCGCTCTGGCGTGAGGTTTCCACGGGGACATTCACAGCCAACGGCGGCTCCAACGCAATTGACACAAAAGGACGCAACGGCGGCTCGATTCTATGTGCGAGCGCCTTAGCGCCCGGCGAGTCTCGCACCCATCGAGTCGCCGTTGCCTGGCATTTCCCCAACTGCTATTTCCAGGTCGGTGGCGCCGGCAAGCAGGCCGATACGCAAGGCGCACCTGGTTGCCGCTCTCTTGCCGCTGACGCGCCGCCGCTCTGGCGGCCGTTTTACGCCTCGACCTGGAGCGACGCGCGAGAAGTCGCGCTCTACGTCGAGCAAAACTACGCTACACTGCGTGGCCGCACGCTGGCATTCAAACAAGCGCTGTTCTCTTCGACTCTCCCGCCTTATGTGCTCGACGCCGTCTCCGCGAATCTGAGTATCCTCAAATCTCCCACGGTTCTGCGTCTCGAAAACGGCGACCTCTGGGGCTGGGAAGGCTGCTTCCCGGATGCCGGTTGCTGCCACGGCTCCTGCACCCATGTTTGGAATTACGCGCAGGCCTTTCCGCATCTTTATCCCAAACTCGAACGCACTCTACGCGAACTGGAACTTGTACGATCGATGGACGAGAACGGCCACGTCGCGTTTCGTTCCGCGCTTCCCGCAGGTCCCGTGAAACACGATTTCCATGCCGCTTCCGATGGCCAGCTTGGAGGCATCATGAAGGTTTTTCGCGATTGGCAAATCTCGGGCGACCAGGACTGGCTCAAGAAAATGTATCCGCTGGCCAAGCGCAGCCTGGACTATTGTATTCGCACCTGGGATCCGGATCATCGCGGCGCGTTGTTCGAGCCCCATCACAACACTTACGACATCGAGTTCTGGGGCGCCGATGGCATGTGCACCAGCATTTATCTCGGAGCGCTCTCCGCGTTTGCGCAAATGGCGCAGGCTGTCGGCCAGCCCGAGGATGCCAAATTCTACGACGAGCTTGCGCATCGCTCTGCGCGCTTCATGGATGGGCAACTCTTCAACGGTGAGTATTACCAGCAGAAAGTCCAGTATCAAGGCTTGCGCAACACTTCTTTCGCCGAGCTCATCGCCAAAGTCGATGAACAAAGCAGCGAAATGGAGCAGCTTTTGAAACGCGAAGGTCCTAAATATCAGTACGGCACCGGCTGCGTCTCCGACGGCGTCATCGGTGCGTGGATGGGGCGCATGTATGGCATCGACATGCCTTTCAGCCGCGAACATGTTCGCAGCGCTCTGCAATCCATCTTCAAAAATAACTTCAAGACTGACCTCAGCCAGCACGCCAACGCCCAGCGTCCCGGATATGCCATGGGCCATGAGCCCGGGCTGCTGCTATGCAGTTGGCCTCACGGCGGCAAGCCCACTCTTCCGTTCGTCTACTCCGACGAAGTCTGGACCGGCATCGAGTATCAGGTCGCCTCACACCTCATCAGTGAGGGCTTCGTTCACCAAGGGCTCACCATCGTGAAGGCGCTGCGCAGCCGTTATGACGGCCGCGTCCGCAATCCCTGGAACGAATACGAATGCGGCAACTACTATGCACGCGCCATGGCCAGCTACGCGTTGCTCGCCGCACTGTCCGGTTTCCGCTACTCTGCGGTTTGGCGGACGCTCTGGTTCGGCCCGCAGCTCAACGTCCGACCCTTCAAGACTCTCTTCTCCACCGCCCACGGTTTTGGCACGATTTCGCTCGAAGGGAGCAATCTTCGGATCGAAATGCTCGAAGGCGAACTTCCCCTCGTAAAACTGGTGCTGACGGAGCACACACAAATAAGCACGTACGAGTGGAAAACCACGGTCCGCCCGCACCAGCCTGCGATCATGAACCTGTGACGAAAGGCGGTGACCAGGACTTAAGACAGTCCAGCAGGCCTCAGATTGCCTTCTTCGCTGCAAGCCACGCCGCAGGTAATCAAACACATCGTGATGATGGTTGAGAAAAACGATGGGGGTGGTGAAAGCGTATCTCCAGCTCAAAGCTGTGACGGCGGCAAAGCAAATGGCGAGCGCCCACGGAGTGCGGCGCATGCGTGCAAGGGCCTCTGCCGGAAGGACGCCCAATCGCCACGCTAAGACCGCCGCGAACAAAAGAAACACGGAGAAAAAAAGCCCGAACGCACTAAAGAAGTCCCAATAAGTTCGGTTAAAACCTTGTGCATCGAAATGAATCGACCGCATTGAGTCAATCAGCGAACCTACTCCCCATTCGGGGTTGGTTTGGCGAAACCCAAGTGTCGAATGTCCCATTGATGAGCACGGAAGCGTCCACGTGGAACTTGATCTTACTTTCGCCCGGCATAATTTTGAAGACAGGAACACCGTCAGGAACCTGCGCGGGAGTTGCGGATAGGAACAAAATGCATGCCAGGAGACAGAAGGTCGTGAGTCGCATGGTGCCCAGAGTCGGAGACCCTTTCCGTAGTACTAATCAAACAAAACTTTCGCGACCCCAAAAGGCAAAAACCGGGAAGCCAAGGTCTGCATTTCAGTAAAAGAGAGCAAGCGGCAACACTGTCAAAATTACCAGTCATGGTAGGACGACCTAGTAAATTCACCAGTTGGAGTCCCGGAATCTGGGGAGCATTTGCCGGCGCTGTTTTGAAGACGACGCGAGCCCAGGCGAAGGGCAGCACGGCAATTGCGTCTCCTTGCTGCCGGAGAGAGAATGACACGTGGAGATAACGACCCATGGTACACACAATAGTTGACGGAACGTTTCGGCAAACCAATTTGACCAACGAATCGTCCGAGTATCTAGCCAAGCGCGAGGAGCTTCGCCTCGCGGAAATCGAGCTCATGCGCCAACGCGAACGCGTCGCCGAGCTGCGCCGCCATCTCCCGAAGGGCGCTCCTATCCAGGACTATCAGTTTGAAGAGGGCCCGCGCGACCTCAACGTTGGTGACGCGCCCGTGCGCACCGTGCGTCTCGGCGAACTCTTCACCAAGCCCAGTCGCTCGCTCATCATCTATCACTTCATGTACGGAAAGCGGCAGACCAAGCCTTGCCCCATGTGCACCGCCTGGCTCGACGGCGCCAACGGCGTCGCCCATCACCTCGCTCAGAATGTCGACTTCGCCGTCGTCACCGCGGCCGATCTCCCGACTCTGCGAGCCCACGCTCGCGCGCGCGGCTGGGACAAGCTGCGCCTCCTCAGCGCCGGCAACAGCACCTTCAAGTACGACTTCGGCAGCGAAGACCGCGAAGGGAGTCAGGATTCCACCGTTTCCGTTTTCACCCGCGACGCCGACGGCACCCTACGCCACTTCTACACCGCGCATCCTTGGATGGCCCCCGACATCCGCGAGCGCGGCATCGACCTGCTCGCTCCCATCTGGCACTTCATGGACCTCACCCCGCAAGGCCGCGGCAACTGGTACGCCAACCTCGACTAGGGCACCAAAGTCCACGCCGCCTCCACGTAGTTCATCTCGAGCGCTAGGAAAACAGATCGCCGCGACGTGACATTCGCGAAAATAAGGCGTCGCGGCGGCAGTCATGGCTAAACGGCGAACGTGGCGTGTTCTGTGAACAGGTGCGGGGCGGCCGTGGGGCCATCGAGGTGGCCGGAGAGGCGATGCTCGAGGCCGTCGCGGGACGGCGTGAGCTGCTGGCGGAGACGGTCCATCTCGTCATTCGATAATGGAGAAAAATTTCTGGCGATGGTGGTGTTGTGCTCGAGCATGGCGAGAGTGGGCATGCCCACGACGGCAGTGGTTACAGGCAAGCTCATGGAATAGTGCAGCAGGGAATCGATGTCGGCTTTGCCGGCGGCGCTGCCGAGTAGAAACTCCTGTCCTGTGACTTTCATTGCGATGACGCCCAGGTTTTTGGCTTTGGCTGCGGGAAGAGCGAGCTCTTCGAAACGTCCGTTGCGCGAGGCGTTTAAGGCCATCTGCACACAATCGAGATCGTGACGCTGGATGGCAGTGGCCATGACCTCGCCGCTGGTGTGGCTGGTCATGCCGATGAAGCGCGCGAGTTTTTGTTCGCGAGCTTCGAGAAGGCCTTTGAGGACGCCGTTGGAAGCTTCGATTTTCTCGAGGTCCTCAGCGCGACCAAGACTGTGGATGTGGACAAGGTCGACATGATCGGTTTGCAAGCGCTTGAGACTGTCTTCGAGACGCTTGAGAAAGGCGTCGCGGGTGCGGTCGGGAATCTTCGTTGCAAGCCAGACCTCTTTGCGGCGCGTGGCCATTACTTTGCCAACACGAGTCTCGCTCTTGCCGTCGCCGTAGGAATACGCAGTGTCGAGATAGGTGATGCCGAGATCAATGGCGCGATTGAGCGCGGCAGTGGCTTTGTCCTCGTCCTCGTACATGAGGAAACGGCTGCCACAGCCGAAGGCGAGAACGGAGACATTCGCGTTGGTGCGGCCAAGCGTGCGCGAGGGGAGGGGCGACGCCGCGGGAGGTTGCGCAGCGGCGAGGTCCGGAAGGCGCGACAAACTCAGACCTGCTGTGGTGAGGCCGATGCGTTCGATGAATTTTCTGCGCGAGAGGTCGTCGGTCACGGGGCCACCTCCAAAGAGAGATGAATTGTAGCTCTGAGGAAGGTGAGAGACGAGAGGTAATTGAAAATTCCTTTGGTCAGCCTGTCAGGGAGCTGAGGCGGCATCGCGCTGGGCGTTGAGGGCGGCGCCGATGATGGCGACTTCGCTGCTGGTGGGCACGGCCTACGAAACGGCTGCCTTGCAGCGGACTCATCATGGTGGAAGAGGACACAGAATCACGCCAAACCGGACTGAGGCGGCGAGGTGAAAACCCCGCCAATCGCCACCGGGAGGCTAAAGTCACTGCGCCTCTTCTCGACTCCACCTTAGTCTGGGCGTCGCCCTTGGCCCATCGGATTTGCGCGAACGATAGTCCGGTTAGCCACCAACGAGCAACTGCCTTCGCCTGGATGGCGTTTTCACATAGGACGAGATTCTTTTTTTGGCAGTGCGTCTATCCCCGACGGAACATTGCTCGTCTAATTCCGTATTCACCAGTCAGGAGACCGCCCGTGAGGAACCTGCCAAAAGACCTGCGGTACGCCCTACGGCAATTCCGCAAGTCGCCGGGTTTCGTGATTACTGCAGTGCTTTCCTTGACGCTCGGCATCGGCGCCACCACCGCTATCTTTAGTGTTATCTATGGCGTACTGCTCGATCCCTATCCCTACAAAGACGCCGACCGCATGGTCCACGTCCAAATGCGCGGCAAGAATCAGACCGACTTCCGCGGCCCTCTCCTCTTCGTCAACGGGACCGGCTACCTGGAACTCAAGCAGATGTCCACCATCGACGACGTTTTCCTCCAGCATGAAGACCAGGAAAATCTTACCGGTGATCAGATTCCTGTCACCGTCAATGTCGGCCGCTTCTCGCCGAACCTTTTCGACTACATGGGCGTCCCTCCCGTCATCGGCCGCGAGTTCACTCCCGCCGACGCCCCCAACGGCAATCCCGCCCCCGTCGCTGTCCTCAGCTATCTGTTTTGGCAACGTCAGTTCGGCGCCAGCCGTGACATCGTCGGCAAGCGCCTCGAACTGGACCACCAGCTCTACATCGTCATCGGCGTTGTGCCGCCGCGCTTCACGTGGGGCGATGCCGATGTCTATCTCCCCGCCATGCCCACGGCCGATCCCCACGACTACTGGATGTCTTTTGTGAAGCTGAAGCCCGGTGCAAAATTCCCCGTCGCCGAATCCCAATTCCAAACGCTCATCGACCGCTACGCCAAAGAAGACCCCAACTATCCCCAAGACCGCAAAGCCCACATCGTCTCGCTCAACGAAGAAGTCCTAGGCCGTTTCTCGGGAACATTGATTCTCCTTTTCTGCGCGGTAATCGCTCTCCTCATCATCGGCTGCGCGAACGTTTCCATTCTTCTCCTTGCGCGAGGTACTGCACGGCACCACGAACTCGCCGTTCGCGTCTCCGTCGGCGCCGCTCGCGGCCGGCTCATCCAGCAACTCCTCGCCGAATCCGTCCTCCTTTCGGTGACAGGCGCGATTCTAGGCGTCATCGCTGCCTATAAAGGCGTAGCTGCATTGGCCGCGGCTTTGCCGTTCTACTCCTTCCCACATGAAGCCGCCATCAAAGTCAATCTCCCCGTTCTGGCCTTCAGCGCCGGCGTCGCTTTGCTGACCGGAATCCTCTTCGGTATCTCTCCGGCGTGGAAACTCTCACGTCCCCAGCTCGGCCACCTTATCCAAGCCAGCAGCAGCAAACATTCTGGCAGCGCCCACGATCGCAACACGCATCGCCTGCTCATCGCCGGCCAAGTCGGTCTGACGCTGCTTCTCATGGCCGCCGCGGGCGCCGCCATGAAAGCCTTTTCAGCGATGATCCATACGCCTCTCGGCTTTGATCCCGATCATGTACTCGCCCTCGACATCGGTTTCCCAAAGGGTGCCAACCCCACTTGGCAAGCGCGGCTGAACGCTAACGAACTCATTCGCAAAACCGTCACGGAGGTTCCTGGCGTGAACACCTCCGCCGTTTCCACCACTTGGTTCCCCCCATTCGGCGGCTTCACTGCAAAAATCGAGCTGAAGAGCAAGCCGTCCCTAACCGACGCGCAAGCGATGCTCGGGCTCATCAGCCCGCAAGCTTTTCTTACCCTGCGCGTTCCTCTGCTTGCAGGCCGTTTGTTTGATGAAGCCGAAACGATGCGCGCCGCGCGCGTGGCCGTCGTGAACCGGGCCTTCGTCAAGCAATTTCTGGGTGATGCAAATCCTCTGGGCCAAAGCGTCCGCAGCCCCATGCTGAAAGTCGAACGCAAAGAACTGCTTTCCGCGACAAATCCAGATGATTGGGCGCAAATCATCGGCGTCGTCGGCGATGCGCTGAATGACGGACTCGACCATCCCACAAAGCCCGCGGTTTTCCTGCCTTATAGTTTTATTCTGCCGACTGACGAACAGCTCTTCGTGCGCGTTACCGGCAATCCGGACGCTGTGCAACGCTCCATCAAAGAACGTTTGCAGCAGCTCAATCCCGAACTGGTTGCAGGCCGCGACCACAGCCTGTCCTGGTGGCTGGAGACCGCCGGCTGGGGCCAGGAGCGCTTCATCGCCACGCTATTTTCCTTATTCGCCTTCCTGGCTCTCGCGCTCGCTGCTACCGGACTCTACAGCGTCGTCTCCTACGCTGTAACGCAGCGCACGCAAGAGGTCGGCATCCGCATGGCTCTCGGTGCGCCCCGCGCAAGCGTCGTTCGCCTGGTGCTGGGCTCGACCACAATCATGCTCGCCATCGGAATCGCCGCCGGCTTGATCCTGAGCGTCTCCCTCAACAGCGTTATAACCGCTTGGTCCAAAGGAAGCTCCAGCGATCCGGCAACTCTGCTCGCTGCCGCGACGCTGCTCGTCCTCATCGCCGTCGCCGCCTGCGTCGTCCCCGCATGGCGCGCCGCCACCATCGATCCCATGGTCGCCCTGCGGCACGAGTAGACTGCGTGCCTTTCCATTTCGCGATCTCATTTGACCAATTCCCGCGGATTCGACTCTTGTTCCGCTGCTCGACAAAAGTACTTGACCTTACCGATTTCCGTTTATCAGGCGCTTGTCGTTCGGCCCTTGGCAAGGCGTCTTTGTCTGACAACATCCGCAGCCAGAGCAGCATCGCACCAGAAAACAAGAACCAGTGAGGTCACCACTGCTGCGGTCACCCTGGGGTCTGTACCACCTTGTTTCTTGTACTCCTCGCCCGCAATGAGCTTCATCGCTCGCGAATAGCGTGCCTTTTCACCGTAAGCGCCTCCCCGATCCGCATACGCCGCTGCCCGCTGCGCGTCATCCTTGGCAGCGTCAATGGCCGTTCCGAACCGCCGGATATCGCTGTCGCACCGGATCAAATACCAGGACTGATACATGCGCGGGCAGCCAGCCGATAGAATCATCCCCGCAAACAGGGCAGCGATGCTCCAACGCGCCGCACCATGTGGCAATTGTGTTCACCAGAGTCAGTGTCCGCGATCGCGTGCTCAAACAGGATAGAATTGCTCTGGTCGTTAGCGAGTTGACACACGGGAATCACAGTTGGGGCAACAATCTGGCGGAGAGGGGAATTCGAACTACCTTCACCTTCGTTCCGACACTATGTCAGTACCACTTTACCGGTAAGCCGGGTAAATCAGGCACTAGTCCGAAATCCGCTGGCTCTGACAAGCATTTCGTGCGCGACCTCGGTGAGCGGGCGATTGTCATTGATGACGGAAAAATCCTCCAATCGCGCTTGGTCAAGGATCGCGTTCAATTCTGCGACGCGGGAAACGAGCTAGCTTAGCTAAGCTAGTACCTGGAATCCTTTTTGTGCACAAAGGACCGGATAACCCGGTCCCTTTTTCGATCACGCTTCAAAGATTCAGTTTTTAAGGAGCAATCGCGTTTACAAACGCTTGCCCGTTGGGAGTTCCCACGCCGGTCACATTGTCCCACCCGACTGCCGTCGTCAAGGACGAGTCCGTGCCAAACGTGAGCACATCCCAGCGCGTAGAGACTGGGCTATTAAACAGTGGAGCATAGTACACGGTGCTGCCGGTCGGACCAACGAGTTGCTGTGTCGTCAGAGAGACCGTTCCGCTGGAAGTGGTGATGGTGCCGGTTACGTTCGTGGGTGCGCTCAGCGGAATCACATCGGTGATTGCGCCTGCCGGCAGATTGTACACCAAAGCCGCTGCCTGACCGAGGCCGTGCCCTGCCTTTTGAGAAGCAATGGCCATCACCGCAGAAAACAGCGGCGTGGCCAGGCTGGTGCCGCCAATCACGCCAACTTCCGTGACACCGTTAAACGTCTCGATGAGTTCCGCGCCGGTTTGCGGATCAGCCAGCATGGAAATATCAGGAAGGAGCCGTGCGTTGCCAGGCAAGCCCGACTGGAACGCTGGTTTGGCAAACTCAACGCTCGTTCCGCCCCCCGCCCCGTTCTGGAACCCGAAAATCAGCGGCGGAATCACCGGAGAAGAATGGGTCGAGACGGGATTTGCCAGGCGGGTGAGATTCGTACCCCATCCGGTCTGGAACGCCATCGTGCGGTCAGGGTTCAAGCCCAGGCTGGTGCCGCCAATCGCCGTCGCGAATGGAGAGCTTGCGGGAAAATCTACGGCTTTGATTCCAATGCGAATGGCTTCGTCGCCAAAGTCGCCGGTAGCGAAGTTCACGTCGACACCTTGCGCCGCCGCCATTTCCAAAATGCGGCTCATCCGATTGTGCGTTGCTGGATTGCCGAAAATTTCGATGCTTGACCAGCTATTCGAGATGACATTGCCGAGGTGGCGCACCACCGCAAGGTTGACGGCCTCATCCAACGACGCGCGATCCGTTGCAGTAACCAGCGCGATGTTGGCTTTGGGCGCCAGTGCGTGGGCCCATTCGACGTCCAGCGTCGTCTCGATGGTCCAGTTTCTCGCGGGACCTTTGGGATTGTTTACCAGGCCGGGTGCCTTGACGATCTGGAAGTTCGCCGAACTAATGTCCGGCAAATGATAGAGCTGGGAAAAGATCTCGGCGTCTTGCTGAATGGTGTCCGAGCCGTACGCATCCACGATAACGATGGTCTCTCCCGATCCGTCGAAGCCTTGCGCATACAGCGCGTTCATGTTGTACGCGGTCTGCACGTCGCTGGGCTGGTAGCCGCACGAAGGAAGATGCCCGAGCTGTTTGTTGGTGATCGGCGCGCCGTAGACACTGCCTGTGTAAGCAGCCTGCGGTACCGTCGAAGGAATGGCGTTGTTCGGGAAGGTCAGTGCTTGTGCGCCTGTGAAGCACTGCGCCTCGAAGAACAATCCGGTGGGGTTCGTGCCGAGAGGAATCATTTGCCCGTTGACTGGGTCGGTTTCCGCCGGGAAGACGTACGCCGGGTCATATCCCAGGTCGTCCATCCCCGTCACACCTGAGATCAGGCCTATGCTGGCGTCGTTTCCAGAAGGATCCGATGTGTTCGAGCGATATGTTGCTCCATTCCACGAAAAGTTGTGGATA
>WNGJ01006441.1_pt1 | contig 14204 bp, 11 predicted proteins | sample 5400611 | NCBI WGS metagenome assembly WNGJ01 (sample SAMN13153375, study PRJNA577476) | soil metagenome | isolation source: 40 cm soil or saprolite under Garry oak tree replicate 1 | place: USA:California | collected 2016-06-15 | reverse complement strand
CCCCTGAAGTGCGTCCGGGCCGCCTCGATCCACATCTGGTCGGTGATGCTGGGGTCGCCCTTCGGGACGATGTGCGACAGGACCAGGGTCTTGACCCCGGCGGCTGCGGCCACCCTGCCGCAGTCCTCGACGGAGGTGTGGCTGTCGATGATGTGCTTCTTCAGGGTGGAGGCATTCGGGATCATCGCCACCAGGCGATCCACCGCGGGCACCCACAGCGCCTCGTGAACCAGGATGTCCGCGCCCTTGGCGAGATTGATCAGATTGTCAGAGCGGTTGGTGTCACCCGAGATCACGATGGATCGGCTCGGGGTGTCGAAGCGATAGGCAAAGGCCGGGACCACCGGCGGATGATCCACCAGGGCCGCCGTGACCGTCACGTTCTCGTCCTTCACCACCAGCCCGCCCTGACTCATCTCGTGCACGTTCACCAGAGGGAGAAGGGGCACCCGACCCTCGTCGGCGATGCGCGTCTCGATGTCGTAGGCGTTCATCTCGAAGAAGAGTCGGGTGATCTTGGCGATGGGGGGTGGGCCCCAGGTATCGATGCGCGTCCGCAGACCAGCCGTCCAGGCCAGGAGAAGCAGGTTGCCATAGTCCGCATTGTGATCCGAGTGGTGATGAGTCACGAAGACGTGACGCAAGCTGGCCAGCGGCACTCCTGCCTCGGTCAGGCGAATGGCCACGCCGTTGCCGCAGTCGATGACGTAGGGGACACCGTTGGCCACGATGACTTGCGAGGTCGACCAGCGCTGCGTTGACGGTCGCGGCCCGCCACCCGTTCCGAGCAGGATGAGCCGTGTCCTCGCCGTCGCCGGCCCCCCGCCCGCCTGTGCCCGGGCTATCGAGGGCAGGCCAAGCACGGCGCCGGTCGCCGCGACGCCTCTGAGCAGATCTCGTCGCGAAATGGGGCGCGACGCCATCACCCGAGCCGGACGTACTCGAAGTCGACGGCGAGGCCGTTGACCCCGCGGGCGGGCGGGGCGATCCAGCTGGCGAACTTGCCCGGCTCGACGACCGGTTGCATCAGGCTCTGGATGTATTCCTTGTCGTCCTCGGTAGGGAGCCAGTCGCGGTGGCGCGCGTCCCACTCCGCCTGGCTGACGATGCGCCCGTCCGGAGCGACGCGGACCTCGGCGAAGCTGCCGATGGCCCGGTGGAAAGCCCGGTGCGGCAGGGTCAGCTCGAAGTCGATGCCGTGCTTTCGGATGACCTCGTTCCACCGGGCGACGCCACGGGCGCAGTCGGCGACGTAGTCGTCGCGGAGCCGCTCGTTGAGCGAGACGAGGGCGGGCTCGTCGCGGGTGACGATGCGCTCGCCGTCCAGCTCCGCCACGGGATACGTCGCCTGCTTGAGCAGGTGGTCGTCCGTCTTCTTGGTCTCCTCGAACCGGCCCTTGAGCCCCAGGGTGTAGAAGTTGGCCGCGTTGGTCGAGATCTCCGAGCCGAAGAGGTCGAGGGAGACGGAGCAGTGGAAGTTCAGGTAGCGCTGGATGGTCGGCAGATCGATCCCGCCGTGCTTGCGCAGATCGTCCGTCTTGTGCTCGCGCATGAGCTCACAGGCGCGCTGGACGATGCGCATGATGCCCGCCTCGCCCACGAACATGTGGTGCGCCTCCTCGGTGAGCATGAAGCGGCACGTGCGCGACAGCGGGTCGAAGCCGCTCTCGGCCAGGCTGGCCAGCTGGTACTTCCCGTCCCGATCCGTGAAGAAGCAGAACATGAAGAAGGACAGCCAGTCCGGGGTCTTCTCGTTGAAGGCGCCGAGGATGCGGGGTCTTCTCGTTGAAGGCGCCGAGGATGCGCGGCTTGTCGGCGTCTCCCGAGCGCCGCTGGAGCAGGGCCTCGGACTCCTCGCGCCCGTCGCGGCCGAAGTGGGCGTCGAGGAGATAGACCATGGCCCAGAGGTGCCGCCCCTCCTCGACATTGACCTGGAAGATGTTGCGAAGGTCGTAGAGCGAGGGGCAGGTGCGGCCCAGGTGCCGCTGCTGCTCGACCGACGCGGGCTCCGTGTCGCCCTGGGTGACGATGAGGCGGCGGAGGGTGCCGCGATACTCGCCCGGCACCTCCTGCCAGGCGGGCTGGCCCTTGTGATCGCCGAAGTTGACCTGGCGACTGGGCTCCGGCTCGGCCAGGAAGATCCCCCAGCGGTACTCGGGCATCCGCACATAGTCGAACTGCGCCCAGCCCTTGGCGTCCACGCTCACGGCCGTGCGGAGGTAGGTCTCCTTGGCCTGGAAGCCGAGCGGTCCCATGTCCTGCCACCACTCGAGAAACTTCGGCTGCCAGTCCTCGAGGGCCCGCTGGAGCCGCCGGTTCTCGTGCAGGCTGACGTTGTTGGGAATGAGCGAAGAATAATCGATGCCGGCCATCAGACTCTCCTTCGATCGAACTCGCTGCGCTGGCCCGTGCCGTAGACGCGAAGCGCGCCCTTGTCCCCGACGGCGTTCGGGCGCTGGAAGATCCAGTTCTGCCAGGCCGAGAGGCGGCTGAAGATCTTGCTCTCCATGGTCTCGGGGCCGCCGAAGCGGAGCGAGGCCTCCATGCCCGTCAACGCGTCCGGGGAGAAGGCGGCGCGCGCCTCGATCCCCACGCGCACCTCGTCCTCCCAGTCGATGTCGTCCGGCGTGAAGGTGACGAGACCGGCCTCGCCCGCGGCCCGGGCGTCGAGATCCTCGCCGATCCTGCGCTTCAGCTCGTCCACCCGTCGCGGTTCGTCGAGGAAGCGGCTGGTCAGCCGGCTCAGGCCATTGACCATGGGATAGGCGCCGAAGTTCATGCCGGTCAGCCGCAGCGTCGCGGGCTTCTCGGCGCCGCCCTCGCGCGTGCCGTCGAGCATGTAGGAGCGGTCGGCGGCCAGGGCCAGCTCGAGCAAGGTGCCGGTGAAACAGGAGCCGGGCTCGATGAGGGCGAAGATCGAGCGCGAGGAGACGTCGAGACGCTTGAGCGTTCGCTTGAGGTAGAGGCGGATCTCGCGGACCAGCCAGTCCGCGGCGTGGTCCTGCAGGGCGCGGTCATGCGCTTCGACGAGCTCGACGCTCCCCTGCGTCTTGAACACCCAGATCCCGATCTCCTCCTCGTTGGCGCGGAGATGGAGGAAGAGGTCATCGAGCTCGCGCGCGACCCTGAGGGGCCAGAACTGCGCGCCGGCCGCGTGAATCGCCTCCAGGGAGGCCGGAGGTGGCGCGGCCGGGCCCTGCACGGTGATCTCGGCCACCCCGCGCGAGCGATCGACGACGCACGCGATCGAGCTGTAGCTGATTCGATCACCCTCGATCGTGCGCGGGAGCGGCGTAAGCGCGACGCCCGGGGCGCTCTTCGGCCGATCGCTCCGCGCGGCGAGCTCGGCGGCCCGACGCTGGACCGTCTCGTCCAGCTTCGAGCGCGGCACCACCTCGTCCACCAGTCGCCACTCGACGGCCCGCTGGCCCTTGATCCCTTCCTCGAGCGTGCAGAAGAAGTCGGCGCGGTCCCGGCGGACCTTGCGCTTGTCGACCAGCCGGGTCAGTCCGCCCGTGCCGGGCAGCACGGCGAGGAGCGGCACTTCGGGCAGGGCCACGGTGGTCGAGCCATCGTCGGCCATGATGATCCAGTCGCAGGCCAGGGCCAGCTCGTAGCCGCCGCCCGCGCACGGACCGTTGACCGCGCAGAGGTAGCCCTGGCGCGACTCCGCGGTGGCCTCCTCGATGGCGTTGCGCGTCTCGTTGGTGAACTTGCAGAAGTTGACCTTCCAGCCATGCGAGGACTGGTTGAGCATGCGGATATTGGCCCCGGCGCAGAAGATGCGCTCCTTGCCCGAGGTCAGGATGACGGCGCCGACTTCCGGATGCTCGAAGCGCAGCCGCTGGATTGCGTCGTACAGCTCGATGTCCACGCCGAGGTCGTAGGAGTTGAGCTTGAGCTCGTATCCGGGCCTGAGCCCGCCGTCCTCCTTCACGTCCATGGCCAGGGTGGCCACCGGTCCGTTGACGGAAAGCTTCCAGTGCTGGTACTTCGCGGGCTCGGTGCGGAAGTCGACCATGATCCTCGAGGCCTCGTCAGCCATGCTCGCCGTTCTCCCTTGGCCCTGCGCTCAGCCCAGGATCACCCAGAGCGCCTTGGCGCTCCGGGGCCCCAGGTTCTCCCAGCCATGCGGCGTCCCGCCGTCGAGATAGGCGCTGTCCCCCGCCTCGAGCTGATGGGCCTCGCCATTGTAATGGAGGGCGACCTTGCCTTCGAGGACGTAAAAAAGCTTCATCTGGCCGGGATCGATGACCACCTTGTCCGTCTTGACGCCCTTGGCGCGCGGGCCGAGCGTCGAGACGACCGCGCGGATCTTGCCCTGGAAGAGGCCGGCGCCCAGCACGTGCCACTTCTCCGTGGTGCCGTCGAAGGACACGACGGGATACTCGCTCTTGCGGCTGACGTGGAGCCGTCCGTTCCTGGTCGTCTCGAAGAGCGAGGCGATGGGCACGCCGAGGGCGGCGGCGAGCTTGCCGAGGGTGGGCAGGGACGGCGTGAGCCGACCCGATTCGATCTGGGACACCATGCTCGGCGTCATGCCCGCCTTCTCGGCGAGCTGGCGCTGCTGGAGCCCGCGCTCCGCGCGTAGCGACTTGATCCGTCCGCCCAGTGAAGTCATAGACCGGCCAGTCCCCTCAGGGCGCGGGCCACGAAGACCCGCGTCATCTTCTTGCGGTAGGGATGCGTGAGATCGGTATTGTCCAGGGGCTTGGAGGGCCGGTACGCGGCCTCGGCCACGCGCTCGATGAGCTCGGGGCTGAGCCGCTGTCCCACGAGAAGGGCGGCCGCGTCGGGGGCGGGCCGGGGCTGGGAGGCAACCGCGCCGAGCGTGATCGCGGCTTCCTTGACCGTGTCACCTTCCATCCTGAGCGCCACGGCAACACCCAGCACCGGGAAATCGAAGGATCCGCGCCGGCGCAGCTTGAGATAGCTGGAGCGCCAGCCTTCCGCGGGCGGCAGCACGATGTCCGTCAGGACCTCGCCGGGCTGCTTGCTCAGGTACTGGATGCCGTCGTCCTGGTAGAGGGCGCTGATGGGAATGACGCGCTCTCCTTTCGGACCTACCAATCTCACCTTCGCGCCCAGGCTCCAGAGCACGGGCGCCGTGTCGGAGGAAGACACCGCCCAGCAGCGGTGGCTGCCCGGGGCGACGAGGCAGATCTCCCCGTCCTTCTTCATGCAGAAGTTGACGGCCTTCCGCCACTGGTAGGACTGGTTGTAATAGTTGCAGCGCGTGTCGACGCAGACGTTGCCGCCGATCGTGCCCATGTTGCGGAGCTGCGGGCTCGAGACCAAGCCCGCCGCCGTGGCGAGGGCGGGATAGCTCCGCGCGATCTCGGCATGCTCCGACACGGCGGTCAGGATGGTTCCCGCGCCGATGGTCATTCCCGTCGCGGCCGAGCCCCGAACGCCGGTCAGGTCGCGAATGCCGCGCAGGCCGACGAGCACGGAAGGCTCGAACTGGCGGCGTTTCATGTTGGGATAGAGATCGGTGCCGCCCGCCACGAGCATGGCCGCGGGCCCGTGGTCGGCCATGAGCTTGACCGCGTCCGTCACCGAGACGGGGGCCAGGTACGTGAACGGCGGCAATCGCATCATTTTCCGAAAGGCCTCACGGCAACATTCTCCGCGGGTAGGCCAAAGGCCGACTCCACCGCCCGCGGCTCCGGAAACGTGAAGAGCGGCAGCTTCTCGGGCCCCACGCGGGGCGTCTTGCCCTGCCGCTTCAGGTCGAGGGCCTTGAGCACCTTGTCGGGGGTGACGGGGATCTCGTCGATCCGGATACCCACGGCGTCGAAGACGGCATTGTTCACGGCGGGAATCACGGGCAGGAGCGGCCCCTGTCCCGCCTCCTTGGCGCCGAACGGCCCCTCGGGATCCTCCCCCTCGACAAGAATGGTGTGGATCTCGGGCGTCTCGAGGGTGGTCGGGCTCTTGTACTCGAGCATCGAGGGAATCTTGTGCACACCTTTTCTGAAGACCTGCTCCTCCATCAAGACCTCGCCCAGGCCCATGTACACGGAGCCCTCGACCTGGCCCTCCACGAGGAGCGGGTTGAGGGCGCGGCCGATGTCGTGGGCGATCCAGATCTCCGTCGGCTTCACGTCGCCCGTCTCCGCATCCACCTGGACCTCGACCACGCAGGCCGAGTACGAGTAGCAGGGCGAGGGCCCCACGCCGCCGCCCTTGTACTTACCCGCGCGCTTGGGGGGCGCGTAGGAGCCCGGGTACGCGAGGACGCCGTGCATGCTCTCGGCGAGCACGACCGCCTCCGGAAAGGAGACGCCCTTGTCGTCCTCGCCCTCGACGAAGACGCGGCGGTCGCGCGCGACCAGACGGTCGGGTGTCACCTCGAGCTTCCTGGCCACGGCCTCGAAGATCTTCTCGCGAAGGCGCGTCGCCGCCTGGATGGCCGCGTTGCCGGCCATGATGGTCACGCGGGACGAGTACGAGCCGAGATCGACGGGCGTCAGGTCGGTGTCGGCGGGGAGGACGCGGATGTCCTTGGGCTGGATGCCGAGAACCTCGGCGACCAGATAGGCCAGGACCGAGTCCGAGCCCTGGCCGATATCCGTGGCACCGGAGAACACGGCCACGAGCCCGCTCCGGTCGGCGCGCACGACGACGCCCGAGTGAGGCATGTCGTTCCAGTAGATGGCCGTGCCCGCCCCCGTCATGTACGACGAGCATGCGATGCCGATGCCGCGTCCCGCGGGCAGGCTCCCGCGCTTCTCACGCCAGCCCGAGGCCTCGACCACCCGGTCGATGCACTCGCCGAGCCCGATGGTGGTCACGGTCAGGTGATTGGCCGTCTTGGTGAAGGGCTCGGCGAGATTACGGCGCCGCATGTCCGCGGGATCGAGGCCGAGCTGCTCGGCCGCCTTGTCGATCTGGCACTCCATGGCAAAGCGCGGCTGCGGCGTCCCGTGGCCGCGCTTGGGGCCGCAGGGCGGCTTGTTGGTAAAGATCCGCGCGCCCTCGAACTTGTAGACGGGCACCTTGTAGGTCACGGTCTGGAGCGCGCCCGTGTAGAAGGTCGAGGCGACGCCGTAGGAGCCGTAGGCGCCGCCGTCGAGCCACGAGCGGAAGTGCATGCCCGTGATGGCGCCATCCTTGGTGAAGCCGGTCTTGACCCACATGAGCACCGGGTGGCGCCCGCGGTGGACGTAGAACACTTCCTCGCGGGTCAGGGTGAACTTCACCGGCCGCCCCGTGAGCTGTGAGAGCTTGCACGCGGCGATCTCGTGGGCGAAGGGATCGAGCTTCCCCCCGAAGCCGCCACCGACGGGGGCCGCCACCACCCGGATGTGGGCGGCCGGCATGTCGAGGATCTTGGCGAGCATGCGGTGGACGTAGTGCGGCGTCTGGGTCGAGGACCACAGCGTGAGCTTGCCGTCCGCGCCCCAGTGCGCGACCGCGGCGTGCTGCTCCATGGGCAGATGCGTGTTGCCCTCGAAGAAGAAGGCATCTTCGCGGACGAGGTGGGCGGCGGCGAAGGCCGACTCCACGTCGCCGAACTGGAGGGAGACGGCCTTGTGGACGTTGGGGCCGTCGCCGTACTCGTGGATGCGCACGTCCTGGTTGCCCAGCGACTCCTCGATGGACATGAGGGGCTTGAGCGGCTCGTAGTCGACCTCGATCAGCTCGGTGGCGCGCTCGGCCGTCTCCTCGTCCACCGCGGCCACCGCGGCCACCGCGTCGCCGACCATCCGGACCTTCGCGATGCAGAGCGCCTCTTCGTCCTGCGACACGGGCAGGATGCCGAACTTCACGCGCGGCAAGTCGTGCCCGGTGATGACGGCGTAGACGCCGGGCAGCGCGGCGGCCCGGGAGGTGTCTATCCTTTTAATAAGCGCATGGGGGTGAGAGCTGCGGAGCAGCTTGCCGTGGGCGAGGCGCGGCAAGACCATGTCGTCGGCGAACTTGGTCTCGCCGGTGACCTTGGCCCAGGCATCGATCTTGGGCAGCGACTGGCCGACGACCGAGAGCTTGCCGGCCTTCATGCGTGCGCTCCCCGCATCCTCAAGGCCGCCAATTCGACGGCGTCGAGGATCTTCGTGTAGCCGGTGCAGCGGCAGAGATTGCCGGCCAGGGCTACCCGCACCTCATCACGCGTCGGCGTGGGGTTCTCGGCGAGGAGCGCCTCGGCGGTCAGAAGAATGCCGGGAGTGCAGTAGCCGCACTGGGCGGCGCCGAGCTCGGCAAAGGCCTGCTGCAGTGGATGGAGGCGGCCGCCGTCGGCCATGCCCTCCACGGTCTTGATCTGCCTTCCCTGGCATTCGACGGGCAGGGCCAGGCAGGACAGCACCGGCTCGCCGTCGACCAGGATGGTGCAGGTGCCGCATTCCCCGAGCTCGCAGCCGTGCTTGGTGCCCGTGAGATAGAGGTCTTCTCTCAAGACCTCGAGCAGGGTCTTGTGAACCGGCACGACCACGTCCCAGGTCTCGCCGTTGACCGTGAGCGCGAGCTGCGTCTTCACACCTCTCCCCGAGGCCATCCCAACGGTTATCGATATACGAAAGTAGAGTTAAGAAATACTAAATCCTATGGTGGGTGTCAAGCACGACCTGCCGTTCCGCCTTCTCGTCGATCGCCTCAGGCGAGGAGTCGCTCGAGCCGCCGCGAGATCTCGGATTTCGGCTGGACACCCACGATGCGATCGGCCTCTCGCCCCTCTTTGAAGAGGAGCAACGTGGGAATGCTCCGCAGGTCAAAGCGCGCCGCCGTCAGGGGATTCTCGTCCACGTTGAGTTTGGCCACCCGCACCCGTCCCGCCATCTCCGCGGCCAGCTCGTCGATGACGGGCGCGATCATCTTGCACGGCCCGCACCACCCGGCCCACGCGTCCACCAGAACCGGCACCGGCGAGCGCTCCACCTCGGCTGAGAAGGTGGCATCCGTCACGGTCAGGGGTCGGGTCTCGATCGACACGGGCAGCGGCGTCTTGCAGCGCCCGCACATGGGCTGGAGCCCCTGGTCGATCTTGTCGCGCGGGACCCGATTGGCCACGCCGCAGGCGGGGCAGCGAATTGCGAGCGTCTCAGACACGGCGCACCTGGCGCGCCTCTGTCCCGGCCGGCGTGAGGGCGTGTCGCAGGACCTCCTCGGCATCGTCGACGAAGACGAACCGGAGCTGGCGCCGAAGCTCGTCCGGGACGTCCTCGACGTCACGCTCGTTCCGGCGCGGCAGGATCACCTCGCGGATGCCCACGCGGTGCGCGGCCAGCACCTTCTCCTTGATCCCGCCCACGGGCAGCACCTTGCCGCGCAGGGTGATCTCGCCCGTCATCGCCAGATCGCTCCGGACGGGACGTCGCATGGCCAGGGAGGCCAGCGCCGTCATGATGGTCACGCCGGCTGAGGGGCCGTCCTTGGGAATGGCGCCCGCGGGCACGTGCACGTGAATGGTCTTGCCTTCGAAGAGCTTGGGGTCGATGTCGAGCGCGTCGGCATTGGACCAGACGTAGGACACGGCCGCCTGGGCGCTCTCGCGCATGACGTCGCCGAGCATGCCGGTGAGCACGAGGCGCTCTTCCGAGCTCGGCATCATGGTCACCTCCACGAACAGGACATCCCCGCCCACCGGCGTCCACGCCAGTCCCGTGGCCACGCCGGCACGGTTGGTCCGTTCGGCCACCTCGTCGAAGAAGTGGGGGCGGCCGAGGTATTCGGTGAGGTTCTCGGGGGTGATGAGGACAGGCTCGCGCCGTCCTTCGGCCAGCCGACGGGCCACCTTGCGGGCCACGGTGGCGATCTCCCGGTCGAGGCCTCTCACCCCCGCCTCTCGCGTGTATCCCCTGGTGATCTGGCGGATCGCCTCGTGCTCGAAGGAGAGCTCGTCCTTGGCCAGACCATGGGCGGCCAGCTGCTTGGGGACCAGATACTCCCGCGCGATCCCGATCTTCTCCTCGTCCGTGTACCCGACCAGGGTCAGGATCTCCATCCGATCTCGAAGCGGGCCCGGAATATTCTCGAGCGCGTTGGCGGTGGCGATGAAGAGCACCTGCGACAGGTCGAAGGGCACGCCCAGGTAGTTGTCGACGAAGGTGTGGTTCTGGGCGGGATCCAGGACCTCGAGCAAGGCGGAGGATGGATCGCCCCGCCAGTCCGCGCCGATCTTGTCGATCTCGTCGAGCATGAAGACGGGATCGCGGGCTTCCGCCCGCCGCAGTCCCTGGATGATCCGCCCCGGAAGCGCGCCGATATAGGTCCGCCGGTGTCCGCGGATCTCCGCTTCGTCCCGCACCCCGCCCAGAGACATGCGCGCGAATTTCCGGCCGAGGGCGCGGGCGATGCTCTGGCCCAGGCTCGTCTTGCCCACGCCGGGGGGTCCCACGAAGCAGAGGATCGGCTCCCGCGCCGGGCTATCCCCCGTCACGCGAGGCGGCTGAGCGGGCACCGGGGCTTCCTCCGAGCCGGGCTGGCCCGCCTGGCTCTCGCGCTCTTGCCGGAGCTTCTTGACGGCGAGGTACTCGAGGATCCGGTCCTTGATCTTCTCCAGGTCGAAGTGATCCTCGTCCAGCACCTGACGGGCGCGGTGAATGTCGATGGTGCCCCCGTCCAGCTTGCTCCACGGCAGGCTGGCCAGCCATTCGAGATACGTGTGGATCATGCCGTGCTCTGGCGACGCGGGCGAGATACCGACCAGACGGGAGAGCTCGCGCTCCGCCTCCCGCCGCGCTTCCTCGGGCAGGTGGGCCTCCTCAATCTGACGGCGAAGCTCGGCGACCTCGCCGCTGCCCTCCTCCTCGTCCCCGAGCTCGCGCTGAATCGACCGGAGCTGCTCTCGCAGATAGAAGTCCTTCTGCTTCTTGGAGAGCCGCTCCTCGGTCTCCGTGGTGATCTTCCGGCCCAGCTCGCGCACCGCGAGCTCGCGCTGGAGCAGCTCGAGGAGCCGGCGGAGCTTGGCCGTGACCGGATCGGTCTCGAGGACTTCCTGCCGCATGGAGGTTTCGAGCGGCGCCACGGAGGCGATGAAATAGACCACGTGACGCGGATCCGGGAGATTCCGCGCCGCCATGGGCAGCTCATCCGGTAAGTCCGTCGACACCGCGACGAGGCGGGAGAAGACGTCCACCACGGCCTGGCGCAGCGCCTCCACTTCCGTCCCCTCGAGCACCTCGTCGGGAGCCTGCTCGATCCGCGCGACCATATAGGGCTCCGTCTGGGTCCAGTCCTTGATCCGGACCCGTTCCAGCCCCTGGACCATCATGCGAATGGTTCCGTCGGCCGCCCGCGCGAGTTGATGGATGACGCCCACCGTGCCCACGCGGTGGAGGATCTCGGGCGTGGCCGACTCCACCTTGGGATCGCGCTGCGCGACCAGCGTCAAGAGCCGGTTGCCGCGCATGACGTCATCCACGAGCTTCACGGAGCGCGGCTGGCCCACCACGAGCGGGGTCGCCGTGAATGGCAGGAGGATCGCCTCTCGGAGCGGGAGAATCGGGAGCGTGTCCGGGATGCTGAAGCCGCCGAGGCCGGTCTCTGGATTGTCTGCCATCAGCCGGCTCGCGGGCGCTTGTGAAGGGTGACGAGGAGGAGGCCGCGATCGTAGCGCGCCTCGACCCGCTCCGGGTCCACGCGCGCGGGCAGGGGCAGCTCCACCTGGAATGGGCCCTGGCGAATGGCCGCCGTATGGTACGCGGCGCCTTCCGGGCCCGAGGGAAGCTGTCGATGTCCTTGGACCACGAGCACGTCCTCGAAGAGCTGCACCTCGAAGTCGTCCTCCGTGGCCCCGGCGAGATCCACGACGATCTCGATCGTCCCGGCCGTCTCGTACAGGTCCGCGTCGGGTCGCCACCGGGCCGGCACGAAAAAGCGAAGGCGGTCGCTCTCCCACGTGTCCTGGAACGGCCACCTCTGGCCCGAGGGCACCACCATCGTGTAGCGATAGCTCAAGCGTCGGTATCGCATGGCTTATGTCGCGCACTGGCGCGGATCGAGACCGTGGCGCAGCAGCTCGCCGGGATCGCGACGCTCCGCGCCCGCGGTGCGTGCCGCTCCGCTCACGTTGCCTCGTTCCCTCCGAGCCGGCGCCCTCAAGATGGGCTCGCGGAGTCGTCTGGGCCGGCGCCGAGTTCCCCCGACATGTACCCGGCCAAACGGCCGCGCAGGAACAAGCGCGCGCGGTGAACGCGTGACTTGACCGTGCCCACCTTGACGCGCAACAGCGCGGAGATCTCATGATTCGAGAGACCTTCCAGATCGTGGAGGAGAAAAGAGATGCAGTGCCCCTCCCTCAGATCGCCGATGGCGGACGTCAACATGCTACGCAGCTCCATCTGAAGCGCGGGATCCTCCATCTTCGTTGAGCGGTCGGAAGCCGGCTCGCCCTGCTGTCCTTGTCCGCTGAGGGACGGGAACATCTCGTCCCTCGACACCTCGGTCCGCCGGCTGCGCCGCGTCCGTCGTTTCTGGATTGCGGCATTCACCGCGATCCGGTGTAGCCATGTCCCCAGGGACGAATCCCCCCTGAACGTGTCGATCTTGCGGGTGGCCGTCCAGAGCGCATCCTGGACGACTTCCTCGGCGTCCGGCTCGCTGCCCGTGATCCGGATCGCCAGCCTATACAGGCGGTCGCCATACCGTGCGACCAGGATCTCGGCGGCCTCGCCATCCCGCCCCCGCAGACCAGCGACCAGATCTCCGTCTCGGTCGATGTGAAGGGAGCCAATGATCGCGCCGCCCTGCAAGGTCCCCGGTGATCGGCTCCTCAGTGGTGAGGCTTTCCTGGGATGGGCGGTCAGTGTGGCCATGAGCATCTCCTGAACACGTCGGCGATTTTCAAAGTCACTGTCCATCTGTCTCGCGGGGAGGCACCCACCATGCCAGAGCGCCGGCTCTTGCACGTTGTTCGCTCTCCCGGTCGGTTCGCGTACCTGCGGGACGCTGCGAGATCCGTGCCGTCCGATCTGGAGAGATGGGTCAATTCCCCTGCGCAGATAATCCACGCCGGAGCGAGAAGTTCTTACACTTCTCTCAGTTTTACACGGTCAATCGGTTCTACTCCGTTGCGGACACGGGTCCGGGCTAATATGGCCGGGTGCCCGAGAACAAGCTGGTTCCGATGAAGGAGGCGGTGGCCCGCTTCGTGCCGGACGGCGCCTCGGTCTGCATGGGCACGGCCCTCGAGGCTCTCATCCCCTTCGCCGCCGGTCACGAGCTCATTCGCCAGCGACGGCGCGGCCTCACCCTCGTCGGACCCATCTCGGACATCCTCTTCGACCAGCTCGTCGGCGCCGGCTGCGTCGCCCGCATCCAGGCCGCCTGGGTGGGCAACGTCTCGGCCGGGCTCGGCTACAACTATCGCCGCGCCGTGGAGCATGGCGTTCCCCATCGCATCGAGGTCGAGGATCACTCGAACCTGAGCATGGCGGCGGCGCTGCAGGCCGGGGCCATGGGGGCGCCCTATGTCCCGACCTACTCGCTCCTGGGGACGGGACTCGTCGAATCGAACCCGTCCTTCAAGCAGGCTCGAGATCCTTTCTCGGGCGGTCCCGTGGTCCTCGTCCCTGCCCTCACCCCCGACGTCGCCATCCTCCACGTCCAGCGCGCCGATGCGGAGGGCCACGCGCATTGTTGGGGCACGCTCGGCATCACCAGGCCGGCCGCCCTCGCGGCCAGGCGCCTCGTCATCGTCGCGGAGGAGATCTGGCGCCGCGAGCGCATCCTGTCCGATCCTGGGTTGGTCCTCGCCCCCACCCTCAAGGTCGCCGCCGTCGTCCACGAGCCCTTCGGGGCCTACCCCTCGCCCGTCCAGGGCTGCTACGGACGCGGCCACGACTTTTACCGGCGCTATCACGAGGATTCGCGCACGGTGGAAGGGATGCAGGCCTGGCTGGATCGCTGGGTCCACGGCGTCGCCGACTGGAGGGGCTTTCTCTCGAGGCTGGGCACGGACGCGCTCGATGCCGTGCGCGTCAAGGCTCCGCGTCTCTCTGAACCTCTCGACTATGGAGTGTGAAGCTATGGAGTGTGAAGCCATGGAGTGTGAAGGCGCATGAAGATCACCGCCGTCGACGCCGTCTGCCTCGCCATTCCCATGAAGCCGCTGGACCCACCCTCATCCTGGACCGGGAGCACGCGCAAGCAGATCGTGGTGCGCGTGAAGACGGACGCGGGGCTGACGGGAATAGGCGAGGCCTTCGCCTATGGGGCGCCGCTGGCCGTTTGCAACGTCATCGAGGAGAGCCTGGCGCCTT
>WNGJ01006309.1_pt1 | contig 14206 bp, 15 predicted proteins | sample 5400611 | NCBI WGS metagenome assembly WNGJ01 (sample SAMN13153375, study PRJNA577476) | soil metagenome | isolation source: 40 cm soil or saprolite under Garry oak tree replicate 1 | place: USA:California | collected 2016-06-15 | reverse complement strand
AGACACCCTGGACATTCTTGCACGGCAAACGCCGGTGCTCGTTCGCATGGAAACGCTTCGCCGCGCAACTCTCTATGCGCGCAAAGATCCCATCGCGGCGAAGGAACTGCTCGCAAAGCTTTACTCCCGCGCCAGTTCCGCGGAATCTGCGGGCCACGCCGACGCGCTCGCGGAGTGGATGGTTACGCCATGGTCAAGAAGGCCATCGCGCTTCGCGGCGATGACCCGCAAATGGAATTTGCCGCCGCGCTGATAACTCTGTCTGGACCTCGCGACGAGCATGCCCAGCACGCGCAAAAAGCGATCGCGGGCGCCAAGATGGATGCCCTACTCGCACAGAATCTCGCCACGCATTTCCTCGGCGGCAAGGAGCAGACCGTGGCGGAAACGCTCGCGAAGGGTTCGACTACGAAGTGATGCAGGTCCTTGCCGAGATAAGTGGGCGGCCAGCGGAAATCCGCCATCTAGACCGTGCCGCCATCATGCAGATGGTCCGGCCATCTAGATGGCGAGACCCTGTACTTTGCGTGACCAAGCCAGGCCCTCCTGACTCTTTGACACAACAGGGAAGCTGGTTCAAGCATGGAAATTGTGGGATAGCCTGACGCGACCAGTGATTTGCGGCATAAAAGGAGTAGCTGCGGTTGCGGCGACACGTGGCGATTTAGGGCAACTTGCTCCACGTAAAAAACTGCTAAAGAGCTGGCAGAGTTTCTTAGAGACCCTCCGAGCACTTTGGCACGGAGGGTTTTCATTTTGCCCTCCTTGCTGCCCGAATCAATTCTCCTTCGCGTGTTCCCTTCCGTAGCAGCCGTGGTTTGAGCCGGAAGCCAGTCAGCGCATGCGAGAGCAGCGTTGCCCTTCGCCGCCGAGTGCCGATCACGGAGTGCTGCAAACTAAGGAATCGCTCCCATGTCTCAAGACTCGCTCTATCAGTTGCGCTGCCGCGAATGCGGCAAAACCTGGGGGAACGTGCCCCGTTCTTTTTGCGAAGACTGTTTTTCGCCGCTTGAAGTCGCCTACGATTACGATGCGGTCGAGAAAATGGCCCGGCGCGAAAACCTTTCCCGCCGGGCATTCAACATGTGGCGCTATTCCGAGCTGCTGCCGCTGACCGAGGATTTCGCCGCACGAACGGCCATCGGCGGGACGCCGCTCGTTCGCTCACAGAAGCTCGCTCGGCAATGGGGCTTGAAGAATCTTTATCTGAAAAATGATGCGGTGTGCTTCCCTTCTCTTTCCTTCAAGGATCGTGTGGTTGGCACGGCGTTAGCGGCCGCGCGACGCTTCGGATTTGAAACCGTCGGCTGTTCTTCGACCGGGAACCTTGCTAATGCCGTGGCTGCACAAGCTGCTCAACACGGCTTTGACGCCTGCGTGTTCATCCCCGCGGATCTCGAACCGGCAAAAGTGCTGAATACCGCGGTTTACGGTGCGCGCATCGTGCGCATCAACGGAAACTACGACCACGTCAATCGCCTGTGTGCGCAGATTGCCGACCGGTATCGGTGGGGCCTGGTCAACGTGAACCTGCGACCTTACTACTCGGAAGGCTCGAAGACGCATGGCTACGAAATCGCCGAACAGCTGGGATGGAAGCTGCCGGACAACGTGGTCGTGCCCATGGCGGGCGGCTCGCTCATTACGAAAATCGCGAAGGCCTTCAAAGAGCTTCGAAGACGCATGGCTACGAAATCGCCGAACAGCTGGGATGGAAGCTGCCGGACAACGTGGTCGTGCCCATGGCGGGCGGCTCGCTCATTACGAAAATCGCGAAGGCGTTCAGAGAGCTGGTCACGCTGGGGTGGGTCGAGGACAAGCCGGTGAAATTCTTTGGCGCGCAGGCGACCGGCTGCTCGCCCATTTCCGATGGCGTAAAGCGCGGCCTGGCGCGCTTCGAGCCGCAGAAACCCAACACCATTGCGCGCTCGCTGGCGATCGGCAATCCCGCCGACGGCCCGTTTGCCATGAAGCTGATCCGCGAATCCGGCGGCTGGGCGGAAGACGTTTGCGATCCGGAAATCGTGGACTCGATCAAGCTGCTGGCCGAAACCGAAGGCATTTTCACCGAGACGGCCGGCGGCGTCACCGCAGGGGTCACGAAAAAACTGATCGGGCAGAACCGCATCAAGCCGGATGAAACCACGGTGGTTTGCATTACCGGGAATGGGCTGAAAACGACCGACGCGATTGCTACCGAGTTTCCTGCGACGGAAGCGATTGCGCCGCGGCTGGAAGCGTTTGAGGCTTACCTGGACGCGCAGATGGGCGCCGCGGCGGCGGCAAAAGCTTAAGCAGTCGTGAAGACGCTTTGGACAGAAGTATCGGGACCTGTCCGCTGAAGGTTGAAAATTTCGGGACCAAAAATTGATTGGAATGAAGGAGCTTAGGACTCATGCCGGTTACGATTGAAATTCCCACCGCGTTTCGGCGCTTCACGGACGGCGCACCACGAGTGGATTGTAGTGCTTCGACCGTTGCGGAAGCGCTGGACACGCTGACCAAGCGGTTTCCGGGGCTCTCGCGCCACGTCCGCGACGACAGCGGGCAAATCCGCCAATTCCTCAATATTTATCTCAATGAGGAAGACATCCGCTTCCTCGGCGGAGAATCTTGTGCTCTACGGGAAGGCGACCGCGTGCTGCTCGTGCCCTCGATCGCAGGCGGTTCCGAAGGCTGCTAGTTTTCTCCCTTGGCGGGCGCATCTCCCCGAACATCGCCAACCCTCGGATTCCGGAAACATTTTGGAGGGAAACTTCGTTCTACCCTGTGACGGCGGAAGGAGTGTGTCCATGCGTAAAGCCATCTGCTTCCTTTCCCTGCTATCCCTGGCGGTTTTCTCGACTCCGCCGCTCGCGGCCCAATCCAAGAAGATTGAGGCGACCGACCTCCCGGCGCATCCCTTTCAAGTGGACTATCCGTCCGGCGGCCAACTGAGCCTTCGCTTGCGATCGGGCGACGTCCGCGTGGTCGGCAAGGAGGACAACCAGATTTCGGTCCGCCTGGATGCCCCTGACAGGGAGAGGGCCCGAGAAGTCAAAGTATTCTTCGAGCGGTTCGACAACTCAGCCGAACTGCGGGTGTCGGGCGGTCCTAAAAACAACCTTCAAATCATCGTAGAAGTGCCAAAAAATACAGGGCTTTTTGTTCGCATGCCCGCGGGCCAACTGGAAATCCGAGATATCACCGGAGACAAGGATGTGCAGCTTCACGCCGGTGAATTGATTCTACACGTGGGCGACCCAGCCGATTATTCCCATGTGGACGCGTCGGTGACGAGCGGCGGACTGGAGGCACCGCCCTTTCACGAGGACCACGGCGGACTGTTTCGCTCTTTCCAGAAAAGCGGAAACGGCAAGTACCGGCTTCATGCCCACGTAGGGGCTGGCGACCTGACTCTGCGTTGAGTGTTTCACCCTATATCTTCAGGCGGTCACCGCAACCTTTTGAGGAAGGAAGTGTTTGTGTAAGTATGAGGCTTCGCCTACTCATCTACGCTGTGGCTTCGCTGGTGTTGCTGGCCTTTTACGCGCCGGCGCGAGCGATTGCGTCCCTCTTCTCTGACTGGCAAGACATTTAAGTTCCTTTCGTCTCGCACCTGCCCGGTAAGTTTGACCGCTTATCCAGGGTGCGGCGGTGCTGCGGCGCTACAACGGCCATTAAATCGTTGGGGTTTCCGAGCGCCGCGTGTTCGCAGAACGGAATATAGCTTCGATGACAGCCATGTTGGCGATGGCGTCTTCCAGGGACACCGGAACTTCAGTGCCTTCACGGATGGCCTTCGAAAAGGCATCGCCCTGAATGGTGTACTGGTCGCAAGTCGGAATGCTTTCTACAGTGATGCCGCTTCCCAACACGTCCTTGCCGTTGTCGATCAGAATCTCGCACGGACGGTCATTCGGCGCATTGAAAGGAATCTTGATTTCAATGCGTCCTTCGGTTCCCAGGAACTGCATGCGCTGATAAGAAACGAGTTGTGTGCTGCAGGTGAATACGGAGTGTCCCGAGGGAAACTCCATCATTGCTGAACTCAGCCGGTCCGTGCCAAACTCCGGATCTGCCTCGAGCATCGCAACCACGCGCAAAGGCTCTTCTCCGAAGATCCAGCGCGACGTCGTAATCGGGTAGCAGCCAATGTCCATCAAGCCGCCTCCCCCCCATTCCGCCACATTGCGCACATTTTTGGGATCGCGGTTGAAGTAGCTGAACGCGGCGATGATCGAACGCAACTTTCCGACAACGCCCTTGCTGATCAGATCCCGCACTCTCAACCATTGGGGATGCGTCTTGACCATGAAGGCTTCCCCGATCTTCACGCCCGAGCGGTCGCGTGCCGCAAGCAAGCTCTTGGCTTCGCGGACGGTCAAGCTGATAGGCTTCTCGCACAGGACATGCTTCCCTGCCTCCGCGGCTTTGATCGACCAGGGCACGTGCAAATGATTGGGCAGCGGGTTGTAAATAGCCTCAATTTCAGTGTCTCGGAGGAGCTCTTCGTAGGAACCGAAAGCTTTTGCAATGTCGAGCTTGGTTGCCGCGTCGTGCGCTTTGCGCGGATCACGCGAGGCGATGGCGGCGATTTCGCTCCACGCGCCTTTCTGCATTGCGGGAATCACTTTCTTCACCGCGATTCCCGCCACCCCCAGCACACCCCACTTGACCTTTTGTCTATTCATCCTGTTTCCTCGCCATCCGGTTCTCTGGTTATTGGCTTGCGCTCGTTGCGTAGGGGCTTGCCGCGCGATACCGCTTTTCGAATTCTTCTTTCGTGCACACTGTTCGCAGGTCCGTCACGCGGTCGATGCAAAGGATTCCATCGAGATGATCGATTTCATGCTGGAGCAGTTCTGAAAGATTTCGCAACTCGCCGGCTTGAATCTCGTGCGTTTTGCCTTGCAAGTCCTGGTAACGCACGGTGATGTCGCGGTTGCGTTCGACTTGCATGAAGATGGACAGAAAACTGAGGCAGGCGTCCCAAACGACGATGGGTTCGCCGCTGCGCGCGATAATCTGCGGATTCACCAGCGGCCACGGATCTTCGCCCGGCAGGCCGAGGAAGATCACGCGCCGCGAAACGCCAATTTGCGGAGCGGCAATGCCCCGGCCATAGCCGGTGGTTTTCCTCCAGTAGGCCAGCGTGTCGGAAAGATCTTCGACGAGCGCGCGGATTTCGGGAGCCGAAGCATCTTTCACCACTTCGCACTTCTCGCGCAAAACGGGATCGCCCAATTGTCGCACCGTCCGGACTGCCATTGGCTCCTGGCTCCCTGCGCTCTGACGATACCGCGAATCTTGACCTGCGAAAAGGCGCATCCTTTGGTATGATCTGGCCTACGGCCAGCTCATGGGACGGCTGACGCGGCAGAACATCCAAGGAGGAAAAACGAATGCGAAGAGGACTTTGGGTCCCGGTATTCGGGATGATCGTTCTGGGCGGACTTGCCTCTCTCGACCGGCTTTGGGGACAAGAAAAAAAAGAAGCCATGCCCGAACCAACGGTCAAAGTCGGCGACATGGCCCCGGACTTTACCCTGAGGGACACGCACGGGAAACAGGTATCGCTGCATGACTTCCGCGGGAAGAAAAACGTGGCGCTGGCGTTTTATATTTTCGCTTTCACCGGTGGTTGAACAAAGCAAATGCAGAACTTCCAGCAGAACCTGGAAAAGCTGGAAGCTGCAGACACCCAAGTATTGGGTGTGAGCATGGACAGCATGTTCAGCAACAACGCCTGGGCGGAAAAAATCGGCGTAACCTTCCCGCTGTTGAGCGACTGGGGCGGCGAAGTCACCAAGGAATATGGACTTTACAATCCCCAATACAAAGCGGCGCGGCGCGTCAACTATCTGATCGACAAGGAAGGCAAAGTCGTCGAGATGCAACTCGACAGCGAGGCGATCGATCCCACGAAGATTGTCACGTTGTGCGAGCGCCGAAAGCCTTCGGGCGATTAGCACGGCACAAACCAGCTCAAATTCCCTCGCTCCTGAAGTTCAGGAATCGAAGCGTCCGGTATGGCCTGGGAGCACGTCCCTACGATTTGCACGCTGATAAGGGAGTGCTAGAATTCACAGTGAAACGCCATGCCACCAAAAACCCTTTATCAAAAGATTTGGGATAACCACGTTGTCTGGGAAGAGCCGGGGAAACCTGCGCTCATTTACATTGACCGGCATTTGATCCATGAAGGCACATCGCCACAGGCCTTCGCGGGTCTGCGCTCGGAGGGCCGCAAGGTGCGCCGGCCCGACCTCACGTTCGCGGTGATGGATCACTCCGTTCCGACCACGGACCGCACGCTGCCCATTCTGGACAACGACGCCAAGCTACAGTTTGACGCCCTAGAGAAGAATTGCCGCGAATTTGGCGTGCGGCTGTTTGACATGAACAGCCGTAACCAGGGCATCGTGCACATCATCGGGCCGGAGCTGGGCATCACGCAGCCGGGACAAACGATTGTTTGCGGCGACAGCCATACTTCGACGCACGGCGCGTTCGGGACCCTGGCTTTCGGGATTGGCACGAGCGAAGTCGAGCACGTACTCGCCACGCAGTGCCTGGTACAGGCGCGCTCGAAGACGCTCCACATTCTGGTTCACGGCGAGAGACCGAAGGGGGTCACGGCGAAGGACATCATTCTGGCGATTATCGGAAAAATCGGCATCGGCGGCGGCACGGGCCATGTCGCGGAGTACGATGGTGAAGCCATCCGCGCGCTATCGATGGACGGCCGCATGACCGTTTGCAACATGAGCATTGAAGGCGGCGCACGCGCCGGCATGGTCGCGCCGGATGAAACCACGTTCGCGTATCTTGAGGGGCGGCCGTTTGTGCCGCGCGGCAAGGCCTTCCAAGAAGCAGTCGAACGCTGGAAGCATCTGGGCACGGACGACGGCGCGAAATTCGACATGACTGTCGAGTTGCAAGCCGAGAAGATTGCTCCGCAGGTCACTTGGGGCACGAACCCGGGCATGGTTACGAGTGTGACGGCCCGTGTTCCCGACCCGCACGAATTCAAGGATCCCAACGATCAGAAGGCTACGGAAAGCGCGTTAAAATACATGGGATTGAAGCCCGGCACGCCGATTGTGGACATTCCCGTGGACCGGGTGTTTATCGGCTCATGTACGAATTCGCGGCTCGATGATTTGCGCGCCGCTGCCCATCTCGTGGCAGGCAAGCACGTGGCGAAAAACATCAAGCAGGCGCTCATTGTGCCCGGCTCGCGCGGAATAAAGTCGCAAGCGGAAAAAGAAGGGCTCGACAAGATTTTCACCGCCGCAGGCTTTGAGTGGCGCGATGCCGGCTGCAGCATGTGCATTGGCATGAACGCGGATGTTCTGCCGCCACATGAACGCAGCGCGAGCACTTCGAACCGCAATTTCGAAGGCCGCCAGGGCAAAGACAGCCGCACGCACCTGGTCAGCCCAGTCATGGCCGCGGCCGCGGCCATTGCCGGCCACTTCGTGGACGTGCGCGAATTTGACGTCGCTTCTGTCGAGTAGACATGATCGAGTTACTCGGAGAATCTCTCGTTCGTTCTCGGTCAGAGCAGGCAGCCGATCGGACACACAAGGAAGAATCGAGAGCTGTAACCACAGGGCACTGAAGACTAAGGCATGCAACGCTTCACAAGCGATACGGGCCTCGTTGCGCCGCCGGAAGCGATGTCTGAAGGCCCTGACGCCGGAAGGAGCCACCCATGCGTACATTGCTTGCTGCCGCAGTGCTTATGGGAGCGATGGCAATAGCGCTAAAGGCGTCGCGCGGAGACGAGGTGTCTGACCGCGCTGCGATTCAAAAAGTGCTCGATGCGCACGGCCATGCCTGGACCAAGGGTGATGCGGCGGGCGCCGCGGCGGTGATGACCGAAGACGCCGATTGGGTTTCCGGTAGCGGTCACGTCTACGAAGGACGGGCCGCCATCGAAGCGGCGCATCGCGAATGGCTGAGCGGCGATGCCAAAGGCAGCCGGCACACCCACCCCGGCAGTCCGAAAATCCGGTTCATCGGCCGCGACGTCGCGATCGTGGATGGTGACAGCTACATGGGTGGCCTTCGCGATGAACAGGGCAAGGAGATGGCACCGGTGTTCGCGAGGTACACAGCAGTCTTCGTGAAAGATGGCGACAACTGGAAGGTAACGGCTTTTCGCTCGCTGCCCCAGCTCAAATCCAAACTTACACTAGCCGACATACACTAGGCGTGCGAGATTCTTGGGAGACCGGAAGAATGCAACCATTTAGCACACACACGGGATTGGTCGCGCCGCTCGATCGGGTCAACGTGGACACCGACCAGATGGTGCCAAAACAGTTCCTGAAGGCGCTGACGCGCGAAGGATTTGGGCGGATTCTTTTTTACGATTGGCGCTATCTTCCCGGCGAAAAACCGAATCCGGAATTTGTGCTGAATTTTCCGCGTTACAAAGGCGCGTCGGTTTTGCTGGCGCGGGCCAATTTTGGCTGCGGCTCCAGCCGCGAGCACGCCCCTTGGGGAGTGAAAGACTACGGCTTCCGCGTCATCATCGCGCCGAGCTACGCGGACATTTTCTACAACAATTGTTTCAAGAACGGAATCCTGCCTGCGACGCTTCCCGAAGAGCAGGTTGACGAACTTTTCAAGCGCACGGAAAAAGAAGAAGGCTATTCGCTCACCGTGAACTTGCCGAACCAAACCGTCGCCGACAAGCACGGGCTCATCTTCAAATTTGAAATTGCTCCGTCGCGCAAAGAAGTTTTACTGAAGGGCCTCGACGATATCGGCACCACCATGCAGCACGCCGCCGAAATCGACGCATACGAAAAGGCGCACACGGCGACCGCCACGATGTACGACCCCGTCGATGTGAAGTACTACTCCAACGGCCAGTGACCCCGTTTTTAGACAACTTCTCAGCGATGCCGACATTTCTGGGACCAGAATGCAGTGAGCACAAGGAAAATGAAAGCGGGGGAGACCAGGTGGCCTTCCCCGTTTTCGCAGCGAGAATTTAGTCCCGCAGGAAGCTGTTAGAAGTTGAGCCGGATTCCAAACTGATACTGCCGGGGATTATTGCCCTGCGAACTGGTCACGCCCCAGTTGTTCACCCCAGCCGTCAGGTCGAGGCCTCCATTGTAGAACACCGGGTGGTTGAAAATGTTGGTGACGACGAACTGGAAGTCAAAGCCAACACGCTCCCAGATCTTCACGTCCTTCGTCACACGCACGTCCATGTTCCAATACCCGAAGCCTCGGATCTGCCCGACGCCGCCAGTACCCTTGTCCAAGCCCAGGATCGGATCTCGAGCCGTGGCGAAGACGCCTGCCGGATCCGCAAACATGTTGAACTGCCCTCCCCCACTAACCTCGCGGAGCGTGGAGCCGTAAGGGGGTTGCTTCGTGAAGATGCACTGCTCGTTGCTGAAGAAGTTGCGGCCATCTGCCGAGCCGAAAGCTTGTGCGTCGGTATTGGTGTTGCAATAGACCGGGGCTCCGCTACCATAGGCGAAGACCGGTGCAATGGACCAACCACCGAGGAGGCGCCCAATCGCACCGTGCTGCCCCTTGTAGTACGGGTCGTCAATCAAGGCGTAGAGGTTGTAGACGAATTTCCGATCAAAGTTCTGTACGCCATACATGTTATTGAGGTCGAAAGCATCGTTCGGTGTGTACTCACTGGTGGCCTGGACAAAAGCTCCCGTGCCCAGAGCCTTGCTGTACGTAAGGTTTTGCTGCAAGGTGACATTGTGCCAATTAGTCACCTTTAGCGAAACGAACGCCCCGTTGTAGTTCCCGTGGCCGATGCTGGCATTCACGCCGACACCGCTGGAGAGCTGGCCGTTGCTGCCGAATGCTGAAGTATTGAGTGGACTGTTCAACATGCTGCGCAGGAAGTTAAAGCCCGGCACAGTGGTCTCCTGCCCTTGAGCCACGACGGTGCCATTCGCATTCGTGCAGCCGCCTGCCGTAGCACAAACGGGCCCACCGCCGATACCACCCTTGTCCAGATTGGACCACAATGTCCAGACTCTCTGGCGCCGGAAGCTGCTGAGCTGTTTGGTGACTACAGCCTCAGTGCAACTCGCAAACCCGGTGCAAAAGCCCGTACCGGATAGAGCGGCCTCAAAGAACGGCTGAGTCGTGATATTGGCCGGTGCTACAGTGATGCCAGTGCACGCAGTATAGGATATTGTGTCGCATCCCAGTGAGTGCTCCACGCCCGCGTAGGCTGCGGCAAAACTCTGGCCGCCTAGAGTCATCATGTATGGCACTACGTTGATGTTGACGGGCTGATATTCGTGGGTGATTCTCCGGCCTATGTATCCCACTTCCAAGAGAATCTTGTTGGACAGTTGGCGCTGGATGGTGAAGTCGAAAGAATCCACCACGTTGGGCCGGAAGTTTGTGTCAAGAGCTTCACCGGCGGCCGCCGAGACGCTATTGACGCCCGGAAAGGTCGGCTGAGGAAGCGTCGGCGATGCGGCCGGAATCGGAGCGTTGTTGCCATCCGTCCCTATGCGAAATGCATTTGCCGGGGTTAGGGCGGTGCTACCAGTGGGGACAGTGCAGGTTCCATCCATATTGTTATTGCCACACTGGACCGGCTGGATGAGCCCGGTACCCAGCAGCGGAACGAGGACGAGGTCCACGCCGTTCAGACGTCCGTAGACGCGGCTATAGCCACCGCGAATGACGCTCTTATTGCCGCCGAACAGCTTGCCCAGGAAACCCTCTTTCATATTTGGATTCCAAGCCGCGGCGATTCGGGGGCTAAATGAGCCGTAGAAAGGTCGATAGGGGTACTTCTGCCCTCCTCCGGTATTGCCTACGAGGGCAAAGCCAACCTCAGGATTGTAAACCTGGCCTTGGAGTGCAGCCGCTTTGCGGGCATTCAAGTAGGCCATTAGGTCAAGTTGCTGGCCAGCCTGGTCTACGAGCTCGATCTGCTTGCCGAATTTCTCCACCGGCGGCATTTCGAGGGTCCAGCCCAAGCCATACGTCAGGGTGAAGGACGGCCTCATGCGCCAGGAATCGCTCCAGTAGACGTTGTAGTAGGGGATGGTGCTCTGGTCAAAGGCGTGCGTAAGCGGAGGATTCAGGGCCAGCGTCGGACCCGAGCGCGTGTAGGCAACTTGGGAGTCCGTGACGATGCCCAGAACTGCGGAAACGTCGCGAGCCCACTGCGTTGTATCTACGCCGGCAGGATTGGTGCTGCTGAAGTCTATTAGACCGCCGCCGAGAAAATCTCCGAGCTGGTAGGTGGGCTGGTAGTTGATACCGCCGCCGTTATCGGAGCGCTGGTGGTAATTGTAATTGCGCTGATAGGCGCCGCCAAAGGTGAAGAGATGGTTGCCTTTCAGCATAGTGATATCGTCGCGGAAAAACTTGTCCTGGCCGTCCCAGAAACGGGTGCGGACGTTTTGAGTGTTAACGTTATAAGGAGACAGGGCTACAGGCCCCGCGCCGCTGACTGTACTTTCGCCAAAGGGCTCAAGAGCTCCGCCGAGCTGGGAGAACTGCGGCATCCCGCCGGGATCGGCCCAAGACCAGAAGTTACGAAGGTAGCTGAAGTGGAAATCGTTGGTCGTATTGGAGGTGATGTTGGTGGTCAGCCCGGCAACGAAGTACCAGGGCTGCTGAGGACGCGTACCCAGAATAGCGGGAGTGCCCAGCTTGTCGCCAGGAAAGAAGCCTCCAATGTCAACCTGGCTCGTGGACGCTCTAACTAGTTTATAGTAGCGGTAACTAGCATTGAAGTGCCATTTTGCGCCGAAATCATGATCCAGGCGCGTGACTGCGAAATGGGAGGTGTAAGGACTCGAGGCATTAGCTCTGAATGCCGCCACGTTGACGCCATCACAATATGTCGTGCCAGAAAATGAGCCGCAGCCACCGCCTGAATTCGGCTCATTCGGAAGAGGCATGTTCGTGTTCCACATTTGCTTGACAAGGGAGTTGATTCCGATGCCGCGGGGATCACACGCGCCGGTTCCGGACGGTCCGCAATTGGTTCCGGTGTTTAAGTTGAACACGGTGGGGACTGGTGCCGGTCCGCCCGGTGCTTGGCAGGCGGCGTTACACACGTCCAAGGTAAGAATACCTGCGCGCATGTTAGCAGATGGCACCAGCCTCTCAATCGTTGTGGAGCCGGGCCACCAGAACCCCTCGAAATTAGCAAACATATAAGTTTTCCCGCCCAGCACGTTCTTTGGAATGATGGGGCCACCTCCGGCGGCACCTGCACGGTTGTAATGGTAGCTGGGCAGCGGATTGCCCGCCGCGTTGTTATCCCAACTGTTGGCATTAAAATTGTTGTCGAAATAATATTCGTAAGCCGTGCCATGCCAGGAATTCGTGCCGCGCCTGGTAACGACTTGCACCTCCGCGCCCGCCGAACTATTGAAGTCCGCGGTCTGGTTGGTGGTGTTCACTTTGAATTCCTCAATACTGTCGAGAGGAGTCGGCATCACGCCAGTGGGAGCGCCACCGATCGAATTTGAAACGATACCACCCGTCGGATCGCCGCCAAAGCTTGGTGTGTAAACCTGCATGCTGCCGTCCATGTCGTTGGTATTCTGGCCGCCATCGAGCATGAAGGTACTCTGATCGACGACCGCGCCAGCAACGCTGCCATCCGGAGAGACACCCGGTTGCAGGGTCACGAATGTGCTGCTGTCCCGGCCGATCGAGGGCAAAGACTGCAAGAGATCGCCCGAAACCGAGTTACCCACAGTGGCGTTCAATGTTTGCAATTCGGCGCCTGTCGCCGTGACTTCCACAATTTGGCTGACTGAGCCAAGCTCCATGGTGGCGTTGAGCGTGATTGCCGATCCTACGTTCACCACCTGGCCAGTAAACTTTGCCACGCGGAAACCGGTCTTGTTCATGGTTAAGTTGTAAGTCCCTGGAGGAACGTTTGCGAAGATGTACCTTCCACTCTCATTCGTGGTCGTCTGCCGCGAGTCGTTCGTCGACGGGTCGAGCAACGTGACCGTGGCGCCTACGACCGCAGCGCCCGACGGGTCTGTGACTGTGCCGGCAACAGTCCCCGTCGAAGCAGCCTGAGAGAACAGCGCTGACGGAGTCAAAGCAAAAAGACAACACAGAGCAACCACCAACAAAACCACTCGCTTGCTTAGCATGCAACTACCTCCTGGTTGGCCATGACTGGCTCACCTGAACTGTGCACACCCCGACTTGAGAAGTGCCCAAGGTAACAAAGAATCTTGGAAGGCGGCATAGACCACAGAAATCCACTCGCAAACTGACAGCCTGCAAGCTGCCTGACAGGAGAGCAAATTTCGTGCCACCGCGTCACTGTCAGTTAACCTATAAATTCTTCGTGATTTACACAGTCTTTAGAAATGATGGAGGTGTGAGCTGTCTATGTCCGGCCGTATTTTTCTACGGACTTTCATAGACGCCCTGCCGCGTTCCGATGCGTCCATCGCTGTATATCACAACGACTCGACGGCAAACGCCAACAGTCGTACTCAATCAATCTCAGGCACCCGACCATGTAACACAAGATTCTATGCGGGCTATATATTGCGCAAGGCTCACTTTGTCAACACATTTTTGCTTTCGGCTACAAATAAGCTTTAGCTAAAGCAAACCTAAATCTAGAGTGACTGTAAGTACTGGAAGTCCCGTCTCCAGCCCGTGGAATGACAAGCTCGAGCGCGTGCAGAAGCGTGGAGAGATCTGGGCCCTTATTTTAATTGGCAGAGTACATGGTACGGCCGCCGACGACAGTGGGAGAGGACAGTCCAACGGCCGCTAAGCCGGTTTTTATTCTTATTCTAGTGTTCTGTCCTACGTAAATATTGACAATCACACGGGCTTGTGATCTACTGGGGGCATGTTCGCACCTGCCGCTGCCTTAGCCCTGGATCCGGCTCAGAAAGACCAGTTAGAGTCTTTGGCTCGTTCTGGCTTAACGCCGCAAAGAGTGGCCAGGAAATGCCGGGTCGTTTTACTGGCGAGTGAGGGTATGGCCAATCATGCCATTGCCCAGCTAACCGGCCTCTCGCGTCCCACCGTAATCGCCACTCGGCTAGCGTTTGCCCGCCGCGGGGTGGAGGGCATTAGCCAGCCCCAGAAGAGAAAAAAATCTGCCCCCGTGCTGACCCCCGCGTTGCAACAGAAGATTCTGGACACCACGTTGAAAACCAAACCCTCTGGGGAAAGCCATTGGAGCGTGCGTACGCTGGCCCGCCATCTGGGG
>WNGJ01004731.1_pt1 | contig 14206 bp, 13 predicted proteins | sample 5400611 | NCBI WGS metagenome assembly WNGJ01 (sample SAMN13153375, study PRJNA577476) | soil metagenome | isolation source: 40 cm soil or saprolite under Garry oak tree replicate 1 | place: USA:California | collected 2016-06-15 | reverse complement strand
CTGGCGCCGCAGCGTCGGGCTGCGTTTCCAACACGATCAGCTCCGAGCCCACCGGCACCATGTCCCCGGGTGAGCCGGTCGTGGAGAGCACGCGCCCGCCGACCGGCGCCGGTACCTCCACGGCCGCCTTCTCGGTCATCACCTCGACCAGCACGTCGTCCTCGGCGACCGTGTCGCCGGGCTTGACGCGCCAGTTGACGATTTCCGCCTCGACCGTGCCTTCGCCCAGATCGGGCAGCTTGAAGACGTACCTGCTCACGCCGCCTCCATTACCTGCTTCAGCGCCGCGGCAATGCGCGCCGGTCCCGGAAAATACTCCCATTCGAACGCGTGCGGATATGGAGTGTCCCAGCCGGTGACGCGCTGCACCGGCGCTTCGAGATTCCAGAAGCACTGTTCCTGCACCGTGGCCACGAGCTCCGCGCCATAGCCGCTGAAACGCGTCGCCTCGTGCACCACCACGCAGCGGCCGGTCTTGCAGACCGAGGTGCACAGCGTGTCCACGTCGAGCGGCGCCATGGTGCGCACGTCGACGATCTCCGCGTCCACACCCGCCAGCCGCACCGCGGCCTCGGCGACGTGCACCATGGTGCCGTAAGTGAGCACGGTGACATCCTTGCCCTCGCGCACCAGCTCGGCGCGGCCGATCGGCACGCGGTAGTGGCCATCGGGAACCTCGCCGCGCGCGTGCGCGCTCCACGGCACCGCGGGCTTGTGCGGATCGCCGTCGAACGGCCCGTTGTAGATGCGCTTGGGCTCGAAGAACACCACCGGATCCTCATCCTCGATCGAGCTGATCAGCAGGCCCTTGGCATCGTAGGGGTTGGAAGGCATGACGACCTTGATGCCGCACACGTGCGTGAAAATGCTCTCCGGGCTCTGCGAGTGGGTCTGCCCGCCGCGGATACCGCCGCCGCACGGAGTGCGGATGGTCACGGGCGCGGAGAACTCTCCCGCCGAGCGGTAGCGCAGCCGGGCGAGCTCGCTCACCACCTGATCGAAGCCCGGATAGATGTAGTCGGCAAACTGGATTTCCGCGACCGGCTTGAGGCCGTTGACCCCCATGCCGATGGCCGCGGCGATGATGCCGCCTTCCGCGATCGGGGTGTCGAGTACCCGATGCTCGCCGTACTTCCTCTGCAGGCCCTCGGTGACACGGAACACGCCGCCGAAATAACCAACGTCTTCGCCCAGGATGACCACGCGCGGATCGCGCTCCAGCATCACGTCCATCGCCGAGTTGAGCGCCTGCACCATGTTCATGCGCGCCATGCTTCAGCCCTTCTTCGCCACGGGCGGCGCGGCCTGCGGGCGCTCGGCCGCCGCCGCCGCGCTGCGCAGCGCGCGCAACTCATCGCGCTGGCGCACCAGGTTCGGCGGCATCTCCTTGTACACGTCTTCGAACATCGTCAGCGGGTCGAGCGCCGGCCCGGCGGTGAGCGTTCCGTACGATTCCGCCTCCTTCCAGCACGCGGTGACGTGCGCCTCGAGCTCCTTCTCGAGCCGGGCATGGCGCTCCGCGGACCACTCGCCGAGTGCGATCAGGTGCTGCTTCAGCCGCGTGACCGGATCCCCGAGGGGCCAGGCGCGCCACTCTTCCTTGGGGCGGTAGCGCGCCGGATCGTCGCTGGTGGAGTGTGCCGCCGCCCGGTAGGTCACGTGCTCGATCAGGGTCGGTCCGCCGCTCTGGCGCGCGCGCTGCGCGGCCCACTGTGTCGCCGCGTATACCGCGAGGAAGTCGTTGCCGTCGACACGGATCCCCGGCATGCCGTAACCCGGACCGCGCTGCGCGAAGGTCTTGTGCTCACCGCCCGCGAAACCCTGGAAGGTGGAGATCGCCCACTGGTTGTTGACCAGGTTGAGAATCACCGGCGCCTGGTACACGGCGGCGAACGTCATCCCGTAGTGGAAGTCGGCTTCGGCGCTCGAGCCCTCGCCGATCCAGCTGGCAGCAATCCGGTCTTCGCCCTTGATGGCGGCGGCCATCGCCCAGCCGACCGCCTGGGGGAACTGCGTGGCCAGGTTGCCGGAGATGGTGAAAATATTGCCGTTGCCCCAGTGATACATAATGGGCATCTGCCGGCCTTTGCACATGTCGTGAGTGTTGGACAGACACTGACACATGAGCTCGACGAGGTTACGGCCGCGCACCACGTGCAGGCCCTGCTGACGATACGAGGGAAACAGCATGTCCCCCGGCTGCAGGGCCATGCCCTGCGCCACCGCAACCGCCTCTTCGCCGGTGGACTTGATATAAAAGGAGATGCGCCCCTGCCGCTGGATCTTCTGCATGCGGTCGTCGAACAGACGTGTCAGCAGCATGTGGCGCAGGGCCACCTGCAGCTCCGCCGCTTCCAGGTGCGGATTCCAGGGCCCGACCGCCCGGTGCTCATCATCCAGTACGCGCACCATCTCCAGGGCGAGGCTCTCGATGTCGCGCACCGAGGCGGTGACGTCCGGGCGGTTCACCGCGCCTGCCGGGGATATCTGCACGTAGCTGAAATCCGGCTCCTGCCCCGGCCGCGCCGGCGGGGCAGGAACATGCAAGCGCGACCGTGGGGTCATGGGTTGTCAGGCCTTACGCGAGAGGGGTTGCAGTGTCGAGTATCAGTTCGGCAAGATTGTAGTCGCCTGACACGGGTAACACTACGCATGAAGCCCGGACACACCGCACCAAGGCTCGTGCCGCGGCACACGAGGCAATCCGGGCCGGCCGCCCGCACGCTGCCAGGGGGCGAGGCGGCCCGGTGCGCACAGTGGTGTCCGCCGGCAATTATTGCTATAGAGTGACGGTGGCAAGGACCCGCGCGGGGAATAACGTGCAGAAAAACCCTCGGACACCCGGTCGGACGCGGAACGGAAACGTGCTCCTGTTCGCGCGCAACTTCTTGCGGCACCCGCGCATGCTCGGCTCGATCGTGCCCAGCTCGCGTTTTCTCATCAAGCAGCTGCTGCAGCCGATCAACTGGGCGCGGGCGCGCGTTGTGGTCGAGTACGGTCCGGGAGTGGGTGGCATCACCGCCGAGGCCCTGCGGCAAATGCGCCCGGACGCCACGCTCATCGCCATCGAGATGAACCCGGACTTCGTCAAGTACCTGCGCGGCTCATTCACCGACGAGCGGCTGCGGGTGGTGGAAGGATCGGCCGAATCGGTCGATGAGATCCTGCGCCGCTTCGGCTACGCACGCGCCAACTACATCATTTCCGGCATTCCGTTCAGCACCATCCCGGCACCGCTGCGCGAACGCATACTGCGCAAGACCCGCGATGTGCTCGAACCCGGCGGCGCATTCCTCGTCTACCAGTTCTCCACGCGCGTGCTGCAGGACCTGAAGCGCATCTTCGGCTACGTGGGCCGCAGGTTCGAGCCGCTCAACGTGTTGCCGGCGCATCTGTTCATCTGTCAGCCCGGTACCGCCTGAGCGCGCTCCCGGGCGAGCGCTGTCTCGCGGGTGCCGTTGACAATGCCGCGCCCCGGCGAGGATCCTCTTCATCATGGCCGGCACGTTGTGGATCGGGACGCGTAAGGGTCTGTTTGCGCTGCGCGCCGATGGCGCGCGCCGCAACTGGAAACTCGCGGGCCCGCAGTTTCTCGGCCACATCATTCACCACGTGGTACAGGATCCGCGCGAGCCCCGGGTGCTGCTGCTGGCGGCGAGGACCGGGCATCTCGGGCCCACCGTGTTCCGCTCGACCGATCGCGGCCGCAGCTGGCGCGAGGCCACCCGACCGCCCGCCTTTCGCACGGATCACGGCGGCGAGGAGGCGCGCGCCGTGCAGCGCGTCTTCTGGCTCACGCCCGGCCACCACGCGCAAGCGGCGACCTGGTACGCGGGCAGTTCCCCGGCGGGATTGTTTCGCTCCACCGATGGCGGCGAGCACTGGGAACCGGTGGCCGGTTTCAACGACCATCCGATGCGCCCCAAGTGGGCGGCGCTCGGCACGCCGGACGGGGAGTTCCTGCACTCCATTCTCGTCGACCCGCGCGACCCGCGGCACCTGTACATCGCGATCTCGGTCGGCGGGGTGTTCGAGTCCACCGACGCCGGAGGCGACTGGACCCCGCTCAATGAAGGCTGTGAGGCGGACTTCCTGCCCGACCCGAGCGTGCCGTTCGGTCACGATCCACATTGCATGGTGCAGCACCCGGCCAGACCCGAGCGGCTCTACCAGCAGAATCACTGCGGCATCTACCGCCTGGATGGCCCGCAGCGGCGCTGGCAGCGCATCGGCAAGGCCATGCCAAAGAGGGTCGGCGACATCGGCTTTCCGATCGTGCTGCATCCGACCGATCCGGACACGGCGTGGGTACTGCCCATGGACGGCCAGAGCGTGTGGCCGCGCACCTCCGTCGGCGGCAGGCCGGCGGTCTACGGCACCGGCGATGGCGGCGCCAGCTGGCGGCGCATGGATCGCGGCTTGCCGCGCTCGCAGGCCTGGTTCACGGTGTTGCGTCAGGCCATGTGCGCTGACACTCACGCACGCCCGGGCGTGTATTTCGGCACCACCGGGGGAGAAGTCTGGGCCAGCACCAACGGCGGGGACGGTTGGCGCTGCCTCGCGCGCCACCTGCCGGAGATCTACTCAGTGACTCACGCGGCCTGAGCCATGAGCTGCACGGTGCGTATCGCCAGCCCTCTGCGCTCGTACACCGCCGGCGCCGCGACGCTCGCGGCCCGCGGCAGCACGCTCGCCGAGGTGCTCGCGAACCTCGAGCAGCGCTGCCCCGGCATCCGCTTCCGCATGATCGACGAGCACGACCGTATCCGCCCGCACATGCGACTGTTCGTCAACACCAGCGAGGCGCGTGAACTGTCGGCGGCGGTGCGCGAGGGCGACACCGTGCACGTGATCTGCGCGCTCTCCGGAGGATGATCCCGTGACCCTGACCGCGAGCGAGCGCGCCCGCTACCAGCGCCATCTGGCGCTCACCGAGATCGGCGCGGCCGGACAGGAGAAACTCAAGGCGGCCCGCGTGCTGGTGGTCGGCGCCGGCGGGCTCGGCTCGCCGGCCGCGCTGTATCTGGCGGCCGCGGGTTGCGGCACGCTGGGACTGCTGGACTGCGATCGCGTGGAGCTCTCCAACCTGCAGCGCCAGGTGTTGTTCGACAGCAGCGGCATCGCGCGCTCCAAGGCCGAGGCCGGGCGCGAGCGGCTCGCGAGCCTGAATCCCGAGATCCGGGTGCTGGCCCACGCCCTGGAACTGAAGGCCGCCAACGTGTGCGCGGTGTTCGAGGACTACGACCTCGTGCTCGATGGCACCGATCGCCTCAGCACCCGCTATCTGGTGAACGACGCCTGCGTCATTCTCGGCTTGCCGCTGGTGTCGGCGGCGATCCACCGCTTCGAAGGCCAGGTCATGACCTACGTGCCCGGCGGGGGGCCGTGCTACCGGTGCGTGTTCCCGCAGGCACCCGAGGGCGGGGTGGCCAATTGCGCGCAGGCCGGGGTCCTCGGCGTACTGCCCGGCGTGCTGGGCACGCTGCAGGCGACCGAAGCGATCAAGCTGATCACCGGCGTGGGCGAGCCGCTCACCGGACGGCTGCTGACCTACGACGCGCTCGAGATGCGTTTCCACGAGTTCCGCGTCGCGCGCCGGCCCGACTGCGCGGTGTGCGGCGACGCGCCCACGATCACCGAGCCCCGCGACCCGGCAGCCCTGCCCACCGCGGCCGGGCCCGCGGTGCGCCGCCTCACGGCCGCCGCACTGCACGAGCTGCTGCGCGACGCGCGCGCGCCCGCGCCACGCCTGGTCGACGTGCGCGAGGTGTATGAGTTCAGCGCCGGACACCTGGACGGTTCGATCAACATCCCGCTGGGCGAGCTGCCGGAGCGCCTGGCGGAGATTGCCCCGCACGAGGCCCCGGTGTTCATCTGCCGCAGCGGCGGCCGAAGCCTCGCCGCCTGCGAGCTGGCGCTGCGCGCGGGAGTCGCCGCACCCGCGAACCTGGACGGGGGCCTGCTCGCCTGGGCCGCCGAGGTCGATCCCGAGTTGAACGTGGCCTGAGAAGCCGCGGGCCAGATTCCACTCGCGACGCCGCCGCGGCCCGCTTCAGCCGTCGGGGTGAGCGCGCGACTTCGCGAACCAAGACGGAGGTTTGGGCTGGGGCGCCAGCTGGACGCGGGCCTTGATGAGCTCGAGCGCCGCCCGCGGCTCATCCACGAACTCGAACAGCTCCAGGTCCGCGGCCGCGATCGCGCCATGGCGCACCAGCGCCTCGAAGTTGACCACTTCTTTCCAGAACGCCGAACCGTAGAGGAACACGGGAATCGACCGGTCGAGCTTGTGGGTCTGCGCCAGCGTCAGGATCTCGAACAGCTCGTCGAACGTGCCGAAGCCGCCCGGGAACGCGACCAGGGCGCGCGCCAGGTGCGCGAACCACAGCTTGCGCATGAAGAAGTAGTGGAACTCCAGGCACAGCTGCGGCGTGATATAGGGATTGGGATGCTGCTCCTGCGGCAGGCCGATGTTGAGACCGACGCTGCGGCCGCCGGCGAGCGCTGCGCCCCGATTGGCGGCCTCCATGATTCCCGGGCCCCCGCCTGAGCAGACGATGAGGCGCTCCCCGGGCAGCGAGCGGCTCCATTTGGTCACGAGCCGCGCCAGTTCCATGGCCTCCTCGAGGTAGCGGCCCAGGGGGCCTCCGGCGCGCACGCGCGCCGAGCCGAAGAACACCACGGTCGCAGTGACCCCCGCGGCACTGAAGGCGCGCAACGGCGCCAGATACTCTGACAAGATCCGCACCGGGCGTCCTTCGTCCGAGTCGAGAAATCCGGGATCGTGGTAAGCCAGCGGGGGTGTTGGCATCATGCCCTCGTTTCGTCCGGCAGGTGAGTGCGGAAGTCTACCCCAGTGAGCCGGCGGCATTTTGCAAGGCACCCCATGCGTTTGATGAGTGCCAGCCCGACGGCCGCGCTGCTCGCCGCGGCGGCGCTCGCCGTGCGCGCCGGCGCTGCCGCGCCGGCAGAGGCAGTGCAGAGTCTGCCGCGCCTGGACGCGCAGACCTCGCTCCTGGTGGTGGCGCCGCATCCGGACGATGAGACGCTGTGTTGTGCCGGCGTCATCCAGCGCGTGGTGCGCGCGGGCGGGCGCGCGAGCATTGTATGGATCACCAGCGGGGATGCCTCAGAGCTCGACCTGCTGCTGATCGAGAAGAGCCCGTTCGTAAAGCCCGCGACGGCGCGCGACCTGGCCGCGACACGCATGCGCGAAGCGCGCGCCGCGACCGCACGACTCGGCGTGCCCGCCGCAGGGCAGTTGTTCCTGGGCTATCCCGACCGCGGCGTGCTCAGCCTCCTGACGGACCACCGCGCGAGACCTTACACCTCCGGCTTCACGGGCGCGGCCGCGGTCCCCTACCCCGCTGCACTGTTTCCGGGCCACCCCTACACGGGCGAGAGTCTCGAGCGCGACTTCGCCGCGGTGCTCGCGCGCACACATCCGACGCTGATTCTCGCCCCGAGCCCCCGCGACAGCCATCCGGATCATCGCGCCGCCGGCCTGCTCACCGTCGCCGTCAGCACCCGCTACGGTGTGTTGTCCGGCGTGCGCTACTGGATCGTGCATGGCGGGGAAGGCTGGCCCACCCCGCGGGGGCTCCTGCCTGGCGTGCCGCTCACTGCGGCACCGCGCAGCCACGCTCTGGCGCTGGCGGCTTTCGCACTCGAACCTGCCGAGGAGGACCGCAAGCTCCAGGCAGTGCGTGCCTACGACACGCAGATGCGCACGCTGGCGCCGTTCCTGCTCGCGTTCGTGCGCAGCACGGAGCTGTTTGCCTCGCTCCCGGAGCCGCAGCTCGCGCCACAGTAGCGCAGGCGACGCGCAGCCTCAGCGCCAGCGATCGAGTTGGCGGTCGAGCAGGCCGGCGATGCCCTCGCGCAGGCGATCGAGCCAGGCGCGCTGGCGCCAATAGCGGCGGCTGAGCGCGCGCGATGCGGCAAAGTCTCCTTCAAACAGCGCCGCCGCCGCGTCGGCGACCCGTGCGTCGGCGATCTCCTGGTTGGCCTCCAGGTTCCAGCGGAAGCTCCAGCGATCGAGGTTGCTCGAGCCGATCGACACCCAGTCATCGCACAGGATCATTTTCGCGTGCAGCATGCGCGGCTGGTACTCGAATATCTTCACGCCGTTGCGCAGCATCTTGCCGTAGAACCGGCGCGCCGCCTGGCGCACCCACGGATGGTCGGTGCGCGCGCCCGGCACCAGCAGCCGCACGTCCACACCGCGGCGCGCCGCCCGGCGCAGCGCCTTGCGGAAGCGCCGCGAGGGTACGAAATACGCGCTCATGATCCAGGCGCGCGTCGCGGCGCAGTCGATGCGGCGCAGCACGCCATTGGCGAGCACCGAGCGCTGCCGCGCCTCGCTCAACGCCAGGCGGCCGGCGGCGCCGCCGGCGCGCGGCGCACTCAGTGGCGGGTCCGGGAGCGCCAGCTCCGGTCCGCAGCGCCGCCAGGTGCGCGCGAAGGCGCGCTGCCAGTCGGTGATCACGGGACCCTCGATCTCGACCATCAGCTCGCGCCACGGTCCGCGCGGGGCGCCGGGTGCGAACTCATCCGTCAGTCCGGCGCCGCCCACGAACGCCACGCTGCCGTCGGTTAGCAGCAGCTTGCGATGGTCGCGCAACAGGTTCGACAGCCTGTTCTTCAGGCGCAGGGGGTTGAAGAAACGCAGCTCCACGCCCGTATCCAGCAGCCGCCGGCGGTCGGCCCGCGTGAGTCCCAGCGCGCCGAACGCATCGAGCACCACGCACACGCGCGCGCCGCGGTGCGCGGCCCGCCCGAATGCTGCGATGAAACGCGTGGCGACGGCGCCCGAGCGGACCAGGTACATCTCCAGCAACACGTAGCGGCTCGCGGCGTCGATCGCCTGCAGCATGCGCGCGAAGAACTCCCCCCCATCGTCGAGCAGCCGGAATTCGTTCCCCGGTCGCCACGGCCAACCCGTGGTTGTAAATTGTTGGGAATCCCGGCCAGTCGTCATGAGTGAAAGCTAACGGTGCGTGCCGGATGCGGCGTCATGGTCTTGTTCCAGGGTGACCACGGTGCCGGCCACCAGATACAGGACTGCGAACCAGGCGAGACTTCGGGTGAGAAAGATATTGAGCGTGCGGTAGATGACCGGCACGTGAGCGTAGGCCTGCGTAGCCTGCACGCCGCCGATGAGGATCGCGGCGGCCGCGACCAGCAACAGCACCGGCCCGACCGAGGAGCGTGCCGCGCCTGGCCCGGCGGGTGCGGCCACCGGCGCGGGCAGGCGCCGGTACCACAGCGCCACTGCGACCAGTCCGAACGCCGAGCTCAGGTACTGCAGCACGTGGCAGACCGTACCGCTGTACCAGCCGAAGCTCACCGGCGCGCTCAGCACCGCGACCCGACGCACCATCCAGCCATCGCTGTGGGTGAAGGAGTCCCACAGCAGATGGGTCCACACGCCGAGGATGATCGACACGCCCGCCAGCGCCCATTCGAGCGGCCGCCGGCGAAATGGCGCGAGCGCGGTGAGGCACAGCCAGCGGGCCCGCGCGGAGAGCAGCGCGGTGAGCGGCCGGCGCAGCAGAAATACGCACCCCAAAGCGGCATATCCGAGCACCAGGCAGGTCGTGAACGAGCCCGTGGCGCTGTGAGTCTCGGGCCCGAAGTGGCCGAAACGCGCCGGCACGTAGTACGGCAGATCCGGAATCATGGCGCCGATGATCAGCGGCGCGGTGCGCAGGTACCTGAGACCGCGCAGCGGCAGGATGGCGACGGGGTGCGCGAGCGTGAACGGCATGCGCGCCCTCAGCCCGCCTGCCGCGAGCGCGTGGTCACGCGGATGCGGAAGTCCCTGCCGATCCAGTTCGCCCCGGAGCGGAATGTCAGATCGATGTAACGGCCGGCACGCAGCCGCGAGCTATCGATCTGCAGCAGGTGCAGACCGAGCGAGTTCGCCGCGGTGTCCTGCTCGCGCACGTCCTGCCAGCCGTCGAGCCCCCAGCGCACGGCTCCCGGCTCACGCAGAGCGACCGTGAGCGCACAGCCTTCGGGCAGCTCCGCCGCCGGAGCCTGCTGGCACCAGATGACGCGGGTGAGCGTCGGGCGCTCGCCGCGGTAACGCTCCCATACCGAGTCGGGGCGATCGAACGCCCGCCCCAGGGCCCGTGAGGCGACCAGCTTGAGATACTCGGCGTGCGCCCACACGAGCGGCATCGCCGCCCCGGTGGGCCGGCCGGGACTCAAGCCCCGCGCGGCGATCGGCGCCGCGTCCCACACCTGCTCGGGCAGCATGCCCCCGCTCGAGGTCATGCGGGTCATCGCGAGCAGGAACGGCAGTGCCTCGCGCCCGCAGCTCAGCTCGTAATGACCACGCTCACCGGTGAGCAGGGGCCAGGCGCGTCCCCGGCCGGTGCCGTCGTAGGCGCTGCCGTCGTCGTGCTCGCCGTAGCCGTCCTCGTTGTAGCGATGCCAGCACGGACCCGAGGGCGTTTCGAACTTCAACAGTGCGTCCGCCACCTTCACGCTCGCCACGATCAGCGGATCTTCGGCGCGGCGCAGGCCGAAGCGCACCAGCTGCAGGAAATCGACGCTCACCTGTGCGCTCGCCGGCAGGCCGGGATCGATCTGCAGGTTCTTGATCGGCAGCACGCCGTCCGGCGGGCCGCGGTCATCGCCGATCGCTTGCGCCGGGGCGACGCGCACGTAGTAGCCGCGCACGCCATGGAGACGCGCCAGGGGGGTGTCGCACACGGTGGTCCAGTCCTCGAGCCGCGCATTCCAGTAGTCGGCAAACGCGAGCGCCAGCGCGCGAGCATCGGCGGGCAGATGGCGGGCCCCGGCCACCAGGGCCGAGATGCACACCGCCAGGGTGAAGGTGTTGAGACCCGAGTCTTCCTCCCAGCGATCCTGGTCGCTGACCGGGCCGTGTCGCACCAGGAACGACAGCGCCCGGCGAATCATGTCGGCGACTTCAGTGCCCTGGAGCGCGCCACGCTCATCGAGCGCGACCGCGAGCAGCACCGGAAATGCGCTCTCATCGAGCTGCACACCGGGCCAGTAGCCCTTGCCGCCCAGCCACTGGTTCTGGTTCCAGTGACCGTCCGCATTCTGCGTGGCGAGCAGATACCGCAGCGTGTTGCGTGCCTCGCGCGCCGCGCCGACCGCCAGCAGCGCGCCGGCGCTTTCCACCAGATCGCGCGGCCACACCAGGTGATAACCCTCGCGCTCCTCGCGCGTGTTGCCCCACGGGACGCTCAAGGAAGCCACCATGGCACCCGGATAGGTCTTGTCCTGGTGGGTGCGCAACACCATGGTGGAAATGCCGACCTGCTCGGCGCACGCCTGCGGCAGGCCGGCGGACAGCGGCTTTTCCGGCGTACAGTGGGTATGCCAGCTCGTCCAGGTGCTGCGCTGTCGCTCCCAGGAAATCGCGAAAGGCTCCGACAGCGCGGTGAGCGCCAGCGTCGCCGCAGCATCGGGGCTGCCGCCAAAGCCGAGCGCCAGCACCGCCTGCCGCGGCAGTTCACCCAGCAGCGCGACGTTGCCGGGTCCGGCTGCGTCGTATTCCCAGGTGAGTGCGCCGTTGCGGGCGAAGTCCTGCCAGCCATCGCTCCTGCCGACGAATCCCGCGCTCGCGCGGCCCCAGGCGTCCTGCTGCTGCGCGTTGACCGCGGCGAGGGCCAGCCCGAAGGGACCCTGCTCCGCCCACAACAGCTTGCGGCCGCGGTGTTGCACGACCGCCGCGCGGTTGCCGGCGCCGGTGCCGCCCAGGTGTGGCGCGAGCAGCGCGTAGGGGCGCAATGACGCATCGCCATTGAGGGTGACCTCGATGAGCAGTACATCGCGGTGCTCGCAGGGTGCCACACGCAGCGTGAGATCGAAGCGCTCGTGCTGGTGCACGATGTGCACCGCGGGCGCGCCGGGGGCGGCGAGCCGCAGCTCGTGCTTCCACAGCCGCTTCACCTCGACCCAGAAGCCCGCGCCGTCGCCGACGATGAAACCGAGGTCGCGGATCTGCGGGATGTCAAGGCGCGGGTAATAGACCTCGTTGATGATGCCGCCGCCGATGGTGAACCACAGGCGCGCGTGACCGAGCGAGCAGCCGACCATTTCCTTGGCGCTGCTGCACCAGGTCGGAGGCAGTCCGGGAGCTCCCGGCGCCGCGGTCATCGCCTGACCGCTGCGCGCCCGCCGGGCAGGCGCAGCCGCCCGTCGCCCCGGCGCCAGAGCCGCAGGCCGCCGAGGAACGCATTGCGGTTGTCACCCAGATGCACGTCCTGCGGCAGGCTCTTGAGGCGCACTGCGTTGCCGCCACCGAGCACGACGTAGTCCGCCTCCAACGCGTGCTTCAGCTGTTCGATCACATCAAGGACCTTCCTGCGCCACTTCCTGGTGCCGAGTCGCTCGCGGCCGCGCTCGCCGACGTAATCCTCGAACGTGCGGCCGCGCTTGTAGGGCATATGCCCGACTTCGGTGGGCTCGACCACGCCATCAATGATGAGAGTCGCGCCCAGTCCCGTGCCCAGCCCGAGAAACAACATGCGGCCGCCGCGGTAGCTGCCGATCGCCTGCATGGCTGCATCGTTGATCACCTTGACCGGCTTGCCCAAAGCCTTTTCGAAGTCGAACCCGACCCAGCCCTTGCCGAGGTTGTGGGGCTCGGCGGCGATGCGGCCGCGGAACACGAGCCCCGGGTAACCGATCGACACCGCGTCGAAGCCGAGCTGGCGGGTGAGTTCGAGGATCCGGCGCGTCATGCCGGCCGCCGACATCTTCGGCCCGGAGACGAACTTGCGGATCGGGCCGCGCGCATCGATCCGGAACTTCACGTGCGCGCCGCCGATATCGATGACCAGGATGTGGCGCGCACTGGGGTTGCCCGGGATCCTGTCTGTGGCGCGCATCGGTGCGGATTCTCCCCGGAATCGGCGACTTTGACCACCGACGGACCTGCGCGTCGCGCGTGGCGGCGCGCTATGCTGCGTCGTCCTGGCGGACTGAACGAAAGGTGGGAGCGCAATGATTCGCTCACGTGATGTGCTTGCTGTTGTGACTGTCCTCAGCGGGTGCGCGCTGTGCTGCGTGGCGCGCGCCGCCGACACCGCGATCTCCAAGGTTATGGGCTCCATCGACATTGGCGCCGATCAGCACAGCGGGAATGTCTCGACGGTAAACGGATCCATTCATATCGGCGAGAATGCCGTGGTCGGCCGGGCTGACACCGTCAACGGCAGCATCTCCGTCGAGCGACACGCCACGGCGGCCAAACTGGTGACCGTCAACGGCTCCATTCACCTGAAAGAGGCGGTGCGCGTAAGCGGCACCGTCCAGGCGGTCAACGGCAGGGTAACACTCGCCGACGGCGCAGACGTCGCCGGCACGCTGAGCAATGTCAACGGCGCCATACGCGTCGCGGCCGCTCACGTCGGGGGTCTCATCGACACAGCGACGGGTGACATCGAGCTCGGTCCCAACGCACACGTCGACGGCGGAATTCACGTGGAGAAGGACACCAGCTGGTTTCATGTCTGGTTCTGGTCCGAGGACACCCCGCGCGTCGTGGTCGGCCCGGGCTCGGTCGTCGGCGGCACCCTCAGGTTCGAACGCAAAGTGAATCTCTACGTCAGCGACCGGGCGACGATCGGGCGCGTAGAGGGCGCCACCGCCGTCAGGTTCTCCGGAGACCGCCCCCCCGGGTGAGCGCGGCTGGAAAAGGCTGAGCGGCAGAGTGTTACCTCTGCCGCTCAAACAGGCGCGTTGCTGTCAGCGTGACGTCGAGGCATTCATCGACGCGTCCGCCGAGGCGGAAGCGGAGACGTCGCCGCCGGCCGCCGCACCTTCGCGATGACGCGAGTCAGTATCGCCCCTCGCCGCCGGCTTGCCGGGGTTACGGGTATGGGTGGCACCCTCGCTCGGATTGCGCCGCGCCGGAGCGCCCGAGTTGGCGCGCTGGCCCGACGCTTCACCGCCGCCGACGGCGCTCGCGCCCGTGTTGCCGGCTGCGCCCGCCGCCGCCGCGCCGCTCACCGCCCCGCCCGCATTCACCTCGCGGGACTGCGCCTCAGCGCGGCCTGCGGCGCTCGCCGCGGTGCTCGCGGTCGCGTGCGATGTGCTCGCGGCAGCGACGCCGGCCGTGTCGGCGGCAAGATCGCCGCCCGTGCGTGCGTCGTGGCGCGCCGAGGCTTCGGCCTTGCCCGCCGACGCCTCGGCGTTGCCCACGGCACGGGCACTGGTGCGA
>WNGJ01008024.1_pt1 | contig 14207 bp, 8 predicted proteins | sample 5400611 | NCBI WGS metagenome assembly WNGJ01 (sample SAMN13153375, study PRJNA577476) | soil metagenome | isolation source: 40 cm soil or saprolite under Garry oak tree replicate 1 | place: USA:California | collected 2016-06-15 | reverse complement strand
AACTCGCCCATCAAGACGGTCAAGGACATCAACGGCAAGACCATCGCTTACTGGACCAGTAACCCGGCCAGTCGGTACGACGTGTTCGACCTCATCAAGCAATACAGCCTTAAGGCACGTCCGACGATAATCGGGGGAGCGGCGGCGACGTTCAACCAGGTGATGTCGGGTCACGTCGACGTTGGCTGGGCGGAGGCCCCATTTGGGGTCGAGGCCATCGAGCAGGGGAAAATTCGTGTCGTGGCGCGCGCGATCGACGTTCCCGCGATCCGACGCGACACGGTGCGCGTCGTGATCACCAATGTGGACACTCTGCAGAAACGCAAGGATGTTCTTGCACGCTTCATGCAGGCCTATCGCGAGACCATTGACTGGATGTATTCCGATCCCGCGGCGCTCAAACGCTACGCCGAGTTCGCTGGCGTATCGGAAGCTTTCGCTCAGCGCCTGCGCGATGAATTCTTCACGAAGAACATGCTGTCGCCGGACAGGATCATCGGTCTCGATGCGATCATGAAAGAGGCGATAACCTCGAGGTATATTCAGACGCCATTGTCGAAAGGGCAGATCACAGAATTGATTCAAATTCCGGCGCCCGTGCGCTAGAGGCGCGGAATAGTTTGGGGGACCGTGAAAGCGACCGCGACGGCATTTGGTGCACATTCCTGCGAGAGTGAGCGCTGCAAGCAAGGGTAGGAGAGCGCGCACGCCATTGTCGCTCAAGCCGGTTGGGAGCGATTGTGGAGCTTGAGCGCGGCAAGCCTGCGATCGCGCCAACGCATGCGCGCCGCGACCTGATCGGGCGTCAAGGCCTTCTCCCATTGCGCCAGGATACGGCCGAGGTTCTCGCCGTCGTAGATCGCGGGGTTTGCCGCGCTCAGCGCGCTCAAGCTCGCACCGTAGCGCCGGCAGTAATCCGGGATACCGCCCGGCGCGTTGAGCTCGATGGTCTCAAACGGCCCCATGAATGACCAGCGCAAGCCCAATCCGTCCTTCAGGGTTTTGTCGAGGTCCTGCGGCGTGACGTAGCCGCCTTCAACCAGACGAAACGCCTCCGACAGCAGCACGGCCTGCAGCCGGTTGAGGATGAAGCCCTCAATCTCGCGCTTGACGATGATCGGCGCCTGGCCGACGGCCTGGTAAATCGCCTTGGCCTTGGCCACGATCTCGGGCGCCGTCCACGGCGCGCCGACGAGCTCCACGAGCGGGATGAGATGCGGTGGGTTGACCGGATGGGCGACGAGGCAGCGATGGCGGCCTTTGAGGCTTTCCGTGAACAGGCTCGCCACGATGGTCGAGGTGGAGGAGGCGAGAATGGCCTCGGGCGCGGCAAGGCGGTCGAGTTCGGAGAAAATCGAGCGCTTCGTCTCGATGCTCTCCGGCAGGCTCTCCTGAACGAGGTCGGCGGCATCGAGCGCGTCGGCAAGATTGGCGGCGACCCGCACGCGCGCCGCTGCGGCTTTGGGATCGTTGACGAGCCCCTGCTCGGCGAGGTCGCTGAGCCCCTGCGCCACCAGGCCACGCGCCTGCTCGGCGATATCGAGCCCGACATCATAGAGCGCGACGTCGAAGGCGCCTCCTGCAAACACGATCGCCCAGGAGCGACCGATCAAGCCGGTGCCGATGATGGCGACGCGATTGTTCACATCCACAGCATTTTTCTCCGCAGCGCGAGGTCGTCTCTCAATGCGTATGAGGGGCCGCTCCAAGTCACCGAGCCGCGCTCCAGCACCACCGTGCGGTCGGACAGGGCGAGCGCAAGATCGAGATGATGGTCGACGATGATCATCGCGACGTCGTAGCGCAGCTGGTCGAAGGCTTCGAACAACTCCTCGGTGACCGCGGGGGAGAGCCCCTCGAACGGCTCGTCGAGCAGCAGCACCCGAACGTCTCCCGCAAGCGCGCGGGCGACCGCCAACATCTGCTGCTCGCCGCCCGAGAGATAATCCGCCGGCGAGTGCCAGCGCTCGGTAAGGCGCGGAAAATACGAGGCGATACGGTCCTCGGTCCAGTGGATGCCGCTGCCGGTCATACGCTTGAGGCGCCCGAGCGCCAGATTGTCCGCAACCGTCATCCCGGCGAACAGCCCTCTGCCCTGCGGCACGTATCCGATGCCTCGCCGGGCGATCTCGGCGGAGGCAAAGCCCGCCGTATTCTCGCCGGCAACCTGGATCGAGCCCGCGCCGGGCGGCGCGATGCCGATCACCGTCTTCAGCAGCGTCGACTTGCCGGCGCCGTTGCGGCCAAGCAATGCCACGATTTCGTGCTCGCGCACGTCGAGCGAGACGGCGTTGAGGATGTGGCTCTTGCCGTAGAAGGTGTCGACCTTGTCGACCACAAGGAGCGGGGTCGTTCCCGCCGCCGAGACCCGCGGCTTGGCGGCGAGCGCAGCGACACCAGAGCCGATATAGACCTCGCGCACCTTGGCGTCGCTGCGCGCGTCCTCGACCGTGCCGTCAACCAGCACCTTGCCCTCGTTCATGACCGTGACGTGGTCGGCGATCTGGAAGACGCGGTCGATGTCGTGTTCGACGAGCAGCACGGGAATTTCGGCGGCGATCGTCGTCAGGAGCGCGGCGATGCGCGTGCGCTCGGCGGCGGCGAGCCCGGCGAGCGGCTCGTCGAGCAGCAGGATTCGCGGCCGGGTCGCAATGGCGAGCCCCATGTCGAGCAGGCGCTGCCCGCCATAGGAAAGCGAGGCTGCTTCCGCCTGCTCGATGCCGCTAAGGCCGAGAAAAGCGACAAGGTCAGCCGTCTCCTCGTTCACGTCCGCCACCGCGGCGGCCGACGTCCACAGCGCGAAGCGCTTGGCGCTGCGCGCCTGCACGGCAAGTCGCAGGTTCTCCTCGGCGGAGAGCCCGCCGAACAGATTTGTGATCTGGAACGAGCGGCCGACGCCGGCCGCGGTGATGTCCTCCGGCTTCAAGCCGGCGATGGAGCGGCCTTCGAGCTCGATCGTGCCGGCGTCCGGTGGAAAGAGTCCCGACACGAGATTGAAGGCGGTTGTCTTGCCGGCGCCGTTCGGACCGATCAGCGCGTGCAACGTGCGGTCCCTGACCGTCAGGTCGATGCCGTCGACGGCGTGAATGCCGCCGAATCGCTTGACGAGACCGCGCGCGACCAGCACCGGCGCCGCGCTCGCGCTGGAGCGGCGATAGACCTGCGGCAGTCCCGCGGTCTCGGTGATTCGGCGGCCGGCCATCGCCGCGGCCTCGATCGTCCGCTTGCGGAACGGCGCAACGATCCGCCCGGCAACGCCGACTAAACCGGTCGGCGAGAATACGATGAAGCCGACGAACAACAGACCAAAATAAAACAGCCAGTGCGGCGTCCAGATCGACAGGAACTCGCGAAAGAGGATGAAGAACAACGCACCGAGCGCGGGGCCGAGAAAGCTCCGCATCCCCCCGATTACCACCATCGCGACCAGCTCGCCCGAGAATGCCACGGCGAGCGGCTCTGCCGACGCAAAGCGGTGATTGAACACCGATAGCGTGCCTGCGATCGCGACCACGGTCGCGGACAGCACGAAGCCGATCAGCTTGTAGCGGTTGGTGGGATAGCCGACGAAGCGTGCGCGCTCCTCGTTCTCGCGGATCGCCACCAGCACACTGCCGGCCGGCGATCGGTGGAAGCGCCAGAGCAGGTAACACACCGCCATGCCGATTGCCGCGACGGCCCAATAGTAGGCGCGGTCGGATTCGAGATCGAGGTTGAGCACCGTCGCGCGGGTCACGCCGCCCAATCCGCTCTCGCCTCCGGTGAGCTCGGTCCAGCGGTAGCCGATGGCGAACAGGAGCGCGGTCAGCGCCAGCGTGAGCAGCGAAAAATAAACGCCGCGCCGCCGCAGAATCAGCGCTCCGGAGAGAAGCGCGGCCGCCGCAACAAAGAAAATCGCGAACAGGAACGGGAGAATGATCTGGCCGGGAAACCAGTAGCGCTGGCTCAAGGCGGCGGCGTAGGCGCCGAGTCCGAACCACGCGCCGTGGCCGAACGAGACGAGCCCGGTATAGCCGACCAGCACATTGAGTCCCATGCAGGCAATGGCGAACACGACGACATCGATCGCGGAGCGCAGCGGCAGGCCGGCGACATCGAGGGCGAACGGCAGCACCGCGAGCGCGATCGCCGCAATCAGAAGCGTGGCGTATTCGTCGCGCATTGCCGGTTACTCGAACTTTTGGATGCGCTCGCCGAAAAGGCCGCGCGGCCGCACCAGCAGCACCAGCGCCATCAGCAGATACATCGAGCCTTCGCCCCAGGATGGGTTGAAATAGATGGTGATGCCGCGCACGACGCCAACGAGCGCGGCGGCGGCGATTACGCCCCAGAACGAGCCCAGGCCGCCGATCACGACCACGACGAACGCCGCGGTGAGGATTTCCGCACCCATCGCCGGGTGCACGCCCGCGATCGGAGCGAGCAGCACGCCGGCAAGCCCGGCAAGCCCGACACCGAGCGCGGCGATCGCCGTCATGTAGGGCGCGAGCGAGATGCCGAGCGCGCCGACCACGTCGGGGTTCTGGACGCCCGCGCGCACGACGCGGCCAAACGCGGTGCGATAGACGATGAACCAAGTCGCCGTCACGGCGGCGGCCGCGACGGCCAGGATGATCAGACGGTATCGCGAGTAGATGAAGTCGCCGACGAAGATCTGTCCGCGCAGCTCGGGCGGGATCGAGAACGGCAGCGGCGTGGCGCCGAACACGATGCGCAGGCCTTGCTCGATCACCATCGCGAGGCCGAAGGTCAACAGCAGGCTCAAAATCGGATCGGAACGGTAGAAGCGGCGAAACAACAGCCGCTCGATCGCGACGCCGATGAGACCGACGGCGAGCGGCGACACGACGAGCGCGCCCGCGAACCCGATGCGGTCCGCCAGCACGACCGCGAGATAGGCGCCGATGGCGTAGAAGCCGCCGTGCGCGAGATTGACGATGCCGCCGAGGGCGAAGATCAGCGACAGGCCGAGCGCGATCAAAAGGTAATAAGCGCCGACCAGGAGGCCGTTGAGAACCTGTTCGAGTATGAAGACGAGCTGCACGCGGCCATCTCTTGGCGGGTGAATACGAGCCGGTTGATCAGCTCATACTATGTCGTCCCCGCAACGGGGTCCCCGCGACGCGGGCGTCGCGGGGTGCCCCTCGCGGGGACGACAAGCGGAAGATATGCCTAGTTGGCGCCGATTTGCTCAGCCGATTTTGCAGGTGCCGTCCTTCGGCGGGGCGATGATCTCCATGTCCTCGTTCGGACCCGGGACGGCGCCGAGCGCATCGTAGATGTCCCACTGGTCCTTCATCTTGGCCGGCTCCTTGGCGCGCACCGCGTACATCTCCATGACCATCTGGTTGTCGTAGGGACGAAAGTACGCTTCGCGCGCCTTCATCACGTCGAATTTCGCGCCCTTGCGCAGATGCTCCGCAAGTTTCTGCGGGTCGGCAGACTTGGTCTCGCTCATCGACTGCGCCACGATCTTGAGCGAGTTGTAGTCGCCCCACGACTGGTTGTCGGGGAGTTTGCCGTATTTCTTCTGGAACACCTCGACGTACTTCTTCGAGCTCGGCGTATCGACGAGGTGGTGCCACACCAGCGGCCAGATGCCGGAGAAATTGCCCTTGCCGGCGCCCCAAGCGACGACGGTGTCGAAGCCGAAGCCGGCTACGGGGAACGGCAGGCCGTATTCGGAATATTGCTTGAGGAAGCTGGTGATCTGGTTGCCGGCGAGATTGGACACGACGAGATCGGGTCGGGCCTGACGGACTTTCAGCAGATAGGGAGAAAAGTCGGTGGCGTCGGTCGGCACCAGCTCGTCGGCCGCGAATTGACCGCCGTTCGACTCCATGAATTTTTTGGCAACGCGCAGAAGGTCGTGGCCGAAGGCGTAGTCTGCCGTCAGCGAATACCACTTCTTGCCGCGCACGAGGTTCTCGCGCAGCAAGTACTGGCCGACCGCCATCACGTACATCGAGTTCGCGCCCTCGATGTGGAACATGTAGGGATTGCAACTCGCGCCGCGTAGCGCATCGGAATTGCAGCCGGTGTTGATGTACACGGTCTTCAAGCGGTTTGCGACTTGACCAATGGCAAGGCCGGACGCCGACGAGATTTCGCCGATGATCATTGCGACCTTGTCGCGCTCGATCAGGCGCTCGGCTTTGGCGGAGGCGGTCTGCGGGTTGACCGAGTCCTCCATCACGAGCTCGATCTTGCGGCCCATCACGCCGCCCGCATCGTTGATCTCGTCGGCGGCGAGTTTTACTCCCATGACCGCGTATTCGCCGAGCGGCCCGAGAAAGCCCGTGAGCGGGGTGAGATGTCCGATGCGGATGGCATCGGTTTGTCCGCTCACGATCGCCGGCATGCCGACGCCAGCAAGCACCGCGGAGCCGGCCGCGCTTTTGATGAGCGTGCGGCGTGACAGACTGGAACTCATGGCAATTCCTCCCTTTGAAGAGCCTTGCGCGGTTTGAGCGACGTGCGGACTCTCGCGTCCGTTGCCGCCTGCCGCCACTTTTGCCAACGATTGCGGCCGCCCGGGAAAGCGCCGCCTTCGGCTTTACTTGCCACAAAATGCATGTATCACTCAAGGAGTTGCGGAGCGGCGACGGCGAACTGGCGGGCATGACCGAGAAGATCGACATCAAGCTCAATATCAACGGTCATGATCACGCCGTCCGAGTCGAGCCGAGAAAGACGCTGGTCGATGCCATCCGCGACGAATGCGGGCTGACCGGGACGCACATCGGCTGCGAGCACGGTATCTGCGGCGCATGCACGGTGATCCTCGACAATGAGGCGGTAAGGTCCTGCCTGATGTTCGCGGTCCAGGCGCAGGGCAAGCGCATCCGCACGGTCGAAGGTCTCGCCGACGGCGACAAGCTGCATCCGGTGCAGAGCGCATTCATCGAGCATCACGCGCTTCAGTGCGGGTTCTGTACGCCGGGTTTCCTGATGCTGACGGTGAACGCGCTGGAGACCAATCCCGACCTCACGGATGATGACATTCTCGATCTTCTCTCGTCCAATCTCTGCCGCTGCACCGGTTACCAGAACATCGTCAAGGCCGTGCGCAGCACGGTCGCCGAGATGCGCCGGCAGGCCGCGCGCTGATTTCGAGGCCAAGCATCCCCGGCACAATCGCCAAACAAAGCCGAAGGGGACCGCGTGCCGATCGACGTCCACGCCCATTATGTTCCGCCGCAGTTGATCGACGCCATCGTCGGGCGTGGCGAGGAGATCGGCGTGCGGCTGGTGCGATCCGGCGCCGCGCCGCCGGCGGTGCATTTCGACTACGGCTTCAAGGTGCGCCCGTTCTTTCCGCGCCTGATCGAACCGGTCGCTGCGCGGTGCGCCTGGCTCGACGAGCAGGGCATCGATCGGCAGATCGTCGGCACCTGGCCGGACCTATTCGGGTACGGCCTCGCCACCGACGCCTGCATCGCCTGGCATCGGATGCTCAACGACACGCTGGCGGCGTGGCGCGCGGACAACGCGGATCGGTTCGCCTGGATCGCCTCCGTTCCGCTCGTTCAAGCCGAGGCTGCGGCAGCCGAGCTCGAGCGCGCCATCGGACTCGGAGCCTGCGGCGTGATCATCTCCTCCAACGTCGAGAATACCAATCTCGGCGAGCTTGCGCTGGACGCGTTCTGGCGCAAGGCGGAAGCGCTCGACATGCCCGTGCTGATCCACCCCGTGCTGGTGGGCCCCGCGCCGCGCGCCGCAAGATTCGGCCTCGCCCAGATTGCGCACTACACCTTCGACACCACGCTCGGCGTCGGCTCGCTGTTGATGTCCGGTGTGCTCGACCGCTTTCCGCGCCTCAAGCTGGTGCTGTCGCACGGGGGAGGGGCGTATCCTTATCTCGCCGGCCGTTTCGACATCATGCATCGGCGCATGGACCGAGCGGCGCAAGGCGACGTCGCCGCCAAAGCGCCGTCCGCCTATGCATCGCAGATGCTCTACGACAGCATCGTCCATGCGCCCAAGGCCTTGCGGTTTCTGATCGAGCTCGCCGGACTTGATAATGTCGTGCTGGGCACTGATTATTCGTTCACGCCGGCCGACATGGAGCCGCTCGCGCTGCTGCGATCGGCGGGATTGTCGGCCGCCGAGATCGAGGCGATTGCCGACGCAAATCCGCGTCGCGTCTTCGCGGGCCTGCGGTGATCGATGACGCCTCACGCTGCGCGGCACGTGCGATCGATTGAGGAGGGGAATTGATGATGCTCGCAAGGCTCACTCGCGCATTCAGCCCCTACAGCAAGTAAACTGAGCGAAGCGCGGGACTGAATGGCCGTCGATGCCAAGAACGATGGCGGTTGGATCGGCCGTTCGATTCGGCGCCTCGAGGATCCGACGCTGGTGGCCGGCCATGGCCGGTTCACGGGCGACCTGCCGGCGGCACGCTGGGTCCGCTTCGTCAGAAGCTCGGTCGCCTCGGGTCGGATCAAGCGGATCGTGGCGCCCCAGGGCGCGACCATCGTCACTGCCGCCGAGCTCGCGGGCGTGAAGCCGATCCAGCCCCTGTTGCACAAGTTCAACTATGTGCCGATCAGCCAGCCGGTGCTGGCGCGCGATGTCGTGCGGTTCGTCGGCGAGCCGATCGCGGCGGTGGTGTCGTCGGCCAGGGAAGAGGCCGAGGACGTTGCCGATCTCGTCGAGGTCGAAATCGAAGAATTGCCGGCGGTGGTGGGCGCGGGCGCGGCGCTCGCCCGCGGCGCGCCGCTCGTCCACGCCGAGGCCGCCGGCAACGTCGTGGTCGAAGGGCGCCTGAAGACGGCCGGGTTCGACGCCAAGGTGGCGGCCGCGCACCGGCGGATCAAAGTCGATATCCGCTCGCACCGGCAGAACGCGCTGCCGATGGAGCCGCGCGCGGCGCATGCGGCATGGGACGCCGCGAGCGAGCGCGTCACGCTCACCTGCGCGACGCAGACGCCGCATGTGATGCGCACCGTTATCGCCGATCTCCTCGGAATGCCGGAAGCGGATCTGCGGGTGATCGCGCCTGACGTTGGCGGCGGCTTCGGGCAGAAAATGTCGCTGGCGGCGGAATTCGTGGTCGTGACCTGGCTCGCGCGCAAGCTCAAGACGTCGGTGGCGTGGGTGGAGGACCGGCGCGAGAATCTCGTCGCCTGCTTCCACAGCCGCGACCAGTCGATCGCGCTCGAAGGCGCGTTCGATGCCGACGCCAAGGTCATCGGCTTTGCCGCGGATATCGTCGCCGATGTCGGCGCCTATTCATGCTACCCGACCACCTGCGGCGTCGAGCCGCTGATGGCGATGGCGGAGCTGCCCGGCCCCTACGACGTGCGCGAATATTCCTGCGTTTCGCGTGGAGTCTTGACCAATACATGTCCGATGGCGCCGTATCGCGGCGTCTCTCGCCCGGTGATCACGTTCGCGCTCGAGCGGCTGATGGACAAGGCGGCGGCGGCTTTCGGACTCGATCCGATCGAGATCCGCCGCCGCAACCTGGTCAAGACCTTTCCCCATACCTCGGTGACCGGTCTCACCTTCGACGAAGCGAGCTATGTGGAGACCATGGAGGCGGCGGTGAAAGCCATCGGCGTGCCGGCGTTCCGCGCCCGTCAGGCGAAAGCGCGCGCCGAAGGTCGCTATCTCGGTCTCGGCCTGGCGACATTTTCCGAGCGCACCGGCTACGGTACGCAGGCGTTCGCGGCGCGCGGCATGGAAGTGACGCCCGGCTGGGAAACCGTGGAGATGACCATGGACCCGTCGGGCTTCGTCGAGGCGCGGATCGGCGCATCCCCGCATGGACAGGGCCTGCGCACCACGCTGTCGCAGATCATCGCCGATGAGCTCGGCACGTCGCCGGAGCGCATCAAGATCGTGCACGGCGACACCGACCGCACGCCTTACGGCTGGGGGACCTTCGCCAGCCGCTCGCTGGTAATCGCCGGCGGCGCTAGCTTGCTGGCGGCGCGCAAGATCCGCGCCAAGCTCACGAAAATGGCGGGCGTCCTGCTCGAGGCGTCGGCGGACGACATCGTGCTCGAAGCCGATGCTGCGCGCGTCGCCGGGACCGATCGTTCCATTCCGATCGTGACGCTGGCGCGCGCCGCCTATCATCAGACGCATCGGTTCAAGGGCGAGGTCGCTCCAGGCATCATCGAGAGCGCCACCTATGATCCACCGGGAACGTTTTCCAATGCCTGCCACGTCGCCGTGGTCGAGGTGGATGTCGAGACCGGCCGCGTCATGATCGAAAAGTTTCTGGTTGCCGAGGACGCCGGACGTCTGATCAATCCCATGATCGTCGACGGGCAGATCCACGGCGGCGTTGCCCAAGGCATCGCCAACGCGCTGCTCGAGGAGATCGTCTACGACGAGACCGGCAATATTCTCACGGCAAGCCTGGCGGATTATCTGCCGCCGACCGCGCGGGAAATCCCACCGATCGAGATCCATCATTTCGAGACGCTGACGCCAGCGTCCATCACCAAGGCGAAGGGGCTGGGCGAGGGCGGCGCCATCGGCGCGCCGGCGGCGGTCGTCAACGCCGTCAACGATGCCCTCTCCCCGTTCGGTGTCGCGATCGACGAGTTTCCGGCAACGCCGCAGCGCATCCGCGCCGCGCTGCGCGCAGCCGGTGCGCTAAATGCCGGCTAATGTGTTGAGAGGATCGAGCAAACGGGGACACTAGAAAGCGCATTTGAGTAAGCTCGAGCGGCAAACCCGGTCTGCTCCCTCCCCCCTTGTGGGGGAGGGTCGGGGAGGGGGGTCGTTGTTGTGGCGCAAACCGCGTACCCCAACACTGACCCCCACCCCCCAGCCCCTCCCCAGCCGAAGTCGGGTTTACCCGATTTCGGCCAGTCTAAAGTGCCGAACCCGGGCAAGCCCCGGTTCGGTGGGGAGGGGAGCACACCGAATGCTGAGCGCCATGGTGTTTCGGCCAGAAACATCTTAGGGGCCTGACATGAGCTTCGTCGGACGTTCGGTGACCCGCCTCGAGGACCGGCCATTGGTGACGGGCCGCGGCGCTGTGGACGTCGGCCGATGTCTCCGAGATTCCGCCGATCGATTTCCGCCTGACCCGCATCGAAGGCTTGGCACCCTATCGCCAGCCGATTCTGGCCCGGCAGCGCGTGCGCTATGTCGGCGAGCCGGTCGCGGCGGTGTTCGCGACCGACCCCTACGTGGCGGAGGACGCCGCCGATCTCGTCGCCGTCGCGGTCGAAGAACTGCCGGTCATCCTCGATGCCGCCGCGGCGCCGGGGGAATTCGAGGACGGCCTTTCGACCGAGCCGGCGGTGGTGGAGAAGTCCTATGGCGACGTCGCGGCGGCGTTTCGCGACGCCGCTCAAGTCGTTGAACTCGATCTCGCCGTCGGGCGGCATTCCGGCGTGCCGCTGGAAACGCGCGGCGCCATCGCGCGCTACGACGCCGCCCGCGACGTGCTGGAGCTTTACGGCGCCGCCAAGGTGCCGCACTGGAATCGCGACAGCATCGCACGAATGCTCCGCCGCAGCGCTGCGAGCGTGCACTTGTTCGAGGGGCATGTCGGCGGCGGCTTCGGCATTCGCGGCGAGCTTTATCCCGAGGACGTACTGGTCTGCCTCGCCGCGCTGCGGCTCGCACGGCCGGTGAAATGGATCGAGGACCGGCGCGAGCATCTGATCGCGGCCAATCATTCGCGCCAGCAGCGCCACAAGATCCGCGCCGCGGTCGATGCCGAGGGCCGCATCCTCGCCATCGAGGACGAATTCTTCCACGACCAGGGCGGCTATGTGCGCACCCACGCGGCCACGGTGCCCGATCTCGCGGCGGCGATGCTGCCGGGTCCTTATCGCGTGCCGGCCTATCGGGCGATCGGGCGCGTTCGGCTCACCAACAAGACGCCGTGCGGCACCTATCGTGCGCCGGGGCGGTTCGAAAGCACGTTCGTGCGCGAGCGGCTGATGGACGCGATCGCGGCGCGGCTTTTGATCGACCGGGTCGATGTTCGTCGCCGCAATCTCATTGCCAAGGAGGAGATGCCGTATGGCCGGCCGCTGGCGACGCTGAGCACCGAGGTCGTGCTCGATTCCGGCGACTATGCCGGCCTGCTCGACAAGGCGCTGGCGGCGGTGAAATGGAGCGACTTGCAGGGCGAGCTCGAGCGGCGTCGCGCCCGTGGCGAATGCGTCGGGGCGGGACTTGCCCTCTTCGTCGAGAAGAGCGGGCTCGGGCCGTTCGACGGCGTGCGGGTATCGGTCGACACCTCCGGTGTGGTCGAGGTCGTGACCGGGGCGGCTTCGCTCGGCCAGGGCATCGAAACGGTGGTGGCACAAATCTGCGCCGATGCGCTCGGCGTCGATTATCGGCGCGTGCGGGTCGTGCACGGCCGCACCGACCGCATCCCATTCGGGATGGGGGCGTTCGCATCCCGCGCGACGGTGATGACCGGGGAGGCGACGCGGCTTGCCGCGCTCGCGGTCCGTGCCAAGGCGACCGAGGTCGCCGCCGAGCTCATGCAGCAGGATGCCGATGCGCTCGCAGTGATCGACGGCAAGGTGGTGAGCAAGAACGCTGCAGGGCCTTCCATGACGCTGGGCGAGATCGCCACGGCACTGGAGCCGGCATCGAAACTGCGCGGCGCGCGGGCGCCCGGGCTTTCAGCCGACGGCTGGTTCTACACCGAGCACATGAACTATCCCTATGGCGTGCATGTCGCCGTCGCCAAAGTCGATCGGGAGACCGGCGGAGTGGCGATCGAACGCTATCTGCTCGCCTATGATGTCGGCCGGGCGGTCAATCCGATGCTGATCGAAGGTCAGCTCGCGGGCGGGTTCGCGCAGGGCGTCGGCGGCGCGCTGCTCGAGGAATTCCTCTACGATGAGCGGGGCGAGCCGCTGTCGGTGAATTTCGCGGATTATCTCATGCCGACGGCGCGGGAGGTGCCGGCGCTCGACGTGCTGATCACTCAGGACGCGCCTTCACCGCTCAACCCGCTCGGCTTGAAAGGCGCGGGGGAGGGTGGCGTCAACGCCGTCGGCGCGGCGATCGCGGCGGCCATCGACGATGCGGTCGGCATCCCAGGCGCAATTACCCGGCTGCCGGTGACGCCGCAACGGCTGCGCGCCATTCTCGAGCGTGGCGGCCGCTGACCGCCCCCGACGCTCAGGTCATACCGACAGCAGCCGGCGTTGCACCGGGACGTCATTGGCCAGATCGGCCATGCGACCGTGCCATTGCAATTGCCCCTTCTCGAGAACATACGCGCGGTCGCAGACAAGCTCCGCGAAATGGATGTTCTGCTCGGACAGGAGCACCGACAGGCCCTCCTTCTTGAGCTCGATGATGGTGTTTGCCATCTGCTCCACGATCACCGGCGCAACGCCTTCGGAGGGCTCGTCGAGCAGTACCAGCAGCGGATTGCCCATGAGCGTGCGGGCAACCGTGAGCATCTGCTGCTCGCCGCCGCTCATATGGGCGCCGCGGCGATCGGGCATGCCGGCGAGATTGGGAAAGATCGTGAAGAGCTTTTCGGGGGTCCACGACGGTGCAGGCCGCCCGTCCGGGTGGTATCGGATCGGCTGGCGGCCGATGTCGAGATTCTCGGCCACCGTCAGGTCCGAGAAGATGCGCCGGTCCTCGGGCACGAAGCCTAGCCCCCGTCGCGCGATCTCGAACGGCTTGAGATTGGAGATGTCCTCGCCCAGGAAGCGGACCGTTCCGCCGCGTTGCGGGATCAGCGCCATCAGCGCCTTGAACGTCGTCGATTTGCCGGCGCCGTTGCGGCCCATGAGCGCGACCACCTCGCCGCGGCCGACGTGGAAGGACGGCTCGAACAGGATTTGCGCGGCGCCGTACCACGCCTTGAGGTTCTCCACCTCGAGCATGGCCGCGCTCATGGCCGCGCCTCGGCAGCGGGCGCGAAGGTGCGGCCGGTTCCGAGATAGACCTGCTGCACCTGCGCGTTGTCACGAATGGCCTCGGCGCTGCCGTCGGCGATCACCACGCCGCGGGCCAGCACGATGATGCGGTCGGCATAGGCGAACACCACGTCCATCGAATGTTCCGTGAACAAGACCGAAATCCCGCGCTCGATCACCAGCCGCTTCACCAAGCCGATCAGGTCGTTGCGCTCGCGCGGTGCCATGCCGGCGGTTGGTTCGTCCATCAGCAGCAGGCGCGGCTCGTTGGCGAGCGCGATGGCGAGCTCGACGCGCTTCACGTCGCCGTAGGAAAGCTCCTTGCAGGCACGA